>ERZ1027231.30-NODE-30-length-119074-cov-30.994127_pt1 | contig 119074 bp, 93 predicted proteins | sample MGYA00520866_ERZ1027231 | MGnify/ENA primary metagenome ERZ1027231 (study PRJEB33311, sample SAMEA4378411) | marine metagenome | biome: Marine biome; feature: Fjord; material: Water | collected 2014-07-20T08:00:00Z/2014-07-... | depth 75 m ...
GTACAGATGGGGGTACAGATGGGGGTACAGATGGGGGTACAGATGGGGGTACAGATGGGGGTACAGCGAGATTCCGAACTAGGCAAAACCCTTTAGCTACGTGGCCTGTAGAGCATTAATTCGGGCTCCGGTGGGGAGACCACTTCTTCATTTCAGAACATCCTAGATCATCCAACAGCGTCCAATTCGAATAATAAAAACCTCAATTTTTTTGTAAATCTCTCACAACCACATCACCTTATCTTACAAAAAATAGTATCTAAAACCTCGACTCTCTCCCCCTAGCTCCCTAAGTTTCTCCCTGTTTCAACATTGTTTTTTAATGCTCATGCTCTAATCATTTTGCTTAACATCTTACTTCTCTCAATAAGTTCAATCGCATCAACAAGTCTTCTGAACAAACCTTCCAAACATAATTTCCAAACAATCTTAAGCTGAACTTTACATTTCATGACATGTCTACACCTCTCATGCGCAGTTCGGCATACGTTGTTTTTCAAAAAATTATAATATTTAAAATGGAATAGAAGGTTACTCATGAGCATTATATCGACTTCACCTAACCATAATAATAATTTACCCATACCCAGTCATAACGCAGCTCTAAAGCAAGTGCTTAAAATTGCATCGTTGATTTCTTTTGCTGCAATTTCGCAATCAGCATTGGCAGGAGCTTGGACTGCAACCGAAGGCGGTGGTTATAACAAGCTTGCAGTTAGTGACTATGAAGCAACTGATTTTTATGGTGATAGCGAAGGCTTCGACGAATTTAAAGGTGATAATTATTCCCTTTATTTTGAACACGGAGTTCGTGATGACATCACTCTTTTCGGTACTTTTTTATATCAAGATCTTGAGCAAACAAATTCGGCAGGGCTAACAACCACTAACGATGGTTTTAGTGATATCGAAATAGGACTACGTAAACGTTTGATTGATGGCCCAACCATTGTGTCCACGTCATTTTTAGTAAAAGTCCCTTATTTATACGATAAGAATGATGAGCTGCCATTAGGTAATGGCCAAACCGATTATGAAGCACGAATTTTAGTAGGCCGCAGTTTATATCCCTTTGGCTATATTGGTCTTGAAGCTGGTTATCGCGTACGTACTGATGATCCTTCCGATGAATACCGTTATTTAGTTGAGTATGGTATTTCTGCTGGCGACAACTTGTATTTCCGCACAAAACTGGACGGTACTGAAAGCGCGAAAAACGGCGAAAGAATTTCTACCGATGGCATTAACTTATCTGCTACCAATGAATTTAATCTCGGGAAATTTGAATTCACTGTTGGCTGGGCATTCGATAAAAGCAATGGTGCAAAAAGTAAGTGGGGTTTAGAAGCAACGTATAACCAAGATGTTTATGGTGACAATGCCTTGAATGGTGGCGGCTATCAAGTTGGCCTAACGAGAGAGTATTAATTCATGGCTTGGTTTGATATCGCAATATTAGCGCTGCATTTCGGATTACTTTCAGTACTGTGCCTATTTGGCTTACATCGTCTATCGATGGTTGTTCGGTGGTTTTTTTATCGTCATAGCCAAATTAAAATCGATCAAGAATTTGCTGAATTACCGTATATTACGGTGCAAATTCCTATTTATAACGAGCAGTACGTCGCGCAACGAATTATTGATGCAGTAGCATCATTGAATTATCCTGCGGATAAATTGCAGTTACAAATTGTCGATGATTCAACGGACAATACTCAAAATGTAATCGCTGAGCGTATTGCCTATCATAACCAACGTGGCATCTCGATGGAGCATATCCACCGCACCAATCGCACCGGCTTTAAAGCCGGTGCATTGAAAGAAGCAATGGAAATTTCTACGGGAGAATTTATTGCTATTTTCGATGCCGACTTTATTCCAGAACCCGATATTCTTATTAATACCATTCACCACTTTAGCAGTAAAGAAGTGGGAATGCTGCAGCTGCGCTGGGAACATTTAAACCGTAATAACAATAAATTAACTGAGTTACAGTCGATTATGTTGGACGCACATTTTGGTTTAGAGCAACACATTCGCTCGGCCAGTAATTTGTTTCTCAACTTTAATGGCACCGCAGGAATTTGGCGTAAAGAAACTATTTACGATGCAGGCAACTGGAGTGCCGACACACTCACTGAAGACCTAGATTTAAGCTATCGCGCGCAATTGAAGGGCTGGAAGATGCAGTATGTCAATCACATCAGCTGCCCTGCGGAAGTTCCTTCTGATATGAACGCGTTTAAAAGTCAGCAACATCGCTGGGCCAAAGGTGGCACGGAAGTAATGCTGAAGATGCTGGGGACAATTTGGCGTTCCCCTGCGAGTATTAAACATAAAATCGAATCGACTTTTCATCTATCCAATAACCTGGCTTATTTATTACTACTCATTGATACCATCTTTTTATTAATCCCTAGCATTCTTATTCGTGAACATTATCAAATCGAATATATGTGGTGGCTGGACCTACCCTTTTTAATCGCTTCGTCTTGCGGCCACATAACTTATTTGGTATTTGGCCAATATGCTTTGAACCGACCAATGAAGAAGGCCTTTCTTAATATACCCGGATTATTATTACTGGGAATTCAAATATCCTTCAATAATGCCCGCGCAGGCATCGAAGCGTTATTAGGGCATAAAACTGAGTTTGTACGTACCCCTAAAAGTGGTGAATTGAATTCAGTCGATAATAAACCCAGCACTATAAAAATACCTCGTTACAAAGCGGTTGCCCCTCGTGGTGCCGTTTTTGAATTTATTTTATCAGGAGTTTTCTTGGGATTAATGGTCTGGTGCATTGATAAAGAAATCTGGTTTATGTTGCCTTTCATGCTGTTCTTAATCTTTGGTTATGCGTCAACCTCTATTAGTAGTTTTATTAACTATCAGAGGTTAAAAAACTAATGCAGGCTAATACTAAAAAAGATAATAAAGAGAGTCATAAGCTTTTCATATTCTATGTCAGCCTGATTGGGTTCTCTCTTAACATTTTAGCCTGCTTCTGGATTGAACCGTCCTCTATCGTTAAGGCAAGCGCTACCGTCGGCACCGCCACTATTATACAGTTTTTAGTGGCTGGATTTTTTATGTTAGTGGCGTGGAAGACTTATCCACGCCCAGAAAATCCTAAAAAATTATCAAATCAAGAATTCAATGTCTTTTTACTTTTGGTATTCCTTGGTACCGTTTTACGCTTATTGCTTATACCCATCGACAGTTATACCAGCAATGATACGGCGCGTTATTTATTCGATGGCAAGTTAGCCTATGAAGGAATCGATCCTTATCAAACGGCTCATGACGCGCCTGAATTAGACGAGCTTAAACAAGAGTGGGGGCCTCCTGAAGAACATGCGAAATACGTTACTCTTTATCCGCCACTCGCCTTATCTTTATTCGCTATCAGCGCTAGCGATGGTATAGAAAATGCGACACTCACATGGAAATTGATTACGGTAGTTTTCAGTATTCTAACCTTAATAATTGCAGCCAGTTTATTAAACTCACTGCATCGTCAGCATTATCTGCCTTTAATAGCGCTATCACCGCTATTGATTCTTGAATCTGGTATCGGCGCTCATTTAGATACTGTCAGCGCCTTCTGTACCGCACTGATAGTTTTTTCTGCTTGGCATAAAAAGCCTATTTGGCTTGGCATCAGCATCGCAATCGGCACCGCGATTAAACTACTTCCGCTTGCGCTATTAATGCCTATTTTTCTTTTAGCCATTTTTAAGCGAAAATTTACTTTTGCTTTTATTACCGCCTTTAGCACTCTGTTAAGTCTTATTATAATTTATGCGACAACCTTTGCTTTAGGTTTCAAACCTATTGGCAGCATCGGTATATTCTTTCAAAAGTGGCGCTTTGGTTCTCCGTTATTTACTTATCTAGAAACTCTATTTAACGGCCAGGCATTACTTATCGTTATTCTTTCTTTATTCGCCATTGGCTTGTTGTTAATCGCGGCTTATCTTTTCTTTTCTAAAGAAAATAATACCGACACGCTATTATCGGGCATGCAGTTCGTAATGACCTTACCACTGATATTAACCCCTGTTATTTTCCCTTGGTATTTAATGCCATTAGCCGTACTCGCCGCGTTACATCCAAAACCCTGGTTATTGGCATGGATTCTACTCGCACCTCTAAGCTACGAAGTACTTAATCAATTTTTATGCTGTGCAATTTGGCAGCCTGCATCCTGGCCCCTGGTCATTACTGCTGGCACTGTCATATCGATATTATTGCTCACGACTCTGTTAATACACACATCAAATAGAAACAGGCTGACCTCATTATGTTAAAACGTTACATGCATTGGTTACATGGCCAATGGCCATCTGGGCAAGTTGAAAAAATGCCATTAGTAAATGGTGATGGCACAACAAACCTAGCGGGTGTTTATGTTGTTGGTGATTTAACGGGTACACCACTATTAAAGTTTGCCGCCGACAGTGGCGCTAAAGCCATTCACCACTTAATAGAATCAGATAATTTTTCTAGCCGCACACAGGCAGATGATATTGTTGATGTCGCTATTATCGGTGCGGGTATCAGTGGTTACTCGGCCGTATTAGAAGCACAAAAAAAAGGCCTAAAGACATTATTAATTGAATCCAATAGTCCATTTTCAACCATCGAGAACTTTCCCGCTGGCAAACCAATTTACACCTACCCAGCCAATATGGATCATGCGGGTGAAATTTCATTAAGCGATGACATTACCGATAAAGAATCTTTATTAGCCTCATTAAAGAATGACATTGCCCAACAAGATATTACAACCCTTACGGCGAAAGCATCACATATAGAACGTAAAAAAAATCTATTGCATGTTATTACCGAAGATAAAGAAATCATTCGTGCCCATAGAGTTGTAGTTGCAATTGGCCGCTCGGGTAATTTTCGTCAACTCGATGCGAAAGGTCAGCAAGCTGAAAAAGTGGTTAATCGCTTACACGATCCTAAAGTATATGCCCAGCAAGATGTATTGGTTGTTGGTGGCGGCGATAGTGCCTTAGAAGCAGCCATTGCTATTGCCGAGCAAGGTGGCAAGGTTAGCCTCTCGTATCGTAAAGCCAGCTTTTCACGACCCAAAGAAGATAACTTAAGCCGCTTAGCACAACTGCAATATGATGGAAGAATCACAACACATATGCAGAGCAAAGTAGACAGCATTGGCGACACGGAAGCTGTTCTTATTCAAGCGGATGGAAAACAGAAAACAATTCAGAATGATGCTGTGCTTGCGATGATTGGCCGTGAAGCACCATTAGATTTTTTCCGTCGCAGTAAAATAAATATTGCTGGGGAAAGTACCCTTAGTGGCTGGGCGGCACTGGCGGCTTTTATGGTATTCGCAATTGCATTATACGATTGGAAAAACTTTGGTTTCTTTAACAGTATTTGGGGCAGTGTCGATTTCCCTAATTCTATGCCCAATGTTATTTCTGGCTTTGGACCATGGTGGCAAGCTCAGGTCGACGACAGAAGTACGCTAATAGGTACCATTGCGGTATCAATGAAAAGCCGCTCATTTTATTATACGATCTTGTATACCAGTTGCATTGGTTTCTTTGGCTGGCAACGAGTTCAGCGTCGAAAAACACCTTATGTAAAAGTACAAACATTAAGTCTGTTTTTTATTCAGTTTATTCCTCTGTTTATTTTACCCGAAGTGATTTTACCTTGGGCAGGTTATCTAGGTGCCTTTGATGTGGGCAATATGAAAGCGATCGCCGATAGTTTATTCCCTAGCTATATTTCTGCCGAAGCCTTGGCCAATCAACAATGGCCAGAATGGGGACACCCTCGCGCTTATTGGCACGCCTATGGATTTATTCTAGCTTGGCCATTAAATGTTTATAACGTATTTACACCAACGCCAATGGTGGGTTGGCTGGTTATTAGTTTTATCCAAACCTTTATTATCATCCCTGCTTTAATCTATCGTTATGGTAAGGGTGCTTATTGCGGTTGGATTTGTTCTTGTGGTGCATTAGCAGAAACCTTGGGTGATACCCAGCGTCATAAAATGCCTCATGGACCTATCTGGAATAAATTAAATATGATTGGTCAGGTTATTTTATTCGCTGCTATCGCGCTATTAGTTATCCGGATCTTGGGTTGGATTTTTCCTGAAAGCTGGATGAACCTATCTTTTGGTCTGTTATTAAAAGGCGAAAACTCAGAGCATCAGCTAGTAAACCCAGTTAGCTGGAAATGGTTTGTCGATGTGCTGTTAGGCGGTATTTTAGGTGTTGGTTTATATTTTAAATATTCTGGCCGAGTCTGGTGTCGCTTTGCTTGCCCACTGTCGGCGTTGATGCATATTTATGGGCGCTTTAGCCGTTTCCGCATTCTTTCTGAAAAGAGTAAATGCATTAGCTGTAATGCTTGTACCAGCGTTTGCCACCAAGGTATTGATGTGATGAGCTTTGCTAATAAAGGCCGCCCGATGGAAGACCCTGAGTGCGTGCGTTGCTCTGCCTGCGTAAGTACTTGCCCGACTGGCACATTGCAGTTTGGTGAGGTCGATAAAAATAATAACATTATCGCCACCGATCGCTTGGCTGCTAGCCCCGTACAGATAGTGGAGGCGCGTAATGTATAAATCGAATTTTATCAGCACAATTATTCCTGCACTCAATGAAGAGCAAGCGATTGGCAAGGTTATTCGATCACTGCAGGCGCTGCAAAATGATGACAAGAGCCGAATTATCGACCAGATTATTGTCTGCGATAACGGTTCAACAGATCGAACGTCAAGCATCGCACTAGCAGAAGGGGCTGAGGTTGTTTATCAATCCAGCCCTGGTTATGGCATTGCTTGCCTAACCGCCATGGAAAAATTATCCAGAAAAAGTGATGTTGTATTATTCATCGATGGCGATGACTGTTGTTATCCACTACAAGGGTTAGCTTTACTAGAAGACATACATCAAGGGTTTGACCTCGCCATTGGTTCAAGAGTTTTGGGCCATATAGAAGCCAATGCGTTAACCTCGGTGCAACGTTTTGGTAATGCTTTATCGAGTTTATTAATAAGCTGGTTATGGAAAAAGAAGGTCACCGACTTAGGCCCCTTTCGTGCAATACGCAGATCAAGTTTGCAGGCCATTAACATGCAAGATAAAACCTTTGGCTGGACTATTGAGATGCAAATTAAATGTATTCAACACGGTTTTACTAGCAGCGAGCAAGCGGTTGATTCTAAACAACGTATTGGTGTGTCTAAAATTAGCGGCACTATTAAAGGCAGCATAGGTGCAGGTATCGGAATTTTGTCGATGATTGCTAAGCTATGGCTGCGGCAGCTTAAAGAGCGCCGACATTTAGTGTTAGTAAAGTCTAATGTGATTGATAAGAAATTTGATTAAAGAAAATTACTCTTCACTCCTCCAGTGACCGCTTTATAGCGGTCCAAGGAATCAACCTTATAGAATTTTGCATCTCGGTCCCTGTCAACTACCCTGCCATTCCTAACTTTCTTAGCAAGAAAGTCAAATCGTCTGTATAGTTTTACAACTGTTTACAATAAGAACACAGCTGCTTAGTACTAAAACGTCTAAAATAACTCCTAATTAAACAATCAACTAATTATTATATGGAGTTTATCAATAATGGCTTTTAAGCATATCGCTCTGATGATTTTTCTGGCTGCCACCAGCATTGCAATACAGGCGCAACCTATTGACCAGCAAACCAGCATAATACAAACCGCAGACTTTAACGTCCGTACCCAGCTGGAGACGATCAATGCAGGCTATGTAGCCGATGCCAATAGCGATCAAATTCCAGACCTGATCTGGGCTAATGAAAATGGTATTTTCCAAGCTTTGGGCACAGGTAATGGGGTGTTTGACGCTACCACAACCTTACATGACGATACTGCCTCTGCCATAAACTATATAGACCCTAGTAGAATCATTAGCGGCACTCACATCGATCTTAATGGCGATGGGCTACAAGACTTTATTGCTAAGCGACCTAATAGCGCAGTCAGCTCTGTAGTATCTAGAATCACCTTTATACTGAGTGATGCAGCCAATACATCGGTAGACTTATTCAGCTTTCCAACAGTGCCGATGATTGACTCCGACTTTAAACTACATGACTTCATCGATATAAATAACGACGGTGCTGCCGAGCTAATTACGCTAAATAGTAGTTATAATGGCAACTACAAAGATCCGGTGCTTAAAACATTTTCTACAACGCTAAATGTTGATGGTGAGCCGACAGCAGTCACCGTACAAATGGAGAAAACATTTGATCTACCCGCAGGCACTGAAGTTTTTCAATTAAAGTTGGCTGATGTCAATAATGATAAAAAACTGGATGCTGTATTTTTATTCAATAACGATTCCGATACTTCTGATATTTACTTACTTAAACGCGCGGATCTTGTTGTGTATTATCAGCAAGATAATCTGACATGGTCTGATATGAATCTGATTAAAAAAGATATCATTGTCGACCCTAGCAATACTCAAAGTAATTCATCAAACGTCTTATTAGAAGTCGATATTCATGTCGAAGATATGGATGGTGATGGTAATAATGACATTCTGACCTACCATGACGCGATATTAGATACGAATACTTACACGACAGACGCCTTTGCCGAACTGTTTATTTTATGGCAAGAAAATGATGGTAGCTTTACCGAACAATCTTTATTCAATGACAGTTATAACCATATGATGAACAGTCTAGGTCTTACAATTACTGATCTAAATAGTGATAACCAGTCTGATATTATCTTCTCTGGGGGTCATCTAGATATAACAGTACCCGCCATTTTCAATAGCAATATTCTGTTGACGAATTTAGGAAACCGTAATATCACCAGCAAGCAATATTTAAGCCCTGCTAATGAAGATTATCAAAGCTCAACTATTTTCATTAATGATTTTAACCAAGATCAACAGAAAGATATTATTTTTGCCGGAGTTAATACAATAGATTTTATTAATGGTGACCAAAATATTGGTTTGTTTTATATCAATCCAGATATATACCCACCCGTTGCGACCTTTACCCCAGATAATTCTACTCACAATAATACCGCTTACAACGTATCGCTAACGGTAAACGAAAACGTTACCGGTTTAGTTGAAAGCGATGTAGAGATTAACGGTGGTAGCATTAGTAACTGGCAAGAAATGTCTGTAGGTTTAAGCTACCAATTCACAGTTACCCCTAATAACGATGAGAACACAGTGCTATCGGTTAAGGCGCAATCCTTTAGTGATGTAGCACTGCAAAAGAATATACAGACTAGTGAAACTACAATTGCATCTCCTGTTATTTTACCGCCTGTTGTTTTACCACCTGTTATACCGCCTGTTACCTCACCTGATGATAATAACCATACAGATACCGATGGTGATGGCATTTCTGATGCTTTAGAAAGTGGTGATTATAATGGTGATGGTATCGACGATAGCCAACAAGCCGACCCTGGTATTGAATCTGGTATTGCTTCCGGCGCAATAAACCCTTGGCTGTTTTTATTAGCTTTACCTTTATTGCTCGCAGGACATTCAGCACGAGCGACCGACAAAAATGTAGTCAGTAATACTGATATGAATTCACCATCACTATGGCAAAATTTACAAAATACCGCCTATGTTGGTATCAACTTAGGTTTTAGCTATCTAAATCCTGAGGATGATAATAGCGGCTGGAAGCAGCAAGATTCTGGCACTGGCAGCCATGGTTTAACACTAGGCTTTCGCCCTCACCCAGTCGTCTTTGTTGAGTACAGCCACCAAGAGTTAGGCAAGGCGACTTTTGAAAATGAAAACCCTAATATCCCAGGTAAGCAATCATTGCGCTACTCGGCTGATAGCTTGATAAGCGGCGTTTATTTAAACGAAGATCAGCCTTATAAAATTTTTGTTCGTGCTGGTTTAACGGAACTTCATACTGAAAGCTCTGCCTCTATTAACAATGACCAGAAAAACAAAACACTGCTCAGCACAGGAACGGGAGTAGAATGGAAAGGTATGGATCAATGGCAACTGCGCCTAGGGGCTGATCGCTATAGCGCCGATGTTCATAATGTATATTTCAGTGCTCAGTATCAATTCAAATAACAGCACCTGTTAGTTAAGTCCCGCAACCCTGCGGGACTTTTGTATTTCCCTCCTGCTAGACCGCTCTGTCCTCAAGAGTCAATCAATCTGTCCCAGTTAGTCAATGAAGTCTTGTCGATACTGCTATAACCTTACTTTTAGTATAAGAATAAACTAAAAGGATATTCCCATGGCTAAGCAAGTATCATCTGATGTTATCGCTTCTGATGTATTAGTTATCGGTGGCGGAATTGCCGGTATCGTTGCCGCGCTTGAGCTATTACGCGCAGGTAAAACCGTCACCCTAGTCGATCGCGATACTGCTAAGCGTTTTGGCGGTCTAGCCCGCTGGGCATTTGGTGGTATGGCGTTAGTCGATACGCCGCTGCAAAGATCGATGGGGATTACCGATTCGCCTGAGCGCGCATTACGCGATTGGATTCGTTTTGGTGAGCTAGATGAAAACGATACTCACTCTGTTGATTGGGCCAAATATTATGTCGAACATTCACGCAGCGAAGTTCATGATTGGTTAAAAGGCGAAGGCATAAAATTTATGCCTGCGGTGAACTGGGTTGAGCGTGGTTTAAATGGCGATGGCAATAGTGTGCCGCGCTATCACGTTGTATGGGGAACATCACTGGAGTTAACTAAGGTGATGATTGCTGCATTACATAAAGCCAATACTGAAAACCGTTTAACCCTTTTGCACCAACACAGTATTACAGAACTAATTACCCAAGACGGCTCTCCTACAAATTCTAATACAGGAACTGTTTTAGGTGCTGTCGGAAAAAATGATGTCACCGGTGAGATACTTCACTTTCAAGCCCGGAATGTTGTTTTAGCTACTGGCGGTATTAACGGCGGTCATAAACAAGTACGAGAGAATTGGCCCAAAGACAGAGTCATGCCTGAGGCGATGCTAAACGGCGCTCATCCTTTTGCCGATGGAAATATGCATCATGAAGCTGTTGATAAAGTAGGTGGCCAAATCGTTAATCCTGGTGAAATGTGGAATTACGCCGCAGGTTTCCCGCACCCTTTCCCACATTTTGAAGGTCATGGTTTATCGACTATTCCTTGTAAGTCGGCGCTATGGTTAAATCATGAGGGCAAACGCATTGGGCCTGAGCCTTTGGTGACAGGTTTTGATACCCATACTTTATGTGATCGAGTTGCTCAGCAAGAAAAACCGTGGACTTGGCACTTATTAAACTGGCGTATTGCGATTAAAGAATTTGCCATTTCAGGCTCTGAACATAACCAGCGTATACGTGATAAACAGTTTATTCGTTTTTTGAAAGAAACCTTATTAGGCAATCATCGATTGGTTAAGCAGATGGCGAATGAAAGTGCCGACTTTTTAGTGGATGATACGCTGGAAGGTCTAACTAAAAAGATGAATGCCTTAACTTGTTCACACGATGTAGATGCAAATACATTACAGGCGGTCGCCGATAATTTTGATGCTAACTTTGCCAAGGGCAATCAATTAAATAACGATGACCAAATTCGTCGTATTTTACACGCTCGCCAATGGGGCCCCGATAAGTTGCGTACTTGTAAACCCGCACCACTACAAACAGAAGGTGCAGGGCCGTTTATTGCGATTAGAATGCAATTAACTACGCGCAAAAGTTTAGGTGGCTTGAGAACAGATTTAGACTGCAGAGTTTTAGGTAAAAATAATCAAGTAGTTGCTGGCTTATATTGTATCGGTGAAGCAGCAGGATTTGGTGGTGGCGGCTCTAATGGTAAACGTTCTTTAGAGGGCACTTTTTTGCCCGGCTGTATTATGACAGCCCGCGCTGCAGCTCGTTCTATTCTTACAAATATTTAAAATAATAATTAATACAGAATTTAGCAGGAGAATTACAATGCCAAATGGCGCTCAAGCTCTAATGAAAACATTGGTCGATGCAGGTATTGAAGTCTGTTTTTCAAACCCAGGCACCAGTGAAATGCACTTTGTTGCCGCCCTCGATAGCGAGCCAAAAATGCGTGCGGTATTGGCATTATTTGAAGGGGTTGCTACTGGCGCTGCAGATGGTTATTCCCGTATGGCCGACAAACCTGCTGCAACTCTTTTGCACTTAGGCTGTGGTTTAGGTAACGGCTTAGCCAACTTACACAATGCCCGCAAAGGCAAAGTTCCTATTATTAATATTGTCGGCGACCAGGCGACCTATCACGTGCAATACGATGCCCAGTTGCAGTCGGATATCGAAACCGTTGCGCGTAATGTTTCTCCTAGCTTTGTTCGCACTTCACAGTCAACCGAAGCATTATGTAGCGATGCAGTAGATGCGATAGTAGACGCATGCACTTACCCTAATTCTGTTTCAACATTAATTTTACCCGCCGATGTTTCTTGGGGTGAAAACGGTATTCCTGCGATTGTGCCAGAACAAACTCCTGCGCCAGTTGCAACAGACGATGTGATTGCTGAAATTGCTAAGGCTATTACATCGAGTAAAAAGAGTGGTAAGAAATCAGCACTTCTTTTAGGTGGTCGAGCATTACGTGAACCTAGCATTATTGCAGCGGCTAAAATTGCAGCCAATAACGGTGTTAAATTACTTGCCGAGACTTTTCCAACGCGCATTGAACGTGGTGCAGGTTTGCCTGCGGTTGAGCGCATTGCTTATTTAGCAGAGTTGGCAGGAGTACAATTAGCAGATATTACCAATTTAATTACAGTCGATTGCAAACCACCGGTTTCGTTTTTCGCCTACCCAGGTAAGAAAAGTTATTTAGTACCCGACAAATGCACTCTGCATACTTTAGCAACACCAGAACAAGATACTGCGGCAAGTTTGAATAAACTGGCTGCTGCTCTAGGCGCTACTGATGTAGAACCTTTGTTGCAAGAAAGTAAACGCCCTGCTTGCCCTAAAGGTGATTTAACTGCAGAGAAAGTTTGCCAAGCAGTTGGTCACTATTTACCTGAAGATGCCATTATTATTGACGAAGCCATTACTTCTGGGCTGATGCTGAATACTATGACACAAGGCGCCCCGCGCCACGATATGATTACCCTAACAGGTGGTGCAATAGGCCAAGGTTTACCTAATTCGGTAGGTGCTGCGGTTGCCTGTCCTGAACGTCCTGTTTTTGCATTGATTGGTGATGGTACAGCCATGTATACCAATCAAGCGTTATGGACGATGGCTCGTGAGAAATTAAACGTAACAACGATTATTTTTAATAACGCATCGTATTCTGTACTGAATATTGAATTAGAGCGTGTGGGTGCCGATTCAGCGGGTGAAAAAGCTAAGTCGCAACTTGATTTAAGCGGCCCTGTTTTAAACTTTGCAAAAATCGCACAAGGAATGGGGGTTCACGGAACTCGAGTTAGTACAGCAGAAGATTTAAGCAAAGCGTTGGAATATTCTATCGAACATCCTGGGCCACATTTAATTGAAGTCATAGTGCCAGAGTCGTTAAACGGAATGAAGCGTAAGGTATTGCCTTGGTTGCTTAAGTCGTTGCCTAAGTTACCGCTTAGCGTAACTCGTGCTTTGAAAAAGAAAATCGCGCCCTAAGGCGCGCTTTTAAAATATTAATCGATACAGGCTAATAGATTTTCTTGCCATTGAGATTCTCTTTCATAAGCAATAATTTCTATTCGGCTTTCTACTACTTCGTCTAATTCAATCTCCGTTAGGGAATCTGCTGTTAAGTTATAACCAAAAATTCCTTGTTCGGTAATAAATGCGGCCTTCATTCTCTCTGCACTTAGTCCCGTTAAAAACACATGAAGTTTATTACGGTTAAACACTTTATTTGAATCAAAACGCCAGCCAATGCTGGCAAACCCTTCACCGTCATTTTCTGCTTTAATATAACCGACTTCAGGAATATCCTTGGTATTAAGATCTAGGGGATTAAGATCTGGTTTATTTGACGAATGATGGTGATGATGCGCATGACGAGCAATAGCAGCTGTTTTTCCTTGCAACCATTGCGGATTGATGCGTCCTTGCTCTGTGAAGTTAATCGTTATATTGCTTTCTGTCGCCTTACCATCAATGCGATGAATAACCTGTTGAACATAACTCTCTAGCATCGAAGTTTCACCACCTTGATATAAGTCGCGCTTATTTCCGACTACGATATCCGCAATTGAAATTTGCTGATTAAAGGTATCATGTTCGGTATATCGAGAGTCAGTTAAATTACGTGCATCTACTAAGGTAAGAATTTTCTCTACCTGCAGTAATTGTTGATAAAACTTATCAGATAGAATCTGTAATATTTCTACCGGGTGACCAAGGCCAGTGGGTTCAATTAGCAATCTATCTGGTTTTGCTTTACTGAGCAGCTGATTAAGCGCGACCTGCATTGGCAAACCTGCCGCGCAACACATACAGCCTCCAGGTACTTCTTGAATGAATACCCCGGAATTTTCCGAGTATTGTCCCTGCATTAAACTGCCATCAATTCCGATTTCACCGAATTCATTAACCAATACGGCCCAGCGCTCGTTGTCTGGCTTATGCTTGAGCAGATGTAATATCGAGGAGGTTTTTCCAACACCTAAAAAACCCGTAATAATATTAGTTGGGATCTTTTTTAATTTGCTATTCATTTCTAGTTTAGCCTGAGGTATTCGTAATTAGTTACTGATAGTTACTTGCTGCTGAGTACCATCTACGTTTAAATAAAAGCAGTTTTTTCTGCCCGTATGGCAAGCACTGCCCGTTTGATTGACTAAACACAATATGGCATCGCCATCACAATCGAATGACATTGAACTCAAGCTTTGATGATGACCACTAGTAGCACCTTTCACCCAAAGTTCTTTTCGGCTACGAGACCAGTAGGTCATTTTTCCTGTTGCCAGTGTTTGTTTAATTGAGGTACTACTCATCCATGCAAGCATTAATACATCTTTACTTTCGACATCTTGTGTTATTACCGGTATTAACCCTTGATCGTTAAATGCCAGTTGTTCTAGTACATCGATTAAGGCGAGAGGTTGTCCATTATTTCCTCCCTCTAGTGAAGTGAAGTACTCATATTTCATCGGGGGATATTCTCTTATTGATTAGCTCTGCTACCGTAATGGCAGTCGCAGTTATCCTGCTGCTGACATATTTTGTAATTAAGATAATGCGAGTAACAAATAAAACTACTGCCTAATAGGGTCATTAATTTTTCGGTTATCTCTCCTAATTGCTCATGCCCCAAGAAAACGGTAGCGGATAAAATGATGAGTCCTGTTATTCCTTGTAGCAATATTTTAGAACTGCGATGTTGTTTAAATCCGACCCATAAGGCAAAGCTGCTAATAGGAAGAACCATTAAGACCATATAAAAGTGAAAACCTTCATCGGCTAAAAACACAGCTGATACAGTTGGTAATAACAACATTAGCAAGGGTAATGCTAAACAGTGAATAGTACACAGCAGAGAGAGCCCTATTGCAAATTTGTCATAATAGATATTTTTGGTAAACAAGGTCTATTCCTTAGTGTTGTTAATCATAGCCCTCTAATTAAGGGCTATGGTTAGGTTGATAGTTGAGCATGATGCTTGATCTCAATGTGTTAATAATTAGAGAGAACTAATTATTAATGATCGTGATCTTCACCTTCTTCTTCATCGTGACCTTCTGCAATACCAACCCAAGCTAGAGCACTCGGTGTAAAGGTTAATTCAATTGGATCTAGCAACTCTCTTTCTTCGACATCAATAACTATAATTTTCTTTGCAACAGAATCAACGAAGTACGCTTCTTCAGTCGCATGGTTGGTCGCAATGGCAACTCGGCCATGACCCGTTAACTCAGGCATTTCTGCGATAACTTGCAATGTACCTAAACGTGAGAAGTTATCTTCAACATTCAGAAAATACACCGTGCCTTGCTTATCTAAGACCATCAACACAGCGCCTTCATCGTCCATTTTTGCACTGCTGTATTCAACGCCTTCACCTTGAGTCCAATCAACTAGAGTCAAGCTGGCCGCATCTATGTCTAATTGATATAGTTTACCCGAAGCCCAAGCCGCTAGAACGTGACCATCTGCATGCCCAGAAAAACCACCAATACGTTCACCTTCTGTAATTGACGCTGGATTTTCGATCTTGCTAGCCGTAAAAGTTTCACCTTCTTGTTCAATGACTAATACACCGTCTGAACAACCAAATACACTGGCATCGATGGTTGAGAACGCGCCATGCAAAGATGGGCACGTTTCTGCAAAACGCTCCACAAACTCATAGGTTTCATTTGTGCTATTAAACTTATACAGCTCCACTTGATCTGGCAAAGTTGAAGCGGCTTCTGCTGGGCGATACGTCGTTAATAAAAACTCTTCACGAGGTTCTGCAACACCGTGCATTGCATTATCTAGTTCTAAAGAGCCCTCTTCGTTATGTAGAATAGCTTCGTCATTAAAGCTGATAATACTCGATAATAATGACTGCTCGCTATCTCCATCAAAGAAAAAAGCAGCTTGGCCTTCATGCTCACGATAGTGAGTCGGTTTGACGCCATTAAATGTTTTATCGATTAATTCAGGATCTTTCTCATACGGATGAAGATGGTCGCCATGATCTTCTTGATACATTCCGCCATCTATAACTTGCACTAAACCTTGATCGCGCTGAGCTACTAATGCAAACCTATGCTGTGGAGATGAGTACACCCCACTGGCAGTATTATTTAAGCTGATACGCTCTATTTCACTGCCATCTTGCAGATTCATCACGGCGACTTCTGCAGTATCGGCAGAAGACACAACTAGCCGTCCCTCGGTTCCTGTTTCAAAACCTGATGACTGATGATCATCACCAGAGCTATTACTACTACTGCCTTTACAGGCTGTTAAACTCATGACCGCCAATAATATGGGCAACATAATTAGTTTATTTTGTGACATTGTGATTTCCTTTAGTATTAAATTATTAGTATTAATTATTAGTATTAATTATTAGTATTAATTATTAGTATTAATTATTAGTATTAATTATTTTATTAAATTTTCTGAAAGTAGATTATTTAGAAATTTATTGAGCTAATCAGACTTATATTTCGACCAGGCAATGGCGCGTAATCTTTTAAATATGAAACATGATTTTCACCATAACGATTTAATAAATTATTAACCTGCGCGCCAACCTTCCATTCATACACAGTATTAAATGCGGCATTAAAGATAGTGCTGTAATTCAAATGAAGATTAAGATGCTGATAAGCATCAGTACTGTTTTCTTGCTCTGCAGTATCGTTCTGAGCAAGCACCCAGCGATTTTCGACTTCCGCCGACCAGTTATTTTTATGCCAATTAAATTGCAGCAATACTGTGGCAGGGGGTGTGCGCGGTAAATTTTTATTGTCTCCCGCTGTTAGCTGAGCAGAAAGATAGTCCCCCTGCAATAACACACTCCACTGGTCATCAATCAGATAATCAAAACTGACTTCCCCACCTTGAAAAATGGCGTCAGCTTGTTCGTATCCATAAACTGCATGTTGATGATAAGGATCTTTTACTGATTTCAAATCATTGTAGATATAGTCATCAAACTGGTAATGATACACAGCGATGCTTGTGGTTAAATTTTCAGTGGTAAGCAACCAATTTACATCAATGGTATAAGCGGTTTCTTCGATCAGGTCTGGATTATCAAGTTGATACGAGAAAGTCGCGTGATGATCACCATTCCAATAAAGCTCTTGCGCATCAGGAGCGCGTTGAGCATGAGCAATACTAATAGCCCAGCGCTGTTGTTCTGTTACTTGCCAAGTAGATGCAAAAGAAAGTGTGACAGGGGCAAAGAATTTATCACTATAATATTCTTCCTCTTGACGTCCTGAAGGGCTAATTGTTTTAGCATCAGCAATGATGGTACGAAAATCTATTCGAGCACCCAGCTCAAAATTACCCGAACCTAAACTTTCATTTTGCCATGGTCTTTTTTCCACCAAAAAGTAACCAAAATCTTGAGTTTCAGTTTCTGGCATGGGGGTATCGTGGACGAACTCGAAACCTTCTAACTGGGTAAATAAATTTCCCTTTGAACCATCCCAGGTTTCATTACTGTAGTCGGGAATCTTTGAACAGCCATTATGATCATGACATAGCTGCATCAATTGCTGACGATAATGAAAACCTAGCTGTCCCTGCCAGCCATAAATTTCTTTATGTAATAAGCGGCTATTTATTTCTAATGTTTGTTGATCAAACAAACCTTCAACAACGGGCTCAGTTAGCTCGTCATGCTGGTAATCATTCAATGAGATTTGGTTATTCCAGCTAGTGATACCAGGTAAAGGGGCTAACCAAGCGGATTTAATGTCGTAACGAATTTGCTTTGGCTGCACTCGTGTTGGAGTATCTTCTTCATTCGGCACACCATAATCATATTCCAACTGACTGATGCTCATTCCCAAATACCCTTTATCGAGGGGGGTCCAACTTAAACCAATACTGCCACCCTCAGTACGTGTATCGCTGTTTTTTACCTTCGTAGATTTTCCCGATTCTTCATTATTGCGATGCTCTCCACTGTGATAGTCACTCGATGCCTTACTAAAACCATCAAGGTGCCAAGCCATCTGACCATTACCCGCATTAACCTCGGCATTTAATTCTCGACCTTGATCATTACTGCTGACTCTTGCTCCTAGGTTAGCCGACAACTTGTCGACAGGTTCAGTGGCAATTTTGTTGTCTATTACATTAACCACCCCACCAATAGCACCATTGCCATAAATAAGAGTCGCAGGACCTTGAATAACTTCTACCTGACGGGCATTCGATACCTCGGCCATCGGTGCATGATCTGAGCTCATTGCGGATAAGTCAGCAGAATCATGGCCATTCACCATCATTTTTACTCGGCTACCGCTCATGCCACGCAATACCGGACGGCCAACCCCAGGGCCAAACGAGGCATTGCTGATACCCGGCTGGTCTTCAAGCAAGGTGCCTAGGGAAGATCCTGAATTTTTCGACAGTGCTTCTTCATCAAGAATTAATACCGGCTGGGCAACGCCTGCTAAAGAAGAGCCATCTCCTGCTGAAATAACGACTCGGTCTAGCTCTACAGCGCTGGCTGGCAACGAAAACAACACCGCCATAAACATTACAATCCAATACACAATATGACTCTCTCGGTAAATTCGGATGTTATAATATAACATAACACTTAATTAGCAAGCATCAGCACAGGTTAATTTGCTAGACAGGTTTGTTAGTAATGAAAGGGGCGAGGTCTAAGACTGTGAGAGAGGAATGGTAAAAAGCTAGCTAAAGTTACAGCGAACTGGAGGGTTAAAAACCAAAAAACGCGCTCTAGGCGCGTTTCTTTAAAGTTTTAAGGATTTATTACGCAGCCATTATTCAGCGATCATAACCCATTCATTGGTCACTTCATCCATCATCATAATAGCATCGGTGCTGGTATCGGTTGTATAAAGGACCTGAGATTCAGTATCGACAGAGATGCCATTAATGCGCTCTGCCCAGGAGTTAGTTGTGGTAATCACATCCCCCATAAATCCTTCACGCGCCCCCGTTGCTAAATTCACTTTAATTAAATAAGCCGCCGAATTTTCTCCCACATAGGCATACAAGCCATCACTAGAAAGCTCTAATGATTCGGGGTCATTTAAACGCAGATCATTGCCATCAGTAGGTAAGGTTGAATCGGTAATCGTCGTGAATGTTTTGCTGGTTAAATCCAGTGCGTACAAACCAGCATTGCTTGAATCATCAACAATATACAAGGTGTTTTTATCCGCTGATAATGCGATGTCTTCAGCCTCGAGGTTACTCGGCATTCCGCTATAATCAACAGCAATTAAAACACGATTACCCGTGGTCATATCCAGTTCATAATATTGAGTCGGTGACGTAGTATCGTCAGCAATAATCGCAGTAGTATCGTTTAAGCGTACCCAATCCCAAATTTCATTTAAGTCATCTCCTGTGCCGGTTGTATCGTCACTAATGATTGTTTCGCTTCCATCGACTATGGCATAAGAACGTACATGAGCATTTTCATCAAATTCACCTGTCACTACGATAGCATTAGAGACGGAATCAAAACTCATCGAATCTATCGCACTATAGGCATACTCATCACTCACGACTGTAGAAAACGCTTGGTGTTCTAGGGTTTTAAGATCTAATACACTTATATCTTTGTCTTCGACTTGGTAATACAGTTTTTGATTTTCAACATCCAGTGCTGAACGCTTTAAATCATCTAAGTTATCCAGGCCTGCCATTTCAGGGTTTAAGTTATACGCGATCATGCTTTGCTGATAATCACTTAATGATAGCGAGAACAGGCCATTACTTTTGATATTTGAGATTAACAATTGCTGATTAGTGCTATCGAATATCATCGAGCTTGTGCTCAATAATTGTTTCCCTGCACCGATTGAACCGTTATGCACAATAGAACGATAACCGTTTGAAAGTTCAATTTTAATAATATCGATATCATCCAGATCGCTACTTCGCATATCGGTAATATAAACATAGTCAGAATCAACCTGAACCAATGAACTAGGTCTATCCCAACTGGCACCGTTTGAAGTGGCATCCGAGATAACAGTACGAGCACCTAAATTGCCTGGGTTAAGATCAACTGATAATAACTGCGACTCAGCTGAACTGCTATTGCCATCATCTAAGACTAATAAGCGTTGATTAATAGAATCTAATTCCAAACTCAAATTACCATGGGTCGATAATGGGTTTACGCTATTTGGAACCGAACTAGAGGAAATTAAGGTTTGCTCACCAACCGTTGCCGACTCATCTAATTCAATACTGTAGATTTCACCTTGCTCACTTGCGTACAATTTTTTATTAGTGGCATCAAAGACCAGCTCATTTGGCACTCCAATTAAGGGAGTGTAATCCGCTGAAAATGGATCAACTAAAACACTGCGTTCACCACTCTCAATATCCACAGTTAAAACCCAAGCCTTAGTTCCTGCGTCTACGTGATCAACATATTTAGATCCTATATAAAGTAAACCTTCAGCTTCATTCAGTGCCAAGCCACCTAGATTTCCAAAGTATAAATTTTGGTTTGGGTAGTCAGTGCTCGATACGATTGAACGCTGCCCCGTCGCCATATTCATTTTAACGATGTGACGGCGACTAGAATCAACAATATACAAAGTTGAGCCGTCACTAGTCAGCGCCATTTCTTCAGGGCTATTAAATAGTTCGTTAGATTCAACTGCTCCGAGTATCAAGCTATGACTTTCTTCGCCCTCTTGGATGCTAGCTGCAATAGTATTCGGCCCTGGTTGTAGCGCTATCTGTGCTTGCCAATTTGCATAATCATCACTGCTTGTTGCGGTAATACCATTAATTGTAATGCCATCGATAGTGTCGCAATCACTGCTTCCACGTACAGTAATGCTATTCGCTAAGGTCGCACTGTAGCTGAGGGGAAATAACAACTGAAGCTGATCACCACAAGGCTCACTGGCTACAGGTTCAATAATTTCAGGATTAGTAGCATCTGGCTCTGTAACTTCAGGAATCTGTGTATTAGGGTCGCTTGCTGCGTTATTGGAACTGCTCGACGAACCGCCGCATGCGCTTAATAAGATGGTCGCTGTTAATGTAGCAACGAGTCCAAGGTAGGTCTTCATGGTGAGGCCTCTGGTAATTCTATTTTATGAGCAATAATCCGCTGATATAAGTACCTTCCATGGAAGGCATGATTAAATCAGTTTTTAAAGAAGTGTAAAGAGCCTAACAGGGGAATGTGCAAGAAATGTGGACTGTCTCATGTAGCAATTAAGGGCTAGAACTAACACCTACTCAATATCACATAGTTTGACAAGTTTGGAGGCCGCAATGAATAGCCTCAATAAACCAAAAACATTGGCGTCGATTCACCCCGCCAACCTCTTGCTTATCCTCCCCTGTGCCCATAAGTTGTACCCATCAAACTATAAAAATAAATACAGCCTTCAATACAGCTCTCTCGAAGAGAAGGAAACTCGCCATGAACGAATTTACAGTCAACAGCATGACCAACGATGCAATGGGCGATTGTGACGCCACTGCACTCGCTAAAAGAATCGCAGATAAAGAAGTCAGCCCCACAGAAGTGCTAGAAGCCGCCATTACCCGTGCTGAATTAGTGAACCCCAAGCTAAACGCCATCGTTACCGAATCCCTAGACCTCTCTCTCGAGCAGGCCCGCGAGAACGCGAAAAAGCATTCAAACAATTCTCTGTTAAAAACGGGCGCTTTCGCTGGCGTTCCAACATTTGTAAAAGATAATACAGACGTAAAAGGACTGCCTACATTATTTGGCAGCAACGCAGTCGCTAAAAGACCCGCTAAGCAGAATGGCGAATTCACCGACCAAATGTTATCAACAGGCCTAACCATCTTAGGTAAAACCACACTCCCTGAATTTGGCATTATGCCAACAACGGAATCCGTCGCTCAAGGTGCAACCCGCAACCCTTGGAATATTAACCACTCAAGCGGTGGCTCATCAGGTGGTGCAGCCGCACTCGTCGCTGCTGGCGTTGTTCCTATCGCTCACGGTAACGACGGCGGTGGATCAATACGCATTCCCGCAGCCGCGTGTGGATTGGTCGGTTTAAAACCTACCCGTAATCGCTTGGTTAACATGCATGGCACAGAAATCCTGCCGATTAATGTAGGCCACGAAGGCGTAATAACCCGCAGCGTAAGAGATACCGCACTCTTCATGGCTGAAGCCGAAAAACATTTCAGCAATAGTAAATTGCCAACCCTAGGCCATGTGCAAGCCCCCGGCAAAAAACGCTTACGTATTGGTTTAATTACCGGGGCATTAAAAGGCATTACCGTTCAGCCTGATATTCAGCGTACGCAGAATGAAACAGGTCTATTATGCGAAAGCCTAGGCCACAGCGTGGAAGAAGTTGCCTTTCCGTTTGAAGATCAAATTGCCGATGATTTTCTTATTTACTATTCCATGTTATTTTTCTCCATGCATCGCTTTGGAAAATTCGTAGTCGGCCCAGGCTTTGATAGCTCTAAAGTAGAAAAACTGTGCGCCCACCTGAGTAATAGTTTTGTTGGTAATCTTGGAAAATTCCCTTTTTCACTAATGCGCTTAAAAAACGCCATCAAAATCACCCAAGAAATGCACAAGCATTACGACGTATTGTTATGCCCAACACTGGCAACGACGGCACCTAAAATTAACTACATAAGCAATCAAGCCCTGCCCGCGAGCGCCATGGTAAGAAACATGACCGAGTTTGCCCCCTTCGCTGCCCTGCAAAACATTACCGGCGAACCTGCGATCTCATTACCCATGGGTACTGGCGACAATGGTTTACCAATTGGTATGCAGTTCTCCGCAGGTTATGGCGAAGATAAAACATTGCTCGAACTTGCTTACGAACTAGAAGAAGCGAAAGCTTGGAAACACATTCACGAACAAGTGGCGAAAAAGCCAACTAAAAAGACAGCGAGAAAAACAACCAAAAAACCGATTGCTGAAAAGTCTTAAGAAGGTATTAGTTAATGAAAAAGCTCGGCGCACGCAGTAGTACAAATGATGTTTTGCAAGGCAAAGACCTAACAGGAAGAACCGTAGTCATTACAGGTTCAAACTGTGGTATCGGTTTTGAAACGGCACAAGCATTAGCGGGCGCGGGGGCCAAAGTTATTTTTGCCTGCCGCAATATCGAAAAAGGGGAAGACGCTTTATCTCGCTGCAAAGAATTGCACCCACAAAGTAGTCTCGCGTTTTACCCTTTAGATCTTGCCTCTGTTGAAAGCATTAAACACTTTTGTGAGAAAGTAAAAGACGAACCCATCGATACGTTAATCTGTAACGCAGGTTTGATGGCGACGACTTACCAAGAAACACAAGAGGGTTTGGAAATGACTGTCGGTGTTTGCCACTTCGGCCATTTCCTTCTAACTCAGCTTTTAATGCCTCAGCTTTTGCGAGCTAAAGAAGTGAGTGGAAACGATCCACGAATCGTTATGGTTTCTAGCGAATCTCATAGAATGCCAGCAAAGCTCAACTTCAATAAATTTCCCTTAAATAAAAGCAATCGTTTTTCACCATTAAGCGCTTATGGCCAAGCCAAATTGTGTAATGCGCTGTTTGCTAATGAACTACAACGTCGCTTTGGTGATCAAGGCCTTACCGCTTGCTCGTTGCATCCAGGTGCATTGATCACAACCAGCTTTGGGCGAGACTCCGGATTTCTTTCTCTGTTCTTTAAACTGGTTAGCCCGTTGACGAAGAATCCAAACCAAGGGGCAGCAACGACTGTGTATTGTGCGAGTCATGAAAAGACTGAGGAGCTAGCGGGGAAGTACTTTTCTCATTGCAAGCCATCTTGTAGCACCAAAGAAGCCAACAACCCCGAGACTGCCAGAAAGTTATGGGAAGTGAGTGAGGAGTGGATGAAGGGGCTTAAGATTTCACCAGCTCAAACAGCTAATGAAGATGCAATTGAATGTGCTTAACTCATCATATCTGACGAATTAAGCTCTATGTGAGTAACAAGCGAACTCTGTTCGTCTGAAATTTCGGCCACATTCACCAATCAATAAATGATCACTATATTTACCATTAAAGATAAATTTGGATACTCTAGTGATCATTAACTCCCCCTCAAACAAAAGAAGCGCTGTTGAATTCCTAAGAATCGTCTAGTCCTTGAACAACTTAGTGAGAATATTAAACTGCTTAATAAATAAGCGGTGATATGAATAGTTTTTGCGATTATCTATACATATCAAATTAACGTGTATAGAAAACAGCGAAATCTATACATGTCTCAAACCTCAACAGACAACCACAAACCTAGATGTCGTAATAATTCGACAAATACAGCTATAAACACCAATATGTCGTAATAATATGACATTTGGTATTCGTAATGAAAGATGCAGGACTGGTAGGTATAGGGCTAAAACTTAAAGAAAGACGCAAGCAAAGAGGCCTAACGCAACAACAAGTTGCCACTAAAGCTTCTATTTTTCGCCAAGATGTTTCTAGAATTGAAAATGGAAGTTTTGTTGGGGCTTTATCGACACTCAACAAATACCTTCACTTTGCAGGCTTACAGCTAACCTGCCAGGAACGACCAAGCCAATTTGTTCAGCTTGATGACTTGAAATCGACATTTAGTGATGACTAAATTAAGTGAATGTACTCATCTACTTGTAATAACACTAAGCGGCCATTGCAACCGAAGCCCAATGTCCATCCTCTTCAGAAAACTCTATTTCTAAACGATCGATTTCATCCAGAGCCAAACGCTCTAAATAATCAAAAATATCTTTGCTGACAGAAATCACACTCGCGTAGCGCATGCGAATAATGATATCCACAGCTTGAGACTGCTCTGTTTTACCTTTCTCATAATGAGCAACAGATTGATCAGAAACACCCAGTATGCCTGCCAGATCTTTCTGGCTAAGCTCACTTTCTTTACGCAAAAAACGAATTTCTTCACCACTTAATAAAGTGGTCTTATTCAGAATATTTTCGCCTATCGCTTTATGCAAACCCTCTGCATCATGTATTGAATAAGCTTTCTCACCTTCGAATTCGATCACTTCAAATCCGTTATTCAAGAACACATTGCTCAAACCGCATTCTGTATAATGGTATCTTTCCATTTTTCCCCCTTAAAAACTGGCCTTAAGATTGGACATATTTCACCAAATCTACTTACCAGCTACGATGCTTATCAATGACAGTCACTACTGCTTAGCTTTCCAGCTAAGCAGTTCTTCTTTTGAAATTCCCATACCCGCAATATTAAAAGGCTCTAAATTTTCCAGATCTTGCTGCACATCTGCAATGAACTTCTCACGATGCTCTGTCGGGACTTCCTTTTTACTAAAAGATTCTATGCACTTCTGAATAGCGGTGCCTACGAGTAAACCACTGACCACCTCGCTAATGAGTCTTCGTCTTTTCCCTCGATAACGAACTCTTAGCGTATCGATCCCCATCGCATCAACGACAACACTGTAATGCTCACAACTACGCAAGTACGAGCGAATAAACAGTTCGACCATGGGTCTTTCATTGTTCAATTCATAACAAGCAATCATCGCAGAAGCGTAATCATCTTTATCAAGATCAATAAACGACAACGGTGATAAATTATTTCTAACCAAAGGAATATTTGCACTTAATCGAGCTGTTCTTTTATTCACATCAATAAACGCCTGCAGATAGGCAATGTGAATCAGCAAAAATAAGCTCTGCTCAAAAGGATCATTAATCGCCGCCGCTTTATTAATAATCAATTGAAGCTGCTGCTCTAAGCGCTGCTGACCTTCCATAGGAATATAAGTCGACGAGGTAATTCTTACGCCGTCATTTCTAATGATGCCTGCACAGCCATTCGGCACTAAACCTTCAGCCAACAAATAATGCATAGTGCGAACATTTTCTTCACCATTTCTTTCATCCAGAGTGTCTAATCGATTTACTCCTTCAACCAAAAAGTTAATAGCGTCTTTATGATTCAGAATCATGACCTTATCGGCATCAATTTTATCGTCAGCAGACATACCCTGTAATAGCAGTTTTTCGGTTTCAGCCAAACTATAGGTATTGCCTTCCAGTCTTGAAGAGTGATAACTCAAATCGATTAATAAACGATTAAATATTTGCTTAGCGTAAGTCCCTGCTGGCATCCCTACATTTAAACGCTGACCAATTTCGTGCAACTGATTTCGTTCTTCAGCATTAAGATAAAACGTAGCATTAGGCTGATAACGTTCTAGCCATTCATAACGATAAGTACAAGGTCGCCTTTCATATAATGGCGCACGAACCTGATTGATTACTTGCTGGCTTACCGCAGAAAATACAGAGGATAAATTTGAAGAGGCAGTCGTCGCGTTATATTCGGCACTATCTTCTAAAATCAAGAGGTCGTGAACTAGAGGCTCTGAGATCAAAGGTTCCTGAACTAAAGAGCCTTGAAAAGCATAATGATAACGTCGACCTTTACGCTCACCGCTTGCTTCAATTAGCCCCTGCTCTACCAGCTTTGATAACCAACGTCTTAAGGTTCTATCAGGGGTCTCTAATCCAGCGGCAATCGTTGAGAACGCGGTAGGAGAAGTGAACTGTTTAAGATGATTAAGCAGCAAGCTCTTTTCGTCTGACATATCGGCCATAATGACTCATAAAACGTTAATATGGCCAATATAATAGCAAAATCATTGCATTTTCCATAGTTATCGGCCAACCAATAGTAATAATGGCCAATAAAGACAGCCGTTATCGGCCATTATTATTAATTGGCCAGCATGAACGCTATTGCCAAAGCGGTAACAGGTTAATCAATAAGGCCTGATTTAGCAGCTCAAAGGCCCAAGTGTCTACATCGACAAAAGATACAGCCGCCTGTACTTAATGTCGTAATAGTATGAGAAAATCAGCACACGCTGACATAGGGCCAAAAATGAAAAACTATCTTGCTGAAACCTCTTTTATTGATTATTCAAATACAAAAATAAAAGAGATATCCAATACACTTTATTCGCCTAATGCATCAGATACAGACAATGCAATCGCTCTTTATTTATATGTGCGAGACTCAATCAAATATGATCCTTATTCTTTAACGCCAAATACATCCTGCTTTACGGCCAGCGAAATACTTAAAGCAGGTAAAGGGTATTGTGTGTCAAAGGCCATTCTTTTAACTGCGCTGCTAAGGTCGGTAAACATTCCTGCACGGCTTGGCTTCGCTGATGTTGTAAATCATCTATCATCCAAAAAATTACTAGAACGCATGGGAACCAATATATTTTATTACCATGGCTATGTAGAGGTGTTCTTAAATGATCGCTGGGTAATAGCAACACCCGCATTTGATAGTAACTTGTGTGAAATTGCAGGAATACCTCCGCTTGAATTCGATGGTAAAAACGATTCAAAGTTTCAGAAATTTAATGATGCGGGCAATCAGTATATGGAATACTTAAATGAGCATGGAAGTTTCCCAGACGTTCCTTACGACCTATTACTTGAAAAGTATGCCCACTATTACCCTGCATTAGTTAAATCAGATAGCGAAGCTAATTCAGGTGATTTTCATGTTGAAATAGGTAGTGAGTGAAGAGTGGATGAAGGGACTTAATAGCATGGCAGTTCAATAAGATTTATATTTTATTGATGTAGCTGAACCACACGAGTGTAGCGTATGGGTAGAACGATAGATGGCTTAAAAGCCATCTATCTGCGTAGAAAATACATAACCATAAATAACACAGATATATACAACCGCCCCTATGAGCAATAACAGCAGACTGCTGATAATCTTCTTGCTGATGGGAAGCGTTTGAATATTCTTGATAAAAACAAAAATTGAACCTACCGATATAATAACTTGAAGAGCAAACCATACCACTTCAGGCATACCAAGATTATTCGGTGAGCCTGTAAACTGCCGCATCGAATAATCAGCTACTACCAATGACAATAAGCCAAGCACAAAAATGAGTAATGATTGTCTGTAGCCTTTTTTAACATCCATATCCAGAGTTCCTATTAATTTAGCTTCACACGAGGTTTAGAAGGACAGATCGGAGTAAAGTATGTTTCAGGTATACGACGATTATGAAAAATATCCAAACCCTTCATATTTTCTTTCACCTTGCCACCTGCGTGTTGAATTAACGACTGGGCCCAACTATTACTATTATACCCAGCCCCAGCAGTTGGATAGCTGATTGGATCTAAGGACTGATTGATTAAGTAGGCATCAACTAAAAATATAAGCTTACTTTCATGTTCCAATGATAGTTCAGCTCCTTTGAATTTTACCAGCTGCATTTCAGTATCAAAGTCAGATTTATACCATGTTTTTTTTGCTTCACCAAAATGCTCTTGAGCAGCCAATGTATCAGCCCCCTCAAACATCTCTACTTTCAGCGTCCCTCTATTTTGCGCACCTATAACTATCCCATAAACATTATGGCCTAGTAGCTTAGCTTCATATACCTTTCGCCCAATCTTTATAGATTTACGACTAGAGTATGTAATAACGACAAACTGGTGTGTTCCAAATGGTAGACCACTTAAATCTCTAGCACCAACATATATAGTCATACTCACCTCCTTGTTTAGACCCGCGAATCCTATATTAATTATTGATCAATGAAAGTCTTAACGTCTGATTTTTATAGGAATTAGTTCTTTATTCTTGGTATATCTGAATAACAATAAATAAGACAAAGCCCTCTATGAAAACACCTCCCCACTAAGCCATAATATGATGCCCAGCATCAACAAACATCTGGCTACCCGTCTGGCTTGCTGCCCAATCACTAATCAAAAATGCGGTTAACCGCCCAACATCCTCTGGCTTGCCCAAACGATGTAAAGGTGAGCGCGTGACAGCATCATCCATCAGGCCATCAAAATCAGTGATACCAGAACCTGCACGGGTCGGCATAGGGCCAGGAGACACTGCATGCACTCGAATTCCACTTGCCCCCAACTCAGATGCCATATAACGGACAGAGCTTTCTAAAGCGGCTTTTATCGGCCCCATAATGCCGTAATGATTCACCACCTTTTCTGAGCCATAATAAGTCATCGTAATCAGCGTACCGCCATTATCTTTCATCTGCGCTTCGGCTAGGCGCGCTGTGCGAATAAACGAATGGCATGAGATATCCATCGCCAGCGAAAATCCTGCCGACGACGAATCAACCAAGCGACCGTGCAATTCATCTAATGGAGACCACGCAATCGAGTGAATAACAAAATCAATCGTACTCCACTGATTTTTGGCTTCAGCGAAAACAGCTTCTAGCTCGTCGGGCTTGCTCACATCGCAGGGTAGAAATAATTTAGTGGTTAGCTTTTCAGCTAAAGAGGCAACGAACGGTTTTGATTTTTCATTAAGATAAGTAATGCAGAGTTCAGCACCCTGCTCACTTAACACCTCTGCAATTCCGTATGCAATTGAGTGGCGGTTTGCAATACCCAATACGATGCCACGCTTACCTTCCAATGATAATGAGGTGCTCATTTTCAAACTCCATAGAATTAGTATTATATAATGCGCTGCATTAGAGAATACTGAGCTTAGAAGTCTAGAGTGTTATTTATTTGTGACTGTTGGGTGAATATTCAACTCAATGACTGTTTATGCACAAGTCATGAAATACTGAGCAGCTAGCAGGTAAATACTTCTCTCATTGCAAACCAGTGCAATGTACTAAAGTAGCTAATACCCTGAACTGCAAGAAAGCTATGGTAAGTGAGGAGTGGATTAGGGGCTCTCTGCTGGTATTTGATGCAGTGACCTGAATTTAAATATGAGGTAATATCACAACCTACCAAATACTCAAGGAAGAGTTAAGTTGAAATATTCTCTTCAGCCTAAGCTGCTCATAACTCTATTATCTCTTACGCTGGTTGTTGATGCGGTAAGACTATATTCAGCAATTAACCTCTGGATGGATGATATCAATTCGGGCATAGAGTCTTACTCGTTTGCCGTAATATTCCCATCAATACTCATTTTCATATTGGCCTCAATGAAGCAGAGTGCAACTAAAGAAGGTTTGCTCATGCGATTGGGCTGCATGCTTCAATTACTATTAATTATTAGTATTCCTCCTTTGTCTTTATATTTAGCCCTTGGCTTTCCCGTGGTGTTTTTAATGGTAGAGCTATTCGAGACTAAATTATCCAGCATAATCTCTAACCCTATCAAGAGAGTGCTTATTAAATGATTGATATTCATGTGCACAATGACTTACTAATTTTGCTCAGAGCAAGCCTGTTTTTACTACCATTACTCTGCGTTTTATTTCTGGCTAGAAGATATAAAAATGAAGAGCGTATATTAGTTGGAAGTTTTTTTTCATTTCTGTATAGCATTGCGTTACTACTACCCGCACATGCTTTAGCCATTAATCTAGGAATGTGGCACTACGGAAGCGAGACGCTTTTAATATTAGGAATGCCCGCTGATCTATGGTTTGCAGGATCGTTTCTTTTTGGCCCTACTATCTTTTTGGCATTTCCAAAGCTAAACCCTCTCATTTTCACAATCAGCTTTATAGCCATACAGGCACTGGTATTTAAATCCCTCGATCCATTTGTCATTGCTGGAAACTATTGGCTACTAGGCGTGATACTAGTGTTCTTATTAGTACATACCCCTGCTCTATTCTTGGCAAAGTGGACTGCCTTCGACATTAACCTTCCCGAAAGAGCAGTACTGTTAGCATTTTCATATGGTTTCTTAGCTTTTTTCGTCTTGCCGACCCTCATCATGCAGGCAATGGGAGGAAGCTGGAATTTACAACAAAAATCTACAATTAGTATTATTTTAACTACTTTATGTTTGCTTCCATGCACCGTGATGGGCCTAAGTGCCGTGCATATGTTTGTTGTTCATGGTGAAGGAACACCCATCCCTTTAGATAAAACAAAGCACCTGGTTAGAACTGGACTTTATTCATACATCACCAACCCGATGCAACTTTGCACAGCAGTATCTTGGATAATAATTGGAATATTTTTAGAAAATATATTTATATCACTAGCGGCAGGAATGGCTGTCATATTTGTTATGGGACTAGTCCGCTGGCATCACAGAAATGACTTACTCGTTCGATTCCCCAAGGGATGGCCTGAATATAAAGCGAATGTTCCCGAGTGGCTGCCAAGATGGAAACCCTGGATAAAAACAGAATCAAAATTATACTGGAATCCTAAATCCACAGCTCAAGCTACCTATATTAGATGGCTGAAAAAAAGACATTATGCAGGGCTCACTATTATCGAAATTAATTACTCAGATGCTCAGTATGTTGATGCCAGCAGAGGGCTAACCTTTAGAGCTTCAACTGCTTTTATATACCCTTTATTTCACATAAACTTTATTTATGCGCTATTTGCATCAGGGTTATTACTTGCCTTACTGCCTTTCAAGTGGCTTCAAGCAACCAACATGAATGAAGAGGGTAGATTAGAAAATGAAGCTTCCTGACATACGTAATACAAGCCCTTCCTCTCTCTTCTTAGGTATTGATGCCCTTTATCATATTAGGAATAATGCGTTAACTTATTACCAGAAATTACATTCTGATTATGGTGATGCCGTTAAAGTAAGGTTAGGGCCATATCGCTGCTGGTTCATATTTCATCCTAATCATGTAGAGCAAATACTCGCAAAAAAATCAGACTCCTTCATTCGTTTTGAAAAGATTATGAATATCCTTAAACAATGGAATGGAGAAAGTCTATTGATTGCTGAAGGAGATTCTTGGAATAAACGAAGACGAAAAGTACTACCCTCCCTTACCCAGCAACGAATCCCAAACTATGCTAATTTGGTAGCTAAACATGCGAACGATTTCACCGATAATTTAGTGGCCGAGATCTATTTACACGGAAAATGTGACAGTAATATTGATGATGATATGGCTCAGTATGCTTTAGATATTGCAGGCATAACACTTTTTGGTAAAAAAATAGGTTCAGTAACAGAGCCTATCAGTGAAGCAGTTAAGTATTTGTCTGAAATAGCCTATAATGAAACAACATCCCCTTTTACGCTCCCTAACTTCATACTATCCTCTGCCAATCGACATAAGAAAAAAGTCATTGCAACTATGAAGCAGTTTATTGAAGAAATCGTATCAGAACGAAAACATAAGGCCTCTGGCGAGCAACAAGATTTACTATCAATATTAATGACACATCATAATGGCGATAACACGGCAATTGAAGACGACGTTATATCTCTTTTGATTGCGGGGCATGAAACAAGCGGAGCCACACTCTCTTGGTTGTTCTTACTATTAGCCGAACACCAAAATGTACTGCAGAAAATCCAAACAGAGTTAGATCATGTTTTAGGCGATGAAATAGCAAGCTATGACGACCTCAGAAAACTGCCTTATTTAAATGCCACAATTCAAGAAACAATGCGTCTATATCCAGCCGCCTACGCCCTATTTTGTAGGCGTGCGACTGAAGATGTTGATATTGGTGGAGCCATAATTAAAAAAGGCGAACTAGTACAAATTTTTCCGTATATCACTCAAAGGGATAGCCGCTGGTTTAAAGATGCGGATAGGTTTAACCCGGATAGATTCATGAATGAGGAAACATGGCCTAAATACGCGTACTTTCCTTTTGGGGCTGGCCCGCGCATTTGTATTGGCCAATCATTTGGCATGATGGAGGTCGCTTTAACAGCAGCAATAATACTAAAAAAACTATCGCTATTACCATCAGAATCAACACTTAAAGGCACACCCCGTTTTTCTCTGCGACCTAATGAAGGCATTAAAATCACATTCATCCAACGATAAACAGAACGCAGAGTAACATTGAAAAAAGAGAAAGGTATTATGGATAACAGTGAAGGTAATATACTTTCTAATCAAATGGGGTCTACCTTCAATAGTCTTTCCCCCCTGTTAAAGCAGGTACATACAGGCACCCAGAATATTGAAGGTATCATAAAAATTGAGCGTGGAAATGCACTGGCTCATATTATTTGCAATACATTCGGCTTTCCTAAAGCACGCAATTCCTGCACACTGAAAGTTGAATGTCACCACTCTGCTACTAGCATGCTATGGATTCGTAATTTTGATGGCCACATTATGAAATCTAGCTTTTTCAGAAATCAGAACAGTATGATAGAGAAGCTAGGCCCACTAGACTTATTCTTTTCACCCACCGAAAAAAACGGTTCACTCTCTTACAATTTTCTCTCTACTAAATTATTTGGGATACCTTTACCAAAGCGACTAGCGCCTATAATTCACGCGCGTGAGTATGAAGAAAATGGCGAATACAAATTCGAAGTAAAAATTAGCATGTATTTAATCGGCCCTATACTTTCATATGGTGGCACAATGAAATTATTAAACCCAACAAACCAATGAAGGGCATAACATGATAGATACTGACAATAAAAACATAGTAGTGTTTGATGGCTTATGTAACTTCTGCCAAGGCTCAGTTAACTTTATCATTAAGCGAGACCCTCATAAGACGTTTACATTTACTGCAGCTCAAAGTCAAAGTGGACAAGACATAATTCGTAAGTTCAATGTCCCTGAAGTCGGGAAAGACACATTCCTCCTTGTTAAAAACAACATGTGTTTTCTTAGAACGAATGCGACCCTAGAAATATCTAAAGACTTATCAGGGTTTTGGATTTTATTTTATGTATTTAAAGTAATCCCCAGACCCATTAGAGATTACTGCTACGATGTTTTCGCAAAAAATCGCTATACCTTGTTTGGTAAAAATAACAGTTGCTTAATTCCAACTCAAGACATTAAGGATCGTTTCTTATAAAACCCATTATGGTTAATATCAATTCACCCTCGGCGCCTGACTCTGCGGGTGCCATTCCCACCACTCTTGCTGCCCTTCTTCCGTATCATCCTTCTTCTTCACAACATCCCAAGTCACAAAGTAATCGGGGTCTACTATATCAATATGGTGCTCAGCATTTTTGTAATGCCCTTTAGGCGCAATAAACCAAGCATCTAAAGACGCAGGAATATGGAAGTTCGGTGTCTCAGCCTTTTTAGAATCCGCTTTCCCTTCAGTAGGTATAGCATTGAGCTTAACGGTAATCCCTTCTTCCTTATCCACAGTGATAACGGTGCCTGCATACTGAGCTTGCTTTAAAAGATCGCCATTGGTATTGATGTAGCTAAGGCCGATCAAACACGTTTTATTTAATACATCTTCAATTTTCATAATTTTTCTATTCCAAAATACGTCTATTGCTACGTTCTATCTTGTAGCTACTTATATGACTAACTGTGTGACTATTATTTCTAATTATCCACAAAAAAGGTGGGCAATGCCCACCTTTCTTTTATCTAACCGTTTAGCTATAACAGCTTAATCACTGCTAATAGCTCATAGCGGCTAGTGATGATGACAAGCTGGCACAACACCTACTTGCGGCATATCCGCCAAACCAACATCACGAGCGTGTTCTTCAAAGCCTTTATTCTTCCAGAAGAATGCACCTGGCATAGTCGTTGGAATTACTAGGATGTAGAACAAGGCACGACCGATTAATAAGCTAACCATCGCTACTGGTGCTGCAATTGCCGCGACGATTAAACCAAGGGTCGTTGCGCTTAAAGCGATTGCAACAATAGCCATCAACAAACCTGTTGTCGCCATTAATACGTTACGTAAAACGTAAGTCTTACCAAAGGTTGTTTGCTGCACGTAATGCGCTGCTGCACCTTCGCCACTTTCTGTATTAAGGTATTTAGCGTGGCTCAACAAACCTAGGCCTTCGGCGATTAAACCAAGAGCTGCAAGACCTGCAGTGATTTGTAGTAACTGTGCAACGGCTTCTGTATTGCCCATCTCGGAACTAGAGAGCGCTAATGTCGGAATAGCCACTAAACCTAATACAACAGAACCCATGCTGAACAAGGTGCCGAAGAAGCTAGTGAATACCTGCGCATGATCCCAGAAAGGACGAGCAGGAATGCGGTAGCTGCGAACCATCCAGTACAAGCCGATTAGGCCAGTGGTGATTGCGAAGTACGCTGCGCCTGTTTGTATTGCAGGAATAACATCCGCAATAGCTGGAGCGCTAATAGCTAAGTATTCAAGACCAAAGTTTAGAACTTCAAGACCAGTAAAGGCTGCAATACCGGTGAAGAATAACGCTACGCCTAACGCTTCACGACTTACTGGAGAATAACGTAAGTTGTTAAAACCACGATAGAAGCGCATCGGTTTACCCAAGTGCATGGTCGATAGAATCAAACCAACGGCTTGTAAGCCCACCAGCAAGATTAATAACGGAATGTAGGCCACGCTGTTTTTAACGGCGACTAAACTTTCGATGCCAAATACGTTACCCAAGAATAATAAGATAAACGCGCCCATGGCCGCTTGGGTAAACAAGGTGAAGATCACTAATGGATTTTCACGGCTGCTTAAACGTGCAAGGTTCCAAGATTTTGCCTTACCTTCTTTTTCGTCTACCACACTGCGGAAAGAACCATCGTCTTGCTTGTGATATTTAATCGGCATGGTATCGGTACGTGCCATTTCGTTTGGCATTGGCTTGGTTTGCTGGAAACGAATATTCGGATTGGTGATCGTTGGATCAGGGAAACCCGGAATAGAGGTTTTAACTTGCTCACGATTTTCTGGGGTATTTTCTGCCACACCAAAGTTTAATGCGTTACCCAAGCAAGCCGATACACAGGCAGGTTTAAGGCCGACTTCTAGACGGTCGACACACATATTACATTTAGACACCTTGCCTTCAATCGGATCAAGCTGCGGTGCGTTGTATGGGCAAACCCAAGTACAATAACCACAACCAAAACAGGTTTCTGGATCTTGTAAAACGGCGCCGTATTCTGCGTGCTTGGTATACGCCTTAGTCGGGCAACCTTTCATACACACTGGGTTATCGCAGTGGTTACACGCCATGGAAATATTCATGCGCTTGTAGTCTGGGTACGAGCCCCCTTCTACATAACCTACCGAGCGGAACGATAAGTGCGCAGGTAAATCGTTTTTCTCACTACAGGCGGCTTCACAGGCGTGACAACCAATGCAGTTATCAGCGGTAAAGTGGAAACCGTGTTGCTTGTTACGATTTGGGTTTTCACCCACCGTAGGGTTGCCGTTAATTTCTAACGAGCGGCCTTCAGCGACGGGCACATCTGAAATATTTAACAGATCAATCATGGTGCCGTAGCGGTTAGCTTCATGCACGACTGGATCGTTTAGTTTTGCGTAATCACGCTCGCCCGAACGCACTTCAAAAATTGGGCGCGGCGTAGGATCTAAATCGCTATTATCGGTACCCACGGTATCGAGATAGTTACGCGCAATAAACCAAGGGTTGTATTTACGCAGGGTCTTTTGCAAACCCGTCATGTTTTCTTCGCGTAAACCAATTTCTATCGCTGGCTTACCTGGGCTTGGGTTACCCGCGGCAACTAGCGCTTCTTCATTAATTTCTTGCTTGTTACGTACAGAACCCACGTCGGCGCTATTGAAGCCGCTGGCATTACCCGAGGCATCGTAAAACTCAACTGTTTTTGCTTGAGCTGCCGGTGTTTTATTAGCTGCTTCTTCATTTACTTTAATATTCATTTTCCACTCTCCTTTATATGCCGGCTTAGTAAGTACGACGTTCGACGTTTAATTGTGCAGCCAATGTTTGATCAACTTCTTCGATGCGGATCGAACCTTGTTTAAAGGCTGGCTGACGCGAGTGCGGATCTAACAACCCTAGACAAACGCGGTTAACACAATCGTGGAAATGGAAGGGAATGAATACCGAGTTACGGGCAACGCGCTGAGTCAGCTGCACCATCACTACGGCATCACCACGGCGACTTACTATGCGTACGTAAGATCCGTGTTTAATGTTTTGGTCGGCCGCCGCATCTGGGTTCATTTCCATATACGGGGTTGGGCTGTACTTGTTCATGTTGCCCATCTTGCCGGTACGGGTACGGGTGTGGAAATGTTCCACTACGCGACCCGAGTTCATCCAGAATGGGAATTCGGTACAAGGCACTTCGTTATTATTCACAAACGGTAGCGGTATTAAATTCGCTTTACCGTCTGGGGTTTGGAACTTGCCAGTAGTATATAAACGCTGCGCGCCTTTTACGCCGCGTTTTACTTTAACTGCGCCGCTGCCTGTTGCGATAAGATCTTCATCGGCTTGCTTAGCTGCGTCTTCATCTCGCTGTGCATCTTCGGTGGTATACGGCCATTGAATACCACAAGAGTCTTCGATCTTCTGATGCGTCATACCCGAGATATTTAACGTACGACCTGGGCCATTCGATAGTTCGCGCATTTCATTGAACGCGCCTTCTACTGTGTCGGGGAAGTGAATCTTCTTACCGTTAGGGAAGCGTTTTGATAGCTCGTTGAAAATCCAGAAGTCAGATTTAGAATCACCTTTTGGCTCTTGTACCTTACGCACTATGTTGTAGCGACGTTCGGTATTGGTGAAGCAACCTTCTTTCTCTGCCCAAACCGCTGCCGGTAAAAAAATGTGCGCGTATTGGGTGGTTTCTACATCGGCGTAGGCATCTTGAATTACCAAGAAATCTAGCTTCTCTAAGATTTTACGAATACGGGCAGTATTCGGCATTGAAGTCATTGGGTTGGTCGCCACCAGCCATAAGCCTTTAATTTCACCGGCTTCAATTGCAGGGAAAATATCAGTTTGCGCTAGACCACGCTTCTTCGGGAAGAACTCTTCATCGATGCCCCAGAAGTCAGCAATCTCTTTTCTCTGTTCTGGTTTTTCCAGCATGCGATAACCAGGAAGGCCCGAGCAAGAAGACCACTCACGAGTACCCATGGCATTACACTGGCCCGTAATCGAAAGCGAGGTGCCACCTGGCTTACCGATGTTGCCGGTAATTAGGTTGATACTGTTGATGCCCACTACGCCATCACTGCCGTGAGTCGACTGGTTGATACCCATGGTCCAGATCGACATCGCCGATCCTGCCTTGGCGTATAAACGAGCAACTTGGCGAATGCTATCTTCGCTGATACCACAGATTTTAGAAGCGGTGATTGGGTCGTAATCTTTTACGCACGCTTCTACTTCTTCGATGCCATTGGTATGCGCATTGATGTAGTCACGATCTTCTAAGCCTTCATCCAGAATCACGTACATTAATGAATTCATTAATGCCAAATCGGTGCCTGGGGTAATCGCTAGGTGAATGTCAGCGAACTGAGCAAACATGGTGACGCGAGGGTCGATAACGATCACTGGGAATTTACGCTTCTCTAGCGCTTCTTTTAAACGCCAGTAAATAATAGGGTGCTGCTCAGGAAGGTTAGAACCCCACGCCATTAAGCATTCGGTATGTTCAAAATCGTCGTAGCAACCAGGAGGGCCATCGCTACCAAACGAGCGCTTGTAGCCCGATACCGCCGATGCCATACAAAGCGTGGTATTACCGTCGTAGTTATTACTACCAATACAACCACGGGCGAGTTTACCCAAGGTATAAAACTCTTCGGTTAGTAGCTGGCCTGTTGAAACGATGGCGAAGCTGTCTTTACCGTAGGTTTCTTGAATGCGCTGAATTTCGCTACCCATGTGATCAAGAGTCGAATCCCAATCAGATTCTTGCCACGCATCATAAGGTGCTTTACGCATAAGCGGCTTGTCGCCACGACCAGAAGCGTCGAATAGCTCGTGTTCAAAGATACCTTTAATGCACAATTTGCCACGGTTTACGTCGGCGTTGGCATTACCACGGCTTGCAACCGCTTTGCCTTCTTCGTTTAGACCAACTTCGATAGAACAACCGGTCGAGCAGTAACCACAGGTGGTGTATTTCCACTGGTGAATATTCTTATCCGCGATACGGATAGGATTCTGTTCCTTGCGGCCGAAAATCTTACTAATCGATAGCTTGTTGCCAAGTTTCTTTTTACCAGAAAACATGAGTTGGGAGCCTCTCTCTTTGCGATAGCACCATTACTGTGCAAGCAATCTAAGGCCTGCTCCATTAAAGAACATGCCTGATCGCGCCAGTAGGGTATTCACCGTTTTATAATAATATTGAGAGAGGTACAGCAATCTTTGGGCCAAACGGGCCAAAGCTTGATATTAAGCGGCTTTGCGCCGCTTATTTGTTATGTTATCAGTTCATTTATTCGTTTTTTATTGTGCTAAAGAGAGGGCTACTTTTCGAACAAACCTTTAATTGGTAATAAGTCGTCGTAATCAGGCTGAGTTTTCATGGCTTTGGCTTGGAAGGTTTTCATCATGTCGTTGGGGCGGAACATACCTGCTTGCCACGTCGCCATATATTTAAGGCTGTCTTGCACGCTATGGTCACGGCTGTAATTCAGCATTTCTTTGCAGCCAGTTACCGCAAGTGGAGAATTAGCAGCGATTTGTGCCGCAATCTCCATAACTCCAGCCAGCATGCTTTCTTGATCGGGGTAGACCTTATTCACCAAACCAAACTGCTGTGCTTCTGCCGCCAGGAACTTGCGGCCCGTGAAGGCCAGCTCCTTTACGATACCTGCAGGAATAAGCTTTGGTAGACGCTGTAACGTGCCTACGTCGGCGGTCATACCTAATTCGGTCTCTTTAATGTTGAAGTATGCATCTTCGGTGCAATAACGGCTGTCTGCGGCGCAGACTAAATCTAATGCCCCACCGATACATCCACCATGAACAGCAGCCAATACAGGCAAGCGAATTTCTTCTAATGAACTCAGCGTTGCTTGTAGCTGTAATACCAATCGACGAATGCCTTCAGCGACTCGTGATGGGTCTTTGGCTTGTGGCATGGCTGAGCCATCAGTAAATACACCTAGATCCATACCCGCAGAGAAGTGTTTACCCGTAGAGGAGATAACGATTACGCGGGCATCGGTTTGGCTTTCTATATCGCGCATGCAGAGTGGCAGCTCGACCCAAAAGGCTTTGTCCATGGAGTTCATCGCTTGGGGGCGAGAAAATTGTACGTGAGCGATCTTATTCTCAACAATTACGTTGAAGCTTTTATAGTCAGGTAAAGTATTCTGAGGCTGTGTATCTAAAGGCTGTGTCATTAGGGTAATCTCGATATGAGTAATGACCTAAATATACAGTCGCAAATATACATTGTAAATATAGACAGACTATCGCTCAGTCTACCCCTGTCAGTGCGCGCACCCGAATGGATTCGGTAGAGTTGAAGTCGCGGGCTAATAAAGCATTCACTTCTGCCTGCTGATCTTCATTGCTTAGACCCGAAGCCTCGATGGATTCATATTGCGATTTGAAACTATCTAAACGCTGCTGCCATTGGCTGCGTTCTGCATCTAGCTGAGCTAATGCCGTTGCAGCTTCTTCACCTAAGGTTTCAGAGCGCATTTGATAAATCTCAGCATCCGATTGGCCTTCGGCTTTCATAAGCCTGGCTTGCTCATACACTTTCGCTGGAGCCATGGCACTTTCACGCCCTGCCCGTACGTCTTCGGGTAACGAGGCTTCTAACGCTTGTACCTGTTGCTGTTTTTCCTCAACCGTTAAGTTTTCATTCTGCTGAATGGTTAGGTGCTCTAACATAAAGTCATCGTATTGTGCTTCTACGGTAAACAAAGCATCAGCTTCGGTTGGAGAGAAGTATTCTTGCTGAATGGTGGCGAGTATTTCTTTTTGACGACGAATATTTTCTAATTCGCTGAGTGTTGGATCTACTGTTTGTTTTTCTAAGTTTGCCAGTTCAACTTTATAATCGATAAAACGTTTTAAGGCATCATAGCCTTGGCCTAGCGCTGGGGCGGTTAATTGCTGGGCTAGGGCACTTTGAATGCGTAATAAAATATCATCCAACTTTTCTTCACCCATTGCGGATAAATACAGTTCAAATAAATCTTTTACTTCCATACCCACAATTAAATTACCGTCTGCATCAAGCGGCAATTCAATATTTAAATCGATGTCTTCTAGGCTTTTAGGTATCGGTTTATTAAAACTTTCAACAACATATAAATGGGCAGAGGTGGCTTTTTTAAACGCGATTTCATTACTGGCTAATAAGGGCTGAAATTCATTATTCATTTCAGGTTTTACGATAGATATTCCACTACCCGACTGGAAATAGCCTGTTAACAAAACGGCGATGGTTAAGCTTGTGACTAGTAATATTTTTTTATTATTTTTCATAAAAACTGCCAACTATAAGAATCATTTATTCAATGTAAAAACCCCTAAGGTGATTCATCACAATAGGGGTCTCTATTAGGTTTACTAAATCAACAACCTCGCGCCAAGGCTTCTCGCTTCGCGAAGAAAGGTATATTGTAATCTAATGTAGGTCGCGCTTTAGCGCGACAAGTTGTTAGCCTAAAGGCTAACCTACAATACACCGCAAGCGGCGGAAAATTAAACCCGCTCAGATTAAACATCAAATTTAAAATTATTTAATATTTATAGACGCTTTCAAATTTAAAGGCCCATTTTCTTCAAACGGTTTGCATGATTTTTAAATACTGTCTTAGGGTTAGTATCTAGCAAAGACACAATACCTAATACATGGTTATTGATATCAATGTGATTCATGATGTAATCATCACGCAAAATACGCCCAAAGTGATTGGCACAAACACCGGTAATACCATCGCTTGGCGCGCCTTCAAATACTAATGAAGTAGTACCAAACATTAGATCTGAAATATCTACACCTGTTGTTACTGGTGAACCACCACCCCATGAGAACAATTCAATATCATGGCCGTTAACCGTAACAGTACGATCACCTTCACCGCACTCTTCTGTCGGTAAACCTAGCGGGTAACGTGAGTTAAAGTCAGCAGCACCGGCTTTATTGAACTCTCCTAGCATGGCATACAGGTCAGATTCGCTGGCTTTGTTATCAGATAATAAATTAACCAAGTTACCCACTGCATCACCCACAGCTGCAAACATATCACCCTGCACAGAACCTTCTGGTGCAGTGTCTGTTAATAAGTCAGCAACAGGAGAGCCCGTATGCGGAGTAGACATGGACGTTACGGAAGCAACTAAATCAGGACGCACAGCCATTACATAGCGAGAAGTAACACCCCCTTGGCTATGACCCATAAGATTAAACTTAGAAATCTTGCCACCCGAGCTGGCTTTGATTTCATCTAGCTGAGCAATTAGGTGCTCACCACGATCAACCGAGCTATCGAAAGCATTAATTTTTGGTACAAAAACTTTTCCGCCACGAGATTCAATCGCTGAAGGAATTTGATACCAATAATCAATTCCAGCAATAGTATCGAAAGCAAAAATACCTGGGACTAAAACAATCGGATGTTTTGTTTTGGTATATTTAAAGTAGTTGCTAAACCAACCCGCTTGAGTCGGAGCAGCCAGAGTCATCGTTGCAACAGCAGCAATCAGTAATTTTTTCATAATCGACCTTCAATTTTGTTTTTATTAGTAAGAAGTACAATTGCAGAATAGGCCTAGGTTTTTGATCTAACTTGTACGAATTGATTAACATTGTTATCTTTAAATAATAATTACAATAATGAAATTTCCTATACCGAGATCCCATATGTCAGATCAAATGACAGATAAAAAAATCCCTTCGCTGCTTTATTTATGGGACAAGCGCACCTTATATATTGGCCCATTATTCGAACCTCTGAATTTATCTCAAGGAGCGGCAACCCTACTGGTATCGCTGGATAAGCCGGTTTCTTTTCGTATTGAAGGTGAAGCTGAAAGTATTGAATGCACCAGCCTGTTATTACCTGCTGGCTTGTCTGTCATTATTGATACGGGGGATGCAATTGTCGCAAATTGCAACCTTGATCCGCTAGGGGCTGATTTCTCTGGTCTGTCGAGTTTGATGCTGCAAAAGAAAGGCAAGATTAGCTACGATCTTAAGCAATATGCCCAGTTCAAGCAGGTTTTTCATACTCTACATACACAACAGCCAGATACTGAAACAGCTTATGATTTATTAGAGGATCTACTTGAGAATAAATTCAGCCAGCTTTACCCCAATCACGCCATCGATAGTCGCGTGGCGAAGGTGGTAGAGAAAATTAAGCAAACTGCAGAAGATAATCTATCGGTTGATGACCTAGCCAGCCTAGTGAACCTGTCGGTTCCGCGCTTAGTGCAGATCTTTAAGAAGCAAACGGGAGTGCCGATGCGCCGTTATCGCTTATGGCATAGATTGTTTGTTACAGCTGTAAAGATGGGAACAGGAGGTAACTTAACAGAAGCGGCAATGGATGCTGGTTTTACCGATTCTGCGCACTTTAGCCATACGTTTAAGGCCATGTTTGGCATGGCCCCAACGACAATTCTATTACAACCTAATAGCCTTAAAATTATTATTCCGAATCAGTAGCAGCCTTCTTATCTGGCTCTTTATCATCAATAGACGCACTAGGAGGTACGGGGGAAAAATAGCCGACCACCAGCAATAATACTCCCACCACAATAAACGAAATAATTCGCTCGATAGTGCCTTGTCCTGCAAGGTCGAGTAAGAATAGCTTAGCCACGACGATAGCGGTTAAGCCCGCGCCGATAAACCACAATTGGCGCTGAACTTTCTGCGAAGAAAATACCATAACTGCAAGACCAATAATCGTCCAAGTGATAGAGATACTGGTTTGCACTACCGCTGAATTAAACAGTGATTCTGGGTTGTAGCTAATACCGATAATCACATGAATGGTTTTTAATAGCAGCACGTTAAACCAGACAAAAACAAAGCTTGCGAGTGCAGCAAGTGCCCAGCGGTAATCTGGTTTCTCGAATAGTTTTTCACTCAATGCTTTGCCGTGTAAGCGATACCACTGCAGCACGACAAATACTGCTAACAACTGAAACAGATCAATTGGGTTTAGTAATGGTAAATAAGGAATCGGGTCAGGTTTAAGTACTATTAAGAAGTTAGCCCCAATACTCCAAATAAGCATTAAGCCAATAATCACCAGCGCAGAAATATGCTGGTAGGCCTTAGGGTGCTGAACAAAAGGCCATTTTTTGGTGTTGTTAATAAAGTCTAATGCCACAATCATTGCCACCATCGCAATGACCGCACTCCAAGCGCTTGCCAGATTTAAATAATCGACATACCACGCGAGTTCATAAGCTACTACGAATAGAATCAGTAAATAGGTAATACAATGCAGAGCTGTAATTTTAAATAGTTTATAACCCGCCTTCTCAGTTTTATAGAAGATTCCATATAACAGTGCCAGACCTAATGGCCAGGTAATAAAGCCATAATTCGAAGAAAAGCTTGCTGTGAAGTGTGTTTGGAATACAGTGGGCCAAAAATATAAACATAACGGCAATACTAATAACCAAGGATAAAAATTCACCTGCTGCCACTGCCAACGCAAACTAGTAATTAACCAAAGTGCAGCAGAGAACGTGAGAAAGGCAACATAAGCCACCAGCTCGTACTGACGACTAATATGATCATCAACTTGTATTAGGGCGCCGATATACCACCAGACAATTCCCCAAGCAATCAGCGCTATTGATGAAAAGTTATCTATAAATTGCTTGGCAGAGAATAGTATCTTTTTGAATTCTGATAACTCATCCTGCTCTTTTTCAGTATTCTGCTGCTCTTCGGTCTGCGACGCTTGATGCTGTAGAAGGTAGGCGGTAAATAAGGCTGATAAGGTAATTATGGCTATGCCCATAAACTCAGCATTAATAAATGCCCAGCTACCACCGCGATAGGGATAGTCGCTAAAAAATAGCAAGCCGCCAAACAACTGCAGGGCGAGCCCTACATACTTCAATATTTCACGCTGCTGGCGTAAGGCGATCCAGACAAAACCAGCCCCTTCTATTGCCCAAGAAGCGGCACTCCATTGCCCATCTAAGGCAAAGGGTATGGCTAGGGTAGCGAAGATAACCCCTAAGGCAAACATGGCTTGAGATAATAGCTTCAGATGCGCACTGCCCTGCTTTTGTAATAGATAAGTCACTATAAAATAAAAGCCCGCTAAAGCTGCACTGCTAAAGGCAAGGCCGTATTCCATGTGGTGCACTAATGCCGCTTGCAAGCCAAACCCGACCATAGGCACACCAAATACTAGGGTGCCATCGACATAACCTTTTAGCTGCGGTTTTTGCTTGAGTGCAAACAGAATCGATATGGCGACATAAATTAAAAAGAAAGCAATTAAGAAAGGCTCTGTCGTAGCAAAGTGTGCTGAGCGATATTGGGTGACTCCCCATATGGAGGCAATGATAAAGGTGAAGAGAAAACCAATTACATTTAATAAGCGCCAAGATTTAAACCAAGCGACAAAGAATATTGCACAGTTTAATACCAAGTAATAACTGAATAAGCCGACATGGCTACCACCACCTGTTGATGCCAATATAGGTGCAGCAAAACCCCCTGTAATGGCGGTAATTGCTAAAGCCCGAGAATCTTGCAGCATCGCTAACGACATCGCTAGGATGCTGAATACGATTAATAACGGAAAGGTAAATTCTGCCGGGATTAAGTTATACATTTTAAAGCTGGCGAAGATTGCGATATAACTGATGGCGATGCCGCCACCTTGCATCATCAAACCATAAGCAGGGTTTTTAATTCTTAAGTGCCAACCAATACCCAGCATAACTAGAGCTGCCAGTAGGATACCCGCCATTCGTACTTCGATTGAGACAAGAGAGTTCTCTATCGAGTATTTCGCTAGAAAGGACATACCAAAGAACAAAACGATGATGCCGATACGAACAATTTGATTGCCTTGGCTAAAGTAGTTTTTAGCAAAATTAATCACATAAGTTAGAGCTTGTTCAATAGCAGTAGGTTTAGCAGTCGATTTAGCGGTCGGCTTATTTTCTGCTTCTGCAATCCACTGGTTTTTATCCGCAGGAGGTTGTTGTTTTAGCCGCTGCACAGGCTCAACTTGAGGCTCTGGATTAACTTCGGCTTCGGGCTCTGAATTAACGCTAGCCTCGGGCTTTAGCCGTTGTTGCTGTAACTGGCTGAATTGCTGCTGCAGTTTATAGAATTGAGTTTGCAAACGAGAGAGCTGGTTTTTCTGACCATGGCTTCGGTAAAATAAATAGCCAATCAGTCCGATGCATATTAGCAGTATTAATTCCAAGATTGCCCCTCCATGGTTTTTTACTCAACAGGATTTCAACAAGCAGCATAGCCGAATGGCGAGCTAAATCACACAGGGGATAATATGCGGTATGAATATTTTAAAAGCTTAAGCCAGTTTTTGTAAAAAGAGATCGACTTGTTTGAATATTTGCTTGGATATATCGCCATTGATGATGCCATGTAGGTCAAAATCAATTTCATGGTAGGTTTTGTCTGGGCTAGCGATGAGTCTATAAATATCACGACTGCTTTGCACATCGACTTTGGGGTCGTCAGTCGCATGCATTACTAATGCTGGCATAGAGATGCTGGCTAAGTTCTGACGTACCGGTTTCATCAGTTTTTGAATTTGCACGATACTGCTTACCGGGCAGCGCAGGTAATTAATATGGGGATTATCGGCGTGATTAGTAACAAACTCCTTTTTTGCTTTACTAACATTAAGCCAGTTTAATAAGCGGTTCCATTGATTAATAGAGCTGGCAAAATTCGCTGAGAATTTCTTTATTTTTAAAGGCGCACTGATACTAATAACAGCACTGAAATTATTAGGCTGCTTAATCGCTATATCAAGTGCTAACGCTGCCCCTGTTGAGAAACCCGCGAGTATGATCTCGTCACTGCATTCAGCAAGAATGTTATAACCGCGCTGTACGGCATCGACCCACTCTTGCTTATTCCGTTTGGCTAAATCAATTACCGAGGTGCCATGACCCGCAAGTCTTGGGGCATAAACGTTATATCCCTGTGCATATAAGAAATCGGCCCACTGCCTAACTTCAAACGGCGCAGCCATGAGGCCGTGTATAAGAAGAATGCCTTTTTGTTTTTCGCCTTTCTGCTGTTTGCTATCTAGAGAGTCGTGATGATGAAGCAGGTAAGGTTTACCGATGAATTTGTCTTTGCTTTCACCAAGAATAGCGTGCTGCTGATAGTCTTGGTCAAAGACTAATTCTTCATTGGCGAGCAAACGCTGGCATAGCTCACTTAGTGGTTCACTCATTAAGCCGTCGCCGCACCTGAAAAGGCACTATAAATTAGTGCGTAGTGACAACCCGCCCCGATCAATACCATCACATGAAATAACTCGTGAAAGCTAAATGTTCCAGGGAATAATAGCGGTCTCTTAATCGCATAAAATAGTGCGCCACAGCTAAACGATATACCGCCGATAAACAATAAACTGACTTGAGCCGTCGTCATGCTATCCAGAATCTGATTAATCGGTAGCACAACTAACCAACCCATAATCATAAATATAGCTGCGTAGATCATACGGGGGGCACGGGGGAAAAATATCTGTGAAATTAGTCCAAAAGCTACCAAGCCCCATTGAATAGAGATCATCGGCAGACGCCATGAATCGTCTAGGAAGAAGTAACAAACTGGGGTGTAGGAGCCAGCAATCATAAAGAAAATGGCTAGACGATCCATTTTCCGCCAAAAAGATAATTCGTTATCTTGTTTTTTAAAGAAGTGATACAGCGAGCTAGCCAGTAAGAGAAAGCTAATGGACAAACCATAAATCGCGGCAACGACAATCATAGAGATTGAATCTGAGGCCACGTTCAGTAAAAAAATAGTACCGATAACCGCTGCTATCATGCCGAATAAATGAGAATAAAAGTTAAATAGTTCTTCTGACTTAATCACTTACCACCTCCCGTGGTTATTTATAAAACAGGAGGATGGTAGCAATAATTAATAGTGGGTCATTGATATAGATTCGGTAAACGGTTGTTTACACCAGTTTTATAAAATTGCTTTAAGCAAAGACAACAGAATCCCCTAATTCTGCACGATCTGTACGCGCTTGATTCGCAGCGGCTTGCTCATCGGCATAACCAAACGACATGCCAAATAGAATACCGCGCTCTTCAGGTAGCTCGAACATCTCACGAATCGGCCCAGGGAATTGACCAAGAGCGCCCTGCATACAGCTTGAGATGCCTTGCTCTTGTAATAGCAAAGAAAGTGTCTGGGCATAAATACCCATATCCACAGCGCCCATAATATCGAGGTATTTATCAAGGGTGAAAATAGCGACGTGTGGCGCATCGAAAAAAGCCCAGTTACGCAGCATCGCCATTTGGCGCTTTTGTTTTTCTTCACGACCAATGTCCATGGCGGTATATAACGCATTGGCAGCACCGAACTGGCGATCTCTATGCTCGCCCGTATAAGCCACATTCCAGTTAAAATCAGGATTCGGTTTTTGCTGCTGCATGACATTTTGAATCAGCTTATTTTTTAGCTCGTCTTTCTTTTTACCAGACACCACCAGTACCTGCCACGGCTGGACATTACAGTTTGAGGGAGATTGCTGAGCAGCAGAGAAGACCTGCTGTAATAACTCGAAATCGACTTCTTGCTTAGTATAACTGCGGCAAGAGGAGCGGTTTTGTAGGATGTGTTCGATGGTCATTAACTGATTCCCTAGAAAGTTGTCATTATTATATTTTTCAATTATGACAACATCCTAGCGAAAGCAAGACAAAATGCGTAATGAATATTACGAATGTAGGTCTATTAGCTATTATCTTTAACTGTTGCGCTCAGCTATTTCTCTCTACAATACCCATCATTTTATAGGTCAGTACCGCCGCTGAAAATTCGTAACAATGGAAGTTTTCGATCGGGGCAAATTCAGTCACATCAAAGCCGATGATATTGCGTTGCTTAGCCACACACTCAAACAACGATAAGGTTTGATACCAAGCCAAACCACCAGGAACCGGAGTGCCCGTAGATGGAAATACAGAAGGGTCCATACCATCAATATCTAAGGTAAAGAAAACGTTCTTTGGAAAGTCTTCGGGTAAATCAAAACTACCAACATTGTTGGGCACTAGCTCTTCCGCATCGAGGTGATATACCCCGTGCTGCTTACGGATCTCGACTTCTTCTTGGCAGAAGGCACGAATGCCTAATTGAAACAGTGGAATGTCTTCGTCGATCACACGTTTCATTACCGACGCATGGCTATAAGGATTACCCTCATAAGCTTCACGTAAATCAGCGTGAGCATCGATTTGCACCACACCGAAGTCTTTGATACCTGCCGCTAACAAACCCTTGATGATTCCGTAGGTGACAGTATGTTCGCCACCGAGACCAATAGGAAAACCTCCGGCTTCAACAATGGCTTGAGTATCACTGGCGATGTTATTCACCACGGTTTCCGCATCCCCTGCCATATCCACCGGAGGGTGAGTGAAAATTCCTTGTTCACTTGGGGTGCTTTTACCGTCCCAAGTTTCTAACTGCCAAGAAGCCTCTAAAATTTTAGCTGGCCCTAATCCTGTACCGCCGCCATAAGAAACAGATTCTTCATAAGGAATCGGCAGAATATGAAAACGCGCATCTTCTTTTTTCGGGTGCTCGAATTCAGAGCCTAAAAAAATGGGATAACCTGGGGCGGCTAACTGATCAAATTCATCCATCATTCGTCTCTTTAACTTAATGGCAATATAGGGAAATTAGAAACTGACAGAGAAAGTCATTTCAGGATAAACAGAAGAACAATCAGATAAGTCATTACAGTCGGTATATTCTTCATAAACAAAACCACCACCGATATAAACATTGTTACTAGCGCTGAAATAAGCACCTGCGCGGTAACCATAGGAGTTTGTCTCATCAATACTTAAGCCTTTGTAATCGCCATAAAATGTGCGGCGATAAAACGCACCAACGTAAGGTCTAAGAAGTTTTGGTTGAGTGAATACATAGGTTAATTTAGGCGTGATTTTTGTTATAGACGGGCTGCCATTAAGCCAATACTGCGCATCAATACCCAGCTCCAAGCCGTTAGTGATGTAATAACCCGCACCGACTCCTAAGATAATATAATCATCTTTGAAAGCCGTACCCGCACCGACAACAGCACTAACGCTGGTAGAGTTTTTCGAGAATGCAGTACTTAAACCGCCCGTACCAAGACTGCCTGCGGTAACCCCATGGCTTACACCAAGAAGCATCAATAAAGCGGTAATCTTATTCATTATTTTCATATTATGTCCTTAATCTTTGAATTTTTTGAACAGGGAGGAATAACTAGGGGATGAAACACTAGTTTTTAAAACAACTAGCTTACAACAAGCAGGGTCTAGAGTTTTCTAAACCCTAGAGTCATCTAGACCCATTGACACTTAGCCTTATGGAGACTAGCCGTATAAGGCTTCAACGGTTCCTTTAAGCTTAATCAATAATGGCTGACCACGACGGTCTAGTGCTTTAGGTGAAGGAACCATTACCCAACCTCCACTGATGCAATATTCCTCAACATCAAAACGCTCTTTACCGTTAACCAGGATACGGATTTTATGCTCGAAAATTTCTTCTACATGAAATGGGCTGCGAGCATTGCCCGACAGACGATCTGGTAACTCTGGACGTGAATTTGTATCAGTCATGTTTGATTCCTAGATTAATAAACACTATTAAAGCGTAATAAGCGGTGAATTGAAGATAAATATAAGAGCGCTATTGTAGCGCAATATAGGCCGAACGCTCAACAACTGCCGTTGAGTTGGCGGCTGGCTTTACCGATCTGACACTTTATTAGCTAGGTAGATTCTTAGACTTAGAAGCGACTAAAGCAAAGAGATATCCACAGGAAGTACAACCCCAATAAAAGAGGTAAACAGCCATTAAGCAGCTATAGTCTTTATATGAATTTATTGTTTATGTGATGATATAAATATGGCACAGAAAGAAAAAGTACTTGTTGTTGATGATTTCGCACCAATGCGACAAACATTAAAGCAGGGCTTGGAATCTATAGGTTATGCCAGTGTCACCACCTGTGCTAATGGTAGAGAAGCCTGGGAACTATTAAACATCAATTCTTTTGACCTAATAATATCAGATTTGAATATGCCGTATATCGATGGCCAGCAATTATTAGACAAAGTAAGAGCTGACGAAAACTTCTCAAGCCTACCTTTTATCATGGTAACCGCTGAAGGCGACAGAGACCCAGTAATGAAAGCGATTGCCTCTGGAGTATCAGATTTCATCGTCAAACCTTTTTCACCTAATTCGTTGAAAGAAAAGATAAATAGAGCAGTTAATGCAAAAAAACCTGAGCACGTGCTGCTCAATGCAGAAATACTAGCGCTTAAGCCAAGCGATACTGTCGCTGAGAATGAACCGAAGAGCACTAAAACCTCAAGTGAAACCATTCTTGTTGTTGACGACCATGCCAGTAATATCGACCTGATTGTTAATTTACTTAAACCTCTTTACAAGGTTAAAGCAGCAATCAATGGTAAGAAAGGGCTTGCCATGGCTTCATCAGATAACCCGCCCGATTTAATTTTACTCGATATTATGATGCCAGAAATGGATGGATATCAGGTGTGTAAAGAATTAAAAGCAAACTTAAACACCGCTGACATTCCCATTATATTTCTTTCTGCTAAAGGAGAGGTTTCCGATATCACCAAGGGGTTTGCACTAGGTGCGGTAGATTATGTAACTAAACCTATTGAGCCAGAAATACTCATTGCCCGAATAAGAACCCATCTAGCCTTGCGTCGCTCACAATTAGTCCTCGCTAGTCAAATTGATACTCTTATTGAGAACAGCCGGCTTAAAGAGGATGTAGACAGAATTACCCAGCACGATCTCAAAAATCCGCTAAGTTCCATTTATAGTCAATTGGCGCTTTTAATAGACGACCCAGGGTCGACTGAAAATCAAAGAAAGCAGTTCAAGTCAATAAAGCAGACAACAAACCATGCTCTGCAGATGGTCACCCGCGCCCACGACCTATATAAAATTGAAAAAGGAAGCTACATATTTACACCGTCAAATGTTGATATAGTCGCCCTGACAAGACAAGTCATTACAGACCTCTCAGATGTAGCCCGTGAAAGGTTAACAAGTATCGACCTACGCCAATTTACGCCAAACACAGAGATCATTGGAGAGTCTTCTTTATGTTACTCGATTCTGTGTAATCTTATTAAAAACGCGATTGAAGCATCTCCTGAGAATACTGACGTTACTATTGCCATTGAAGAACACGATACAGACCTTGCCATAAGAATATATAACGAAGGAACTATTGATCCGAAGATAAGAGAGAGGTTGTTTGACAAGTATGTAACAGCTAACAAAGACAAAGGAACAGGCTTAGGCACATATTCGGCCAAGATAATGACGCTGATACAGAATGGGGAAATTAATTTTAAGACAGTCGATGAGAAGAATACAATATTCAGTATTATGTTTAAACAGCCATAAACCGCTGATATCAGACTGACTGCTCTTTTGCTCACACTGCCTAAAAGGCAGGTTTTCATAAAATAATTCCAGATTGGTCTATCCTTAAATCAATAATTGGATGCTAGTAAAAGACTATTGGGGATAGGATCTTCACCTTATGATACGACTACCATATTTTCTGACATTAATTCTCTTCCTATTCAGTACGTTAATATTTTCGGAAACCGCCAGATCTTCTGATACAGAAACCTTTTCCAGTACCAACTCTCTTTTTAATGAAGAAGAGCTACAGTGGTTAAAGGACCATCCTATCATATCCGTAGGCCACATGGATAAGTGGGCTCCGATAAGTTACGTCAACAATAAGCAGCAATCTGTCGGTATCAGCTTAGATATTCTTACTGCTATAAATAAGCGGATCACTAGTAATTTAAAACCAGTCCCAGGACCTTGGGATGAAATTTACAATAAGGTACTCAATCAAGAATTAGATGCCGTCCTTGATATAACCCCGCTACCATCAAGAATGAATGATTTTAATTTTACTGATTCCTACCTAAAAATATCCCACGCTATCGTCACTCGCAATGACCTGCCCGCCCTTAATAATGAAAGCGAACTCGATGGAAAAACTGCCGCGCTTGAAAAGGGGTTTGCCAATGTTACCTATCTAACAAAGAAATATTCATCAATTAATGTAAAACAATATAATGACACGGCTGCCGCACTAGATGCGGTTTCTCGCGGTGAAGCAGATTTCTATGCAGGTAATAGAGCTATTGTTTTGCATACTATCAAGTCAAATTTGATGCAGAACTTAGTTATTACCGGCCGGCTTGATGAGAATCGTTCAGTATTAACCCTTGGCATATCTAAAGATAACGTCATTCTTAAAAACATTCTATCTAAAGCCCTAAATGATATTTCCTCAGAAGAAAAACAGCATATATTAAGCCAGTGGATAGAACCGGAAGCTTCTGCAAATACCAATAAAGAAAATAATAGCTTGCGATCATTATCGTTTCTTAATACTGCAGAACGAGAATGGCTTAAACAGCACCCCGTTATTAGAGTTCATAATGAAGTAAACTGGCCTCCCTTTAATTATGCTAAAAACAATAACCCAATGGGTTTTTCAATAGATTATATGAACCTAGTGGCCGCTAAAATTGGCCTAGAAGTCGACTATATTACTGGTCCAACTTGGAGTGAATTCCTTTCATTAGTCAAAAATAAACAACTAGATGTTTTATTAAATATTACAAAAACAATTGATAGAGAAGAATATATAGCATTCACACAATCCTATATCGAAAACCCAAGTACTATTATCACGCGCAACGAAGAAAATAGCTCAACATCTCTAGCGACGCTCAATAAAAGTAAAGCAAGAATGGCAATTCCAGAAGGATTCTTTTATCAAGAGCTACTTGAAAAAAATTATCCAAATATCGATTTATTATTAGTAAAAAATGAGGTAGAAGCATTAAAGTCGGTAAGTACAGGGACAGCGGAGGCAACGATTGGTAGTGCACACATACAAAATATATTAATTCATAAACACTCATTAAAGCAACTCAAAATCGGTCAATTTCTAGATAACCCATTATTAGATAATGGTTTACGTATGGGGGTAAGAAAAGATTGGATTATACTGCGAGATATTTTAAGCAAAACAAATAATCAAATTACAACTGCAGAATTAGAAAACCTGAAAGAGAAATGGTTTATTCCTTTCGAGAAAAAAATAGCCAAACAAGAAGAGCCAGAGAAGTTATTAACATTAGTGAAATGGCTAATAGGAATTGCTGCTATCATTGGCTTATTGATTTTCTTTGCTGCCCGAATGATATCCCATGTAGGTATTAAAGAAAATTCTGTAACACTTTTTGACTCCAAACAATTTAGGCGACTAGTACTTACAGGCCTAGGTGTATTCATTGCAATCATTGTCATCCTTTCATGGCTTGCTCTTGAATATAATATAACTAAAATTAAGGATAGAAATGCTTCAGCCTTACGAGTTGTATTAGAATCAACCAACAACCAACTTACCAGCTGGTATAAACAACAACTTAACTTAGTAACAGCAGTATCAAAAAAAACAATCATTGTTAAAAACACGGAAAAGCTACAGAGTTTAATCCTTACACAAAAATCACTAGCGCGTGCTGAAGAGCAAAAAATCCTTGAAAACTTTAGAATCAATAATCCAAATTTAATGGGAACCCTTGGTTACTATATTGTCGATACTCAGGGAAATACATTAGCATCCAATGAAACCTATTTTATCGGCCGTAAAAACCCTGTATTCAAAGCTAATCCTGCATTATTTAAATCTAGTCTAAATGGCAAAACAGGTTTTATTCCACCCAGTAAGTTTATCATTGAAGACGAAAATCAAAGTGGAAAAAACGAGCATTTTCTATTTATTACATCCCCTATTAATAATGCAGAAGGCAATACAATAGGGCTTTTTATGCGTAAGTATGCTCCCTTAAGAGACTTCTCTCCTATTCTACAAAGCGCCCGCTTACTTGAAAGCGGTGAAAGCTATGCGTTTAGTAAACAGGGTCTGCTTCTCTCTAATAGTCGATTTGATAAAGAATTAGAACTAGCAGGCTTACTACAACCAGGCGAGCTGAGTGCACTTAATATACAAGTTCGTAACCCTGGTATTAATCTTATTGAGCACCCCTCGCCAATAAATATCATTAATAAACCATTAACACTAATGGCCGAAAGCGCTACTGCGGGCAAAAAAGGCTACAACACAGAAGGTTATTCAGACTACAGAGGGGTTCCAGTATATGGAGCGTGGTTATGGAATGACGAGCTAGAAATTGGGATTACCGTCGAGATAAATAAAGAAGAAGCCTTAGCTAACTATTACGTATTACGGGCAACTTTACTTGCATTACTAGGACTTACCTTGAGTATTGCCGTAGGCGCAATACTATTCACTCTTAATATTGGTCAGCATGCGAGTAAAAGCCTAAGAAGATCAAAGCAAGAACTAGAACAACTACTCTCGCAACTTGATAAAAACGTCATCATTTCTCGTACTGACCTGAATGGCGATATCACTTATGCTAGCAAAGCATTTTTAGATGTTTCTGGTTATTGTGAAAACGAAGTAATTGGTCAAAATCATCGACTTATGCGTCATCCTGATATGCCAGCAGATTTATTTAATGACCTTTGGGGCACCATTACAGCAGAAAAGAGCTGGGTGGGGGATATTAAGAACATCACTAAAAATGGCGAATATTACTGGGTGCATACAACCATATCGCCCACCCATAATGATCAAGGAGAAATAACAGGCTACAGTGCAATTCGTCAAGATATAACTGACCGAAAAGAAGTCGAAGAACTGTCTTCCACACTAGAGAAAAAAGTAATAGACAGAACACTCGACCTGCAAAAAAGCCGAGAAGAAGCTGAAGCAGCGACGCAAGCTAAGTCAGATTTTTTAGCGAATATGTCACATGAAATTCGCACCCCAATGAATGCAATCATCGGAATGTCTTATCTTGCACTGCAAACTGAGCTCAATCGAAAGCAACGTAATTATGTTGAAAAAGTACATCGCTCTGCTGAATCATTGTTAGGCATTATCAACGATATCCTCGACTTTTCTAAAATCGAAGCAGGGAAGCTTGATATAGAAGAAATTGAATTCAGACTCGAAGATGTATTCGATAACCTTGCTAACCTGATAGGTATTAAAACAGAAGATAAAAATATTGAGCTCTTATTTGATATACCTGCCGATATTCCTATGGCTTTGCTAGGTGATCCATTAAGAGTCGGGCAAATATTAGTTAACCTTGGAAATAACGCAGTAAAATTTACTGATGAAGGTGAGGTCGTTATTGGTATTCGTTTGCTAGAGCAGGATGCTGAAACAGCTACCCTAGAGTTCACAGTGAAAGACACTGGCATTGGCATGACGCCTGAACAAACTCAAAAACTATTTAAATCATTTTCTCAAGCTGATGCCTCCACTACTCGAAAATACGGTGGTACAGGCTTGGGCCTAGCGATCTCTAAAAAACTAACTGAAATGATGCACGGAACGATAAAAGCTGAAAGTGAATATGGATCGGGTAGTATTTTTACTTGTAGCGCGCGCTTTGGTAAACAGAAAGGAGAAAATTCTCCGCGTCGCTCTCAGTTAAAAGAGCTCGATATGTTGAGGGTTCTAATTGTAGACGATAACAATACCTCCCGAGAAATTCTATCCTCTATTATTTTAAGCTTTGATTTTGACGCAGTGCTAGCTGATAGCGGCCCTCAAGCACTGGCAATCCTGCAAGACTCAGAAATTGCCCCTTTCAATCTCATTATCATGGATTGGAAAATGCCAGGTATGGATGGAATGGAAACCATTCGTGAAATTCAAAATAATATCGGACTAACAAAACAACCACCAATTATTATGGTGACAGCTTTTGGTAAAGACGAAGCCTTCCAATCAACAAAAGGGGCTGAGATCAATGGACTCCTAACCAAACCTGTCACCCCCTCTTCTCTTCTAGACGCCATAATGCTTTCAATGAACAAGGAACTCATTGAAAGCAGCCGCCCTCTATCAAAAAACAACGAAGCTGAAAATGCAATCAACTCTCTTAAAGGTGCCCATATTTTACTCGTTGAAGATAATGAAACCAATCAAGAGTTAGCCATTGAATTATTAACCCTTAATGGACTAACCGTTGAGGTTGCCAACAATGGTCAAGAAGCGCTAGATCGCTTAGCTGAAGTGAGTTTCGATGGCGTGCTTATGGATTGTCAAATGCCCGTTATGGATGGCTACACGGCTACACAACGGATACGTGAGAACCCTGCATTTAGTGACCTTCCTATATTAGCAATGACTGCGAATGCTATGGCTGGAGACAAAGAGAAAGCAATCGATTCAGGTATGAATGATCATATATCCAAACCCATTAATCCAAATAACATGTTTGCTTGCATGGCTAAGTGGATTACACCAAGAGTTCAGGCGACATTACCTTACAAGGTTGAGCAAGTTCCTCAGAAAAATAATACAGAACAACAAAATATTAAACTGCCCGAATTTGAGGGACTGAATACAGCCGCAGGATTAGTTACCACACAAGACAATCATACATTGTATCGAAAACTTCTTATTAAATTTTCAGAAAACCAAAAAGATTTCATTAATAACTTTAATGAATTAATTATTGAAAATAAAATCAAAGATGCCGAAAGACTAGTCCACACTCTTAAGGGACTAGCAGGTAACATAGGTGCAAAAACAGTTCAAGATGAAGCTGGCAACCTTGAATTAGTATGTAGTGAGCATGCTGAGCTAGAGAAAGTAACAGATGATATTAAAGAAAAAATAAATATATTACTAACAAACATTAGCTTTGCGCTCTCACCATTGATTGAAGTACTAGAGGCATGGAAAACATCAATTACTAAAAAACAGACGCCCTCTGATCAATCATCAGAACTGGATACTGTCCGATTAAATGAATTACTCGATCAGTTAAAGGGATTATTAGAAGACGACGATACGAATGCTCCAGATATTATTGATGAATTATATGATCTTCCAGGTTTTGATATTTATAATACAGCCTTTAAGCAATTAAAGAATTCGGTTGAAGAATATGATTTTGATGAAGCGCTGGTAGCCTTTAATACATTAATCGACAGCCTTGAAAAATAAGACGGCCTAGGATATCAATACAATGACTGCAACCGATAACAGCTACACTGATGATAAACAGATTATTCTAGTTGTAGATGATACACCTGAAAACATTAATGTTTTAAGTGGAACACTCCGCTCAGATTATAAAGTGAAAGCCGCTCTTAATGGTGAAAAAGCATTAAAACTCGCATTTTCAGAACCTCACCCCGATCTAATTTTACTTGATATTATGATGCCAGGAATGGATGGTTACGAAGTCTGCCAAGCATTGAAGAGCAACCCAAGTACACAGAAAATTCCTGTAATTTTTATTACAGCAAAATCGGAAGTTGAAGATGAACAAAAAGGACTGGAAATGGGGGCGGTAGACTACATCACCAAACCTATTAGCCCACCTCTTGTTAAAGCTAGAATTAAAACCCATCTTGCCCTTAGTAATCAAAACCGCGCACTGGAAGAAAAAGTCACTGAGAGAACCGCGCAGTTACAGCAATCCCGTCTTGATATAATAAAGCGCTTAGGCCGAGCGGCAGAATTTAAAGACAATGAAACTGGCATGCACGTTACGAGAATGAGCCATTATTCACGTTTAATGGCAGAAGCAATTAGTGACGATTCAAAATGGATTGAGCAAATATTCAATGCTGCTCCAATGCATGATATTGGCAAAATTGGCATACCTGATAATATATTATTAAAACCTGGAAAACTCGATGATCAAGAGTGGGACATGATGCGTAAACATCCAGAATTTGGAGCCAACATTATTGGTGAGCATTCTTCTGAACTTATGCAAATGGCTAAAGAAATTGCAATATCTCACCATGAAAAGTGGAATGGTTTAGGTTATCCCAATAAATTAAAGGGAGAAGATATCCCACTATCAGGCAGAATTGTTGCAATCGCTGATGTATTTGATGCACTCACGGCAGAAAGACCATACAAAAAAGCTTGGTTAGTAGACGACGCCGTTAATTTAATTAATGAAGAAAGTGGTCAGCACTTTGATCCAGAATTAGTGGAAATATTTAACAAAGTGCTGCCAAAAATATTAGAGGTCAAAGCACAATATGCGGAAGCAAAAACCAGCTCACCTGACGCGTAGCGTTATCAATTTCAATAAACTTATGTAAGCGATATAAAGAAACAGGATGTCCCATGTTAGATGCCAATGACTTTGTTGAAAAACCAATACTCTTAGTAGTCGACGATGTGCCTGATAATGTTACAGCGATCAGTGGGGTCTTAAAAGGAACCTATCGAGTTAAAGCTGCTATGTCTGGCGAAAAAGCACTCGCAATTGCATCATCGGATACACCGCCTGACTTAATATTACTCGATATAATGATGCCTAATATGGATGGATATGAAGTCTGTCGACGATTAAAAAGCAACCCTATAACGGCATCTATACCTATCATTTTTTTAACCGCAAAAAGTGAAAGGCAAGATGAGCAATATGGATTAGAGCTGGGTGCCGTTGACTACATAACTAAACCCATTAGCCCACCTATTGTTTTATCTCGTGTTGAAAACCATTTGGCTTTAAAAGCCTACGCGGAGTTTATGCGCGAACGAGGTGACTATCTTGAAAAAGAAGTTATAACACAGAAAAAACAACAAACGGATCAGTATGACTTAGTCAATTTATTATTATTTGCAATAACAGATATGCGAGACACTGATACCCCAAACCATATACTCCGCATTAAAGCGATTGTAGAAATTCTATTAAGCCACCTTAAGCAGTCAATCTATGCAGAACAACTCACGCCACAACTCTGCCTGTTAATACCACAAGCTTCCGCTTTTCATGACATAGGAAAGTGCGTAGTACCTGATAAAATATTATTTACTGACCAGACACTTGGCCTTGAACAGTATGAAATGATGACACGCCATACTTACCAAGGTCTGGAGGCGATCATTCGTGCAGAAAAAGCATTAGGAATCGAGCACCCGTTATTAACAATTGCTAAAGAAATTATAAGTGCACACCACGAACAATGGGACGGATCAGGTTACCCTGATGGCCTATCTGGTGAGGAGATACCTTTATCAGCTCGTATAGTCGCACTTGCAGATGCATATGAAGATCTTACCAGCCGCACAAATGGAAAAGAGCTGTCACCTGCTCAAGCGGTAGAAAGACTAGTTACTCTTGGTGATAAATATGATCCCATCATCATTGAATCACTAGTCTCTGGACAAAAGGCTATAGCACTAGCCATCAACAAATACAGAGATACCGATGAGGGTATTGATAGAATAAATAGATTACGATACTGAGAATCAACTCAGTCTTTTATTAAAAATCACTAGAAACATAATTAACACCTATTAAACGTATCTAGCCATATTGATTTTCTATAATTTATATAAATCTAATCCTCACTAACGACAAGGAAACATTACGAAAGGCGCTGCTTAAAGTCTTGATAACCAAATTGCTTAACGATGGTTACTTCATCGCTTTCTGAATTCCACAACGCCAACGATGGTAAACCAATTCCATTAAAAGTCGATGTTTTTACCATTGTATAGTGGCTCATATCATTGAACATTAAGCGCTGGCCTATTTCTAAGGGCTGATCAAAACTGTAATCGCCCATTACGTCACCGGCTAAACAGGTTTGTCCACCTAAACGATAAGAGTATTTTTTCTCGCCCTTCTCTCCTGCTGCTGTTCTTGAGGATTCATCAAAAATTTCAGCACGATACGGCATTTCTAAGGTATCAGGCATGTGGCAGGTTGCGCTGGTATCTAAAATTGCTAGCTCCATTTGGTTATAGCCTAAATCCAAGACTTCACTAACGAGCACTCCGGTATGAATGGCAATCGCTTCACCAGGTTCTAGGTAAACTTGCACATCGTATTTTTCTTGGAAGGCTTTTACGCGATCGATTAACTTGTCCACATTATAGTCGGGGTGAGTAATGTGATGGCCACCACCAAAATTTACCCAATCCATTTTATGTAGGTACTCACCGAATTGTTCTTCAACCGCTGTTAGTGTTCTATCGAGTGGTTCAAATAACTGTTCACATAAGGTATGGAAATGCAGGCCTGTAATTCCGGCAGCTACTAGATCAGCCGGTTTTGGCACATGTTTTTTAAAGGTTTCAAACGGAATGCCTAAGCGCGAACCTGCAGCGCAAGGATCGTAAATCTCCGCAGCGCCTTCTGAATGCATTGGGTTGATACGTAAACCAAAATCTATCGCATGCTCGTTTTCAGAGTCATTCTTTTCTAAACGCTCTAATTTAGCTTGCTGAATCAACGGTTGAAAACGCTGCCACTGATTAAAGGAATTGAAGACTATGTGATCACTAAAGGTTAATAACTCTTTTAAATCAGGTTCAGTAAAGGCCGCAGAGAAGACGTGAATTTCTTTGTGTTCAGCAGATTTTTTATTACCACCAAATTCTTCATAGCCCAGTAAGGCTTCATGCAAACCACTGGAGCAGGTACCACTCAAATATTTCGTTATTAACGGAGCAAGGCTGAACATGGAGAATGCTTTTAGCGCCAACAAAACCTTAGCGCCCGATTCTTGCTGAACTCGGTTAAGAATTTTTAAGTTATTCTCAATTGAAACCTCATCCACAACAAAGCAAGGACTCGGCACACGAGTAGGGTCAAAGTTGAAAAAGGTTTTGCTGTTAATGCTCACAAGAATCTCTTTATAAGAAGTTATGAAGAATTGCTAATCTAAGAAGGTATTAGCTTCCGCGGATCGATATTGAGTGTATCGTTTAAGACCGTTAGATCCCATGGATGGGATCTCCGAGCCTACAGGGACAAAACTGCAGGAGCAAGTTTTGCACAGTGCAGCTGCCCGTAGGGTAAAATACATGGATGTATTTTATAGAGTATTCACGGCGTGTCGCAGAAGGATATACTCAATAGCGATCGCAAAGCGGAAGCGGTTCGATAACCGTTCTGCTAAATCAAATCAAACCCAGGCTCTTCAATCACCTTAAACGGCAAGCCGTATTTATTCATATCATCCATAAATGGATCAGGATCCATCTGTTCGATATTGAATACACCGTCTTGCATCCACTTGCCTTCTACCATCATCTTGGCGCCGATCATTGCTGGTACACCCGTAGTATAAGAAATCGCTTGGCTTTGAACTTCACCATAACACTCTTGATGATCTTTAATGTTGTAAACGTATACGGTTTTCTCTTTGCCGTCTTTAATGCCACGCACCACACAACCAATGCAGGTTTTGCCAACCGTGCGCGGGCCCAACGTAGACGGATCTGGCAATAACGCTGCCAACAACTGAATCGGCACAATCTGCTGGCCATTAAATTCTATTGGCTCAATGCCCGTCATGCCAACATTTTGCAATACTTCTAAATGCTTCAGATAACTATCACCAAAACTCATCCAAAACTGAGCACGTTTAAGCGTTGGGTAATGCTTGCTTAACGATTCTAATTCTTCATGGTACATACGGTAAATATTGAACGTACCCACGTCTTCTGGGCAGGTAAATTGTTGCTTGGTCGACATAGCTGGAGTTTCAACAAATTCACCACTTTCCCAGTGGCGACACTCTGCGGTAACTTCGCGAATATTAATTTCAGGATTAAAGTTGGTGGCAAACGGATAACCATGATCGCCGCCGTTTACATCAATAATATCGAGGTAATGAATTTCATCAAAATAATGTTTGGCAATATAAGCAGTAAACATATTGGTCGCGCCTGGATCAAAACCCGATCCTAATAACGCCATTAGGCCTGCTTTTTCGAACTTCTCTTGATACGCCCACTGCCAGTGGTACTCAAATTTAGCCGTGTCGATTGGCTCATAATTTGCTGTATCTAAGTAATGTACACCGGCTTCTAGGCACGCATCCATAATGGTCAAATCTTGATAAGGCAGTGCAACGTTGATCACCATAAAAGGTTTCTCGACATCCAATAACGCAACCAATTCTGGCACATTATCGGCATCGACTTGTGCTGTAGAAATATCACGACCCAGGCTATTTTTAACCTGTTTCGCTATCGCTATACACTTAGATTCAGTACGGCTGGCTAATACAATTTCAGAGAATACTTCCGGCAACTGAGCGCACTTATGCGTCACTACTTGGCCGACGCCGCCAGCGCCAATAATCATTACTTTTTTCATATTAAATCTACCTTATCGAACCTTCAATCTTGCTGCATGATACTCGTATTATTAACTATCAGAAACTAACAAAAGTCTGAAAATCCATTTTTTTTCATCACTCCTCTATAAAACCAAGAACTTAACTACAAAACCTTTAATCGCTTAAACATTGATCAAAAACAACGCCTTTGGCCTAGGCATTCACTATATTTGTAAGTTTTTCTCAACTTTATGTCAGTTTAAGTCTTGCATTGAGAATGATTCTCATTGTATTTTGTATTAGCAATATGATTCTCGGCGCCAACAATCAAATAAATACAGGGTGTTTGCAGGGTTATTCAATACAGAAACAGCCCGTAATGGCAGTGCCATCATGAGCAAGGGATTTGGGATAGCAATGTTAGAAAATACAAAATTATTTTTGGCGCTAAAGCGACCAAAAGGAAGTACTGCTCCAAAGCGTTCAGGGCAGTATTTATTTAACCAACACAACCTGGGTCGATATGAGAGTGATGTTAAAAAAGGCTTAGAATTAATTAAGCGTACCATCACCAATAATAACCAACCCTTCTCTGGAATATTGCCCCGAGAATTGGCACCTGCTTTTAAAGACATTGATCTTGACCTGCCATTGAAAAAAACCCAAAAGGCATTAGACGAATTATCTGAAGTTTACCTCAAAGATGCAGTCTATTTTCACAACCCTAAATACGTTGCTCACCTCAACTGCCCTATCGTGTATCCAACAGTGATGGCTGAATTAATTTTATCATCAATCAATACCTCAGTAGATACCTGGGATCAAAGTGCAGGCGCAACCTTGATTGAACAAAAGCTAGTCGATTGGACCTTAGGTCGTATTGGCTACGGCGAAAATGCCGATGGTGTCTTTACCAGTGGTGGTACGCAGTCCAATTTAATGGCGATGTTATTAGCCCGAGATCACTATTGTGAAACCCAGCTAGACGGTTATTCGGTAAAAGAACAAGGGTTGCCAGAGTGCGCCAATAAATTCCGTATCTTCACTTCTGATTTAAGCCACTTCAGCATTCAAAAATCGGCTGCGTTATTAGGTTTAGGTTACGACGCAGTTATTGCTATTGCCCACGATGAATTTTTCCAGATGGATAGCCAAGTTTTAGCTGCTGAAATTAAAAAGACCAAAGCGGCTGGTTTAATTCCAATAGCGGTAATGGCAACCACAGGTACCACAGATTTTGGTAGCATCGATCCTATTGATGAGATCTCCGATTTATGCAAACAACATAACTTATGGATGCATGCGGATGCCGCTTATGGCTGTGGAATTTTAGTGTCGAATAAACACCGTCATAAATTAGCAGGCATTGAACAAGCCGATTCGGTAACCGTTGATTATCACAAATCCTTTTTCCAGCCTGTCAGCTGCGGTGCGTTCTTTACTAAACATAAAGAAAAACTGGGCTATGTTACTCACCATGCAGACTATTTAAATCCGTTAAGCGCGACTGAAGAAGGCACGCCTAATCTGGTTAATAAGAGTATGCAAACAACTCGTCGCTTTGATGCCTTAAAACTTTGGTTAACTCTACGCATTATGGGAGCAAAACGTATCGGCGCTATTTTTGATGAAGTAATACTGCGTGCGGAGCAAACCTACGAGCTATTCAGTAGTGACGGCAATATTGATGTATTGCATAAACCGCAGTTAAGCACCCTAGTCTTTAGGTTTCATCCCGCCCATAGCAGTTTAAAGCCTTTGATCGCTGATGATGAATTAATTAACCAGTGTAATGAGACTATTCGTAAAACGATTTTTCGTAGCGGTAAAGCTGTCGTCGCGGGCACTAAGGTGAAAGGTAAGAGCTATTTGAAATTCACTTTATTAAACCCTGAAACCTCAATGCAAGATATCGAAGAAATTTTAGCGATGATTAAGCATGCAGGGCAAAAATTTGTAAATAAACAGATCCAGCCGCTTAAAGTATCAGCTAATGAAGAGATCATACCTACTTCCGATAGACAGGTATCAGGCAAATTAAAACGAGTACTAAGCCTTAAATCTTAATTTCACCTATAAATTTTTAAATAAGAAAATTGGCTAATGCAGTTAGCTAAGGAATTCCTATGTCTCAGAATACTGAAAATTATTACGATGTTATTGCTATTGGCCTTGGTCCATTCAATTTAAGCCTAGCCTGTCTTACCGATAACATTACTGACATCAATAGTTTGTTTTTGGAACAGCGTAGCAACTTTGATTGGCACCCTGGCATGATGCTAGAAAGCGCTCATCTACAAACTCCGTTTATGTCAGATCTAGTAACACTTGCTGACCCAACTCACCCGTTAAGTTTTTTAAATTATATTAAACAACAAGGCCGTCTCTATTCATTTTATATTAGAGAAAGTTTTTTCTTGATGCGTAAAGAATATAACCAATATTGCCAATGGGCGACTCAGCAAGTGAGTAATATTCGTTTTAATACTCAAGTTAAGCTGGTGAATTACGACAGTGTAAATGAGTGCTATCAAATTGAATGCGTGGATACTAATAACAAGGGCAATAGGAAAAGCTATTTCACTAAAAAAATAGTACTCGGTACTGGACCATCCCCTTATATACCAGAATCCTGCTTAGCCCTTAGCAATCCTATAACGCATTCATCTAACTACCTTAATGACAAAGCTGAATTACAAAAGAAGAAAGTGATTACTATTGTTGGTAGTGGACAAAGCGCCGCTGAGATTTATTACGACCTACTGCAAGACATTGATACTCATGGTTATGAATTAAACTGGATTACTCGATCTCCCCGATTTTTTCCTTTGGAATATAGCAAGCTAACACTTGAAATGACATCACCAGAATATGTTGATTATTTCCATAAGCTGCCAGACGCTAAAAAAGAAAGCCTGATTAGTCAGCAGAAGCATTTATACAAGGGTATTAATGCGACTCTAATTAATGATATTCATGAGTTGCTATATGTAAAGCGCTTAAGTCATAGCTTCAAAACGAATTTAATTACCAATTCAACCCTTGTGGATGCAAAGTCAGCAGATAAACAGATAGTCCTAAACTTTCACCATGACGAACAAGATAAGTCTTTTTCACTTGCTACCGAAGGACTTGTATTAGCGACGGGTTATAACTATCAGCTACCTGATTTCTTAGCGCCAATTACCGATAGAATTAAATGGGATCAGCTTGGACGCTTTGCCGTCAATAGAAATTACAGCATTGACCATAGTGAGAATGAAATTTTCGTTCAGAATGCTGAACTTCATACCCATGGCTTCGTATCGCCAGATTTAGGCATGGCCTGCTATCGCAATAGTATTATCATTAAAGAAGTTGTTGGAAAAGAAGTTTACCCTATTGAAGAACGTATCGCCTTTCAGCAATTCTCAGTTGAAGACTTTGCTAATAATGATTTAAGCCAGGTTGTATCTTGTGAAAAGAAGGATTCTTGTGAACATATAGCTTCTTGTGACCAGAAAACTTCTTATAAACAGAAAGTTGAGGCTAGCCTTTAATGTCTCTTAAAACCTGTTTAATTCTTCTCACCATCGTTTCGGTTATTGCCGATACGATGTTATTACCTTTTTATCCACAGTTCTTTCAGCAGGCCTTTAATCAAAGTAGCCCTGAACATGCAGGTTATTACATTGCCGCTTGTTGCTTCACTGTTATGTGTGCTTTTCCTTTATGGGCAAAAGTCGCGAAACACATTCATGAGCTACACCTTTGGGTTTATACCCAAATAATTGCAGGTGCATTAGGTATTGCCTGTTATTTCAGTACTAGCCTGCTGGAGTTTTGGCTGTTATCCCAAGCCATGCTGGTATTCAAAGCCAGTTATTTATTAATTTATCCTTTTGTTATGCGCCTGGAAGATAAAGATAAACACTTAGGCATGGTGGGATTATTTTCGGTCCTAATGCACTTTGGTGGCATATCAGGGGCTCTACTCGGCGGTGTGGTTCTACAATATTTTGATCCTAGAGATATTTATCTGATTATGGCAGCCAGTGACGGTCTACAAGTTATTGTTTGCTTATATTTGATTGCTCGATTAAATATCGCCTTCAAACCTGAAAACATGAAAGTCTCTGATCAGCTAAATTCCGAGCAGGTAGATCCTGAGTTGGAAGATTCAGCAACAAATGAAGAATCGAATATAAGCCATATCAAAGGCTTTGTCTTTAGACTTGGGCTTATCACGGCCCTCTTCTATTTTAGTGCCTTTTTAATTCGACCCTTCTTCACTCTTTACTGGCAGTCTATTAATAGCACCGCTTGGCTCAGTAGTGAGATTATCACTGGCTTAGTTTATTCCTTACCAGGCTGGATTGCAGTTATCGGGTTATGGCTAAACCACAAGGCGCAAAAAAATGAATCTTCAATCAAGCTAAGCAGTTTTCAAATTATTGTTAATGCCATGTTACTCGGCACTGTTGGTTTATTAATTCAAGGCGCTGAACAAGCATGGTTGGTTATCTTAGGTCGTTGCATCTATGGCTGGGCTATGTTCCAAGCGACAGTCAGGTTAGAAGTGATGTTATTTGAAGTTAGTACCCCAGACAGGTACGCCACTGACTTTAGTAAGATGCATTTCATGCAAAACCTTGGGGTCATTGCAGCGTCGTTCTCTGTAGGCAGCATAGTAGCAAATGCAAGCTATAGCTGGACTTTTTATATTGCCAGTCTTGGCTTCATTTCTACTTTAGCAATTTTCTATTTTTCATTCAGACCAAAGAATGAATCTAATCCCCACCTATCTAATTCGACTATTTAATTCTGGGCTTAAAAAATGTCTAATATTCACGCAGAAAATACATTGATATATAAAACAGAAAAATCTGTTGGCGAGCTATCACTTCGCCCTTTTGATTTAGCAGCTGACATTCAAATTTTACACTCTTGGGTATCTCTGCCGTATGCAGAATTCTGGGGCCTTAATGGCGCCACCATTGAAGAAGTAAAACAGAACTATCACGATATTCTAAACGATGGTCATAGCCAAGTGTTCCTAGGGCATATTGATGGTAACGCCAAATTTCTATTAGAGCTCTACAATCCTCAACATGAAGCGGTTGGTAAGCATTACGATGTTCAGGTTGGCGATTTGGGCATGCACATATTAATAGCCCCAGCTGAGAAGAAAATATCTAACTTCACCTTCGATATCTTCAGCTACATAATGGATTACATGTTCAGTCTGCCACAGACACGCCGAATCGTTGTAGAACCCGACAGTAATAACCATAAAGTTCATCAAATTAATAAGCGCGCTGGATTTCAGCATGTTAAAGAAATCGACTTAGGGCATAAAAAAGCGTATTTAGGTTTTTGCACTCGACTGCAATTTGGAGCGTCAAAGAGCCTTGCTTTAAAAAAATCTTCTGCACAAAAAGAATTTGCCCACAATAGCATTCACGACAATCCGAATCTTGCCACAGCTCATATAACCGATGAGGTATGGCAACAGGTTAATCGTCAACACATAAGTAAAGCCATTAGTGAGTTTGCTCATGAGCGCCTAATTCAGCCAATACTGATTGATGACAGGCAAGTTCAACTTATTAAAAACGAAGACAAAATAACTGATCGTAGCGTAGGTATTCAGCATTATGTTTTAGCAACAGATGATAATACCGAATACTACTTCAAGGCACAGCTTCTAGAATTAAATCATTGGTCAATTGATACCGCTAGCATCGAAAAAAAGGTCGATAATAAAATAGAGAAATTAGATTCGATTAAATTTATCATCGAATTTCAGCAAGTGTTAGCAATCGATGCCGATAAATTACCGACTTATCTTGAAGAAATCAGCAGCACTCTCTGCTCTGCTGCCTATAAGTTAACAACAGAGAGGTTTGATGCCAAGCAATTAACCCAAGCTGATTTCCAGCAAGTTGAAACGAGTATGACAGAGGGCCACCCTAGCTTTGTCGCCAACAATGGTCGCATTGGCTTTGATAGTGGTGATTTTCAAAGCTATGCACCTGAAGCAGGCAACCCAATTCGTTTACTGTGGTTAGCCACACATAAACGTCGCACCAGCTTCTCTGCGGCTATCGATTACGATTATCAAAGCTTAATTGAGCAAGAATTTGATCTGACTACTCGCAAACATTTCGCAGCTATTCTTCAGCAGCAAGGTTTAGATATCGATAATTATTTATTCATGCCCGTTCATCCTTGGCAGTGGTTTAATAAACTCGCCCATATCTATGCGGCTGATATTGCCTCTAACGATATTGTTTGCCTTGGTTATGGCGATGATCATTACCTAGCCCAACAATCGATACGCACCTTTTTTAATATCAGCAACCCTGAAAAACATTATATTAAAACAGCATTATCAATTTTAAACATGGGCTTTATGCGCGGTTTATCATCGTATTACATGCGCACGACTCCTGCGATTAATGACTGGCTTAACCAGTTAATTCTTAATGACGAATACTTACAGCATCAAGGTTTTAGCATTTTGCGTGAGGTTGCAGCGATTGGTTATAGCAACCCTTATTACGAGAACTCAAAAGTTAAAGACAGCCCATATAAAAAAATGCTTGCGGGCCTCTGGCGAGAAAGCCCAGTTAACAGACTTGAAAACAACCAACGTTTAATGACCATGGCTGCGCTATTACATAAAGATTTATCAGGTCGGGCTGTTGTTGCCGAGATGATTCAATCATCAGGACTAAGCACTGCAAGCTGGCTAACAAAATACTTAGAGATCTATCTCGCCCCCTTATTACACTGCTATTACCAGCATAGTCTTGTCTTCATGCCTCATGGTGAAAACTTAATACTAATTTTTGAAAACAATATTCCTCATAAAGCCATTATGAAAGATATTGGCGAAGAGATTTGCTTGCTAAATACCGACATAGCGCTGCCTGAAGATGTTCAGCGCATCTCTATCAAAATGCCAGAAGAAATAGAGACGCTGTCTATTTTTACAGATGTATTTGATGGTTTCTTCCGCTATCTAAGTGAGTTGTTATTACAGCAGTGTGATTTTTCTGAAGAGCACTTTTGGCAGTTAGTCGCCACCTGTATTGAAGGCTATCAAAACAAAAACGCAAATAATCCTGAGTTGGTTAAGAAGTTTAAGCAGAGAGATCTGTTTGATTCTGAGTTTGCTCACTCATGCTTAAACCGATTACAGCTAAACAATAACCAGCAAATGGTTGATTTATCAGACCCAGGTAACAGTCTTAAATTTGCGGGTACATTAATTAATCCAATCGCAAAATTTAGGATAGATAAAGCACAAGATCCTGTCATTAGAAGTATTCGCCAAATTAATCAAGAAGCAGAGAAAGAATCTGTTTGATGCTAATACTTTTAGAACACAGCTCAATGTTAGAGAACAGTTCAATGTTAGAGTGCAGCTCAAGTAATGCTGCTATTGATGCAGTGATAGCTACCGTGCTATCACAGCTCAAGCAGGATCATCCACAAGCTGGGCCTGTGTATTGGAGCAATCGCTGCTGGGCACTAATCTATTGGCAGCCAATTTATTTGGCTGTCTTTGCTGTGCATAAACACAATGGCTGGATTTGTTTCAACAAATTTCAATTAGAGCTGGGTAATCAAGCCATATCAGATGATTTTATTACTGGCTCAGATCGACTACAAAAATCAGCTGATATTACTGATATTTCAGCTCTTATTCAGCAGCAAGTTCTAGCGCTAAAACCTTTACTTGAGCTCTACCATGCTCGCTTAATAAATCAAATCCCACTCAATTCAATAAATGCATGGCGGCTCATTGCCGACTGCCTGTTAATAGCCATGCTAGAAATACAAACAATTAGTAATCAACAGAAATTGCAGCATTCATCTTTTTGGTTAAATACCTTCGGCCTATACGACCGTAAAGGGAATCCCCACAGCCAATTAAAAGAATACTCATGCCCAGATGGTAACTACCTAATACTAGATAGAAAGTCTTGCTGTATGCACTATCTGATTGAACCTGAAAGCCCTTGTGATACCTGCAATAAATACTCATGTAAAGAACAGCCGAGAAAGCATTAATGACACATAAACCAGCACGAATTTTAGAAATAGACTTTGGTCGAGGTTTGGCCGTATTTCTAATGATGATCGTTCATACACTTTGGATGTATGGCGATGCCGCAACTCAAAGTGAATCTTGGCTGGGTATTGCCATCCATATTATAGGCAAAGGTACCGCGGCATTTCTGGTTGCTATGGGTATTTCAGTAGTGGTCTGTAAACCTCAGCCGTTTATTACTTCAGCTAAACGAGCAGTCATTCTTTTATTGCTAGCTTATTGGATGAATTTTCTTAAGTTTATTGTGCCATTAGAAATCTTTGGCACCATGCCAGAAGAGTTTGTACAAGCTTATGGTTTATCTACGCCACTAACATTTTCTCAATTACGTTATATTTTCTTAACTGGGGATATTCTACAAATGGCGGCAATATCGTTATTTTTTATCTCGATATTAAGACTGATTACAAATAATAAATATGCCTACTTACTTTTAGCTCTTGTAATAACGTTTAGCTCTAAATTTTTCAGTGGCTATCAGCCAGGAATTGATGGTTTAGACTATGTAGCTAAGCTTTTCTTTAGCAATCATTATCAAGTATATTTTCCGCTATTTCCTTGGATGTCATTTATTCTATTTGGCATGTTCTTAGGAGCTCTCATTCAAGAGCATAAAGATGATCCAACGTATATGTTCTCTCGCCTGCCTATCATCTCTGCTATTACTTTGTCTCTTGGTATTGGCTTGTGTGCTTGGGATTTTGAATATCACTTTTCTAATTTTTTCCACCTTGGGCCCGGCGGTACATTCTACTTATTAGGAATAAACTCGGCCTTATTATGGCTAGTGCATAAAATTGTGCAAACAGGTTATACCAGTAAATTCACCAAATTTTTATACTTTTGCAGTGAACGTGTTACTTCAATGTACATTATTCAATGGACCTTAATTTGTTGGGGCATGGGTATCTTTGGCTACCAACAGCTTAGTAGCTGGCAAGTTATCGCCATGATTCCTGTTGTTATTGCTTGCTCTCTGTTTGTACAGCTAGCCAAAGACCGAATTTCGTATTCGATTTCGAGCCGTATTTCACACAAGATACCAAATAGGGAAGCAGCGAATAGTTCCTTAGTTGTAAATAAATAGCTAAGGTTAAGAAAATGGAATTTCACGATTACGAACAACGTATATTTTTATTACTGAAATATATCGATAAAAACTTGCATCGCCCTCTTGATGTAAATCTATTAGCAGAAATTAGTGGTTGGTCGCGCTGGCAATTACAAAGAGTATTCAGTGCACATACGGGGCTAAGCGTCGCTCAATATGTGCGTCAACTGCGCTTGGCAATTGCGGCTTGGAAATTATTGAATACCAGTGATCGGCAATTAGATATCGCTTTATTGTGCGGCTTTGATTCTGAGGTCAGCTTTAGCCGTAGCTTCAAACAACACTTCGGTTGCCCACCCAGAGATTATCGAAAGATTGGTGAGTTAACAGGCATTCAAACTATTTTTAAAGAAAAGATAGCCATGCACCATTTGGTTAAGTGTTAAATATCTGCCAAGTTATAATGCGAACAATTATCATTAGCACTTAAGCATTTCGCCTGAGTGTCTTTGTTTAGGCGCTTTTCAAAATTATGGCTATTCGTTTTTCACAAACAAGTCTTATTTCCGTACTGCTCATCAGCACTATCGCTTCAGCAGAAGTTGAACTCGATTCAGTTTCTGTCAGTGCCAGCCAAGATAAAAATATCATTGAAGAAACAGGCTTTAATATTGATGTTATTGATACGGCTGAGTATTTAAATAGCAATAAAGATATTAACCAAATACTTAAGCAAACCTCTGGTATCAACATTCGCTCAGTGGGTGGCTTAGGCGCAGAGTTTGATTTATCGCTTAATGGTTTATCTGATAAGCAAATTCGTTATTTTATCGATGGCATTCCCATGGAGGATTTCGGCAGCGCCTTAAGCTTAAACAATATGCCTATTAACCTAGTAGAGAGCATAGAAGTTTATAAAGGGGTTGTTCCTATTAGTCTTGGCTCTGATGCTCTTGGAGGTGCCATTAATATTGTTACTCCAAAGCTGGATGAAGACTTTATTGATGCTTCTTACTCTTATGGTTCTTTTAATACCCATCGCCTAGCGTTGGTAGCCCAAACAAGTAATGTAGAAGGTTATTTTTTACGCACTTCAGGTTATTTGAATAAATCAGATAATAACTACACCATGAAATCTGTACCCGTAACTGATGATTTAGGCAATGTCTTAGGTACAACCTCTGCAGAACGTTTTAATGATGAATATCAATCGCGCATGTTAACTCTTAAGGGTGGCCGTATTGATACTCCTTGGGCCGATGAACTATCACTAAGTCTGACTTACGCTGATAATAGAAATAACCACCAACATCCTGATACATCAACCAATATAGTGTTTGGTAAATTATATAGCGAAAACAAAAGCCAATTAATTTCAGCCAACTATAAAAAACAATTCAACAAGCTGTCACTAAACTCTTATATTTTAGCAGGAACCATTACTGAAACCTATTACGATACTTACTCGCGCAGCTATGACTGGCAAGGAAACTACACAGACAAAAGTAGCCCAAGCCAAGGGGAATTCGGCAATAAGTCTATATTTGAGTTAGAAGATAAGGTTATTCGATTAAGCTTAGGTGGCGCTTATGAATTTAATAAGAGTTCAATTCTATCAATAAACTTAGCCGCTAATAATCTTGATCGAGAAGGTGATGAAGAAATTGATGTTGAGAACAAGAGTTTTACCCAACCTAATAGTATTCAAAAAAGCATATTAGGTATTAATCAGTCCTTATGGTTATTAAATGATGCCTCTAAAATCAACAGCTTAAATATCAATGCTTTTGTTAAACAATATGATTACCACGCCGTTATAAATTCTGAGCAAGAAGTTGATGGAGTGAATCAAAACTCTAAAACCAAGGCCGATATTAATAATACGGGTTTTGGTACCGGCATAAGTTACCAGCTCAGTAGCAGTAATAAGCTAAAAACATCGTATGAAAAAGCTTATCGTTTACCAGAGGCCGATGAAATACTAGGGGATGGCATGTATATCAGGCCTAACCCAGATTTAAACGCAGAAACCAGCCATAACGTTAATCTAGGTTTATTAACCCAGCTAGCCCAATCAGATTTATCACTGAGAAATGAAGTTAATATCTTTTATCGAGATGCCAGTGACTTCATTCGCTATGTACCCGACCAAGTCATTAAAGGTATTTATAAAAATACTAAGGATGTAGAAATTACGGGCATCGAAAACTCCTTCTCGCTTGTTTACCAGCAGTTTTATGATTTACAAATAAATGCCACCTATCAAGACATGATTAATAAATCAAAGACAGGATATAACGGTTTACCCGATACCTCTTACAATACTCGCATTCCGAATGAACCCTACTTATTCGCTAACCTTCGTACGGGCTTTAACTATTACACTGATAGCTATAACAGAATATCTGCTCACTGGAGCAGTCATTATGTTGAACAGTATTTTTTATACTCTGAAGATTCTGGTGACAAAGATTATAAACGAGAAATTCCAAGCCAATTAACTCATGACATTGATATTTCTTATTCGATGGATCATGACAAATACAACATAGGCTTTACTGCCAATAACATTTTTGATGAGACAGTATTTGATAATTACAACATTCAAAAACCTGGCCGTGCTTATTACTTGAAATTTAGATACTCAATTTAGCCAAAAAACCTATTTAAGAAAAAAGCTTTTTAAAACTAAGACAAGGATTACTCATGAACAAACTATCGATTTACACATCAATTATATTAACTACAGCATTAACAGCCTGTGGAGGCGGAGGAAGTAGTAGCGAAGCTGATTCTGCACCAACTGCACCAGAGCCTAGCGATATCACTTTATCTTTTATAAACAATGGCGATACTTCTACTGAGTACCTTTTGTTAGAGAAAAATATTATGGAAGGAACTATTTCTTCTCAAGGTGCTGGCTATGAGCAAGCAGGATGGAATTTCTATTATCCAGTAGGTAATACCCTGTTTGTTTCAGGTTATACCGAATTCAGTACAACGTCTTATGCTGTTGATGCCAATGGTAGTTTTAATGAATTAAATACCTTTTTATTCGATAGTTCATTTAATACCTTTGGCAATGTAGATGATTCAACATTCTTAGCGACTAATTCTTATTGGTATCAACATGATGATATGACTATGTATTCTGCTGATGCAGTTACTGGCCGCGCAACGGGCAAGATTAATTATACAATTTACAATGACAGTACTGGCACAGCAGGTGAAGGTTCCGTGCCATGGCCAACAGCTTTAGTAGTGCGTGATAACTTGCTCTACATTCCTTACCTTAAATTTAAGGATGATGGTGAAAGTCATACACCTGATAATGAAGTTGCCTATGTTGCCATCTTTGATTATCCGTTAGTTAATGCAGAAGGCACGACTCGTGCTGAACCTATCAAAATCATCAGTGATAATCGTACCAGTAATATTGGTACCCACGGTAGTACTACGGGTTTAATTACGACCGATAACGGCGACCTATATGGTTATTCAGCTGGATCTATCGCATCGGGTCACTATCCTGCATCTGAAAAACCTTCAGGGATTTTACGTATTGCCAAAGGAGAGACAAAATTTGATGCGAACTATTTCTTTGATATAGAAGAAGCTACAAATGGCCAAGAAATATTCTGGTTCGATAGTATTGGTGGAGACAAAGTTTTAGCCCGTCTATTTACCCCTACTGATACTCAAGCGCCATGGGCTGCTTATAGCACACCGATACTGAAACTTGTGATCATCGATCTAGTTGAAAAAACAATCACTGATATTGAAGGTATCCCACTACATGTTAAGCAAACGACTTCTTCAATTGAAGTAATGGATGGCAAGGTATACGTGAGTGCTACAACTGCTGAAGATTCCTATGTCTACCAAATAGATCTAGCGACGGCGACTGCCGTTAAGGGTGCCAAGATCGAAGGTAAAGGTATTAAAGGATTTCATGACCTTTATAACTAAAAACAGAGTACCTAAAAATAGAGTTACTAAATAGTAGCTCTAATGATCGATTCTAAGCAGGCTATTCTTATAGCTTGTTTAGCTATTTAACGAATATAAAACTTATATGCTTGGGTTATTACATTGTCTATATCAGCGCCATTATTGATTAGTATTATTGGGATCTTTCTCTGGTTTTTACGCTGGCATGGGTATTTCAGGCCGCTAAATTTAAAAGCTTTTTCTATTTCATTGTTATTATTAGCATTATTTCTTTGGACGCAAATCAAAGGCTCTGAATTTGGCTTTGTCTACTTTTCAATATCACTATCTATTATTGGCTTATTACACCTAGTACCGTCTAAGCATTCATTTAAAAATCTAATTGAATCAAGAAAGAGAGGAAAAGATATAAGAATTAAGAGAAAGAGTAAAAGAGAAGAAAAAATATCTTACTACCAAGCCGCTAAGCTAAATATTATTAACATTGCACCACTATTACTAAAGTCTATTTTGAATCTTTTATTGATGATACTAATTCCTTTCCTTACAGCAGCTAGTATCAGTTTATTACTACCCACTGCACTTGGTATAACAGAAGCTAATACGCTGGTTTTAAATCTTTTTGTACTGACTATTTCCTGGTCACTATTATTAACCTGGGTATATATGAAGCAACAACGAGCTATTGCACTCGCTTTATTATCCTTCACTAGCATTATTTGTTTTAGCACTGTTTATTTCGCGACTAACTTTAACTCTGTTATAGATACTATTAAATTATGAGCCATAAAAAGAGTTTACTTGCCCCCTCCAAAGTTAAATCTTCATTAAAGTCCCATAGCTATATTGCGCTATGGTTTTCTGCCCTGCTCTATTTAATCTGTATTAGCGGTGCCATTGTTGTTTTTTTTGAAGAGTTTGAGCGCTTAGAACAACCTCACATAGAGGAATATTCACACTTCCCTGCAGAGAATATTCAGCCAGCGATGGATGAATACATTCAACGTATCGGTAAAACGCCAATTGCCAGTTATATTGTTTTACCCACTGAAGGCTTTCCGCGCACTCATATTACTGATGGCATCGATGAATGGTATCTCAATCAAGATGGCAGTTTTTCAGCTGCTGTTACTACGCCATGGACAGGAATGCTAAAAGAGCTGCATACCAACCTGCACCTACCCCACATCATTGGTATGACTTTAGTTGGTTTTTTTGGCATCGTTTTATTTTCATTAATCATCTCAGGAGTTCTCTCTCACCCTAAGCTGTTTAAAGATTTATTCTTCTTACGCCGAAATCGCTCTGCACGTCTAAAACAAACAGATTGGCATAACCGATTATCAGTATGGGGGCTGCCTTTCCACCTGATGATTGCCATTACGGGTGCATTTATCGGTTTAAGTTCGGTATTGCTTTCTATTACTGCGCTGGGATTTTTTAATAATGATACCGAAGCAGTTCTTGAAGCCATTTACGGTGGTGATCCCATAATTCAAAACTCGGGCGGTAAGATTAATTACTCTGAAGCCTTTCGCCAACTAGCACTACAAGATCCCGAAGCGGAACCTATTTATTTGGTCGTTCATAATATGGGGACAGAAAAACAGCTACTAGAAATTGCAGCGACATTACCAGAACGTTTAATTTATTCTGAAATGTATCGTTTTAATGACGATGGACAGTTTATAGACAAACAAGGAATGTCAGATGGCCCAATAGGAAGGCAGGCGTCATATTCTACTTATCGTCTTCACTTTGGACACTTCGATAGCTTCTGGGTTAAGCCTTTGTATTTCCTAATGGGATTAATGCTTAGCTTAATGGCGGTATATGGAATGAATATTTGGTTTGCTCGTCGCCCTCATAGGAACTGGATCAATAATGCATGGCAGGGGTGGGTTTGGGGAATTCCAATTGCGTTAGTCTTATCTGCAATTACGAGCCTAATATCACTCAACCCTTTTATTGTATTTTACGGCTCTCTCATATTGCTATTAGTCATTAATGTTCAATATGGAGAGAGGTTTAACTGTTTAATGGTTATGCGTTATCTACTTATTAGCTCGGTGCTAGTTTTAATATTAGCGGCAACCATCAGCGGATTTTATTCATCACGCTCGTAATAGGTATAACCCTGCATACTGGCATTATAAGTTTTCAATATCTGCTGACGTTCGCGTGCGGTAATACGCCCTTCTTTAACCGCACGCTCAGCAGTATTACGATAGCGAAGTGCCATTTCTTTCGGCTGGTATTCAACGTAACTTAAAACATCGGCGATGGTATCGCCATGTATTTCTTTTACAAAATCGAAACTACTATCGTCATTGATACGTACGCTAACAACATTAGTATCACCAAATAAATTATGCAGATCACCTAAGGTTTCTTGATAAGCACCGACCAGAAAAACACCTAAGTAATATTCTTCATTGTCCTTCATTTCATGCAAAGGCAAGGTATTAGAAGGCTCATGCTGGCCAATGAACTTATCGATTTTACCATCACAATCGCAAGTAATATCGGCAATAATGGCATTACGCTTCGGCTCTTCATCTAAGCGATGAATCGGCATAATCGGAAACAATTGATCAATCGCCCAAATGTCGGGTAAAGATTGAAACAGACTAAAGTTGCCGTAATAAATATCCGCTAACGATTCTTTCAGACCTTCTAAATCAACCGGAATACGTTCCATCGTATCGAGGGTGGTATTAATTTGTTGTAGAATTTCTAGAAACAAATTTTCCGCTGCAGAGCGTGTTCGAAGATCAACTTGGCCACGCTTAAAAAGCTCACGGATTTCATCACGATAAAAGTGCGCATCGTTATAACACTCTTGAACTTTTTCTTCTTGCAGCGAAGTTAATACCTCACGCATATCTTGTAATAGCTGATGCTCATCGGCGCCGACTTTAGGTAATTCGATCGGTTCAAACTTTGTCACGTCTAGAATATTGAACAATAGTATCGATGAATACGCGACGGTGGCACGACCTGATTCCGTGACAATTGTTGGATGAGTAAGCTCATATTCATCCAGTGTGCTTTTTAAGGTCTCAACAATGTCTTCACAATATTCTTCTAGGGTATAGTTTCGGCTTTGTGCATCGTTAGATCTGGCACCGGTATAATCTACCGCTAAGCCACCGCCAAAATCGATATGGGTTAAGGCAGCACCTTCACCACATAAATCTGCATAGTAGCGACAGGCTTCAACGACACCGCCACGAATCTCTCGAATATTGGGAATCTGCGAACCCAAGTGACAATGCAATAACTGCAAACAATGCAGCATGTCGGCTTCTTTTAAACGATCAACTAGTTGAATCAATTGGCTAGTCGATAAACCAAAGACGCTACGATCGCCAGAAGTCGAATTCCAATGACCACTCACCTTAGAGGTCATTTTTACTCGTACACCGATAAGGGGTTCGATATTAAGCTGCTTGCTACGCTCAATAATAATTGGCAGTTCAGAAGGGGTTTCAATTACAAAAAAGCAGCGGAAGCCTAATTTAACCGCCTGTAGACCAAGTTCAACAAACTCTTGGTCTTTATAACCATTACAAATAATTAAGCTATCAGGCTCTGTCAGTGTCGATAATGCAGCAATCATCTCTGGCTTGCTGCCCACTTCAAATCCATGCTGAAAGCGTGCACCAAAATCGGCAATTTCTTCTACGACCTGCGCTTGCTGATTCACCTTTATCGGATAGACACCACGATACGGCGCTTGATAATCAAGCTTCTTGATCGCATCACGAAAGGCATTATTTAAACGGTAAATCTGAGCGTCTAGAATATTCTCAATGCGCAATAAAACTGGCATTTGTAAATCACGCTCAGTCATCCCCTGAACGATATCCATCAGGGGAACTTGGGTATTCAATGTTTTGGCCGTGACCAAGCCTTGATCAGACAAATCAAAATAGTCATTACCCCAGCGGTTAATGCCGTATAAATCAGCAGAATCTTGAGGATTCCAAGCAGAGTCAGAAGGTTTACGATTCAATAGTAGGCTCCAGCGAAGCAGTATCAGAAAAACGTGTAATGATAACCTCTGATATGAGGCTATTTGAAGGTATTTCGATATTTAAAAGATGCGCGATTCTGCCTGAGTAAAGAGTTGAAATCTAGAGAAATCAGCCCTTTATTACAAATAAATCTAGAGAGTAATACCCTATATTAAATACCTTTATGAATACCCTTCTAAAAAGTAGTGACACAGTGATACTGCACCACCTTAAGTTAGGTAAATATAATAGGCTATTTACGTCACATTTCTAATTAATTTCTTTTAATTCTTTGTGCTGAAACCATAAGCTCATGAAGTCGGCCGTCAACTTTTGCTCAATTTCCATTGCGCTCTCTGTCGGACAGAAAATAGTAAAGAACACCTGTATATCTCCTAGCTCAGATGTTGCTATTTGAATATGAGGTTCAGGTCCTGCAATTTTTATATCTAGCCTATTCTCGATAAGGTGATTATAACGTATGGCGACATCTTCAAAGTCTTTGCAATATAAGTGAGCTTTACCATAAAGCTCAGCGATGAATTCAAACGGATTGACATTGCCATTACGAACAATAGTAAAACAATGAACGGCATAACGTTTGTGAAAGTTAAGATTTGTTATAATTGATGTAATTAATTGACTGTTTGGCAAATACAATGTTTTACCCGTGTATTGATAACTGTCTTTATCGATTTCTAAAAGTGTTAACTTTGCCCAATCAGTCGAGTGTACTTCTCCAACATTATTCCCTACTTGTATCCAATCGCCAATACGAAATGGCCTACTGGATAATAAGTAGATAAAACCAATAATGCATTGAATAAACTCCCTTGTTGCTAAAACGATGGCTACGATAAAGGCGGCAATCGAGAATGCAAAACGTTGTATTTCTTCAGACCAGAGATCAAAAAACACAACAATCATTAATAGGGTAAAGATATTATTTACCAAATTAATTCTTATTCTTTTATTTTCCTGATATCTTCTACTTATTACCCCTATAACTAACTGCTTTATAAAAAAAGAAAAAGTAACAATTATAATCATCACTATAAATTTATTACTATCAACTAATTCAGTAAAACTGGTGGCGTTAAACACACTATTTAACCAACCCATTATAAGTACCCTATTTACCTATTATCTCACACCACTAATTAATGATGTTTCTTTTAACAATCTTCAACAACTTAAAGATCTCTTACAAATAATTTAACTATTATAAAAATATAATAGTTCCTAAGCCTAGAAATATTGTAAAGCCAATCACATCAGTTACCGTGGTTAAGACCACCGCCGAAGCAACTGCAGGATCGATCTTCATTTTCTCTAATATAAATGGAATATAGGTTCCTGTTGCCGCTGCTGCAAAGCTATTAACGACGATCGCACATAAAATGATAAGACCCAGTTGAATAGAGTCGAACCAATACGCAACAACCAACGCAATCAAAGCACCTATCAATACGCCATTGAGTAAGGCAATCTTCATTTCCTTGCGATAAAGAAGCTTAATATTTGCACCCGTAATGTGCTTCAAAGCAAGTCCTCTAACGGTGACTGCCAGAGTTTGACTGCCTGCAATACCGCCCATACTGGCAACAACGGGCATTAATATGGCCAATGCGACAACCTCCTGTATGGTTCCTTCAAAAATACCAATAACCCAGGAAGCTAAGAAAGCCGTTGCCAAATTAATACATAACCATAATCCACGACCACGCATAGCGATGCTAACAGGGCCAAATAAATCTTCATCAGGAACAGGAGCCTCACTGACGGTATTACTAGCAAAAGCTAAACGTACTTCCTGCATAATAACTGAGATTGAAATGGCTGCAGTTAACTTTCCACTATCAACAACCGGTAAATAATCCATACCCTCTTCAATTTGGCAGGTTGCCATAATCTCACTTAAGCGTGAGTTGTGGTCTACGCTCTGAATCGGGCGTGCAACTTGATCAACCACCTCATTTTCGTCATTATTAAAAAGTGCGGCAATGGGAATATAGCCTAATAAAGTACGTTCGCTATCAACCATAAATACAGCTGATATGAAGTCCTTCCTTTTTAATCGATCGATAACTGAAGCGATCGAAATTCCTTGCCTAACTCGTAAAATATTACGGTGTGCAAAACGCCCAACTTGATCATCGGAATACGTTAACGCTTGCTGAAATTCCAGTCCGATTTTTTCATCTTGATCAAGCACGATCGCATCAAGCATCGATTTTGGTAATTTATCAGCTAATGCTAATACATCAGTAGATACCGCAATTTTTTGTAGGTTTATTCGTTCTTCAGTTGATAGAGTACGAATAAGGTTCTTGCTGGTTTCGGCTTGTAAAAACCCAATTAAAGACCACCAGTTTTCTGGGGCTATGCAATACCACACATTCATTTTGCTTTCTGCAGGTAAAGACTCTATCAGCTGCACCTGTTGAAATATGGTTAGATTCTTAATGCTATCAACATACGCTTCCGATTGTTGATTAAGCAGTGCAAGCGATACCAATTTTTCTATATTTTCATCGAACTGCTTCTCTTCGATAATAGTCATAATTTTTCTCTCAACTTGCGGAGGAAACTAAAAATGTTTGTGATGGATCAACTAAAAAATCATCCCCCATTCCTTCTCGACCTAAGAGCATCAAATAGCTCATATCAGCACGATTAGATAAGGTAATCTCTATTTCTTTTTTTATCGTATTCATCACCAATTGCGTCTTAATAATCAGACGCTGCTCTACTGCACCATTGGATGATTTAATGCGTCGTACATCACTAATAGGTGCCCAACACTGTGACACTTTTTCAACATTATATATATCTGGGTGAAGATTAAAACTTACGCCTAAGCGTCCATCACGCCGTTCTCTTGTTATATCATCCACATGTAAAGAGGATGTTTTAGCACCCGTATCTATTCTTATCTGCAAATCAAAAATATTAAGATCAGGCAGATCACATGTTTCAAGTACACCTATTACTATTTTTTTCATAACATCTTTGCACCTTTATCTTTGGTAATTACCACGGCCTTTTGAAATACCAGTGAATTCGGATAAGTAATGTGTGTTTCTTCGTGGCTTAGAATCACATGAAACATGGTTATTTCAACAATAATACCCTCAATTGTATTTTCACCATCGATCACTTTCACATGGTCTCCTACATGGTAAGGAAAGAAGAAAAACACAATAACACTCGCCGTCACATTACTTAATATCGACCATTGAGCAAATAGGGCTACGCCTAAAACAGCAAAAATTGAAGTGAAAATCAATCCCACATCTTTATAACTAAAGCCCGTTATAACCCCCAATATTGCGAGTGTGACAATAGTCCAGAAGCCCGTCAAAATAAACTGGACATACTGCACCCTTCTCAATGCAATTCTTTTCTCACGTCCTATTTTTTGCACTAAGCGCTTAATCATTGCTTTAACAAAAAGATAGATCACGGTTGTTAATAACAATGCGATGGATAGTGGTATTTTAATTTGATCAATAAACTCCATAACTCACCTCTTTATGTTGTTCTGCTGCATTTAATTCTGCAGCAGCTTGTTCTATTAACTGTCTAATAAATTATCAGCAAGGTCCCCAATATTCCCTGCCACTTCATCACTTTCTTTAAAGTATGCAATATGAAACATTGCATCACCTTCCTGTACTAAAGGGATATTTTGTTTGCCAATAACAATACCTTCCCGACTCGCAAGTACTTGGCTTTGTACCTCACCAAAAGCATCTCCTACTTCTGCTAATACCTGGTTCTTTGCGACTTGATCCCCTATCTGTACTCTGTCACGTACAAAACCACTAGTATCCGCTCGTATCCATGAACTGCTATAAGCGATAAAAGGTACGATTTTTTTATTTAAAGATATCTTTTTTCTAATCATACCGAGATGAGCAAGAATATTTAATATTCCTTTCTCCCCCGCACGAATCGATAATTCATCAAATCTCAATGCCTCACCAGCCTCATAGAGAAGAATTTTAACGCCATGCTCTACCGCTGATTCTCTTAAAGAACCATCTCGAAGATTCGAATTCAACAATACTGGCACACCAAATATCTTTGCCATCTCTCGCGTTTCAACATCATCTAAATTGGCTCTTATTTGTGGCAAGTTACTTCTATGAATTGCCCCTGTATGTAAATCAATACCGTAATCACATTTACTGACTATCTCCGTTAAAAATATATCGGCTAGACGCCCGGCCAACGACCCTCGTGCTGAACCAGGGAATACCCGATTCAGGTCTCGTCGATCTGGCATATATCGGCTTTGATTCAATACCCCATAGACATTAACCATTGGCACAAATATTAACGTCCCTTTAGTTAGTTTTAATGAGCTACGCCTTATCAGCCGTCTAATAATTTCTATCCCATTCAATTCATCGCCGTGAACCGCGGCGCTTACAAAAACGATAGGCCCAGACTTTCGTGAACGCTTAACATAGACGGGCATTTTCACTTCGGTGTCCGTATACAAACGAACAACTTGGAGATCTATTTTTTTACTCTCCCCAGGAAGAATAGTTTCACCACCTATAATTAACGCATTCATATCAGCCAGCTCCACGTGTTTTCGTTTTGTGTGGCTTTGCTTTTTTCTCAATAAAATCATAAATCAAAGCGGCTACATTTTTACCCGTAGCGGATTCAATACCTTCCAATCCAGGAGATGAATTAACCTCCATGACAACTGGCCCAGTATTTGAGCGTAAAATATCTACACCACATATGTTTAACCCCATAACCTTCGCGGCATTCACGGCTGTTGCTCGTTCTGCTGGAGAGAGTTTTATTATCTCCGCCGTTCCACCCCGATGGAGATTGGATCGGAACTCGCCTTCAGCACCTTGGCGCTTCATTGCAGCAACGACTTTATCACCCACAACCAAGCAGCGAATATCTGCTCCGCCGGCTTCTTTAATAAACTCTTGTACTAGAATGTTTGCCTTAAGCCCCATAAAGGCTTCTATAATACTTTCAGCAGCCTTATTCGTTTCTGCTAATACGACACCAATTCCTTGGGTTCCTTCTAACAGTTTTACGACTAGTGGCGCACCACCGACATTCTTTATTAAATCTTTAATATTATCGGGCCTATTTGCGAACCCTGTACGTGGCAACCCAATGCCTTTGCGGGATAACAATTGCAATGAACGCAATTTATCGCGCGAACGGCTGATCGCAACAGATTCATTCACCGCAAAGGTGCCTGTCATTTCAAACTGGCGCACAACCGCCGTGCCATAGAAAGTAATGGAAGCTCCTATACGTGGAATAACAGCGTCATACTGCTGCAGCGGCTCTCCGTGATAACGAACGACGGGGTTATTTGAAGTGATATCCATATAGCAATGTAATGTATCTATCACATCAACTTCATGACCACGTAATTCAGCTTCTTCTTTAAGACGCCGGGTTGAGTATAGTTTTTCGCTTCTAGATAAAATTGCAATTTTCATTTTAATGTCTCATTTTTCATGTTCAGTTAACGAACTATTTCGTTCCAGTACGATGGATAGATGGTACTGGTTACTTGCTTGATCCCGTTCAAATAGGACAACCACGTTTTTTCTATTTCACTTTCAGCCGCCACTTTCCCTTGGCATACTTTTACAAAATTCTTTTCCACTTCGCTTTCAGGCAAGATCTCTTCCGCCCACAACTTTCTTAGATGTCGCCCGTAAAAGGTTAATATTTCAGCCTGTCTCTTGGTAAAATGACCACTGCGCGCAAACCCATAAGGAAAGTGCATATCATCGTAATAAGGGAAGATTTCAGTCTGGTTAAGTCCCGTTATAGATTCCATAAATCACCTCTGCCTACCTGAAATGCGAGTATGTATTTATGGTAAGTTGGCGTATATCAATATATATTTATCGTTAAGATAAGAGCAGATGAAGAGTTAAAATGGACAGTGAATTATTAAGAACATTTCTTGAAGTGAGCCATACCAAGCACTTCGGTAAAGCCGCAGAAAACCTGTATTTAACTCAGGCTGCGGTTAGTACCCGCATTCGCCAGTTAGAAAGTCAGCTAGGCGTTCAGTTGTTCAATCGCCTAAGAAACAATATTAGCCTGACACCTGCGGGCGAAAAGCTACGTCCTTTAGCCAATGCAAACCTGACCTTAGTTCAGCGCATACGACAAGAGGTCGCGATTGCTAATAATCAGAGCCAGCAAATATCAATTGGAGCAACGCCGAATCTTTGGGATGCTTTTTTACAACATGAACTGACCAAACTATTTGGTAAATTCCCAGGCATGGCTATGCGCGCAGAGGCTCATACGGCAACCACCCTGGCGCGCCAACTGCTTGAACGCACACTGGATATTGCCATTACCTTTGACGCACCTAAAATCGATGAGGTCAGTACAGAAGAAATTATTCAAGTGCCTCTATTCTTAGCAAGTTCATACGAAACTGATGACTGGCAGGCGGCAATGGACAATCATTATGTAATGGTTGACTGGGGAACTGCCTTTAACGTTCAGCATGCTCAACTGTTCGCCGGAGCGCCCCCTGCTGTTTTACAAACGAATACAGGGCGTATCGCGTTGGATTTTTTGTTAACTAACGGCGGCTCAGCCTTCTTACCTGAAAGCTTACTGATGCCTTATGTTGAATCGGGTCAGTTGCACCTAGTAACGGGCACACCAAGCATTTCACGCTCGGTGTATGCTAGCTACATTACAGAGTCAGATCGACTGGATAGCTTTAAGAAAGTGATTAATGCAATTAAAGGCGAAGAGCCCGTACCTGCAGAATCGCTAACCCCCATCGAAGAAACTTAGTAAAAACACATAGCGAAAGCTGATAAATAAAGTGCCAAATAGCAGATACAAAAAAAGGCCGAATGCGAAAGCAGACGACCTTTTTTGAACAAGCTAAAACAATTACAGATGCTCTACCTGATCAATTTCATACTCAACGTCACCCGCTGGTACTTTAACCACAACCACGTCACCCTCTTCTTTACCAATTAGCGCACGGGCAATTGGTGAAGAAACAGAGATGCGAGACTGTTTAATATCAGCCTCATCATCCCCTACGATGCGGTATGTTACCGTATCGTCAGTATCTAGGTTGATAATAGTAACCGTCGTGCCGAAGAAAACCTTGCCTGAAAAAGGAATGGTTTTTACATCAATCACTTGGCTATTTGAAAGTTTGCCTTCGATGTCTTGAATACGACCTTCGATGAAACCTTGCTGCTCACGAGCGGCATGGTATTCAGCATTTTCTTTCAAATCACCGTGTTCACGAGCCACTGCGATATCTTTAATCACAGCCGGACGTTGAACGGTTTTTAACTCTTTCAATTCAACTTGAAGGGATTCTTCACCTTCAACTGTCATTGGATATTTTTGCATAACTTAATCCTTTTTCTTTAGACTTAACTAAAGAACAAACACAACCAGCTCTTCTAGTTAGAAGAGATAGCTGCGTGAATGTCCTGTAAACGGCGAACAACATTTAAGCCTTCAGCGTTCAAAGCTTCAACAACCGCTTCAGCTCCAGCCAAAGTCGTTGTATAAGTAACTTTGTGCTGCAATGCGCTGCGACGAATATCAGCAGAATCGGCAATCGCAACAGGGCCTTCGGTGGTATTCACAATCAATGCGATTTCATCATTTTTGATGCTATCAACAACGTTTGGACGTGCTTCGTTTACCTTGTTGATACGCTCAACAGTGATACCTGCTTCAGTTAACTTGTTGAACGTGCCGCCAGTAGCAACCAATTCAAAGCCTAACTTAGCGAAGCCTTTTGCAACTTCCACAACACCGTCTTTATCAGCATCACGTACAGAGATAAATACCTTACCTTCTGTTGGCAGTTTTTCGCCAGCACCAAGCTGTGCTTTATAAAAAGCTTCACCGAATGTTGAGCCTGCGCCCATCACTTCACCGGTCGACTTCATTTCAGGGCCTAAGATTGGATCTACGCCTTGGAACTTGTTGAACGGGAATACCGCTTCTTTCACGAAGAAATTTTCAGGAATGATTTCTTCAGTGAAACCAAGCTCAGATAACTTCTTACCCATCATCACTTTCGCAGCAACCGAGGCAAGTGAAGTACCGATGCACTTAGAAACGAATGGCACAGTACGTGATGCACGAGGGTTAACCTCAATCACATAAATTTCGCCGTCTTGATACGCCAGCTGAGTATTCATTAGGCCCACAACACCAAGCTCTAATGCCATCGCTTTAACTTGATCACGCATGCGGTCTTGAACATCAGCAGCCAAATTGTAAGGAGGCAATGAACAGGCCGAGTCACCCGAGTGAATACCGGCTTGCTCAATGTGCTGCATGATCGCGCCAATAACAACTTGTTCGCCATCGCAAACCGCATCGATATCAACTTCAATTGCACGGTTTAAGAAGTAATCAAGAAGCACTGGGGAATCGTTAGAAACCTGTACCGCTTCACGCATATAACGACGCAGTGAATCTTCGTTATTAACGATTTCCATTGCACGGCCGCCTAATACATAGGAAGGACGAACAACTAACGGATAACCAATTTCAGTCGCTTTGGTTACCGCTTCTTCAGTAGAGCGTACTGTTGCGTTTACTGGCTGCTTTAAACCTAAGCGTTGAATCATTTGCTGGAAACGCTCACGGTCTTCAGCACGGTCAATCGCTTCTGGAGAAGTACCAATAATCGGTACACCCGCAGCTTCTAATTCTTCCGCCAATTTAAGTGGCGTTTGGCCACCGTATTGAACGATCACGCCTTTTGGCTGCTCTTTATCAACAATCTCTAATACATCTTCTAGCGTTACTGGCTCGAAGAATAAACGATCAGAGGTATCGTAATCGGTAGAAACCGTTTCAGGGTTACAGTTAACCATGATGGCTTCGAAACCTAATTCTTTCGCTGCAAACGCCGCATGCACACAGCAGTAATCGAATTCGATACCCTGGCCAATACGGTTAGGACCACCACCAAGAACGATGATTTTATCATTATCCGTTGGCTTCGCTTCACACTCTTCTTCATAAGTAGAGTACATGTAAGCAGTATCGGTAGCGAATTCAGCGGCGCAAGTATCAACACGCTTATAAACTGGACGCACACCTAATTTCTGACGTTGCTTGCGGAACGCTTTTTCAGAAACGCCTAGCAGATCAGATAAACGCGCATCGGCAAAACCTTTACGCTTTAGACGGTAAATGCGATCGGCATCCATCGACGTTAGGCTGCTTTGAGCAACGCTGGCTTCGTCTTTAATCAGATCTTCGACCTGCACTAAGAACCAAGGGTCAACATGTGAATGCTGATAAACTTCTTCAACACTTAAACCGGCGCGGAATGCATCACCGATGTACCAAACGCGATCGGCACCTGGAGTTTTAAGTTCAGAAATAATTTTGTCCATCGCGCCGTCAGAGTCAAGATCGATGATTGGATCAAAACCGCTCACGCCTACTTCAAGACCACGTAGTGCTTTCTGAAAAGATTCTTGTAATGTACGGCCCATCGCCATCACTTCACCCACAGATTTCATCTGTGTGGTTAAACGACCATCGGCATTAGGGAATTTCTCGAAAGTGAAACGAGGAATTTTTGTTACAACATAATCGATTGAAGGCTCAAACGATGCTGGCATTGCGCCGCCAGTAATATCGTTTTGTAGCTCATCAAGGGTATAACCAACCGCCAACTTAGCGGCGATTTTAGCAATCGGGAAACCCGTTGCTTTAGAAGCCAAGGCAGAAGAACGAGAAACACGCGGGTTCATCTCGATCACAACCATACGGCCGTCTTTTGGATTAATACCAAACTGAACGTTAGAACCACCGGTTTCTACACCGATCTCACGCAATACAGCCAAAGAGGCGTCACGCATGATTTGAAGTTCTTTATCAGACAAAGTCTGAGCGGGGGCAACAGTGATCGAGTCACCCGTGTGAACACCCATGGCATCGAAGTTTTCGATAGAACAAATGATGATGCAGTTGTCTTTTTTGTCACGAACAACTTCCATCTCATATTCTTTCCAACCGATTAATGACTCATCGATAAGAATTTCGCTGGTTGGAGAAAGATCCAGACCACGAGTACAGATTTCTTCATATTCTTCTTTGTTATACGCGATACCACCACCGGTACCACCCATAGTGAAAGAAGGACGAATAATACAAGGGAAGCCCAAGTCTTTTTGAACTTCAATCGCTTCCGCCATAGTGTGGGCGAAACCTGCACGCGGACACTCAAGACCAATATCTTTCATCGCTTTATCAAAGCGACCACGGTCTTCGGCTTTGTCGATTACGTCGGCGTTAGCACCGATCATTTCAACGTTGAATTTTTCTAAGATGCCAGCAGCTTCTAAGCCTAATGCACAGTTAAGCGCAGTCTGGCCGCCCATGGTTGGCAATAATGCGTCTGGACGTTCTTTTTCAATGATGTTGGCAACGGTATCGATCGTAATCGGTTCGATATACGTAGCGTCAGCCATTGCTGGGTCGGTCATAATTGTGGCTGGGTTAGAGTTCACAAGAATTACGCGGAAACCTTCTTCACGCAGCGCCTTACAAGCCTGTGCGCCAGAATAATCGAATTCACAAGCCTGGCCGATAATGATCGGGCCAGCGCCAATGATTAGGATACTTTTTATGTCGGTACGTTTTGGCATGTCTATATCCCCTATTTAGCAGCAGTCTTAGCGGCTTCGATTAAATCAATGAAACGATCAAACAATGGGGCAACATCGCGTGGACCCGGGGCCGCTTCAGGGTGACCCTGGAAGCTGAATGCTGGCTTATCAGTCAATTCAATACCTTGCAAAGTATTATCAAAAAGTGACTTATGAGTCGCTTTGATATTCGCTGGCAATGATGCTTCGTCTACTGCGAAACCGTGGTTCTGAGCCGTAATCATCACAACGCCAGTTTTAAGATCTTGTACCGGATGATTACCACCGTGGTGACCATGTGGCATTTTCACTGTTTGCGCGCCAGAGGCTAGAGCCAATAACTGGTGACCTAAACAGATACCAAATACTGGGATCTCTGTTTCAAGGATTTCTTTAATCGCTTCAATCGCGTAAGTACATGGCTCTGGGTCACCTGGGCCATTCGATAAGAAGATGCCATCTGGGTTCATTGCCAGCACTTCACTTGCTGGCGTCTGAGCAGGTACAACTGTTAAGTCACAACCGCGTTCAGCCAATAAGCGTAAGATGTTGCGCTTAATACCAAAGTCATAAGCAACCACTTTGAATTTAGCGTCAGCTTTAGCCAATTGACCATAGCCTTTACCCAGCACCCAATCGGTCTCAGTCCAGCTGTAGTTTTCTTGAGTCGTTACTTCTTTCGCTAGATCCATGCCTTTTAGGCCTGGGAAAGCTTTTGCAGTTTCAATCGCTTTAGCAAGGCTCTCTTCTGATGCTAGCTCGCCGTCTGCAACTTCAACCGCAACGATACAACCGTTCAAAGAGCCTTTCTCACGTAAGATACGTGTTAGGCGACGAGTATCGATATCGGCGATGCCTAAAATGTTTTTCTCTTTAAGATAAACATCTAACGCTTTTTCGCTACGGAAGTTAGAAGCAATCAAAGGAAGATCACGAATCACTAAGCCTTTAGCAAAGATACCGCGAGACTCTTCGTCTTCACTGGTAATGCCGTAGCTACCCACATGTGGGTAAGTTAGCGTAACGATTTGATTTGCATAAGAAGGGTCAGTCAGGATTTCCTGATAACCCGTCATGGAAGTGTTAAAAACAACTTCCCCGACGGCTTGACCTGCTGCACCGATGGCAGTCCCTTTGAAGACGCTACCGTCTTCTAGAGCTAAAATGGCTGTTATAGACAAGGCTATATCCCCGAAATAATCAATAAATACGGTCATTGTAGAATACCCAAAACAGGGTATCTGTCGGTAATATCGGCATATTCTTTAACTTATAAATCAAAGACTTAGCTCGATATTACCTAGCGTCTAGTCGCAAAAAAGCGGGAGGAGCTTAGCTCCACCCGCTTTCTATAATCTGCACTGTATATCTAAGAGCTTTAAATAAGATTAGACGCTGGCGCCCGTCTCGCAACGAACACCTGTAAACTGGTCGCGAATGATAGCAAAACACCCACTATAAGTCCATATCTATCTTTAGCCTTCAGCGTACAGACTGCAATCAATAAACCAGACATAAACTGACAGATCTAGTGATAGTTACCTAGGAAAATCAAGGTCGTGGGCTGCCTGATATTCACATTCAAAAACCGCCAAAGCAAGCGCTTGTTTTTTGCATTTAATTACTCATAAAAAAATTAAATTTAAAGTTAAAAACTTTTTAAACTATTTTTTAATTATTCAAAAAAAATAAAAATACGATTGAAATAATAACGATTAATAACAAGTTAATATTATAACTATCAGAATAATTATCTAACCAGTTAATAAACTTTCAACACCTAATTTACTGTTTGTTTTGGTACGTTAATATCATTCTGAATATGTTTTGAGCAGCTGTAACACCTATTGATGAACTTATTTATGATTTTGTGATCTACTACTTGCTGATTCTTTTTTAAAGGTATCTAATGCTGAAAATTATTACGATAATTTTTTTATAATTAGAACTACATACTCACTACTAAGGAACGATCTTATGCCTATTGCTGTTGATGGACGTCGTCGTCTTGCTCCGGAAGAGCGCAAACGTCTATTACTCAATGACGCCGTTGAGGTTTTTGCTGCCAGAGGAATTGGTCGTGGAGGGCATACGGAAATTGCCGAAATGGGTGGCGTATCAGTCGCTACCGTCTTTAACTATTTTAATACTCGCGAAGATTTAGTTGAAGCCGTATTAGATGAAGTTGAATCACAACTATTAGCATTAGCTGAAGAAATTTACAGCCAGGGCGATGCACCTCTTGATGCGATTCAAAATCATATCAATGCTTTCATGCAGTTATGCGAAACTCAACCAGCTTACGTTAAAGTTTGGTTAGAATGGAGCTGCTCTATTCGTGAAGGTATTTGGGCGCGCTACATGGATTTCCAAAATAAATTATTGGAAATGATCGCTAAGCAAATCGATAAAGCAATTAAGAGCGGTGATTTAGCACCAGGTCTTTCTGCACCAGAACGAGCACGCTGGTTACTGGGTAACTCGCAGATGTTAGTTTCTATGGCGTTTGACCCAAGCGGCAAGCCTCGCGGTATGCAGCAAATGGTTGATCGCGGTATTGCTCACTTATTAGGTGCTGTTTAAATAAGCGTTAAGTAGCAAAGACTAAATCAGTTTAATAAAACTGATTCTAGCGAGCACAAAAAAACCGAAGCAGGCTTTTATAATAAAAGACTGACTTCGGTTTTTTTATGCCTACTGTTTTGATATGACTAGCCAGTGTCAAAGGAATAGAAATTAAAGCAATAGAAATCAAAGCGACTATTCTGCCGCTTTGATATTCCTTGAAACTAAAACAGGTGCTTTTCTATTTTAGTGTTTCTTCGATATTGCCCCAGTATTGCCAGAGTCATTAACAGCAATAACATCCAAGCCATTGCACCACCGCCTGACGAACCGCCAGAAGATGTTGCTTCACCTGAACTTGGGTTGGCAGGAGGTTCGATTACTGGAGGCTCAGTAATTGGTGGCTCAACTACGGGCGGCTCTTCAATAACAGGCTCTTCTTCATCAGGTACAAAATCATTTTCCACACCATCATTATCTGTATCGTTTAAGAATGGATCTAAGACCAAACCAGAATCAGTTTGGCACTGCTCATCACAACGAGAATTCCATAGATCAGGCATGCCGTCATTATCATCATCAATCGCTGCCGCTAGATTTAATGGGAAAGCATCTTCTGTATCAAATACTTCATCAGCATCACGATCACGTATAACTCGACCATTTATTTTTAAAGCAGGTAGCTGCTCATTTGCATTAGGGTCAGTACCAAAATCCCAGATTTCAGGATCCCAGTCTTTATAAAGAATTACAGGGCTATTAAGACCTTCATCAAGACCATCTTCAGATACACAACCTGTAGTGAAGTCAGTATTTTCTGCAAGTGCACACTGTAATTTAGCTAGGGTAAGGCCGACATAGCTATTGGCTTCTGAGCTTCTATAGCTTTCAGACTGAGTACTAGTATCTATTGCCCAGTAGCTGTTACGTATCATAGCTTCAGAATTAGAATCTCCAACCAAGCCACCAACATCCTCGTCCCCACTAACCAAAGAGTTACTAATAACATTTTTACTCGAGCCTGAAATAAATTCTCCACTCAAACCACCAGTATCTTCTTCACCAGTGACAGAACCAGAAACAAATATATTTTTATAACTAGATCTTCTTGCAGAGCCTGCCAGCCCCCCAGCATAATAATGACTTTGAATTCGAGCAGTCACAGAAATATTTGATATTTCAGAATCAATAGATACACCAGCAAGAGCACCTACATTCTCATAACCCACCACCTCAGTTAGCAGCCCCCCTATCGCTAAATTCTCTATATAAGAGTTGTTAACGACACCAAACAAGCCTACGTTATTTGCGCCAGGACGATTAATAGTTAAGTTATTAATCACATGGCCATTACCATTGAAACGAGCTTCAAAGAAATAATCCTCATTGTCATAATATCCACCAACAGGTAACCAGCCCTCACCAATACCTTCAGAGTTTTCATTCCAATAAGCATCCTGGCTATCAAACTCACCATTATCATTAGTATCAAAATCAAGATCTCGAGTTAATTCATAACCTGAACAGCGCTGCTGATAACTTCCTTGAAATAAAATACGAGGACAACCAGATACTTCAACATCAGAAATATCAGTTAGCTGAAGACCCGCGCCCTGCAATTGAAAGCGCATAGCATTCAGTTTATCTAAGCTATCGATGTCAATTAAGCCATCATGGTCAGCATCAACATCATTAATGCCGTCATTATCTTCATCGGCATCCACTACATCTAAAATACCGTCGTTATCATGATCCCCTAACGCGCCATCTTTTGTTAAACCGTCTAGCTGGCAATCACTCACGCAATTTTCTGCACCATCAGGCAGCCCATCAAAATCAGCATCTAACGCGGCCCATGCATGATGTGGAAATTGATCCAAGATTAAGCCACTGGCCAAGATACAGGCATCGTCACACCCCGGTGACCATGCATCAGGGTATCCATCAGCATCTAAGTCTTTTGATGCCGCATGATTAAGTGGCCACTTATCATCTCCGTCTAATGAACCATCACCATCACCATCACGAACAATACGATTACCAAACTTAAGCCCAGGTAACTGCTGATTTTCATTCGGCACAACACCAAAATCCCATACGTCCGAATTCCAACCTTTATATAAAATAACCGCAGCATTTAAATCTTCATCACTACCATCGACCGATACACAGCCCGTACTAGAATCAGTATTTTCAACCATTGCACACTGTAATGTCGAAAGATTTAGCCCAATATAACTGCTTGCTTCGGAGCGTCCATCGCTATAAATCTGCGTACTAACATCCTTCGCCCAGTAACTACTTGATATCACATCTACATTACCTAAAAGCCCAACAAGCCCGCCAACACTAACATCCCCTGCCACAATCGCCGTACTGAAAGTGCTGTCGACAAAACTAGCATAAGCTAAATCAGAATGATTAGAACTGGCGCCAACTAAACCACCAACCCAGGTATTGCCACTTACCGATCCAGTAGAGAAACTATTTTCAATTTGGGTACTACCTACTATTCTTCCAACAAGCCCACCAACAAATGTACTGCCTTTAACATTGGCAATTACTGCAACATTACGAATAATAGAATTATAACCCGCATGCCCTACCAATCCCGCAACACCGCCGGCACCGACAATTGAACTATTAGGCCCTGCAATTACCACATTCTCAATTAGAGCATCTCCAATATAACCAAAGAGTCCCACACTATTTGAAGCTGGGCGGTTAATGGTTAAATTTTCAATCAGATATCCATTACCATTAAAAACTGAGCTGAATTTGATACGCTGACCATAACTACCAATCGGCTCCCAGCCTTCAGCGATACCATCTGTGTATATATTTCGATACTTATCTCCAGCATCAATCTCACCATTTTTATTCGTATCAAAATCCAAATCAGCCTTTAACTCAAAACCAATACAACCACCATTCACCGTACCGTCTTCTGCATCTGGGCAGCCGACATTAGATCCATAAAGAGTTTTACCATCGAGGTTGTTACGAATTTCATCTAGGTCAGCGAGGTCATTAATTTCGATCAGGCCATTATCATCCAGGTCATAATCAGCACGGCCAGCATTATCAGGCCCATTGGCGGCAAGACTATTGAAGCTCAATAGCAGAGTAAGAATTGAGAATAAGGGAATCAAAACTTTTTTTGAGGTGTGTGCAAGGCTGCACAACAATAACCTGATTGCTGAAGACATAGTCTTATTTCATCCATAAAATTATAAGCGCGGCGAGTTTAGCAAGCTCACCATTAGTCATCAATATTTCGAACAATAAGCCCTATATATCTAATGCTTTAGTTTTGGTTATTTACATTTTCAACAGACACAAAAAAACCAGCCGTAGCTGGTTTTTTCAATTTAGTTTAATTCGATACATTCAGATGAATGGTTTAATAACTATAAAGCTATTAGAAACCCAAAACATCCTGCATATCGTATAAACCGTTTTCTTGTGCGCCAATCCACTTTGCAGCGCGTACTGCGCCTTTAGCAAAGGTCATACGGCTTTGTGCTTTGTGCGTTACTTCAACACGCTCGCCGTCGGTAGCAAACATTACAGTATGATCGCCCACTACGTCGCCACCACGAATGGTTTCGAAACCAATTTGCTTATGTGGGCGTGCGCCTGTTTGACCTTCACGACCATAACAAGCAACTTCTTTAAGATCCCAACCCATGGTTTCAGCAACAACTTCACCCATGCGAAGTGCCGTACCCGAAGGTGCATCCACTTTATGCTTATGGTGCATTTCGATAACTTCGATATCGCTATCGTCGCCCATCACAGAAGCTGCCATACGCAGAAGGTTAAGACAAAGATTCACACCGACTGAATAGTTAGGGGCGAATACGATTCCCATATCTTTTGCAGCAGCTTCTAAGCCAGCTTTTTGTTCGTCATTTAAACCAGTGGTTCCGATAACGATTTTCTTGCCAGCTTGACGACAAATTTCAACATTCGCCATGGTCGCTTCTGGCATAGTGAAGTCGATTAATACATCAAAGCTATCAATCGCTGCGGCAACGTCTGCTACTGCAACGACTTCTAAGTTTTTGCCAAGGCCTGCAATGGCGCCAGCATCAACGCCAACCATTGCGTCATTAGGTAGAACGATCGCTGCGCCTACCTGAGCGTCTTCAACTGCATCAACCGCTTCGATTAAAATGCGGCCCATGCGGCCGGCTGCACCTGTAATTGCTATACGAGTCATATCTTATTCCTAAATCGATAAATCTAGATTGTCGGATTTCAAACAATCTATCAGATATAAACATAGAAAATACTTAGAAACGGGGACGCTATAAACACATCCCTGTGCGCTTAACGATTTCATCCTTGAAATCGATACCCCTAACTCTAAGTACTTCCTATATTTTGCGACAGTTTTTCTAGCCGCTAATTACATTTCTTCGAAGAATTTTTTAACGCCAGCGAACCAAGTTGTCTTTTGCGGTGAATGCTTCTCACCTTTTAAAGAAGTTTGGAATTCTTTCAGCAATTTCTTCTGGTGCTCCGTTAACTTAACCGGTGTTTCAACTTGCACGCGGCATAATAAATCGCCTGGGCTTGAAGCACGAATTGGTGTTACACCTTTACCACGTAAACGGAACATACGGCCGCTTTGTGTTTCTGCAGGAATTTTCAGTTTTACACGACCGTCTAAAGTCGGTACTTCTAATTCGCCGCCTAATGCTGCATCAACAATGCTGATTGGTACGTCGCAATATAGGTTGTGACCGTCACGTTCAAAAATCGCGTGATCTTTCACGTTCATTTGTACGTACAAGTCGCCCGCTGGGCCACCCATTGCGCCCGCTTCGCCTTCGCCACTTAAACGAATACGATCACCGGTATCAACACCCGCTGGTACTTTAACGTTGAGTGTTTTAGTTTCTTCTTTAACGCCACGACCGTGACAGCTACCACATGGGCTATCGATCGTTGTGCCTTGGCCACGACAAGATGGGCAAGTTTGCTGCACGGCAAAGAAGCCTTGCTGCATACGCACTTGGCCTTGACCAGCACAGGTAGAACAAACCTTTGGCTTTGTACCTGGTTTAGCACCAGACCCATGACAAGGGTCGCAAGAAACCAATGTTGGAATGGTGATTTTTTTCTCACAACCTTTAACCGCTTCTTCAAGGGTTAAGGTCATGGAGTAACGTAAATCACTGCCACGCTGAGGACCGCCACGACGACCGCCGCCACCGCCTCCGCCACCACCAAAGATGTCGCCAAATACGTCACCAAAGATGTCGCCGAAACCACCTTGTCCGCCACCACCGTGACCATGGCCACCGCCCTGACTTGGATCTACACCCGCATGGCCATAACGATCATAAGCGCCGCGCTTTTGATCATCACTTAAAATTTCGTAGGCTTCAGAAGCTTCTTTAAACTTTTCTTCTGCTGCTTTATCACCTTCATTACGATCTGGGTGATGCTTCATTGCTACCTTACGGTAGGCTTTTTTTAGTTCTTTTTTATCAACGTCTTTTGCAACGCCAAGAACTTCATAAAAATCTCTTTTAGACATTTTTCTGCCCTAACATTTTGTTTATAAACCGAGTAAATCATCAGGCTTAAAACTTGTCATAAATAAACGCAAAAACGCGGCATCCCGATTAACAGGAGGCCGCGTTCCATTAATCACTTAAAACGCGGTGATTACTTATCTTTAACTTCTTCGAACTCAGCATCAACAACATCGTCGTCTTTGCCAGCTTCTTGTGCTTGCTCGCCGCCTTCAGCGCCAGCTTGCTCAGCTGCTTGTTCTTCATAAAGCTTTTGAGCCAAACCAGAAGAAGCTTCAGTCAACGCTGCAGTTGCAGTTTCGATTGCTTCTTTGTCGTCGCCTTTCATTGCTAACTCAACAGCAGCAATAGCTTTTTCGATTGTTTCTTTTTCTTCAGTCGTCGCTTTATCGCCAGCTTCTTCTAAAGTTTTCTTAGTTGCGTGAACAAGGCCATCAGCCGTATTACGAACCTGAATCATTTCTTCAAATTCTTTATCCGCTTCAGCATTTGCTTCTGCGTCTTGAACCATTTGCTCGATTTCTTCATCGCTCAAACCAGAAGAAGACTTAATTACGATAGACTGTTCTTTGCCTGTCGCTTTATCTTTAGCAGAAACGTTCAAGATACCGTTCGCATCGATGTCGAAAGTAACTTCAATCTGAGGCATGCCACGTGGAGCTGGTGGAATGTCCGCTAGATCAAAACGACCTAGTGATTTGTTTTGAGTCGCTTGCTTACGCTCGCCCTGAACGATGTGAATCGTTACCGCGGCTTGGTTATCGTCTGCAGTAGAGAAAACCTGAGATTTCTTAGAAGGAATCGTTGTGTTTTTCTCGATAACAGCAGTAGCAACGCCACCCATTGTTTCGATGCCCAAAGTCAAAGGCGTAACGTCTAGTAGTAGAACGTCTGTAACGTCACCGGCTAAAACACCACCTTGAACAGCTGCACCCATAGCAACGGCTTCATCTGGGTTAACATCTTTACGTGGTTCTTTACCGAAGAACTCAGCAACTTTAGCTTGTACTAAAGGCATACGAGTCTGACCACCAACAATGATGATTTCGTCGATTTCAGAAGCAGACAAGTCAGCATCCTGAAGAGCAATACGACAAGGTGCGATAGACTTAGCAACTAAATCTTCAACCAAGCTTTCTAATTTTGCACGAGTCACTTTAACGTTTAAGTGCTTAGGACCTGTTGCATCAGCAGTGATGTAAGGAAGGTTAACGTCAGTCTGCTGTGCAGAAGACAATTCAACTTTCGCTTTTTCGCCCGCTTCTTTCAAACGCTGCATCGCTAGTGGGTCACCCTTAAGGTCCATACCACTTTCTTTCTTAAATTCTTCCGCAAGATAATCGATCATGCGCATATCGAAATCTTCACCACCAAGGAAAGTATCACCATTGGTTGCTAGAACTTCAAACTGAGTTTCGCCATCAACATCTGCAATTTCGATGATAGAGATATCGAAAGTACCACCACCAAGATCGTATACAGCAATTGTCTTCTCACCTTGAGAGTGATCAAGACCGTATGCAAGTGCAGCAGCAGTTGGTTCGTTGATGATACGCTTAACTTCTAGACCAGCAATTTTACCCGCATCTTTAGTTGCTTGACGCTGTGAATCGTTGAAGTAAGCAGGCACTGTAATTACAGCTTCTGTTACTGCTTCACCAAGAAAGTCTTCAGCTGTCTTTTTCATCTTCTTCAAGATTTCAGCAGAAACTTGTGGTGGAGCCATTTTTTCGTTGTTCGCTTCAACCCAAGCATCACCGTTATCAGCAGCAACGATTTTGTAAGGAACCATAGAGATGTCTTTCTGAACAACATCATCTTTAAACTGACGGCCGATTAAACGCTTAACCGCGAACAAAGTATTTGCTGGGTTAGTAACTGCTTGACGCTTAGCAGGCTGACCTACCAAAATTTCTTCACCGGTATAAGCGATGATAGAAGGTGTTGTGCGATCGCCTTCCGCATTTTCGATTACTTTTGGCTTGCCGTTGTCTAGTACAGAAATACAAGAGTTTGTTGTACCTAAATCGATACCAATGATTTTACCCATAACTTCGTTCTCCAATCTTCTTTTAGCCAGCGCTTGCCAGCTTTAAAATTCAATAAATGTTTTAGCTAATTCTTTAACTAGTGTTTTAACTTTCGATGAAACTTATATAAGTCTCAGCTTTTATTTTTCAAGGCTAAATCGGCATTATTTGCTGATTTATTAACCTTTAACCTGTCTTTTAAGCATTCTATTCAATACTTTAAGCGTTCTCATCAATAGACGGAGCGCCTTTCGATACCATCACCATTGCAGGACGTAATAAACGACCATGCAGGCTGTAACCTTTTTGCATCACTGCCATTACCGTATTCGGCGGAAAGTCTGCATTTTCTTGCATTGCCATTGCTTGATGAAACTCAGGGTTAAAGGTTTCACCCTGTGGATCAATCGCTTCAACGTTGAATTTAGTAAGCGTTGAGGTGAAGCCTTGCAAGGTCATCTCTACACCTTCGCGTAATGCTTTTGTTGCTTCATCTTCTGGCGATGCCGCTAATGCACGATCAAGGTTATCTAATACTGACAACAATTCGCGAGAGAATTTCTCTTGGCCAAACTTATGCGCTTTTTCTACATCACCTTCTGCGCGGCGACGTACATTCTGTGCATCGGCCTGTATGCGTAACATCTGCTCTTTTTGCTCAGCAATCTCAGCGTGTGCCGCTGCTAGCTCAGCTACTAAAGTGTCTTGTATTGATGCTTCTTCAACAGAGTCGTTTTCAGCTGCTTGCTCTTGCGCTGTTTCTACCTGCCCTTCCACATCAACAGTAGGGGTTTCTATGTTTTCGTCATTCTGCTGTGACATGAATATTTCCTCTAAAAATTGCTCTTAACCCAGTAGTTTATAAGGGTTTCTCATTGTGCCTTTGTATATGGGGTTGAGAGGTTACCTTTCAAGGGCAAAACACAACAAAGATACGCTAAATTGATTACTACTTGCTCAACCAGTATTTTTACTGTACAAATAAACACTGTATAGACATACAGACAGAGTTTAACTAATACTGCATAGCAGGAGCCTAATATGCTTGTTCATTTATCCATTTCACAATTTACTCTAGTAGAGCATCTTGAACTTGAACTAAAAGCAGGAATGACCACCATTACCGGGGAGACCGGTGCGGGTAAATCCATTCTATTAGGCGCCCTCGGTTTAGCGTTAGGTAATCGTATTGATGGCAACATAGTGCGTAAAGGTGCTGAAAAAACCGATATTAGTGCCACCTTCATTATTAGCGAAAAAGTCATTAAGTGGCTCGATAGCCACGACTATCCCGTTGAAGACGATACCTGTATTTTACGCCGAGTCATTACCCAAGAAGGCCGCAGCCGAGGCTATATCAATGGTCGTAATGCGTCCGCTACCGAATTAAAAGCTCTGGCCAATCAGCTGATTGATATTCATGGTCAGCACGCTCATCAATCATTAATGCAAAAGGACGCACCGCGTAAGCTAGTCGATAACTATGCAGGTACACGCGGTCTGTGTCTGAAAACCAAGCAAGCGTTTCAAGCTTGGCAAGAAAAACTAAAGCAAAAAAACAATCTACAAGAAGACAGCGCCGAACAACAAGCTCAGCGCCAGCTATTAACGTATCAGGTGCAAGAGCTGGATAGCTTACAGCTAGCCGCGGGAGAAGTGGCCGAATTAGAAAGTGAACACAAACGCTTAAGCAATGCCGATGCGATTATGTTTTCGGGCCAGCAGGCGCTTACTTTATGTGCCGATGGCAATAGCGATGATTCATCTAGCGCCCAAACAAGCTCCCAAGACAGCGCCTTACAACAAGTGCAGCAAGCTATTATGGAGCTTGACCAAATTGACGATGATAACGAGACGTTAAAAGAAAGCCGTGAATTCTTAAATCAGGCTCAAATCCAGCTACAAGAAGCCAACGATAGCCTGCACGACTACATCAATAAGGTTGAGATTAATCCACAACGCCTGCAACAAATCGATCAGCGTCTAGGCAGTATTTATGACCTAGCCCGCAAGCATCAGGTACGTGCAGATGAGCTGTATGACAAGTGGCAAGAATTAAGTGACAAGCTTAATGCCTTAAACTTTAGCGATGACGATATGGAAGCGCTTATTCAGTTAGTTACCGAACTTGAACAAGCCTATTTAAAACTCGCCAAGCAATTGAGTAAAAAACGCCATAAAGCCGCGGGTAAACTCGATAAAGAAGTGAATACTCACTTTGAAGCCTTGGCTCTAGGCAATGCCAAACTACAAACCGATATAGTCAGTGATAACTCACATGCCAACGCCTATGGCATCGATCATATCGATTTATTAGTGCAAACCAACCCTGGCATGCCGATGGGACAACTGTGTAAAGTTGCCTCTGGCGGTGAGCTATCACGAATTAGCTTAGCGATTCAGGTTATTACTGCCCAAACCAGCAACATCCCAAGCTTAATCTTTGATGAAGTTGATGTCGGTATCGGTGGTGGCACCGCTGAACGTGTTGGCCGCTTATTGAATGAGCTTGGTAAACATAGCCAGGTATTATGCGTAACTCACCAACCGCAAGTAGCAGCGCAGGCGCAGAATCATCTGCAAGTGAGCAAGATCGCTGGTGATGAGCAGACCTTTACCAACATACGCCCATTAGATAATACCCAGCGCACTGAAGAGATTGCTCGCATGCTAGGGGGGGTTGAAATTACTCAACATACTTTGGATCACGCACAAGAAATGCTGGCGATGGGGAATGGCTAGGACGGGTAATGGTTAATTTTTATTAAAAAAAAGCCTCTGTTTAAATGAATAAACAAAGGCTTAATTTGTACAGCTAGAAGTTAGCGTTGAGCTAATTACTTCTTTGGGCGTACATAAAGTACCAAGCTATGATCAACTAGCTCATAACCAAGCTTTTCAGCAATCTCGTGCTGCAAGCGTTCAATTTCGTCATTAGTGAATTCAATTACTTCACCATTTTCCATATTCACCATATGGTCGTGATGATCGCCACGAGCCAATTCAAATACAGAATGGCCACTATCGAAGTTGTGACGTGTCACTAATTCTGCAGTTTCAAACTGAGTCAATACGCGGTACACAGTCGCTAGACCAACGTCTTCACCCGCTTCAATCAAGGCTTTGTAGACGTCTTCTGCACTCATGTGACGAGCAGTAGTATTCTCTAATATTTGTAAAATTTTCACTCGTGGCAGAGTTACTTTTAAACCTACTTTACGCAGTTCGGCATTTTGATCTGACATCTCTTCCTCGAATATTTCGCAGCGGCTTCACTTATCAGGTATTATCAAGACTTCTCAAGACAAAGCAAATAGCAAATAACATGCAATTTAGAATTCTTACCATTTTACTGGGTTTTATATTTATTTCAGCCTGTAGTGTACCTCAAGTGTACAAACTTACGGTACAACAGGGAAATATTGTTACTCAAGATATGCTAGACGAGTTAAAAGAAGGTATGACCCCACGCCAAGTGGCTTATATCATGGGCACTCCGCTGATTAAATCGCCTTACGAACAAAGCCGCTGGGATTATCGCTATACTTTAGAGCGCCGTGATGAAGTGGTTAAATCTTATCATGTAGCCGTATTCTTCACTGATGAAATTTACAGCCACTATGAAGGTGAAGTACCGAAGACCAAACGTCCAGAGCGCCAGCAAGAGGTTCTTGAAGAAAAACGTGAAGATACCCTGTTAGATGTGCCATCAGACAACTAATCAGTCGATAAAGTAATTAAACCTAAAGTAATAAATAGACTGGCAGTAGGTTCTCCTACTGCCAGCGGTTCCTTCTTATTCTTTAATAGTTTTTATTTAGCCGCTTTTGCCGCACGGTTAGCACGAGCAGCTTTGGGGTCGATAATAAGAGGACGATAGATTTCAATACGATCACCCTCTTTTAATAATTCCGCATCTGGATTACGAACCGTCTTACCAAATATGCCCAATTTCGATTCGGCAATATTCAAGTCCGGAAACTCTTTATCTAAACCTGAAAGCTCTGCCCCTTGACGAACGGTGGTACCCTGTTCGACTTTCAAACTCAGCAGCTTTTGTTTATGCGCTAAACCATAAACCACTTCAATTTCTATTTGCTCACTCATTATATTCGTTCCTATACGTATACTTGCTTCGCGCGGCTGACAAAAGAATCCACCATAGTTGCCGCCATTTGCTTGAATACGACCCCGAGTGCGATACCTGCTATCTTATTATTCACTTCAAAATCCATATCAAGCGAGACCTTACAGGCCTCATCCGATAAGCGTTGAAAATGCCAAACCCCGACAAAACGGCTGAAGGGGCCATCAACCAACGATAGCTCCATGCGATCAGGAAACTGTAATTTATTACGCGTAGTAAAGGTCTGATTCACCCCTACCTTACTAATAGTTAAGCTCGCCACCAACTCTTCATCTGTTTTTGAAATTAGCTCAGTTGATGCACAGCCTGGCAAAAACTGAGGGTAACTTTCCACATCATTTACCAATGCGTACATCTGCTCTGCACTGTGCATTACAAGCGCACTGCGAGTAATCGAAGTCATTCTATTTACTACCCTAAATTAAACAGGCTTATTTAAAAACGCCCAAGCCATGAAGGAAAATCACACTCACTGCAGCCGGTGAAACATAACGCAAGACAAAGCGCCAAGCATTAAATAACGCCTCATTTTCAATATTGGCTTCTTTTTTCACCATATCACTAGAGGCAAACCAACCAACAAATATGGCAATTAACAAACCACCTAATGGCAGCAAAATATTCGCAGTTAAGAAATCTAATGTATCAAAGAAGGTTTTACCGAATAATTTATACTCAGCCCAATCATTGAAAGACAGCACAGTCCCCAGGCCCAAGAACCAAGCAAAACCACACACAGCAGCAGTAGCGCCAATTCGGCTAAAGCCTTTCTCCACTGCCCAAGCCACTGCAGGCTCAGCGATAGAAATAGCTGAACTCCAAGCCGCGATGGCGACCAAAATGAAGAACACCGTACCAAAGAACTCACCACCCGCCATGCTACCAAATGCTAATGGCAGCGTTTGAAACATCAAACCCGGCCCGGCCGAAGGCTCTAAACCGTTACTGAATACGATGGCAAAAATAACCATACCCGCAATCAAGGCAACCATAGTATCTAGCACTCCGACCCAAAGAATCGTCTTACCTAACGACTGCTCTTGCGGCATATAAGCACCATACGCCATGATCGCCCCCATACCCAAGCTCAAGGTAAAGAAGGCATGACCTAAAGCAACGACAAAGCTTTCACCGGTTAATTTAGAAAAATCAAAATCAAATAAGAAGTGCAAACCTTGGCTAAAACCAGGCGTGGTTAAGCTATAACCAAATAAGATTAACAACAGCACAAACAATAGCGGCATCAATATCTTCAGCGCTGCTTCTAACCCTTTATTCACTCCGCGAGCAATCACCGCCCCCGTTAACACCATGAATACCGAGTGCCAGATAGTTAAGCCGACAGGGTCAGAAACTAGATTACCAAAGGTCTCGCCTGCAAATGCCGCATCAGTTCCAGTAAAATCACCAGCGGCTAGCTTCAAAATATAAGCCAAAGACCAACCAGCAATCACACTGTAGAAAGATAGAATAAAGAAACCAGATACCGTCCCCATCCAACCAATGCCATGAAATAACTTTGGCGCCCCAGCATCTTCAGTCATTTTAGCCATGGCATTAATCGGACTCATGCGGGTTTTACGCCCCAATAGCACCTCTGCCAGCATCACAGGAATACCCGCAGCAAAAATACATGCTAGGTATACCAAAACGAAAGCACCACCACCGTTCTCCCCCGTTATGTAAGGGAATTTCCATAAATTACCTAGGCCAACAGCCGATCCCGTAGCCGCTAGAATAAAGGTCCAACGACCCGACCAAACACCATGCATACCGCGTTTTTGATCCGACATATTCTGATCTCATGCAAAAGGGGGAATAGAATTTAACCCCTATTGTCTAAAATTTCGGTCAAAGCCACAAGGGCCGTGCTTTTTATTGTTTCATTCCGCTATAATGCCGCCATGGCTAAAAAGAAAAAATCTGGAAACAGTGGCAATACAATTGCTCAAAACAAAAAAGCGCGTCACGACTTTCACCTCAGCAACAATGTTGAATGTGGTGTTGTCCTTACTGGCTGGGAAGTAAAAGCCCTGCGTGCTGGACGATGTCAGCTGGTTGACTCTTACGTATTCATTCGTGAAGGCGAAGCGTGGTTATATGGCTGTTTAATCACAGCCCTGCCCACTGCCGCGGCTTATATCATTACCGAACCGAAGCGTGAACGTAAATTACTGCTGCATAAACGTGAAATTGAAAAGCTAGAACAGCAGATCAATGCCAAGGGTTATACCTGCGTTTGTACCGCGCTTTATTGGAAAGGTCACATCGTGAAAGTGGATATTGCCTTAGCAAAAGGTAAGCAAGACCACGACAAGCGAAATGCCGACAAAGATAAAGACTGGGCTAAGCAAAAAGAACGTACGATGAAGCACTCTGTAAGATAAAGAATGTTCGTTAAAGAAGGTTAGATTGAGAATACTAGATAAACTGATCAATATTCGTTCGGTTTATATGATTGGCACTATTTGTTATTAAAACTCAGGTTGAAATAGTAAATAAGACCCACATCTAGTAAACTAAGGTTACTCAGTTGGTGATTCCCTGCGTAAACGCCTAATGGCATTTATACAGAGTATCAGTAACGACAAGAATTTGGGGGCGCTCTGGATTCGACGTTGGTTACAAAACTAAAGGTGCATGTCGAGAGTGTATGATAATCTCGTAAATAAATATCATACAAAATTATAGTCGCAAACGACGAAAACTACGCACTAGCAGCTTAGGCTGCTTACCTTTGAAGATGGTTGCCTATTACCATCGGATAAGGGCACGCAAAATAGGATCGACTGGCGGCTTCGCTCGTAGCTTAAGGTCTAAAACTAATCGAGCTCGCCCCGAACTCCCTGCCTCTTGGGCCGTGACGGGTTAACTTAATAAAGTGGCCAAGCATGTGAAGATCAGTTAGTGGCGGATTGACGGACGTGGGTTCAATTCCCACCGCCTCCACCATACAAATAAATAAGCCTCTACTTCATCTTTTCGAAGTAGGGGTTTTTTTATGCCCTGCATTCCACTTACCATACCCACCACATTGATTTAAAGAAGCAATAAACTATGCCACTCCCTCCGTGCCAAAAATGTAACTCTGAATTTGTTTACCAAGATCAAGATCTAATGATCTGCCCAGAATGTGCTCATGAATGGAACCCTTCTGAAACTCCTGAAGATGAGTCGCCAACAGCAAAAGACGCCAATGGCACCCAACTACAAGCAGGAGATAAAGTCACTGCAGCAAAAGATCTCAAAGTAAAAGGCAGCTCTCAGGTAATTAAGGTCGGAACTAAGGCTTTAATTCGCCGCATTGTCGATGGCAAAGATCATGAACTTGATTGCAAAGTGGATGGTGCAGGTGAAATGATGGTGACTGCGAAGTTTGTTAAAAAAGCTTAGCTCACCATCCATGAATGGCGAGCTTCTAGCTATAAGACTAATCAAGCTCGCTCTAAACTCACAACTGCTCAACCGTTAGTATTTTTGGTGCCTTGGGAATAGTAGATAACTTGTTAGCCTTAAATTCGACTGCGCCTATATCAGGATTCCCTATACGGTCGTTACCTAAGAAATCTTTGGTCGGCATTGCAATTCCAGCAACTGTTCCTGCGTAGCCCATATTAATAACGGGAGATTTCTCGTCTGCTGGGTAAGGCTTGTTGGTTTCTTGCTTTAACGTTTCAATATCATAAGCAGTGTGATTAATGCCTAGCTCAATGCGCTCAAAGTAAGGGTTTGTTGGAATTGTATAATCTCTATCATCAAATACTCCACCAGACGCTATGTGACATAAGCCTTCATTGGCATTATCGCCACTTGGAATATTCGAATTAAAATCATTGCAGGGGTCATCAAAACTTTTTACCTGATGAATAATATTATTGTGAATCTGGCGATTAGGATAATGAGATTCAGTATAAAGCAGACAAGAGTTTTCCCACTCTTGGCGATAATCTGTTAATCCGTAAAAAACATTATTTACTGCATAAAATGACTGGTTCGATGGAGCTACTTCTGTGCGTGGCCCTGCTCCCATAATGCAATCTCCTTCAGATAAAACGGTATTATTAATAAGTACCGCTTTGTCATCTGCAAAAGCCCAACTGATAGAAAGTGGCGCCCCTCCAGCCCGACAGATAGACCCCTCTCCACCGAGCTTATAAGCTTGGCGTGCATTCCAACCGCAATTTGAAATAATAATATTATTGATTAGCTCTGCATTGCCTGCGACTTTTACTTGGTTACCTGCATTGCCTTCTATACGGCTATTCTTGATTGTGATTTTACCTTCAAGCTCATGATATAAAAGATCAATACCGTCGCTACTATTATAAAGAACTTGGGTATTTTCAAAGATCCAATTACCACCTGTTTTGCCAGTACCAATGCCATCACCATAACCACCAATATCTTGACGAGCACAGGCATGGGGTTGGTTATGATCTTCTTCGCCAGGGTTATAGATTAATGCACAACCACTAAAAGTAATTGAAGAGTCTATAAATTTAATATCGCCACTCACGCTATCATCATCACCATAAATATCACCATCCCAGCCCGCTCCATAGTTAGCGTATAGGTGAGTTCGTAATAAGGTGACATCACTCACTCGTCCAGCCATTATCCCCCTAGATAACCCCTTTACTGTAACATCGGTTAACTTGATATCGCTTGAGCCTTCCATGTAAATACCAACATCAGCAAATAACTTGGTATAGGGCTCACTACGATCACAGATAAGGCTTTCATCGGGAAGTCCACTTACCCCAATACAACTTGAGTGATCTGTAATTTCTAAGCAAGAAAGCTCTACATTTTGAGTATCAATTAATCTAATAATATTAGAAGCACGATTAGAACCCCATAATTGAGGCGGTGTTTCACACCCACTCTCCCAATCTTCGCCTCGAATAATTGTTGGGTTCTCTGCGGTGCCTGCGGGGATTGATGGAAGGTTGCAAGAGTATGCCCAGCCTAGGTGACATTTATTAGCAGTGTAATCATCGTGATATCCCATTCGATATTCTGCCTGACTGCCATCATCATTATTTAAAATGGTGATAATATCGCCACCATTAATATTAATAGTTTCATGCTCTGGCCCTAATAACTCAAAAAGATGCTTTAGTGCGCAAGCTTTATCTTCTATTCCTTCACTATATGGCTGCTGAGATAATCCTGTGCAGTGTTCAATATCACCTCCATTGGGATGAATAAAATATTCGCTCGCGGTTACTTCGTGAAAGCCCGAAACTAAAGCCAGTATTAATAATATTTTTTGACTGCTCATTATCGTATTCCTTTATGAAATATTATTGGCTAATACTGAATGTAAAAGGCTCAGAGAGATCACTACGTTCACCATTCTTGGCAACAGCAATCATAGAAATATAATAGTCACCTTTAGCAAGGTCTTTTAATAAGTAGGAGGTTTGGCTAGGATCTTCGACTACAAATACTTGATCTAAATAATTAACCCGAGTACCAAGATGTATTTGGTAATAATCTATCTCAGCAATCTCTGAGCCGATTAAATATTCAGTAACAGGCTGCCATTGAATCTGGATCTCTGCTTGTTCTTGTTCTTGTTCTTGTTCTTGTTCTTGTTCTTGTTCTTGCTCTTGCTCTACTTGCTGCTCTGCTTTGTCATCAGTTCGATCTTGATGACTCGTTGCTGAATCGGCGAAGCAGCCAGTCAACTGATAAGCTACTAAAACAATCGCAATTGTTTGTGTAATGTTTGATAAATTCGGCATGACCATTAACTCTACCCAAAGGCTATCTGACTAAAGTTGAATTATTACGGATAATTCTAGGCAGGAAAATTAATAACAAGTTTTTTGAACTGAATTCAGGCTAAATTATTAATCAGGGCCGATAAATGGTACTAATTTTAGTCGGTAATACAAATGTTACGTTTCTGTTAAACTAGCAGGCATACTTTAGTTCTATTCAAATGAGCTAAGCCACAAATACAGAACTATCCGTAGGGAACATCGTCATGACTGCAATCAATCTTGAATTTCACCAAGCCCCAGGCATCGCTGGCGCTATGGCCAAAGCTCTTTTCTTACGTCGCAAAGGCTTTAAGGCTGAAGTCGGCATGCCAGAGATCAATGCCAGCTGGTATGGCGCTCAGGCTGACCAAGGTGCTCTGAAAGATTATTGTGCAACGCTGGATATCGAATTTGGCGACACCTTGCCTGTGCTTTATCCTCACGTTATGGCTGGCGGCATGCACATGCAGATGCTGACCCACAAAATTTTTCCTTTTGGTTTGCTAGGCGCCGTGCATCTTAAAAATACTATCACTCAGCATAAAGCCATCGCGATTGGCGATAAGATGGATATTCATGCCCAGATGGGTGGTTTCCGCTTAACTGCGAAAGGCGTTGAGTTTGATTTTACCACTCAGGTTAAAATTGCCGATGAACTGGTCTGGGAAGAGCTAAGTATTTACTTCATGGCAGGTAAATTTGGTGGTAAAGAAAATCCATCCACAGAAACCAGTTTTGAATTGGCTAGCTTAGATTCTATGGCTGATCTTGCTAGTTGGTCTGTGCCGAAAAATCGAGGTAAAAAGTACGCCAGTATTAGTGGTGATTACAACCCAATTCATACCTCTAAATACCTTGCTAAATTGTTCGGTTTTAAGCGTGACATTGCCCATGGTTTTGGTATTTTGGCGCAAGCTGTTAATCAATCTGAATTGGCTAATAAAACGAGTATATCTGCGGGCAAGTGCCAAGTAGATGTTATTTTCAAAGGTCCTCTGTATTTAGAAAATGATGCTAGCTTAAAGCAAGCAACGGATGCTTCTGAAGCGTCTAAAGCCCAACGCTTTGATTTATTCTCTGGTTCAAATCCTAAGCCAAGTATCTGTGCAAGCTTGAAAAGTCTATAACTGGACCAATTTATTTATCTAAAAACAAATGATGCTGTTATAAGTATCGTTTGTTTTTAATGCTTTTATAATCTTAAAACATTCATTAATAAGTTCCTTCTGTAATTTCAATTTCGTGAAATGCACCGCAAAACTGACTTTTCTGTACCAGAGGCTATTGCTTACATTCAATGCCTTCATACAATGCTACATTTTATAAATCGATAAATGTAGAGTGTAATTTATGTTAAGCCGCTTATTCCCAATTGTAATTTCTTCCTGCTTACTTGCAGGCTGTTTTGGTAGTGACAGTGATGATAATAACGGTGATAGTCACCTAACACTTTCCCTCACCGATGGCGCGATTGATTTCGCCGAACAAGTTAATTTAGAGATCAGCGGTATTGAACTTCATTCTAGCGAAGGAACTCACTCTGTTACCTTCGCTCCTCGCACGATCAACCTATTGTCTTTGCAAGGCAGCCAATCTACCGCATTATTTACCGATGAAGTATTACCTGCAGGTGAATATCAGTGGTTACGATTAACCGTTGATAGCGCCTCTATTGTGCTTGAAGCTGATGGCAGTGAAATACCATTAACGATACCCAGTAGTGACCAAAGCGGTTTCAAATTGGTTAGTGGTTTTACCTTACCCAGCAATGCCAGCGCAGATTTCACATTAGACCTAGACGTACGAAAATCAATCACCGTTTCTGGCTCAATTAATAACTTAAGCTATAAATTACGCCCAACAATGAGACTAATGAATAATATTGAAGCGGGTCATCTTGCAGGTAGCGTCGATGGTACTTTATGCGAAACTGAGGCCAGCATGGCGGTTTACGTGTATGACGACCATGGCGCGATAGTTGATGATGAAGGTTCAGCCAATCCTCCTGTTGCGAGTAGTTTAGTCAGTGATGCTTTTGATTACGAAATAGGTTATTTAGTCACTGGAAATTATACGATTGCTTTAACCTGTATGGCAGATGAAGATCTTGCAATGACAGATGAAGCAATCACATTTTTAGGAATACAGAATGTTACTGTTATTGCTAAGAAAACAGCCGATTACCCATTTGAATAGCGCTCCATCAGTAACTAATAGATCAGTTCAATTCTTGAGTAAGTTCAATTCTTGAGTAAGTTCAATTCTTGAGTAAGTTCAATTCTTGAGTAAGTTCACCTAGCCGTGCGATGGCTTGCTTCACCCCTTCATTCCAAGGGGTGGCGCAGTTTAAACGAATATAGTTTTTAAACTGATCACTATTCGAAAAAATATCTCCCGGAATAATCGAAATAGATTCTGCTTGAGCTCGATGCAATAACTCAATTGAGCTGACATTGTCGGGTAAACAAATCCATAAAATGAACCCACCCGCTGGAATCGCTAAACGTGTATCTTTGGGGAAATATAACTGCACCGCTTGGGAAAATAATTTAATATTTTCAGTTACTTTTTGACGTAAACTGCGCAAGTGCTTGTCGTAATGTCCATTCTGTAAATACGATGCCATGGTTAGCTGTGGCAAACTGCTAGTCGCCATCGTGCTGAATCTTTGTGCTTGAATAAAAGTCTTTTTATTACGCCCAGGTATACACCAACCAATACGTAAACCAGGACCGACTGTTTTAGAATACGACGAGCAATACATTACTCTGTCGTCGACATCATGGGTTTTGATTACTGTATTAATCCCAGCTTTCATTCCTACACTGGTTTCTAATGGCATTTCACCATAGATGTCGTCTTCAATAATTTGGCAATCAAATTGCCGCGCTAATTCAACTAATTGTTTTTGTTTCTCACTGCTAATGCTTCCACCAGTAGGATTACTATAACGGCTGGTAACCATCACCGCTTTGATCGGCCACTGCTCTAAGGCCAGCTTTAAAGCATCGGTACTAATACCATGGGTCGGGTCAGTAGGAATTTCAATAACTTTTAAGCCGCGTAATTTTGCCATTTGCAAAAAGCCATAATAGCAAGGGGACTCGACCGCAATAATATCCCCACGCTGAGTCGCACTGCTTAAACACAGATGCAGGGCTTCTGAACAACCTTGAGTAATAACAATGTCATCTGCATGACAGCGCAAGCCAACATCTCGCATGCGCAATGCTATTTGGCTGCGTAAGCTTTCTAACCCAGGCGAGAACTGATATTTAAATACCTCTTCCATATTAAAGCGCGTGACTTTTTGCATGTGAGTTTGCAAAGAGCGATAAGGTAAAAAGGAATGGTCTGGAATCGCACAACCTAAATCTACGCTACTTTTTTCATTTACGTTTTCTAAAACATGATTAATCAATTCTGTTTTGGTAACCGCTTTCGGTTGCCCACCTTGGGATACGGGCGGCGCAACGGGTTCATCATTTGCGCCTTTACGCACAAAGTAACCTGCTTGCGGTTTAGCTCGAATCAAACCTTGGTCTTCTAATAAGGCATAAGCTTGATTGATGGTAGAGATGCTTACTTGCAACTGCTTACTCAGCTTGCGTACGCTGGGAATTTTTTGCTCCGCAAGGTAAACCCCTTGCTCGATATCATTCGCTAGATCAGCCGCGACCTGGCGATATAGAGTAGTAGCATTATTCATAGAAGTGCTCCGCCAGCCTCAGAAGAAGTGTCTGGATATAAAGTATTCAATAACAGTATGCTACCAGCATAACTGTACTGCAACACAGTACAGTTACTCCCGATAATACCAGTACAGTTATAATTTCAACGATACTGTACTGCTTTCTAACAGCACTCTTGCCTCTCTGTACTTACTCAAGTTTCAGCCACAATAGTCCCGTCTTTTATTTAAAGCCTTTTATTAAAACCCTGTTATACCAACTCTTGAGCGTGAACATTATGACTACCGCCAATTATCAGCTAGAGCAAACCTCCTCTAGTAACAGCATTGCTTCAAACCAGATTCCTAGCCAGTCACTGCATTTATCAGGGGCGGCTAAAGGTTTATTTGCTGTAGTTCTTTTCGCCATGACCGTACCGATGACTAAACTGGCATTGCCCTTCTTTGGCCCTGAACTGATTGCCGCTAGCCGTGCTTTTATTGCCGGTTTATTAGCCTTAGCTGTCATTAATATTAATCGCTGGTCCCTGCCAGATAAGAAAACCCTAGCTTGGTTAGCGCTAGCAGGGCTGGGGGTCGTGATCGGCTTTCCTTACTTATTAAGCTACAGCCTCGTAAATTTATCGGCTGCTAATATGGGAGTCGTGTTAGCCGGATTACCCCTAATGACCAGCTTATTTGCCGTGGTGATTATGGGGGAACGAAACGGCCTGCGATTTTGGATTTCTTCGGGCTTAGGTGCTGTTTTATTGGCGGCTTACTTTGTCAATGGCGCTCTGTACAGCGATGCAGCTAAAGGAGGTGATGGCTGGGATCTACAAACACTGGGAATTCTATCTTTGGTATTAATGTTTGGCGGCCTTGGTTATAGCGCGGGTGCAAAAGCAGCAAAGACTATTGGCGGCTGGCAGACTATCTGCTGGATGTTGGTTTTGTATCTACCGTTATCATCAATTGCTATTGGCTATTACGCAGGCTCTTATATAAATGATCCAACATTGATGAACAATTTTACTCAAGCCATAAACGGTTCTAATCAGCAGAACGAACTGCAACAGCACGATCTGTGGGTTTCTATTGCGGGCTTGTTATATCTTGCAGTGATTAGCCAATGGTGGGGATTTCGTTTTTGGTATCAAGCGATGGCTGAAGCAGGGGCTGGCCGTATTAGCCAGATCCAATTACTACAGCCATTTTTTACGCTGATTTTTGCGGTGATATTTTTGGCAGAGTCTTTTGCGTTTGTGCAGGGGTTGTTTGCTTTGTTGATTGTTTTGGCCATTTGTTCGGCTTTGCGCTCTAAGGCAAAAAGCTAAGAGTACATATACCTTAGAGGCTTTTAATAGCCTCTAAGAAAGCTCATCTCTAAATTAGTATGTTATTTTACTAAGCCACTATTCTAATTTTCAAATGAAACCCCCTACCTTTTTATTAATTTTCATCACATTAACTTTAGAAATATACGCTCATCTTTATACTGCGACTCCATGAGTGTTCATAAAAAGGAGTTTTATTTCATGGGTAAGAATTTTAAAAATTTTGTACTTCATATAAGTCTAATAATGACTTGTCTATTAGTTATCGCCTGCAAAGAAAAAGAAGATATTCTGGAACCTATTAATCCAGAACAGACGACTCCTAAATCAACCGATCCTAAACCAACTGATCCTAAACCAACCGATCCTAAACCAACCGATCCTAAACCAACTGATCCTAAACCAACTGATCCTAAACCAACTGATCCTAAACCAACTGATCCCAAACCAGCGGATCCGCTGACACAATGCATTAACCCGAAAAATACAAATGCGGCTGATCAAGCCCAGCATAATGAAAACTTTGAGAACTTAGCCATTAATGGCCCTTGCGTATGGCAAATCGACGCACTAGCTAATGAGGGGCCTTTTACTGAAACTGGATTGTATTTCACTCAAAAAGAGATAACACCGCCGGAAGGAAATAGAACTAGCCTAGCGTTTGGTAACAACAACTGGCTCACTGCGGAGCTATATTCACGAGATAACGATAGAGAAATAACCGACTTCATCAACTTTGTTGATGATCCAAGTGGTATCGATAATACAGTACTTAAATTATCAACCCTTAAGCATACCGATGGGGCGATTATACGCTCCAGCCAATCCCTACCAAAAAACTACCGAATTTCCCTCAAAGTTGGCTTCCCACAGTATGGCGATGGCGAAGATGGGTTGAATGGCTACGATATTGGTGACGAGCTTGCAGAGCCATGGGGCGAACAGCTGGCTACTTCAGAGAATGGATTTTATTGGCTGTCTATATTAGATAGCCAGCCTAAGCCTCATAATAATACTTGGATTCATCACCACAGAAAATTTGTCATTGATTCTGATAATCACAATCCACCATGGATGGAAATATATAATGGTGATAACTTTGAAAGCAGTGGTAAAAACCCAATTATGGTCATTGCTCCGGATGGAACAAGAACACCCGATATTCGGAATGGTAGTCCATTTATAAGTTTTGCCGCGGATACATGGCAAGCATCTGGAAAAGTCAGGGCAATAGATTCTTACTTGCCGAATGAATGGTATCAAGTCACATTCACTCGCATAGACAATATTTATACTTTCAAAATTGAAGGTAACTTCAAGCACTCGGGCAATATGACCTACGCAAGCAGCATAGATGCCGCGGAAAAATGCATTTGGCATTACAATCAAACTAGCGAAGACTTGAATCCTGACTGTGTTAATAATGATTTTTTTGTTGACCTAGGAGAGCAATTTCCTTTCTGGCCACAAAGTAGCGGCTTTGATGACTTTTTTATGCTGGGTGACCCTCATATAAATTATTATGAAGGCCATGTATATTATGACGATATTCAACTAATAGAATTACCCTAAGAAGTTATAGAGTGAGATTGTTAGGAGATTTAAATGTTCACTTATATTTCCTAACAGCTGCTTTCTTCTTCGCACCCGTTTTCTTAGCGCTCGATTTACTTTTTCCGCCTTTTCGTTTAAAACCCTGCCCTTGTCCTTTTAATCCTTGCAAACCAGTAGGAATATGTTGCTTCGCCTGCTCGATCAAACCCAACAAGTGCTGATTCAGCGGTTGCATAAACCCTTGGTAGTTTAACTCACGCTGGCTAATCGCATTCAGTTGCTGTTCCCATAATGCAGTCATGTCGGGAGTAATCGCTGACTCGGGCAAGCTATTAATCAAACCTCGTCCTACTTCGGTACTACGTATTTGTTTGCCAATACGCTGCAAAAAGCTGCGCTTAAACAACAGTTCGATAATCCGCCCGTGTCGACTCCATTGAGTTAAGCGCAGGGCCAAGGCGCATCAACATCAAGGCCCTACTAATCAAGCTAACTTGTAGTCATGAATTCAATATAACTGCGTACGTCACCTGCGAGACTGGTGTCGAATCACCAACATTTAGTTGGTGCCATATATTAATATGGTGCTCAAATATCGCTACCTAGAATACCCCTATAATATTAGAGAAATATTATCCTGCATAAAGTCCAAGCAATAAGTTCAACAACAATAGAAAGTAACAAATATTTTTTCACTACACGGTACGTCTTTATCTTTTTTCTATCTTTTATACTAATATATTCATCAGATTCAAACTTCAGAATACTTTCATCTTCATATTCTATTTTATTCGACAAATGCAATCTTTTTACCGTTATGATTATTTCCTCAATTTCACTTGGATAGTACCGGGCAATAACTTTAAAAATATACTTCTTAATAATGT
>ERZ1027231.31-NODE-31-length-115563-cov-33.232200_pt1 | contig 115563 bp, 105 predicted proteins | sample MGYA00520866_ERZ1027231 | MGnify/ENA primary metagenome ERZ1027231 (study PRJEB33311, sample SAMEA4378411) | marine metagenome | biome: Marine biome; feature: Fjord; material: Water | collected 2014-07-20T08:00:00Z/2014-07-... | depth 75 m ...
GCACGTCCGGATCTGTGTGGGGGCGGTTCAGGTAACTGGCCGTCCTACCATGACTGAGTAAATATATGAAATTTAAAGTTAGCATCATTCTTTTCTCGTTCCTTTTTGTTACTACTGCATTTGGGGCGGAAATAGTTCAAGAGGGAGAGAATACATTTAAATTTGTCGATGATGGGAAGCTAATTGATACAGCTGTTTTCAATTACAATCAGTATTCGAACCCGCATAAGCCAGCTCTTTTTGGTGGCTGCATGATCGTTAGGGATGGATATAGCGCAGGTGATGAAGGCAGAGTGGTTTCTTTTAAAAGTGTTGTAATATCATGCCCTAATAAAAAGACAATAATCACTAATTCAAATGAAACAAATGATTTTGGAACTTTCCTATTGAATTCTGACAGTGGTGGTTGGGGCGTAGCATTAGGACAGATAGACGGTGAGATTCAACATATTAGAGTTATTCATAATCAATCCATAAATCGAATTCGCCCCAAGTACCAAACCCAAATACATTCAAAACTGACATATGAAAAAACTGGTGACCGTTTTGCTATTTCAGGTTCGTCACTTATTGAAGGTAAGTGGGTTTCAATTAAATTAAATATATATCCTGATGGTACAACCGAAGTGTTGGAGCAATGAGAACTCATAACAAGTGCATGTTGCCTCAGCCACTGCGTGGCTTGGACGGTTTTTCCGTTCGTGCCTCACTACAAAACCGCCGCAAATGCAGGCGTTACGTATTTAAAATGTCTCGATTTAAAATTGTAGAGAACTTAAATTAGTACATTTCTCATGAATATGAGCTTGTTTAAGATATTATATGGAGCTATTAAAATTAAATGAAGAAAATATTTTCTATTGGAGTGTTACTTGTATGTTCAAATTTCTCGGGAGCAGATACGAGTAAATATTTTATGTGCACAGATAATGATGGTCATAAAACATTTAGCCAGACTCAATGTCCAAGTACACAAAGCTCTCAAACTAAGAGCTACCAAAAAACAAATAGAGCTAATGATAAGCAACGTGATAAAAATAAGGATGTATCGAACCTGAGTTCTCTAAACTCCAGTGCTAAACGGCGAGAATTAGAGAGGGATATAAAAATATTAAAACGCAGAATAGATAAATTGTATTCTGATGAACAAAGAGCTTATGATGCAATTCCATCTATGGAAGTTGGTGCTGGAAATAAGATACATGCAAAAGATCTAGTTAAAAATAGTAGTCATTTAAAGCATGAAAAAATACGTAATAAATATAGAAAAATAATTGGAGAGGAAAATAGAAAAATGACGAGCTTGCAATCTCAGTTGTCAGATATTATAAGGTCAAAAAATAAAAAATAAGATAGATCACTATAGCTAATATAAGAGTATCTAGAAATAAGAACGTAACAATCAGTTTGTGTACGCACTTACGGTGCCGGGACGGTTACACTTCGCTCGTTCCTCGCTACGTTTTACCGCCCCACAACAAAAGCGTTAGCAGTCACTTGGAGTTCTCGTGAATAATGAAGCTTGGAATAAATACGTTGATTGCTTTAGAAAAAATTTCGATTCTTGTGATTTTAAAGATGAGCTTATAAATGTATGTGGTGGTTATGATGATGTGGCTTGTGCTGTATTCTTTCATACTCGATCGAATGCTATTAAATGGATGAGCAGCGAGCTACCAGCTCTTGAAAATAAGATCCCTAGCAAAGAAATAGAGAATGGAAATATAATATCTGTACGCAAAGTTATTATGAGGATGCCTTGTTAAAAACTGCTAACAAGACATTGGTGAACGTCCCTTTGGGACTGGGACGCTTTCAGCGCCCCACAATATTGGCGTTAGCCCGTATGAATGGAATTTAGAGAGAGTATATGGATAATTTTGCAAGTCAGTATGGATATGATTTTAATAAGCTAGACGCCGATGCTATTTGCAGTTGGTATGAATATCCTGTGAGTGTGTTAACTCCGGAAGGAAATTCAATATTTCAATCGGAAGAAGAATTTTTATCCGCTGTTGAAAAACTACTTAAATTATATCGTTCCTTTAATTTTTCTCATGCTACTGTTTTGAAAGAATCAATATCTCTGGGGAAGCATGGGCTAAATCAAAATGATGTAGTATGGCGACTAATTGATAATACTGATGAGATAATTATCGATTTCGAAATAACATACTTCTTTAAAGAAAAAGAAGGTCGCGTTGTGCTATGTGGTGTGATTTCACATAATGAATTTATTGAGTGGAAGAAAAAGCTTGAAGCAACAAAAGGCTAACTATCAGTTGGTGATCAGCCCTGCGGGGCTGGAATGGTTGAACTTCGCTTGTTCCTTGCTACGCTTTACCGCCCCACAAAAAAAATCGTTATATGCAATTATTAGTTTTATTCAAAGGGTCATATGGAAAATCTAGTTGTAATTAGGGAGGCGCAGAAAAGTGACCACCCATTTATTTTTGAGCTTTCACCTTACTTAGCGGAAGTGGCTCAGTTAGATTGGCATAGTGATGAAACTATTCATAAAATGCAAAATGATTACATTTCTAAAATGCTTGAAGAAACAGCGAAACCAAATATTACATTTATCGCTGAGATCAATAATGTTTCATTGGGTTTTATTCATGTACGAACACATGAAGATGGAATTTCAGGTGAAACTTGTGGAACCATACCGCTTCTTGCAGTATCACCTAAATCTCAAGGTTTGGGTTTAGGTAAAGTATTAATTGAGCACGGTGAACAGTGGGCTAAAAAATTAGGATGTAGGTTGTTGCATCTAGAGGTCTTCGCAAATAATAAAAAAGCAGATATTTTCTATCAAAATATTGGGTTTAAACCTGAAACTGTTCACATGATAAAACCAATATAGATTAATTTACATATAACGAGTACTTTGAACGGACAAAAACAGTCGCTAGTATCAAGTAAAGGCATTGGACGCGATAATACCTCATTTGCAAACGTTAACACTCATAAGGAGTTGAAATGAATTTCGAAGAACTGTCTGAACAAGAAATACTTGATATAGCTAATCCTATCATGGACAACTTGATGGAGGCTTCAACTCAAATTAATCATGAGAAGCATGTTCGTGACTTTAATAAACGAATGCTTAAAATTGTCACTCGTGACTATCTCAATGAGGTGTGTGTGAAGTATCAGGCTGAGAAAGGATTTTTCGCAAAAAGAGAGTTTGTCGCCGTTTTTAAAAGACCCGAGTCTGCTGCCATTATATGGAAGCAATTTTACACAGAAGCACCGGGTGAACATGTAGCAGAAATGGTTTTAGTCCATGAAGGTGGTCGTTACTTAGTCGATCATGCAATGGTGTTCTAAAAGTGCCAATAGAATTAATAAACCATGACTGATTCAAGTAAACCTATGTTTTGGCGGGATAGCCGTATGCCGCATGTGGAGCTGCGTAAGGTTGAAGATGGCAGAGAGCTTTGCTACGCCTCGCATAGTCATACTCAGTGGTCTTTGGGGGCGATTACTCAGGGGCAGAGTACCTTTATCTATCGTGATGATCAGTTCAACGTCAGTGCGGGTTGTTTGGTCATAATGAATCCTAATTGGGTTCATGCCTGCAATCCAATTGATAACCAGCCTTGGGCGTATTTGATGCTGTATGTCGATAGCGATTGGCTAACCCGTTTGCGCTTTGAGGCGGGCTTGCTTGATTCACTTTGCTGGCAAGATCTGGCGACGGCCACCTTGTCTGATAAAAAGTGGTTTGCAGATTATTGTCAGTTGGCGGAATGTTTATTGGATTCTGATTGTGAGCTATTAGAGAAGCAAACGGCGGTGGTGGAATATCTTACTGCCCTGATGTTTGAGCTAGCAGGTCGACCTGTTGAACCCGTGATAAAAACCCCCGAAGTATTACAAATGTTGGCTGATTATCTAAAGGCTAATTCAACGGCTGATTCTGCGGCTAACTCTGAGGTGCAGGTATCTTTAGATACCTTGTGTGAACTCTCGGGTTATAGTCCCGGGCATTTGATTCGCTGCTTTAAACAGCACTTTGGTTTTACGCCTCATGCGTATCTGATTAATTATCGGATTCAGTGTGCACAGGAAGCGTTGAAGCGTGGTCAGTCGATTGCCGAAACAGCAGTGAACGCAGGCTTTGCTGATCAACCGCATTTTCAACGCACCTTTAAAAAACTGCTAGCGGTTACGCCTAAGCAGTATCGACAGTCGTTACTCAATGATAAGAAAGATACAACTGGTGATCAGTAGTAAGGCCAGTATTCGGTTGACGCTAATGAGTACTTTTGGCTGCTGAATGTAGCGACGTAAAAACGCTCCGGCGTAAACCCAGCAGCTCAATGATAACCAGCAAATCGGCAGATATAGGGAGGCAAAAATGAGGATCTCGCTCAGGTTGTCGCCACTGGTATAGGCGCCAATTCCCGAAGCAGAAGCGAGCCATGCTTTGGGGTTAAGCCATTGCATGATGACTCCGGTTATAAAACCTGGCGCGCTTTGCTGTTCGTTTTCATCTATGCGGCCATTATCTCGAAATAGCTGAATACTTAAATAGACTAAAAACGCGATGCCTGCCCAGTGTAAAAATGCATTGAAGGCGGGTACTGCCATCAGTACAGAATACAGTCCTAACCCTATGGTAATAAACAGGGCGATGAAGCCTAGTGTCGCACCGGTAACGAAAATCAGTCCCTTGTGTATCGGGTAGCGCGTACCGCTGCTTAGGCAAACTAGATTAACAGGGCCGGGGGAAATCGATGCCGCTAAGGCAAAGGCGATCATGGGGAGGATTAAGGCGATGGTCATTTACTTCTCTGTTCATTAGCTTTGCCGCAGTGTGGAATAGTGGCGCGGCAAAGTATTGAACAAAATTGCGCTGTTGCTACAAAATATTAAGGGTTCATGCGTTCACGAGCGCGTTCAGACAGCTCCTTGTCTTCTGTTTTATCGGTAATGTGCAGTTGATGATGCATGGCTGTTTTAGCCAGCATGTGGGCCGTCACCGGTGCTGTAATCAGCAAGAAAAGGGTGATTAGCAGTTCGTGTAAACTTAAATAGCCTTGTTGATAAGTTACCAGTATCACCGAGGCAATCAGCAGGCAGCCCATGCCTAATGTGGTTGCTTTGGTCGGTGCATGCAGGCGGGTATAAAAATCCGGCAACTTTGCTAAGCCTAGGGAGCCAATAAAAACAAACACAGCGCCAATGACTAGAAATACCGATACTACCAATTCAATCCAAAATTCCATTCTATTTTCCTAATTCTGTGTGACGATTTATTCGATCTATTCGATTAAGTCGCCACGTAATATGTATTTGCACATAGCGGCGGTGCTGACAAATCCGAGCATGGCAATCAATAAGGCGGCTTCAAAATACAGGGTGGTCGCAGATGAAATACCAAATAAGATAATCAGCGCGATGCTGTTGATGTACATGGTATCTAGCGCGAGAATCCGATCGGGTCTGCTTGGCCCTATAAACAAACGCCATAAATTTAAAATTAAGGATAAGCATACTAGGGTGGTTGCTATCAATATTGCAGTGCTTAGCATTGGAAAATCTCCCTAAGAGGTCGCTCATACCGATGTTTAATTTGGGCGATTAGCTCATCTTTATCGGTGAGGTTAAGTACATGTACGTACAACCATTTTTTGTCTGCCGATATTTCCGCGCTTACGGTGCCTGGGGTTAGTGATACGGTACTGGCCAGTATGGTAATGGGCAGCTCGTATTCAATTTCAATTGGGATGGCAACAAAAGCAGGGTTCAGCTTTTTATTAGGGCCAATCACTAATAATGCGACTTCGAAGTTGGCGACAATAATGTCGCCAATCACCATTAAGGCATAGCGCAGGCTAACTAGGGGTTTATGAATACTCGGCTGGGTATCTTGCATACCTGAGGTCAGTAGCGGTATGACGATGGCAATAAACGCGGCCAGTACTAAGTGTCCTGGGGCAATGCTGTTGTTGAGCAATAGCCAGACGACAAATAATAAAAGCGTATGCAGTGGCATGGGTAATAAGCGAAAACGCGGCTTAGCTTTCATTATTTATCCCCTGCAGGAAGTAAGGCATCAACTGTTTGGGTTGTATCATGCAGCTGAGCAGCGGTTAGCTGAGTATATTCTGTTATTGGGCCACCCAAGATGACTAATAATGGTGATGCTGATAGCAATAATGTAATCGCCATCAGTTTCAGCGGATGCAGTGGTTCATTGTGTGTGCTTTCCCCCGAGGTGCGCCAAAAGAGGGTGGTGCCTGCACGGGATATTGCGATTAAGGTAGCAAGGCTGGCTAATAAAATGACGGGCCAAACCCATGCGGTTTCTAGCATGCCTTCTGTGGCTTGAAGTATCAGTATTTTACCGACAAAACCTGATAACGGTGGCATACCCAGAACCGTGAGGGCAGCGATGAAGAAGGCAATGCCTAGCACTTTAGCGTGTGTCATTTTACGGGCAATAACGTATCGGTCTTCTGCTTTACCACGTTGTTTCATAATCATATCGGCCAGTAGGAATAATCCTCCTGTGACCAAGGTGGTATGTATCAAGTAATACAGTGCGGCTGATGTGGCGGCTTCTCGTTGCATGGCAATGGCCACCATCAATGTTCCTACTGAGACAATGACAAGGTTAGCGACGGTTAAGCGTAAACTTGGGCTGGCCAGTACGCCGATGGCTCCCATGATTAGCGTTAAGATGGCTAATGGCCATAACCATGGAATGGCGATGCTTGCCAGTGCGCCAGCGTCGGCGCCAAACACAACGGTATGCACACGTAAGATGCTGTAAATACCGACCTTGGTCATGATGGCGAATAGTGCGGCAACCGGTGCGCTGGCGGCGGCATAGGTTTTTGGCAGCCAGAAGTGTAGAGGCAATAGCGCAGATTTAAGGCCAAATACGACCAGTAGTAAGAGGCCACCGGCTTTTGCTAATGCCTGCTCGTTCTCACCTAATAGACGGACTTTGTTAGCCATGTCGGCAATATTCAGGGTTCCTAATGTGCCGTATAAAATACCCAGGGCAAATAAGAAGATGCTTGATCCTACTAAGTTCAGAATCACGTAGTGCACATTCACTTTGGTTTTCTGTTTGCCCCCACCGTGTATCAATAGTGCATAGGATGCGATCAGTAACACTTCAAAGAAAACGAAGAGGTTGAATATATCCCCGGTTAGGAATGCGCCATTTACTCCCATGATTTGAAACATGAATAATGGGTGGAAGAACATGCCTTCGTTATCATCGCCCGCGCAAGCATATAGTAGTGCGCCTAAACCCAGTACTGAGGTGAGTAATACCATCAGAGTCGATAAACGATCGGCGACTAGGCTGATACCAAATGGGGGCTGCCAGCCGCCCAGCACGTACAGTTGTATACCTTGCTGATGGCTGGTGAGTAATAACAGGGCGGAGGTGATGACGAGAGTCACCATCACGGTGATGGCAAATATACGATGGCGAGTAATGGAATTACTAAGCGGCGGCAACAGCATAAATACGGCTGCCAGCATCGGTAATAAAATTGGAAAAATAGGCAGGTGTTGCATTAACTGTGTCTCTTATCTGAAGCGCTAGATTTTTTCGGCTGCACAGGGATTTTTCCATCGACATGGTCGTTCCCTTGATCCGCTCGTGAGCGCATGGCTAATATCACGACAAATGCTGTCATGGCAAAGCCAATGACTATAGCGGTAAGCACCAATGCTTGCGGTAGCGGGTCGCTGTATTCAGCTGATTGCCCGAGGACGGCAGCGCCATCAAGCTTCAGGCGACCGCTGGCAAAAAGAAATAGGTTTACCGCATAAGAGAGCAGGGTGAGTCCCATAACAACGGTAAATGTTCGTCCTCTTAGTACTAAAAAGAACCCACAGGTGGTCAGTACGCCGACACACAGAGCATAAATCGCTTCCATTAATCGTTCTCCTTAATCTGGGTACGTTCGCTGGTGGTTAATTTACCTAAGTTCGCCAGTATGAGCATGACGGCTCCGACGACGGTTAGGTAGACGCCTAGGTCGAACAACATGGCGCTGGCGAGTTCGAATTCACCAATCCAAGGCAAGTCGAAATAATCGAACCAGGTACTTAAGAAAGGCTTATCAAATATCCAGCTGCCTAAGCCGGTTGCGGTGGCAATTAATATGCCGCCAGCAATCATCCATTGGTAGTCGATGGTGACGCGAGGTTTGATCCACTGTACACCGTGTGCAATGTATTGCTGAATAATAGCGACTGCGGTAATTAGCCCAGCAATAAAGCCGCCGCCTGGAACGTTGTGGCCACGTAAGAAAATATAAACCGATACTAGCAATGCTAACGGCAGTAGGCTCTGAGAGACCATTTCAAACATCATTGGATGCGGGTCATTACTCCAAGCACGGCCTTTATCATCTCGGGTTGGCATGGAGATACGCATTTTAGCGATAAGTTTGAAGATACCCAGTGCCGCAATACCGAGTACGGTAATTTCACCGAGGGTATCGAAGCCTCTAAAGTCGACAAGAATCACGTTGACGACATTAGTGCCGCCACCGCCGGTTTTACTGTTGGCTAAGAAGAAGTCTGAAATAGTGCTTAGTGGGGTTGTTAGCATGGCGAAGCAGATGGTGCCGATAACACAACCGAGCAATCCAGAAACCACCAGATCAATGCTTAAGCGTCTATTGCTCGATTCTTTTTGTGTGCTTTGCGGTAAAAAGAATAGCGCAAGCAACAACAAGATGATGGTTACAATTTCGACGGACAGTTGAGTCAGTGCTAAGTCTGGGGCTGAAAATTGTGCAAAGGCTAAAGATACGACTAAACCCACCACCGATAGGAATATGAGCGCTAAGAAGCGTCTTCGGTGCCATATAGCGGTGGCAATAGCACTCAGTATCAACAGCAAGGCACCGGTTATGGTGACACCATCGATTGGGATTTGCGGGCGAGAACCTGCATTCTGCGCTAAATCGAGTAAGGGTAATGCGGCCATGGCTAAGGTGAATAACAGCAATAAGAATATATAGCGCTGTAAGGAGCCGTTCTCCAATTTGGCAATAATACGCTGAGAGGTATTAACGATTGATTGTATTACGCGTTCAAAAATGTGTTTAGCATCAGGCTCATCAAACTGCGATTGAAAGTTAAATAGATGACGTCGGTTATAGTAAATAGTGATGCCGCCAACCATGGCTAGAAAGCTCATTAGCAGCGGTATATTAAAGCCATGCCATATCGCTAAGTTGTGAATCGGAACGTCATGGGCGAGTACGGCGGAAGAAGCAACGTGTAATAAATCGCCGACCACATAAGCTGGGAATATGCCGACCACTAAACATAGGGTTACTAGAATTTCGACCGGCACCTTCATGTAGCGCGGTGGCTCTTTTGGTGTTTTTGGCAGGTCGACCGGTTCGCCGTTAAAGAATACATCGTGAATAAAACGCAATGAGTAGGCCACTGAGAAGGCGGCGCCGACTGTGGCCAATAATGGAATCAGCCAAGACAAGGAGCCAAGCATGCTTTGGTCGAGGGTTTCGGCAAAGAACATCTCTTTTGATAAGAAGCCATTTAATAAAGGAACCCCTGCCATGGACATCGCCGCGACGATGGCGAGTGTTGCGGTATGAGGCATGTATTTCATTAGACCATTGAGTTTGCGCATATCACGGGAACCGGTTTCATGGTCAATAATACCCGCCGCCATAAACAGGGAGGCCTTAAAGGTCGCGTGGTTGATAATATGGAAGACGGCCGCCACCGCCGCTAGGTCAGAGTTGAGACCTAATAACAGTGTGATTAGACCAAGATGGCTGATGGTTGAGTAAGCAAGCAGACCTTTTAGATCATGCTTAAACAGTGCGATGTAGGCACCTAATAGCAGGGTGATCAATCCGGTTAAGCTGACGATCATAAACCACAGATCGGTACCGGCTAAGACGGGGTAGAAACGGGCCATTAAGAAAATGCCTGCCTTCACCATAGTTGCTGAGTGTAAGTAAGCGCTTACCGGAGTCGGTGCTGCCATTGCGTGCGGCAACCAAAAGTGAAATGGGAATTGGGCTGACTTGGTAAAGGCCCCGACCAATACAAGGATTAATAATATGGGGTAGGTCGCGTGGGCGCGAATTAGGTCGCCATTATTTAGCACGGTATCGAGGTCGTAACTACCGACAATATTGCCGATCATTAACAGCCCGGCGAGCAGGGCAAGGCCCCCAGCACCGGTTACTGTTAGCGCCATTCTTGCGCCTTTACGAGCGTCAGAATTATGTGACCAGAAGCTGATGAGTAGGAACGAGCTAATACTGGTTAATTCCCAGAACAGCCATAGTTGAATTAAGTTATTTGATATGACTATTCCGACCATCGCGGTCATAAATAGGATTAAATAGGCATAGAAGGTTCCCATTGAGTCTTTGGCTGATAGATAGTATCGAGCATAAAGAATGATCAGTAGGCCAATGCCAAGAATCAATAATAAAAACAGGAAAGACAGGCCATCGAGGCGGAATGATAACTCTAACCCTATTGCTGGAATCCACTCTATGGTTTGCCTTAGGGCTTCACCATTAAAGATATCGCCAGCATACATGAGCACCAGTGCCAGTGAGCAGGCAGGCAATATTGCAACGGAGAAAGCACAGACATTGCGGCCGAAGCGCTCTGTTAACAAAGGGACTATTGTGCCGATGAGGGGTAATAGTACGACCCATAGCAGATTCATATGAGGGGATGACTCCAGATTAAATAACTATATAACAAATAATAGACTGATTAATACGTCGTGCCTTAGAATCGCTCACTATACACTTTGTACACACTTGGTCAAAAAACTAGAACGCTGTAGACCGCGTTAGAGGATTGTTTTTTAACCGTTATTTCTATTTGGGAGATTATACGTCTGGGTATATTTCTTGGTATTAAAACGGGCAGATTAAGAAGCTTGAGCTTTGACGTAGAAGGCATCGCGCTTTAAACGAGTTATTCAAAATAGGAAGTTAATTTTCTAGTTATAAATGCTTGTTTTTTTGGCTTAGATTGTTAACGATTTAACTGACCATTTTTTACAAAAAGAATTTTCTTAGCGCCCACTTGTTAGTGGGTTTTTCTTTGCCATTCGTATTAATTAAATTATGCTCTACTTCATTTTATGTTTAGCACGCTTTTGGCTGGAGCCATTTTCTATGAGTTTATTGTCGCTACGACGGATTTCAACAACGTTAACAATATTAATGTGTTTGTTGTGGTCAGTTAATAGTCATTCAACTTCGCAAGATTTCACCTTAAAAGAAGTCACTGAGGCGGCTGACCGCAGTGCTGAAATTAGTGAAGATTATAAATCTCAAGCGGATGAGATACTAAAAACTCAGGAGACGCCTTTAACGGTTGTTTTGGCCATTGGCCACGCGATGGAGAATAAAGATCTAGAGACTGCAGCGACTTATCTAGATTTGCGTTATTTGCCTGCGGGTATCACTAGGGATGATGGCCCTATCTTAATGAAGCACTTAGGGGTTGTTTGGTCGCAGCAGCATATTATCGACTTATCGACGCTAAGCGATCAGCCAGAAGGACACCAAAATGATGGCTTACCCAGTTATAGAGATTTGCTAGGCACTATTACTTTAAAAGAGGGCTCGATACCCATTTATTTGCAGCGTGTGCCTGATGGTGAAGGGAATAAAGTTTGGAAGATTTCCAATGCAACGGTTTCAAAAATACCTGAACTTTGGAGTGAGTTAGGCTATCACCCGCTAGCGGAGTCTATCTCTGGTTACCTACCTCAGTTCAGTATATTGGATATGAATAACTGGCAGTTTGTTAGTTTAATTATCATTGTGTTTAGCACTTGGTATTTCACTGCTGCATTGCGTTGGTTAATGTTGTATTTGGTTTCTTTTTCTTCGCGCTATAAAGAGACGATGCACAAGTTGATTCATAGACCCATACGTATGGTTTTATTTTTTACCTTGGTGCAGTGGGCGGTTGGCTTTTTAGGCCTTTCTATTAGTGCTCAGGTTTGGATCGATAGTGGCACGCTGGGGTATTTGGCTTCGGTCTATTTGTGTTTAGGAATCATTGAATTTTGCTTTGCTTTATATATTAGCCGTAGAGCCCAGTCGCTTAATTCCATTGCCATTATGCGACCTCTAGTCACAACACTAAAAATTGTGGCGGTGATTAGTGTCGGACTAAGCTGGTTTGATAATGCCGGGTTTAATATCAGTACTATTGTTACGGGCTTGGGTATTGGTAGTTTGGCCATTGCTTTAGCCGCGCAGAAGACGTTGGAAAATGTATTTGGCGCTTTTACCTTATTTTTTGCTCGTCCGATTAAACCAGGCGACTTTTGCAAATTTGGTACTATTTCTGGCACGGTAGAGGAGATTGGCTTGCGCTCAACGCGCATTCGTAAGCTTGATCGTTCGGTGGTGCATGTTCCTAATTCGGTATTTTCTTCCGGTAATTTAGAAAATTATGAGGAGATAGATAAGCGCTTGTTTGTCAGAGAATTGCGTTTGCGTTTAGATACCTCCCCAGATCAATTACGCTTGTTGCTGGCTGAGTTGAGACAGCTCATTCAATCACATGCTAAAACCTTAGATATTGCAGAAAGGGTTCGCTTTGAAAATATTGAAAGGGATGCCTTTTTAATCGTAATTAATGTGTATCTTGATGTGGTCTCTTTGCTTGATTATAAAGAAATTAGCGAAGATCTAAATTTAGCGATTTTGGAGCTGATTCGTGATCAGGGGGTGGAGTTGGCCATTCCTGAGCAGCGCGTACAGGTGTCATCACTGGCTGATTAGCTATTGCGTGATTAGCTGATTATAATAACCGCATATTTACATTGTAGAGTGAAAAGTTATGCCTAAAGCGAGCGATATTAAAAAGAACGCAGCCGTTGAATATAACGGTAACGTATACATGGTAAGAGATATTGAGCGCTCTGTACCACAAGGCCGTGCTGGTGGCAGTATCTACCGTATGCGTATGTACGATGTGGTTACGGGTAATAAAATTGATGAGACCTTTAAAGATTCAGATATGTTGAACATGGCTGACTTAGTTCGTCGTCCTATTACGTTCTCTTATTCTGATGGCGATGAATACGTATTCATGGATAGCGAAGACTATACGTCGTTCAGCCTGAATAAAGAAAACATTGAAGATGAGCTACTTTTCATTAGCGAATCTACTGAAGGCCTGTTGATTGTTATTGTTGATGATTCCCCTGTTGGTTTACAGCTTCCTGCAACGGTTGAGCTTGAAATCACTGAAACAGACCCTTCTTTGAAAGGCGGTTCTGCAACGGCTCGTACTAAACCTGCGCTATTGTCTACAGGTTTAACGGTTCAGGTGCCTGAGCATATTTCGCAGGGTGATAAAATTAAAGTGAATGTTGAAGAGCGTAAGTTTATTAGCCGTGCATAGTCGTGTATGGTTTTAATGATTGGCTTATAGCAATTGAAGGATAGGTTTTTACCTGTCCTTTTTTTTACCTAAAATTTGGTTATTGGTTAAAGGACTGCTGCTTATGCGTCACTTATTGGTTATGCGTCATTTATTATTTATACCTCAACTACTGTTAGCGTGTCTTGTCTTGCTTAGCGGTTGTGATAACGACGGCCAAAACATTGCGCTGGGAACGTTAGAGCGCAACCGCATTGCGCATACTGCAACAGCCAATGAGGTGGTGGTTGAGTTACCTGTTACTCAAGGAAGTCTCGTCACTAAGGGCACGGTATTAGTTCGTTTGGATGATACTTTGCAAAGTGCTCAGGTTAGTAAGGCAAAAGCAGAGGTGGCCCAAGCTCGGGCTAATTTAGAGAAACTACGTAATGGCGCCCGTAAAGAGGATGTTGCTGCGGCTCAGGCGGTGGTGGAAAAAGCAAAAGCCAGTTTAGCTGAAAGTGAAGTTACCTATGCTCGTTCATTGAGCTTACGCTCTCAGGAATTAGTCAGCCAGTCTATTCTCGATAGAGATTTAGCTCGTCGTAATATCAACCAAGCAAGCCTAAATAATGCCCATGAAGCCTTACTCAAATTAACTAATGGCACTCGGGTAGAAGACTTACATGTAGGGGAAGCGCAATTAGAAGCGGCACTGGCCATATTATTAAGTGAACAGAAGAAGCTGGCTGACTTAACGATTATTGCAACTCGCGATGGCGTACTTGATAACTTACCGTGGAATCTGGGCGAGAGAGTAACCTTAGGCAGTCCTTTGGCGATTGTGCTGGCGGGTAAAGCGCCTTATGCCAGAGTATATGTGCCTGAGCCGTATCGTGTGAAGGTTCGTGTGGGTGATTCATTGGTAGTGCGCATTGATGGTTTGGCGCAGACGGTAATAGGCACGGTACGTTGGATTTCTAACGAGCCCGCGTTTACGCCTTATTATGCGTTAAACCAAGAAGAGCGTGCGCGCTTGATGTATTTAGCTGAAGTGCAATTACCCGATAGTGAAAGCCATTTGCCTAATGGTGTACCTGCACAAGTAGAGCTGCCATGAACGAGTTAGTGATTAAGGCGAAGAATCTTGGTCGTAATTTTGGTGATTTGAAGGCTGTGCAAGGACTCGACTTAGAGGTAGAGAAGGGCAGTATTTATGGTTTTTTAGGTCCTAATGGCTGTGGTAAAACAACCGCTATTCGTTTGTTAATGGGGTTATTAAAACCGACGACGGGAGAAATAGAGGTATTAGGTTTTAAGCTCCCTAAAGATGCTGAGAAATTGCGCCGCCATATCGGTTATATGACGCAGAAGTTTTCTTTATACGATGATTTAACGGTTAAAGAAAATTTGCAGTTTATGGCAAAAATTTATGGTCTGTCGGGTAAGGTGCAAAAAAAACGCATTAGTGAATTATTATCGATTTATGGTCTTGATCAAAAGCAGAATCAGTTAGCGGGTAGTATGAGTGGCGGCCAGCGTCAGCGTTTAGCACTGTCGGCAGCGACCTTACATAAGCCTGAGTTGTTATTTTTAGATGAGCCGACCTCTGCGGTAGATCCTGAAAATCGCCGTGAGTTTTGGGAGCAACTATTTGATTTGAGCGACCAAGGCACCAGCATTTTGGTTTCTACTCATTATATGGATGAGGCCGAACGTTGCCATAAACTAGCGATTTTAGAAGCGGGAGTTAAACGCGCAGATGGTAGTCCTGATGATTTAATGCAGCAAATGGGGGCGCATGTTGTTGAAATAGCGGCTACCGATTTACGCCAGTTAAAACAGAGTTTAATGCAATTGCCTGAAGTGATAGCCGCAGCGCAATTGGGTGCACGGTTAAGGGTTTTGGTAAACGATAGCGTCGCTGATCCGCTTAACTTTTTGGCTTTTCGTGGCGATATTGCTGTTGATGACTTATCTCAAGTACGTCCTAGCCTAGAAGATGTGTTTGTGACCTGTACTGGGGATGGACGACAATGAATTCACTGTTAAGAATTTACGCTATTTTTAGTAAAGAATTGATGCAGCTAAAGCGTGATAAAATGACCTTTGGCATGATCGTTATGATTCCATTAATTCAGCTTTTATTATTTGGCTTTGCGATTAATACCAATATTCGTCATATCCCCGTGGGTGTGGTCGATTATAGTGAAACGGGTTTAAGCCGGATATTGCAAGAGACGGTTAGTGCAACGCAGGTTGTTACTTTTATTCATAAATATAATAACGAACGGCAAGCAGAAGCGGCGATTGCTCGCGCTGAAGTACGGGCTGTTTTGGTGATTCCTAAGGATGTTAGCCAGCGCTTAGTTCGTCACCCGAGTGTCGGTTTGGGATTACCTGCGGCGAGTGATGAAGAAACCAGTCGGCCTATTGGCCAGTGGTTAGTTGATGGTTCAGATACCGTTATTGCAGGGGCGATTAAAAGCCTCAGAAATATGCCATTAGCCGAGCTATTAGATAAACCAGCTAATCGCAGTGTGCCTACATTTGAAGTCGCTCTTTTTTATAACCCTGAGCAGCGCACTGCGGTGAATATCGTGCCTGGGCTGGTGGCTATTATTTTAACCATGACGATGATTATGTTTACCTCGGCGGCGATTGTGCGTGAACGTGAACGGGGTAATTTAGAAATGATTATTACTACTCCTGTGCGCTCGATTGAGTTGATGATTGGCAAGATTATTCCTTATATGTTCATTGGTGCGCTGCAGGTAATCATTATTTTAGGCTTGGGGAACTTGGTTTTTAATGTGCCTATCAATGGCGGTTTGTGGCAACTAGCAGCGGCGACACTGTTATTTATTGTCGCTAGTCTTGCCTTAGGGTTGGTTATTTCTACTATTGCTAAAAACCAGCTGCAGTCTATGCAGATGACTGTTTTTATTTTATTACCCTCGATTTTATTATCGGGCTTTATGTTTCCTTATGAAGGTATGCCGCTGGCCGCACAATATATTGCAGAGGCATTTCCGGCGACACACTTTATGCGTTTGATTCGGGGTGTTGTGCTAAGAGACGTGGCAATTATTGATATGAGATTTGATGTTTATTGGCTAATTATATTTTCTATCGCGGGGCTATTAATTGCTTCGATGCGGTTTAAGAAGAATTTGGATTAGAGGCGGTTGATTATAGTGCCAGCAACGCCTCAAATATTACTAAATCGACTACACTGAAAGGACTTTGATAATTTACGAGTTATAGCTTTTAGGTATAACAGGATTAGGCAACTGAACTTTGAGTGATAACCCAATCAAAAGCCCCTCTTTTGAAAATCTTACGGATGCTCAAAAAAGGCAGTGTGAGATTCAAATTAGCGCAGACCTTATCGCTCGTTCAACGCTAGGCGCATTGATTGTTTTACTTCTTTGGGTGTGTGTTGCTTGGCTCATATTTAGCCGCAGTGGTGATATTGAAACTGTTCGATGGTTATTGAATTTCAGTGTCGTTTTTATTATATCGGTTGGACTGCGTTTGTACTTTGTTTATGTCGCGCGTAAAAACATCGCCGATACTTCTATTTGTCGATTATACCTTACCCTTGGTCTGACTATTGGCTGTCTTAGTTGGGGTATTATGGCGGCATGCTCTTATCTTGAAACTCCTTTCTTTGTACATAAAGACCTGATTCTCTTTGCTACTGTGGGCTTAGCCGCAGGTGGTGCAGTGTCTTTTTCTGCTTCTCGGTTTTACACCTATATTTATGTTTTGTGCATGATGTTGCCTATATTGTTGGTAGAGTTTTTTATTGTTGAAGAGATGATTGTTGAGAAAGTCGTTATTGTTATCGTTTATATTATTGGCTTGCTGGGGGTCACAATTAACTCGTCGCGAGAATATATGGCTGCACGTGTGAGTAATCTTCAGTTAATTGAAATGAGTAATACTGATGGTTTAACTGGGGTTAGAAATCGACGTTATTTTGATCTTCAATTAACAGAAGAGCTTCAGCGGGCACAGAGAACTGAGGGGAGTATTACGTTACTAATCATCGATATTGATCACTTTAAACGGGTCAATGATGAACATGGGCATGTGGTGGGTGATGAATGTTTAATAGCGGTTGCAGCTTGCTTAAAGAATTCTGTTCAGCGTATCAGTGATACGGTAGCGCGTTATGGTGGTGAAGAATTTACGTTAATCTTGGCTAATACCGATGAGGTTGCTGGTACTGTAATCGCTGAAACTATTCGTTTAGCAGTCGAAGACATTCGCATTATGGTGAATGGCCAAAGAGTGCCTTTAACCGTCAGTATCGGTATCAGCCAGTGTATTGCTTCCGAAAATAAATGTGTGGCGACGAGTTTACTGGCTGCAGCAGACTCGGCGCTATATCAGGCTAAGGACTCGGGGCGTAATCGCATCGTTTGTCGCGCACCGTTTGATAATATCTGAGCTGCTATAGCGATAGTGGCAATGCTAGATGTTGGCTATAAATAAAGTCTCGGTGCTCAAGTAAAATAGGATCGAGTGCTGCTTTCGTTTTTTTGTCTAAGGCTTCGAATATTGTTCGTATTGGTTGTTGCATCGCACACTGTTCATCAGGAAGTGGTTTGAAACACGCCATAAACGTTGCGCTGTAGATATCGACTGCGCTGAGGGTATCGCCTAGGTAATATTTTTTGCCTGCTGTTTGTTGAGTTAATAATTTTTCTGAAAGTTGCTTTAACAGTTTAATTGTATGCTCGTTATAGTAAGAGCCTTGGGTTTCTTGGTAACCATACTTCTTTGCTAAATAGCCTGCGATAGGCTGTGGATAGCCACCTTCGGCTAAACTTTTTCCGTTTAATCCTTTATGCACACTGTCTAATCTTCTGCTCCAGCCTAAGCCCATTTCGCCACAGATGTCATTGCACAGTGTTAGTGCTACTTCTCTTTTTGCTGGGTCTTTAGGTAATAGTGCAGGGGTGGGGGCTAGTCGTTCTGCTAGCAGTAATATATCCAACCAGCCTGATAGTGGCGCTTCGTTATTGTAAATGGCGACGGGTGCGCTTCTTGAACCGCTCCAAGCTGACATTTCTCGGCTAGCAGGATCATGATAGGTTGCAAAGCACTCAAGTTGCTTGAATTGAAAGATGCCTTTTGCCGCTTCTCCCCAAGGGCTAGGTAAGCCTTTCACGACGATCATTCTTAAGCCTGCCTGTTGTTGGGCTTGTTCAAAATCTATGTATTGAATGTCTGAGCTTTGCATGACTGGACCTTAGATAAAAGTGAATCGATATTGTTGATGAGCAAGTACTTAAGCTGGAATGAGTTTCTAGAAAAAAGAGGTTATTTACAAACGATTATATCTTACTATTAAGTTAGAAAATCTAATCTGCCTGAGTGTCACCCATGTTGAAGCCTCGTCTGCCTCCTATTCAATACCTTGTCGCTTTTTCTGCTGCGGCCAAAACCTGTAGTTTTAAATTGGCAGCGCAAGAATTAAGCATAACGCCTTCGGCGATTAGTCAGCAGATTAAAAGCTTGGAGAGTCACCTAGGTTTGGTTTTGTTCAATCGTGAGAAGCGCGAGCTTAAGCTGACTCATGCAGGAGAAGGATTTTATAAGGTTGCCGAGAAAACTTTGAGTCAGTATGAAGAGGGCTTTGGTGATTTTTCTAGCCAGTATTTATCACCGACTTTGAAGATTAGTATGATTCCTTATGTGGCGAATGAAATAGTAATTCCGAATCTACAGAGTTTTCAAAAACAGTACCCCAATATTAAATTGATTATCGAAACCAGTACTCAGCTAGAGAATGTTCAGTCGGGTGAACAGGACGGCGCGATTCGTTTTGGTATTCCTCCGTGGGGGGCTTTACAAGCGGATCTAATTACTTCTGTAAGGTCTGGCCTGCTCGCAAGTGATAATTATCTTGCTGATACTCCGTTACAGGAAAAAGAAGACTGGAAAAACCAAACTCTGATACACAGTCGGAGTAAGGTAAATGATTGGCAGCGTTATATGCAGGATACGGGGTATGTGTTTGAACCAAAAGCAGAGCTGTTTTTTGATTCGTATGATGCCGCTATTCGCGCCGCTGAAGAAGGTTTAGGGGTTGTTCTTGCAGCCCTTCCTTTATCGCAGCATAAGCTAACAGAAGGTGCTTTATCTTTGATCTTCAGTCGTAGTGCGCCCTTGAAAGAAGGCTTGTATTTAGTCACCAAAGATAATGAAAGTAAGCAAGAAAGCTATCAGTGTTTGTTGAACTGGCTCAGAGCTATTCTTGCTTCTACCGTTTAATTATTTATTAGCTTTAACTAATTATTCGCTTTCAGTAGTTGTGTCATATTACGCTAGTATAATCCGTATAACCTTCTGCCCCCTCGGTATAAAACAAGTCTGGATTCGGTATTGATAGCTCATCATTATTTTTAAAGCGCTGCGCCAAATCTGGGTTGGCAATAAAAGGTACCCCAAAAGAAATCGCATCGGCGAGTTGATTATTCAGTGCGTCTTGAGCAGTTTCTTTATCGTAACCCCCATTAGCAATGAACAGTCCTGTATATTTTTCACGTAATAGCGGCGTTAGGTAATCGATGGTTTCCATGCCGTGCCCACTATTGGGTTTGGGTTCTAATAAGTGTAAATAAGCGAGCTTAAAGGCATTCAGTTTTGTGACTGCTTGGCTGAAAGTGTCTTTATATTGGCTATCACTCACTTGCCAAACACTATTGGTTGGCGATAGGCGAATTCCCACTTTGTCAGCGCCAATTTCATTGCATACTGCCGTCACGACTTCCATCATAAAACGTAAGCGGTTATCGATGCTGCCGCCGTATTCATCACTTCGTTTATTAGTACTATCGCGGGTGAATTGGTCGATTAAAAATCCGTTAGCGGCGTGTATCTCAATGCCGTCTAAGCCTGCATCGATAGCGCGGCGAGAGGCTTGTACAAAATTCTGCACCTGTTCTTTGATACCTTCTTGGGTTAATGGCTTAGGTTCGGCCATGCCTCTATCACGCCCTTTGGGTGTGGGTAATTGGCCTGTGAGGGTGATGTTGGACGATGATACGGGTGCTTCGTCGTTGAGAAAGTCAGGATGTACTGCAGCGCCCATGTGCCACAACTGTACAAAGATTCGTCCGCCTACTTGATGCACGGCTTGAGCAACGCGTTGCCAGCCAGCTTGCTGTTCATCGTTATATAGCCCAGGTGAGTTTAACCAACCGCGGCCATCATGACTTACTGCGGTAGCTTCAGCAATGATAAGGCCCGCACTGGCTCGCTGTTGATAATATTGAGCCATTAGCTCTGTGGGAATACCATGCTTACCTGCTCGACCGCGAGTAAGAGGAGCCATAATGACTCTATTCTTTAGGGAGTATTGGCCTAGCTGTATTGGTGTGAATAATGAGGTGGTCATATTAGTTTTTCTCTATCTTTTATGAGTTCGTGATCATTTTAGATAGACATGGCCTGATGATAAATTCACAATAAATGCAAATCAGCTGTGCAGAAATGCAATATGAATAATTGGGATGATATCCGTTTTTTCCTTACGCTCTGTCGTGAAGGTAGTGCCTCTGGTGCAGCCAAGGTGCTAGGGGTGAACCACTCTACGGTGACTCGGCGTATTCAAAGTTTGGAAGAGAAACACGGTGTGCAGTTATTTAAGCGTCAGCGTGAAGGCTTTGAAATGACAGATGCTGCGTATTCTATCTTTGAGCAAGCGCAGGGGATTGAGCTACAGAGTCAGCAAATTTCTCGTACTTTGTTTGGCCAAAATTCTGCGCTAGCGGGGCCGATTAATCTGACTATGCCTCATGATATTTTTGAGCACTGCTTAGCTGATGACCTAGCTGAATTCTGCCGCTTACACCCAGGGATTGAATTGAATCTGATGGTGACTAAGGGGCTACGGAATCTAGCCAGTCTTGAGGCTGATATTGCTGTGCGCTTAACGGCGAGTCCTCCAGAGTATTTGATTGGCCAGGCCGCTGTCGGTTTACAGCATGGTATTTATGCGCCTAAGAGTTGGGGTGCACCTGAGAATTGGGATAGCACTAAACCTGTGGGGCTGGTGGTTTGGGGTAGTGAAACAGATATCCCAGATTGGGCCACCTCTGTCTTGGAAGGGCAGGTTTTAGCTGGCCGTGATATGGAAGCAACGATCGCTTTACGAGTAGACGATCTGACTAGTATGTATGCGGCAGTGAAAGCGGGCTTTGGTATGGCTCGTATGCCACGTTATATGCCAGATAGTATTTCGATTGCAGCGGCGGCTGATGCTGAAGTTCAGCGCTTGGAGGTAATCTTGCCCAAATCAGATTGGTCGGTTTGGGTATTAAATCATGTTGATTTGCGGAAGACGGTGCGGGTACAAAAATGTCGCCAGTTTCTAATGCAAGCACTTGAGAGTAAACGTTATTTATTTGAAGGTGATTAACTTCTTTGTAATCACTACGCTCGATGAAGGCTTGTAATGCTTATCGAGCGCTTTTAGTTTGGCGAATGATGCTTAAGCGCTTGCTGTTTCTAGCATACCTAATAAATCATCTTTCAAATGTAGGCGGCGCAACTTCAAACCTTCTAAGCGCTGATCGGAAGCCGCTTCGGCACCTTCTTCAATCTTGCGTACTTCGCGGTCTGTATCGTGGTATTCCTCAAATAAGCGAGCAAAGTGACGATCATTCATTTTTAAATCATGGATGCGATCTTTGTGCTGGGGAAATTCATTATGTAGGTTGTGGTTTTCAATGTTCATGCTTTTTCCTTATCTAATCTTCGGACTTGCTTTAATTGTCTGTAGCTTAGATAGGGAGGAGAAAATTGATTTGATTTAGATCAATAAGGGTGGCGAATAGCACAATGATTAAACGGCTGCTTCAAATGAGCTCGGTATTTTAACCTAGCGTTAACATTCTGGGGCTGCATGTGTGAGCACTTCATAGTTCTTCAGGTAAAAATGACTTATCAATATCTGATAGCTCTTGCTCAGCGTATACCTTATGAACAGCAGTATACACTTGAGGCTCAACAATGTACCCATTGTAGAAATAGCTAGGATAGCCTCTTTTTATAAATACAGTGAATTCATTCGTTGCTATATTTGAAGCTTCTTTTTCTTGGTTGTTAATTTCATGAATTAGGAGGTCAGATTTGTTGGCGGATTTAAATTCATTTAAATATTCAGCCCAGTCTGCATAGGCTTCAGAACCTATTGCGCTCTCTTCGAACTTAAAAAGTAAAACTCCCTTTCCATTATTATAAGAAGCAATGGTTTCACTAGAAAGATTGTTTAGGATGGAATTATCCGTAGCTACCCTAGAATTTATGCCGCATGCCGTTAAAGAAAGCAGTAAACATGACACTAGTAGTCTTTGAGTATTCTTCATTTTCATCATGTTGCTTAAGGCATCTTAATAAGCGCTTGCTGAATCCATTGTTGTAATTGATTAGCAGACAGTGCACCAGCAATACGGTCGACTTCTTTACCGTTACGAAAAACGGCTAGGGTAGGAATGCTGCGAATATTTAATTGTGAGCCAAGCTGTTGTGCATTTTCGGTATTCACTTTAGCGAATAAAGCTTTGTCTTTCATTTGCTCAGCTACTTGAGCATAGGCGGGTGCCATCGCTTTGCAGGGACCACACCAGCTGGCCCAGAAGTCGACCACAACGGGCATGTCATTTTTACTGGTGTATTTGGCGAATTGGCTTTCGCTTAAATCTACTGGCTTACCCTGCCAGATTGTTTGCTTACACTTTCCGCATTGGCCATCACTGGCTTTTTTGTCTGCTGGAATTCGGTTGGTTGCGTGGCAGTGGCTGCAAACGATTAACATGGAAGGTTGCCTGTATGGTTTTATTTAATAACAGATTTAACTTTGTCTAAATGCTGAACAAATTCTTCTTTGTGCATTTCACCTAAAATTCTCAGCTTGTCTTGCTCGCCCTCGTTGCTAAAAAACAACATGCTGGGTGGGCCGAATAAGTTGAAGTCTGTCATTAACTCAACTTGTTCTGGAGTTTGGTCGGTAACATCAATCTGTAGCCATAATAATTCTGGCCAGTGTGCTTGCACATCTGCATGATGAAATACTTCTTTTTCCATCACCTTACATGCGATACACCAGTCGGCGTAATAGTCGAGCATGACTGCGCCATTGGGATTAGCGGCTAAATGGTTTTTAATTGCTGCATCTAGTTGAGTGCGGTTGCTAATATTTTTAAACGGGCTAGCTGTGCTGTGGTTTGCAGACTGGGTTGGACTGCTAGCGTAACTAGAAGCGAGTGGCTTAAGTGGATCGTCGTTACCTTGCAGTGCGCCGATTAAGGCGAGTATGCCATAAACTAATATGACAAAGCCGATGCCTTTAACGGTGCGCTTAACCCCTGTTTGTGCCGCTTCGATGGGTTCGATGGCGCCGAGGTATATTGCGTAGACGATTGCTAAGATTCCCCACATAGCGAGTATCAAGGTCGCATCTAAGAAGCGTGATAATAACCAGATAGCGACGCCGATTAATAAGATGCCAAAGAAGGCTTTAATTTGATCCATCCAGCCACCGGCTTTAGGCATGATAGACGCGCCTGAAGTACCGAGAATAATCAGTGGTGTGCCCATGCCTAAGCCGAGTGCTAATAATGCGCTACCACCTAACCAAGCATCGCCAGTAGTACTTAAATAAACCAATGCGCCGGCAAGAGGGGCTGATACGCAGGGTGAAACAACGAGGGCAGATAATACCCCCATTAGGAAGACGCTAATTAAGCTGCCGCCTTTTTGTTTCTGGTTCATGTTGTTTAAACGATTGCGTAAGCCGCTGGGTAATTGCAGTTCGTATAAACCAAACATGGAAAGCGACAGTACTAAAAAGAGCACTGCAAAAATGCTTAAGATCCAAGGAGTCTGCATCCAGGCTTGGATGTTTGCGCCTGCACCTAATAAGCCAACGGTTACACCTGCGGCGGCATAAGTAATTGCCATTCCCATTACATAGGTTGTAGAAAGTACAAAACCTTTTGCTGGGGTGTGCTTTTGCTGGCCAATAACAATGCTGGTTAGAATTGGCACCATAGGTAATACACATGGGGTGAAGGTGAGGCCTAAGCCTAAGATGAAGAATAAGCCAACAACGCTTAACCAAGATTTACCTTCGATCCAGCTTTCGTTTTCTGTTTGAGGAGCTGTTTGAGAAGATGCTTGGGTTGCTGCTGTCGTATCTGAAGCTGTCGTATCTGCTGCAGCGTCTTTTTGAATTAGTGCTGGCTGATTGCTTGCACTGGCTTTAACGGCTGCCCAATCGATATCTAATTCTATTTTTTGTGGCGGATAGCAAAGTCCTGCATCGGCGCAGCCTTGGAAGCCTAAAATGGTTGGGGTATTGGGTTTGAGTTGTTTTAAATCGAACGTTGCTTCTATCTGTCCATAAAAGACGATGACTTCACCGAAGGCTTCATCGTGTTTTAAAATACCGGCTTCAGAAAATTGGCTGGCTTTGGTTTTCTGCTTGCCTTGCTTAAGGTGTATTTTCTTTTTATATAGGTAGTACTCATCAACGCTGTCCCACATCACATTAAGCTGTGAGCCTTGTTGTTCAATAGAATAAGGGAAGGCTTCACCGACGGGTAAAAATTTTGGCTCGTCTTGAATAAGGCTATCGAGAAGACCTGCCTGCGCCGAGCTGATGCTCAACAGTACGAGCAGAAAAGAAAAACGCGAGACAATCCAAGCCATGTTAAGGCTCCTGTTTATTTAATCTTTTGAGCCTTAACAACGGATAAGTGTGTAGGCTTAAGTATTTCGTTCAATGGCGATGCGCGCCAAACTGTGTAGTGCTTGTTTGGCATCAGTATCACCTAAATGGTTCAAACATTGTTGCGCTAATTCTACGTGCTTGCGCGCAATTTGCTTGGTGTACTCTAATGAACCGCAAGTTTTAACGATTTCCATAATGGCATCGATATCTTCTAGGCCACCTTTACGGATCGCTTTGCGAATCAATTTAGCTTGTTCTTCTGAGCCTTCACGCATGGCATGAATCAGCGGCAGTGTTGCTTTGCCTTCGGCTAAATCGTCACCGACGTTTTTACCCATGGTTTCAGCATCGCCTTCATAATCCAGCACATCATCAACCAGCTGGAATGCCATACCTAAATGGTGGCCATATTCTTTTAATGCTTGCTCTTGCTCACTGTTAGCTTCGCATAATACTGCGGCGGCGTGAGTAGAGGCTTCGAATAACATCGCGGTTTTACCTTTGATGACATCCATATATTGTTCTTCGCTGGTATCTGGATTCTTACAGTTAACTAGCTGTAAGACTTCCCCTTCTGCAATCACACAAGTCGAGTTGGATAAAATATCCATCACTTGCAGGTTTTTCAGCTCTACCATCATTTGGAATGAGCGAGAGTATAAAAAGTCACCGACTAATACACTCGGCGCATTGCCCCATTTCTCATTAGCCGTTGGATTGCCACGGCGCATGTCAGAAGTATCAACCACATCATCATGTAATAGAGTCGCGGTGTGAAGGAACTCGATCACAGCGGCGAGTTTATTGGCTTGTGCCCCTGATTTTTCAAGTGCTTTGGCTGTCATGATTACTAGCAGTGGGCGTAAACGCTTACCACCACTGGAGACGATGTAGTCGGCAATTTTTTCCACCAGAGGAACGCGTGAAGAGAGTTGTTCGCGGATAAGTGTATCGACGTCAGCAAAGTCCTGCTCGATAAGCGCGTAAATGTCTTTAACCTGCATGGTGAAAATAGAGCCTTTAGACTAGGTGGAATAAGGGATGAACATGCTATTGCCAAGGGCGTAAACTGTCAAGTATGACGGTAATTTATAGGCTTGCGTCGGCGGGGGCGTTGGGTTACAATTCGCGCCCCGAAATTCCGTTCTCTACTATATTGGAAACCAGAGTGTTTCCCGTAGAACTAGAACCAAAGCAACGGCAGATTGAGTAAAATCATTTGCGAGGTTCGGTGTTTAGATCCATAAACCCACAACGGAGACAGTGTTATGTACGCAGTTGTTGTTACAGGCGGTAAACAGTACCGTGTTGAAGAAGGTCAAACTCTTAAAGTTGAAAAACTTGAAGTAGCTACTGGCGAAGCCGTAGCGATCGAAAAAGTTTTGCTAATCGGCAATGGCGACGATGTTAAAATCGGTCAGCCAGTTGTTGAAGGCGCTAAAGTAAGTGCTGAAGTTGTTGCTCACGGCCGTCATAAGAAAGTTAAAATTATGAAGTTCAAGCGTCGTAAGCACCACATGAAGCAGATGGGTCACCGTCAGTGGTTCACAGAAATCAAAATTACCAGCATCGCTGTTTAATTTTTAAAAATTAATTATGGAAGCTCTGACGGTGGTGACGCCCCAGAGAGTTCAAACTAGGAGGCTCGAGCATGGCTCACAAAAAAGCTGGTGGTAGTACTAATAACGGTCGCGATAGTGAATCAAAACGCTTAGGCGTCAAGCTGTTCGGCGGCCAACAAGCAAAAGCTGGTAACATCTTGGTTCGTCAGCGTGGCACTAAGTTCCACCCTGGAACTAACGTTCGTTGTGGACGTGACCACACTTTGTTCGCTACTGAAGCGGGCGAAGTTAAGTTTGAAGTTAAAGGCCCAAATAACCGTAAGACTATTAGCATTATCCCTGCTAGCTAAGTTTTATAGTTACTTGTGTTACCAAAGACGCCCTGGCCTTGCTGGGGCGTTTTTGTATGAGAAAAAAGAATTCAGCACCTTCAAAGGTGTGAGAAGCTGAGCTGTTTGGCGTTTCGGTATGGGTTGTGTTGTTTAAGGCCATCTAAAAGAGGGATCTTTTAGTCGAGTCTACAGGGAGGTATTTACGACGTGCCGCAGAACGACATAACCCATAGCGAAAATAAGCAAAATAGCTCAGCTTCGGTTTCAAGCTTGGTCTAGAACCCAAGTTGTACTGTCGATGGGAATGAATAGGAGGTTGCCATGAAATTTGTAGATGAAGCCAGCATCAGCGTAGACGCTGGTAAAGGTGGTAATGGTTGCATGAGCTTCCACCGTGAAAAATTCGTTGCCAAAGGCGGCCCAAACGGCGGTGATGGCGGAGACGGCGGTTCTGTTTTTGTTGTTGCTGATGATGCCGTTAATACCCTGATTGATTACCGTTATACTCGCCGTTATCGTGCCGAAAACGGTAAGAATGGTCAAAGCCGTGATATGACTGGCCACATGGGTGAAGACATTACTTTGCTAGTACCGGTTGGAACGACCGTTATTGATGAAGATACCCTTGAAGTATTAGGCGACCTTGCTGAAGATAAGCAAAAGTTAATGGTTGCCCGTGGTGGTTTCCACGGTTTGGGTAATACCCGTTTTAAATCGTCAGTAAACCGTGCCCCACGTCAGACAAAGCCAGGCCAGCCTGGTGAGTCGCGTAACATCAAATTTGAAATGAAAGTATTGGCAGACGTTGGTTTGCTAGGTTTGCCAAATGCGGGTAAATCAACTTTCATTCGCTCAGTTTCTGCGGCTAAGCCTAAAGTAGCTGATTATCCGTTCACGACCTTAGTTCCTAACTTGGGTGTGGTATCGGTAAGACAGCATAAAAGCTTCGTGATCGCCGATATTCCTGGTTTGATCGAAGGCGCATCCGATGGTGCTGGTCTAGGTATTCGCTTCTTGAAGCACCTAGTACGTACGCAGTTGATGCTTCATATCGTTGATATGGCACCGTTTGATGAAAGTGATCCTGCTGAGAATATGCTAGCGATCAGTCGTGAACTTGAACGTTTTTCTCCTGCACTAGCTGAGCGTGATCGCTGGTTGGTATTGAACAAGTTAGATCTTGTTTCAGAAGAAGAACATGAAGAGTTGTGTAAGGCTCTAATAGAAAAAACAGGCTGGAAAGGCCCTGTTTACCAAATCTCAGCATTGACTGGAGATGGTACTAAGCCGCTTACTAACGACATTATGGATTACATCGAAGAGCGCCGTGAACGTGCTGCTGAAGATGAAGAGTTTGCTGCGCAGATCGTTGAAGAGCGTGAAACCGTTGAGCAAGAGTCTCGCGATCGTATGGAAGAGCTTGCAGAATACCGTCGTCAACGTGCTGCTGCCCGTAAGGCTGGCTTAGAAGATGACGATGATGACGACTACGATGTAGAAGTTGAGTGGGTTCAGGAATAATCCGCTAAATATCATTAAAAGATTAAGTGAGAATAAGAGCAATGAAACCAGCTGTTGATTTAAATACCGCCAGAGATCGCTTAGTTGCAGGTCAGCGCTGGGTTATTAAAATTGGCAGTGCTCTGCTCACCAATGATGGTAAAGGTCTCAATCGCCCGGGCATTCAAGCTTGGGTAGATCAAATTGCTGATTTGATGTCGCAAGGCATCGAAATCGTTTTAGTTTCTTCGGGTTCTGTTGCCGAGGGAATGACGCGTTTAGGTTGGACGACACGCCCAAGTGAAGTTCATCAGTTGCAAGCCGCTGCTGCAGTGGGTCAAATGGGTTTGGTTCAAGCTTATGAGACTGCTTTCAAGCAACACGAAAAACATACCGCTCAAATCTTATTAACCCACGCGGATTTATCCAATCGCCAACGCTATCTTAATGCGCGCTCGACTTTGCGTACGTTAATTGAAATGGGTGTTGTGCCGATTGTGAACGAAAACGATACGGTGATTACCGACGAAATTCGTTTTGGTGATAATGATACGCTGGGTGCTTTGGTCGCCAATTTAGTTGAAGCCGATACGTTGGTTATTCTTACTGATCAAGATGGTTTATTTACTAAAGATCCACGCCATAATGATGATGCTGAGTTAATTACCGAGGGCCGTGCGTCGGATGAATCTTTCGTCGGCATGGCGGGTGATGGCGGTGCTTTAGGCCGTGGTGGTATGATTACTAAGGTAAAAGCGGCTGGTGTTGCGGCACGTTCTGGTGCTGATACTGTTATTGTGGGTGGTCGCATTGAAAATGTTTTAATACGCCTGCGTGCTAAAGAAAAAATTGGTACTCTGTTGGTTGCTGATACTGAGCCAGAAGTTGCGCGTAAGCAGTGGATTGCTGGACACTTGCGTCATTCAGGTGAGTTGATGCTGGATGACGGCGCGGTTAAGGCGTTGAAGAAGGGCGACAATAGTTTATTGCCCGTTGGCGTAAAGTCGGTAAAAGGGATTTTCCGCCGCGGTGAAGTGGTTGCTTGTGTGAACAGCAAGGGCCGAGTGATCGCCAAAGGTTTGATTAATTTCGACCAAAGCGAAGCGCAAAAATTGTGTGGTAAGACCAGCGAGCAACAGCAAGAGTTGTTAGGCTACGTTGGCGATGAAGAAATGATACACATTGATAATTTAGTGGTGCTGTAGGCTTAAACATACATTGTTGGTTTCAGTCCCGCATTACGCTTGCTATCGCTATTGAGTATGTCGTTATGCGGCACGCCGTGAATACATCCATGTAGGCTCGGCTAAAAGATCCCTCTTTTAGACGGCCTTTAACGACATACTCAATACCGATACGCGAAATGCTCTTGCAAACTAACTTGAATATTCAATGTTTTTTTCAAGATAAATTACAATGCTTGAGACTTGAGTTTAGTAAGCTGTGAGCGCTAGAAGTTAATTTTTAAGGCCATCCGATTTCAGGGATGAAATCGTTGAGCTTACATGGAGCGTTAGCGCCGTGAATACCTGCAACGGCTGGTACTTGCAGCGTACCGCCTAAAATTCAACTTCTAGGGTGAGCAAAAGCGCACGGTGTAACAAAAAACAAATAACCGAATCGTGAGAGACTAAAAAAATCTAACGTATCGGCGTTACAAATAAAAATCACAGTTTCAAAATTTTGAATGAAGGAATGACAGAATGATTAAGTCAGTTCAAGTACAAAACCTAACCATCGATAACGATGTACCGTTTACATTGTTTGGTGGTATTAACGTTTTAGAAAGCCGCGACCTTGCGATGCGCACTTGTGAGGAGTACGTAAAAGTAACTGAGAAGCTTGGCATTCCTTACGTATTTAAAGCGTCTTTCGATAAAGCAAACCGTTCTTCTATTAATTCATACCGTGGTCCAGGTATGGAGGAAGGTTTGAAGATTTTCCAAGAAATCAAAGACACATTTGGCGTACCGATTATCACTGACGTTCACGAACCATTTCAAGCAGCACCTGTTGCTGAAGTCGTTGATATCATTCAGTTGCCAGCATTTTTGGCTCGCCAAACTGACCTTGTTGTTGCTATGGCAGAAACTGGCGCAGCGATTAATATTAAAAAGCCTCAGTTCTTAGCACCACACGAAATGCGTCATATCCTGACCAAGTTTCAAGATGCGGGTAATGACAAGCTAATGTTGTGTGAACGTGGCTCTAGCTTCGGTTATAACAACCTAGTAGTTGATATGCTGGGTATGGACGACATGAAAGTTCAAGCGCCTGTGATCTTTGATGCGACTCACGCATTACAGCGTCCTGGTGGTCGTACAGATTCTGCTGGCGGCCGTCGTGCTCAAGCGTTCCAACTTGCGCGCTCTGGTATGGCATTGGGTATTGCGGGCTTGTTTTTAGAAGCTCACCCGAATCCTGATGAAGCTAAATGTGATGGCCCATGTGCATTGCCTCTAGACAAGTTAGAGCCTTACTTGGCACAGATGAAAGCAGTTGATGATTTGGTTAAATCTTTTCAGCCTGTAATAATCGACTAGAAAATTATTGATTAATCACTAGTGAATAAACAAAAAAGCCCAATCTCGCGATTGGGCTTATTTGTTCAAATGAATCTGATAATGGAATTATTTAATTTCAATAATTTGGTCGGCAATATTAATCATAGAAGCTTTATGGCTAATGCATACGATAGTGATATTTTTTATTGATCTTAAGTTGGATAATATTTTCTCTTCAGTCTCGTTATCCAACTCATTGGTAAATTCATCGAGAAACAAAATTCTTTTATTATCATAGAGTACGCGCGCAAGGCCAATGCGTTGTTTCTGGCCACCACTGAGTGAAATTCCGCGAGCACCAATGATTGTTTTTTCTTTATCAGGAAAAGAATTAATAACGTCACCGAGCTCAGCTAGATTAATGGCGCTCTGTAATCTTTCAGAATTTAGATCACTAGATTTACTTGCAAAGGCTATGTTGGCTTCAATAGAGTCATCAAGTAGTTGAACATCTTGTGGCACGTAGCTAATGCTGTTTTGCCAAGACTTGATATCACTTTCTGTTACTTGTTTACCGTCAACCTCTATATGGCCTTGTTCAGGTCGTTGTAAACCAAGTAATAAGTCCATTGTGGTGGATTTCCCAATACCTGACCTACCTTTGATTACTGTTATTTTAGCTGCTGGAATAGTTAAAGACTGGTTTTGTAATACCCAGGGAAGATGCTTGGCATATCTAAAATGTATGTTTTTTAAACTAATACTATCTTGTAGGATAATGACATCCTTTGCCGAATTATTAGCATGTACAACTTCTTTTTGTTCCAACTCGTTAAGAATTAAATCTAAGACGGAAGAGCCAAACTTCATGCTTTCTATCGAGTCGAAAATTGATTTAAGTAAAGGCACTAGTTTATAGGCAGCAAAGGCATATATTGCGATGGTGGTTACAACGTCATTGGCTTGTATTGAATAAAAATAGAGTGCAACGGCAATAATAATACCAAAGGCGAGTAACTCAACCAATTGTACTGGGATTATGCTTAAGGTCGCGTATTTAATGGCATTGTCTGTTGCAGTTTTTAGTGGATTAGAGAACTTGGTTATAAAGTAATTCTCACTGGAGGTTAACTTGGCTTCTTTATAAAATTTTAAACTTTGCTCTAGTGATTGGTAGATATCGCTTTCTAATAAGGTGAACTGCTTGCCTAAAGTATTCACCTTATCTGAAATAAGCGTATAGATTAGCCAATAGCTTAATCCAAGTATGAGAGCTGTTATTAAAGTTACGTAGATATCAATCCAGAGCAATAGGGTGACGATACAACTGGTTACGATGAGCTTCGAAATAAGACCAGTGAAGGCAAGAAAGGAGCTCTCTATCACTCGGTCGACATCTGATAAGATGATTTTAGTCATCTCTGGAGTGTTTTTTTTCTGGAATACTGGCCAGGACTTATTGAGATATTTATTGAGCAATAATATAGAAAGTTTGTAGTCCTTTAAGTAAAAGAAGCGAACTGAGAGCCAGGTGTCGAGTGTGGTTAGAACGTTGCCTAAGGCAAAGATTAAGAAGGCAAAAATACCAGCAGTAAAAACAAGTTGAATGTTATCCTGAATACCTAGCCAATCGCTAATGGAAATAACAAATGGATTAACCTGTGCGATTTCGGGTGATGAAATAAGTGCAATGAAAGGCATTATGGAGGCAACCCCCAAGGCTTGAATGCAGCTAGTGATAACGGTAACCAGAAGTATTAAGGCTAAACCTCGTTTTTCTGACTCACTGAATAGCTTATAAATCCGTTTAATTAGTGTCAGGCTCATGATTAGTATCTTAATCGTAGTGAATCGAGTTATTTTACAATATTTAACTGCGCTGTTGGGCAATAGTTATTGTTATATGTGATCTATAAAATCATATTAAATGTGTAAAAGCACATTAGGTTTTCTAGAATTAGTTTGCTAAGCTTATTTACTTAAATGGTATTTGTAAAATTTATATGTATGTTAAATAGCTATGTAGAAGTTGTAGATTCCTGGGATGGCTGGCTACAACTTGAGCCCTACTGGAATACTTTGGTAGAGTCCTCTCAGCATCCCTCAATTTACTCCAGTTTTGAATTCCTAACGATAGCCTGGAAGCATTATCACAGTAAAAAGTCTCGTCCCTTGATTTTGTTAATCAAAGACTCGAATTCTCATGCCTTAATCGGGATTGCACCCTTTCGGATTGAAACCTTCCGTTGGTTCAATATGAGCCTGCAGGCGTGTGAGTACTTGGTAACCAATGATGTTGATAAGCCCTATATCATTCCGCTAAAAGGTGAAGATGAACGCTGTTGGCTGGCGGTTGGGAAATATATGGTCAATAACGCTTCTAGCTGGGATTTGGTTGAGTTGATGGAGATAAGGGATGGACTTGCATATAAAAGCTTCCAGTCCTGTTTTAATTTACCTCGATTTCATAGCAAGGTGGCTGAGGACAGTAGTGGTCTGCTGATTGATTTAACAGAATCTTGGGATGTTTTTTATCGTGGGCATAAAAAATTTAGAAAAAAACTAAGAGTACTAGAGGGGAAGCTAAATGATGGCTTCACTTTTGAATACACTAAGGATGAAGCTGAAGCTCAACAAGCTTTAGAACGCTATATTGAATTAGAAGCTAATAGTTGGAAGCATGGAAAAATTGGTGTTTCTCGAGATGAGAAACATTTAGGATTTTATCGAGAGCTTATTCCTTTACTAGCTGCAAAAGGACAGGTGCATTTTGGCTTCCTTGCATCGGGTAATAATACCTTGTCAGGAGAAATAGCTTATAGCTTTGCTGATCAGGTTTATTTTTGCCATGGAACCTTCGATCAAAAGTATGCTGAATTTTCTCCAGGAAAAGTGAGCACAGGGTTGTTTATTGGTGAGCTAACTGGGAAAGAGTTTACGCAAGGTGATTTTTTATGTGGTTTTGCAAACTATATGAACCCTTGGTCCACGGGTTTGGTAAAAACTAGTAGCTTATTCATCTATAAAATTTCACCTAAGATATTATATGTTTTTTCCATATTGGCTTTGTTTAAAATATTAAGGCCGATTAAGAATAGCTTGCGCAGGATGAAGAAGTGGTTGGTTGAAAGAAAGGGAACGCTGCGTGAAGGTTGAGCTAGTTGCAGCAAAAGACTGGAATAGCATAAATTCTGATGCTTGGGATTTACTAGCGAATGAATCTATTTACCCAAACCCTTTTTATGAGCGTTGGTGTTTAGGATCCGCGATTAATAATTTAAGTCGTGGGCTTGAGTTATATATTGCTTGTGGATATGTAGATGGGGCGCTGCAGGTATTATGTCCTGTGGTGATGAACAAACCCTATCCTATGATTGAACAAGTTGAAGTATGGCGACACCCGCATTGCTCATTATCATCTCCGCTGGTGAGAAGCTCAAATTCACTTCCCATTTTTCTTGATAAACTATTGAATATATCTAATCGTCATTTTTTACGAATATCCAACCATCGGTCTAAGCTGGATGTCGATGTGCGTGAAAAAAATCATATCGTCGACCAACATCAACGTGCCGCTCTGATCTTAAACTCTAGTTGGGGTGAGTATTTAGCTAATCATTTAGCCGATAAACAAAAGAAGTATTTTAAAATAGTTGATAGGGTTGAAAATAAATTAAACGCACAATATTACAATATTATTGATGGTGACCTAATTTCTTGGCTAAGGCGCTATGTGCAGGTTGAATCTTCAGGTTGGAAATTTAGAGCGGGTACTTCTTTAGCTCAAAATTCCGATGAATTAAATTATTATCTTGAGTGCATCGAGCACGGGCAGAGTGATAATAAAATTGGGTTTCAGGCTATCACGACAACTAGTCATGATGTTGCTATATCATTTCGCTTTATTACTCATAATCAATGCTTTGAAATTAAAACAAGCTATCACGAAGACTATAAACAATACTCCCCTGGTGTCGCATTAGAATTTCATAATTTAAAAATGTTGTTTGAAAGTGATTATGATTATGTTGATTCGTGCACAGATGAAGATAATCAGTTGCTTAATAAGCTATGGCAGCATAAACGAGAGTTGATTTCAGCTACGATTTTCCAAACTTCGGTGAAAGGTAGATTCCTTTATCAGGGCATTAAATACGCTAGTTCACTTAAGGGATTAACAAAAACTATTCCTCGCATTAAAAAGTAAGTATTAAGAGAACAATCTATTAATACTTACTCAAATATTAACTATTATTAATTTAATTTTGGTTAACGCTTAAAATGAGTATGTACCCACTTATAAAGTGTCGGTAAAACGACCAAAGTTAATAACGTAGAAGAAATAATTCCGCCGATCACGACTGTTGCCAGTGGTCTTTGAACTTCAGCGCCAGTGCCGGTATTGAATGCCATAGGCACAAAACCTAAGCTTGCTACAAGGGCCGTCATTAATACCGGGCGTAAACGTTGGCTTGCGCCTTCCCATACCGCTTTAGATAGCTCTAATCCGCTTTCACGCAATTCTTTGATGAAAGACAACATCACGACACCGTTTAATACAGCAACCCCAGACAGTGCGATAAAGCCAACCCCAGCAGAAATTGATAATGGCATATCTCTTAGGGTTAAGGCGATGATTCCTCCTGTGAGCGCTAATGGAACTCCGGTAAAAATAATCAAGGTATCGCGCATTGAGCTGAAAGCACCGTATAGCAAGCCGATAATTAATATCAGCGTGATAGGCACAACAATACTTAAGCGCTGGCTGGCAGACTCTAGTTGCTCAAACGTGCCACCGTATTCCAACCAATAACCCGCTGGCAGATCAAGTTCGTTGCGCATCAAGTCTTGGGTTTCTGCAATAAAAGATCCTAGGTCGCGACCTTCGACATTAGCACTGACGACTATATTGCGCTTGCCACTGCGACGGTTGATTTGATTCGGGCCTTCTATTTCTAAAATATCGGCAATCTCACCGAGGGGGACATAAACTAATTCTGATTCTTCTTCATTAGGGTTGCTTAGATTAGGAATAGCAACTGGAATTTGAGCTAAGGCTTTTGGATCTTTGCTTAGGCTTTCATCCATGCGCACCAATAATTTAAAGCGACGATCACCTTCATAAATTAATCCAGTTTCAATACCGCTTACTGCGCTGCGCAATGTTTCTTGCACATCAGAAATTGTTAATCCTAGTAGCGCAAGGTGATCGCGCTGAGGCTCTACTGAGATCATAGGAAGGCCCTTCGCTTGCTCCATACGAACATCTTGGCCACCGGATATTTTAGCTAGCAGTTGAGCTGCTTTTGCGCCGACTTTAGCTAAGGTTTCTAAATCATCACCATAAATTCGCAAGGCAACATCAGCACGCACACCAGAAATGAGTTCGTTAAAACGCATTTCAATAGGCTGCGTTAATTCATAGTTATTGCCAGGTATTTCTTCAATCCCTAGACGAATTTCATTGACTAACTGTTGCTTCGGTTTATTCGGATTAGGCCAATCTTTTATTGGTTTTAAAATCAAGAAAGTATCGGCAACGTTAGGTGGCATTGGATCGTTAGCGATTTCTGCGGTACCGATTTTAGAAAATACCTGCTGCACTTCAGGAAATTCAGCGATGCGCCTTTCCAGCAATAATTGCATTTCTGTCGCTTGCTCTATACCTGTGCCAGGAATACGCATAGCGTGCAGAGCAATGTCGTGTTCATCCAGTTGAGGTAAAAACTCACTGCCTAAGCGAGTTGATTGATATGCAGTTGCAGAGACTAGAATAATTGCAGCGATAAAAACAATAGGGCTATTATTGAGTGCTAATTTTAATAGCGGCTGGTAAATATATCGCGCTTTAGTCATGACGAAATTTTCTTCTTCGCTGACTTTGCCTTTTACAAAAATTGCCACGGCGGCAGGAACAAAAGTAATTGAGAAAATTAACGCCCCTAATAGTGCAGCTACTACAGTAAACGCCATTGGGTGAAACATTTTTCCTTCAACGCCTGTTAGAGCAAAGATCGGCAGATAAACCAGCATGATGATTAACATGCCAAAGACAGCAGGGCGGAAAACTTCCTTAGTGCTTTCGGTGACTTCAATTAAACGTTCTTGCAGGTTTAATAAACGGCCATATTTTTTCTGTGCTAAACCTAAGCGACGCAATGCATTTTCGACAACGATAACAGCACCATCAACGATAATACCAAAATCAATCGCGCCTAAACTCATTAGGTTGCCAGAAACACGGTTCATGGCCATTCCTGTAATTGCGAATAACATGCTTAATGGAATGACGAGTGCGACGATAAAAGCTGCACGAATATTACCCAGTAGCGCAAATAAAACGGCGATGACGAGTACTGCCCCTTCGAATAAATTTGTGCGTACTGTCTCAATGGTTTTATCGACTAGGGTTGTACGATCATAAAGAGGAACGGCATTAATGCCTGGGGGTAAAAAGTCGTTAATTTCTGTTAGTTTTTTTGCTACGGCTTTTGATACCGTTCTGCTATTTTCACCGAGCAGCATAAAAGCGGTACCGAGAACTGTTTCTTCACCATCGAAGGTTGCTGAGCCTGTTCTTAATTCTTTGCCGTATTTTACGATAGCCAAATCTTTAATGCGCACAGGGGCATCATCACGTCGAGTGACAACCAGTTGAGCGATGTCGTCAAGGTTATTTAATTGCCCTGGCGAGCGAATTAACCACTGCTCGCCATTACGTTCGATATAACCAGCACCGGAGTTTTGGTTATTGTTTTTTAACGTACTAACGATATCAGCAACGGTAACTTTATAAGCGAATAATTTTCCGGGAATTGGGGCAACCTGATATTCGCGTGCGAAGCCGCCTATGCTATTGATCTCAGTAATACCAGGCACTTTTACCAGTTGTGGGCGAATGATCCAGTCTTGGATTGTCCTTAAATCTTCGGCGCTATACGGATTTCCTTCATCGGTTACCGCGTCATCTTCTGCTTGGATTGCATAGGTGAAAATTTCCCCTAGGCCACTCGCGACTGGACCAAGCCTGGGTTCAACACCTGCGGGTAGCTCGCCTTGAATCCCCTGTATGCGTTCGCTGATTTGCTGACGCGCCCAATAAATATCGGTGCCTTCTTCAAAAATTACAGTCACTTGTGATAGGCCGTAGCGAGAAATTGAGCGGGTATAATCCAGTTTTGGAATTCCTGCCATAGCATTTTCTACGGTATAGCTAATGCGTTGCTCGGCTTCTAAGGGGGAGTAACCAGGGGCACTGCTATTAATTTGTACCTGGACATTGGTGATATCGGGCACTGCATCAATCGGCAGCTGGGTGGTTTTATAAATACCGAGTCCTGCTATTAACAAAGTTGCCGCCAGTACTAACCAGCGCCTTTCGATAGCGAAGGTGATTAAGTGATTAATGATCATGGCTGGCACCACTTTTCAAAATATCAGCCTTAACAATAAAGCTATTTTCACTAACGTATTCAGTACCCTTATTCAGTCCAGATAATACTTCAATCCAATTATCATCTTGCTCGCCAATTTCAATCGCGCGCACAGAAAAATTGTTGCCATTACGTTCGAAGACAACAGTGTTATCTTCCATCTTTTGTAAGGCATCACGTTTAATTGCTAAATTTACTAATTTTTTGCCAATTTCAATATCTGCTTTTACGTGCATGCCTGGGCGCCAATGGCCTTCACTATTATCGATGGTGACGCGGGCGCGAGCGATGTGGCCACCGGTCATTTGTGGGGCAATATAACTGATTTTACCAAGTGATTTTTCGTGATTATGCAGGTCGTAAACATTCGCATTTTGACCGATGCTTAAGCGCTCAACATTTTCAGGAAATGCTGACATATCAACCCAGACTTTAGAGAGGTCGCTAATGAGGAGGATTTCTTCAGCGTCGACGCGATCTCCAGTATTCACCGAGCGCGAAGTGACTTCACCGGCGGAAGGACTTTTTAAAGTATAACTTTGCAAGGTTTGAATGTTGGTTAGGCGTGCTAAAGATTGTCCTTTTTTCACGCGATCACCCACTTGCACAAATACTTTATTTATCATGCTGGGGAAAGATGCGTGCAAGCTGAAAACCTGATCTTGCACTGGAGTAATTACACCAAACAAAGTATCAGTTTGAATTAATGTTTGTGGACCCGCGGCTTCGGATTTAATGCCAGAGGCTTGAATGAAATAAGCACTTATTGTAGTGCCTTCCGCATGCTCACCTTCGTTTTCGCCGTGCTTATGGCCATGTTCGTCTTGTGTATCATTTTCATTGGTATGCTCGTCGTAATCTTCACTGGCATAAGCGTTGTTGAAAGCTGATGCTGTTAGCATGAATGCTAATAATAAACGGCTGATAATAAACTGTGACTTGTTCATAAATAAATCCTTATTGAGCGCTGACAATTGACTGGCCTAAGATGCGTTCCAGTTCTAATACTTGATTGAAAATACGGACTTGGTTATTGATTAAGTCTTGCTCTAAATTGAATACTTGGTCTTGGGCATCGATCCATTGCAAAACCGTATATCTGCCTAGGCGATAGGCTTTTTGAGTCTCACTTAATAGCTCGATGGCGAGAGGGAGTAGCTGATTTTTAATCTGCTTGGCTAGCTGCATATCTTTAGCAAGGTTCTGCTGTATGCGTATTAGCTCTATGTGCAATTCATTGCGCTTAATTTCAACCTGCTCAAGACTCAGCTGCTGTTGGGCTAAGGCGCTATCGATACGGCCACGATTAGGATTGCTAAAGTTCAACGGCACCGCTGCCGTGAAGACTAAGGATTGGCCGCCGCCATTTCGGTCGTGGGCGATGCCGATACCTAGATCGATATTGGCATTGCCATTGGCTCGCTCCAATTGAACTTGGCTATCGGCTAAGCGCGATAACGCCACTTGCAGACGATAATCGGGTAGCTGTTCTAGCGACTCGGTAATCGTCATCGCTAATAAATCAGCTGCGGGTATTTTAGGCAGTTTAGATAGCTTGCCTATTACTTGTGTGAAGTTAAACTCTGGATTTTTATCGCTAGCGAGCCACATGGCACTTAGACGATTTTTCTCAAGGCTAATACTGAACTGCAATTGCTCTAGCGTATTTTCTGAGCGTGCTAAACGCAGTGCCATATTGCTTACATCGGCTTGTGAGATAGCCCCCGCTTGAGCGCGCTTGTTAATGATCTTAAGTGCACGCTTCTCTTGACCTGTACGAGTCTTAAGCAAGGTTTGCTGTTTTTGTAGCGCGAGTAGTTGGTAATAGCGGCGACTGGTTTCGGCTAATACATCTAACCGGGTAATAGCGAATTCAGCCTGTAATTGCTGCTGCTTAGCACTGCTATATCCGACTCTGCTTAGGCGTTTATCCCCAAGTTCAAAGCTTTGGCTAAACGTTAGTGTTGCTTCGTCTTGTCGCAGTTCAATATCGGCAAGGGTAATCGGGCTGATATCGGCTTGCTGCATCTCACCATCGACTTGGCGTACATAAAGCGGGTAAAGCCCAAGCTCTGGATTTTTGTTGAGCGTGAGCTGTAGCGCTTGTTTTAGCGATAAGCTGCTTGGCTCTTTTTGCTCTTTTTGCTCTTTTTGCTCTTTTTGCTCTTTTTGATTTATTGTTGCTTCGTTGGCAAATGCAGTTGCAGGTAAGCTGCAAGCCATTGCCAGCAAGCGCACAGAGGCCTGCCTGAATAAACGATTCATAAATATCCCACACGGCACTAAGCCATGACATAAAAAATTGATTAGATTATTGGCTACGGATTTGTAGCGTGTATTTATGAAATTGAGGTAGGAGGTGGAATCGGAGGGCTGTAAGTTAGAGTGCGATAGCAAGGAATAGCGCTGCTAATATTTAGGCTGGCCTTGAAGCTATCGCTAGCAGAATATTGAGTAGTTAAATCACTTAATACATGAAAATGGGTTTCTTCAGATTCACCCTGAGTGGTTTCATCCAAGTCTTGGCCAAAATCGAATAGGGTTTTTAAATCGGTAACGATGTGTAGGTGCGGGGTTTCTAAGGTGTCGTGATCGTTGGCGACCAGGTGCACAGAAGCCCATACGCTATTAATTAGCGTATTCGTGATAATAATAAATAGCGCCAAAAGGTGCTTTATTTTCACAGAGTGGACCTAAGATGTAAAAATATGAGGCTGTATTAATTCATAGTTCAAGATTAGGGGCAAGTAAGGGAGTGCAAAGATTGCTGCGTAGAAGCTCAGTCTTTTGTCGTGCATGATACACTGCGAAAAATAACTACTTAGGCATGTAGTAATAATTCGGATGTGGAGTGATTTATATGTGGAGTGATTTATATGTGGAATAGCTTGTATGTGGGGTGAGTTAGCAGGTGGTGCCCTAATCGGTTTGGCGGCGGCGCTATTATGGTTAGGTATCGGTCGAATTGGTGGTATTTCTGGGGTGGTGGCTAATTTATTTTTATTACGTCAAGGCCATCGAAACTGGAGCCTTTATTTCTTTGTTGGTTTGTTAGCGGCTTACCCTCTGTATGTATTATTAGCGGGTACTCCTGATATGCAGGTCACTGATAATAAATGGATTATTGCTGCGGCAGGTATTTTGGTAGGGGTGGGGACTTATATCGGTAATGGTTGCACTTCTGGCCACGGTGTATGCGGTACTGGTCGTTTATCTGTGCGCTCTATGGTGGCTACTTGTACCTTTATGGTATTTGGTATGTTGGCAGTTTTGGCTATGAATAACTTAAGAACCTATTTATGAATCAGCAAGTATCTAATAACAATATGATGAGTCAAAGAATCATGAAGCTGGTGACTCCTTTTGTTGCGGGTATTATTTTTGGCTTGGGACTTTTGGTTTCAGGTATGAGTAATCCTGCTAAAGTGCGCGGCTTTCTTGATGTGTTTGGTGATTGGCAGCCTGCCTTGATGGCCGTGATGGTAGCAGCAATTGTTATTTTTTCTGTGGCATATGCTTTGTCTAATAAAATGAAGCAGCCTTGGTTTCATAGTACTTTTCATAAACCTAGTTTAACGATTCTGGATGCGCGCTTGTTTATCGGCGCGGCATTATTTGGCATAGGTTGGGGAATGGTTGGTTTATGCCCTGGCCCCGCGCTATTGAATGTTATGACGGGGCAGGAGGATATACTTTTGTTTGTCGTGGCTTTATTGGTGGGTAATCGTATTGCTCACTATGCTGTAGGGCCTGCTAAATAAACGGCGCTAAATAGCTTGGTTTATATAAAGCCTCTAAAAGCACTCATGCTCGGCTTCAAACTGTCTTTACGCCAAATCATTGCAGTCGTGCTGCTACGCCATTGCTTGCCTAGCGTATGCTGCTGAATACTGCTGGCGAAAGGGTAGTAGTCCAATAGCACTTTCGGCACGATGCCCACTCCCATACCAGCCGCCACACAGCTTAATAGCGTGTGGTAAGAGCTGATTTCGATGATCTGTGCCGCTATGCCGCCTTCTTTGGTCCAGTCTCGCATGCGGCCGCGATAGGCGCATAAATGACTAAAGCTAAGTAATGTTGGCTCAGGGTCTAAATCAGCGGTGCTGTATATTTTTTTGTGTTTAAGGTCTGATACCAGTACGAGTTCTTCTTCGAAAATGTTGCTGATTTCTAGTCGAGCATCCTGTCTTGGGTCTGCTACTAAGGCAAGATCGATTTCTCCTGCTAGAACCTTCTCGATCAATTGCCCCGTAGGGCCAGTTTCTATCTGTAAGTTAACTTCTGGGTATTCTTGGTGAAAGCGCATCAAGGGCTCGGTTAGTCGAGTAGCGGCAACAGCTTCCATAGCACCAATGGTTAAGCGCCCCTTTGGTGTTGTTTGCTGCAGTTCGTTGATCGCTTGCTGAGATAGATTGATCATCTGCTTGGCATAAGGCAGCAGCTGCTCTCCTGCTGGGGAGATGCGCAGACGATTCTTCTCTCTTAGGAATAACTGAGTATCCAGCTCATGTTCGAGCTTTTGAATGCGGGCGGTGATATTAGACGGAACCCGGTGTAGCTGTTTTGCCGCGGCAGTAATACCGCCACAAACAGCGACCGCTTGAAATACCCTTAAATCTGACAGTTCCATAAACACCTCATCGACTACTTACTGGTAATTCACTAGATAAGAATTTGTTATTCATTATTATTCATTTTTAATGAATGTTAAAGGGGGCTATTGTAAATCCATGGATAAGATAAAGAACATTAATGGCAGATAGGGTTAATAACAGAGGTTGGGTAGGGCAATGAAGGCAAGGACTTATACACAGAACAAGTGGCACGTATCAGCAGACATTATTATCTGGTCGGCGATTATTTTTTACGGTTTGAATGAAGTATTACCTTACGATCAAATTGCTTTGCGCTATATGACGTGCGCGGCTTTTATCATTCCTAGCTTGTTTATCCGCAGTCGTTTTTTGTTTTATGTACCACGCTTGATGATTTGTGCGGTTACTGAGTTTAGCCAGCAGGTATTGGCGGTGATGATTCGCCGTACTGCGATGATGATGTTTATGTTTGGCTTCTCTTTCTTTATGGCATTTTTCATTGCAGGTGATCAGCAGGTCTCGCACTCAGTACTCTGGGCGAAAGCTGGAAAATATTACTTTGTGAAGAATAGAAGAAAGGTCTGCCTTAGGTTCTAACGAGTGAATGAATTAGAGAGTGGAAAAATGAAGGATCAGGGCATGAGTCGGCGGGCGTTAACTGAGCGTAGGAAAGGTTATGGTTTTGCCTTAGCGGCAGCGTTTATCTGGGCTGGATTCATTTTGGTATCGCGCATGGGAGGTATTAGTGAGTTATTAGCGTTTGATGTAATTGCGATTCGCTACATTACTTGCGCGAGTATTTTATTACCCATTTGGTGGTTTAAATTTCGTTTTAAATTATTTACACCACGATTGGTTATATGCAGTTTAGTGGGTGGCTTAGCCTATGCACTGTGTGCCTTTAGTGGTTTTCAGTTGGCATCAGCTTCTCATGCGGCAATCTTGTTACCTGGCATGATGCCGCTATTTATTATTGCCCTGTCATTTTTAATTAATAAAGAGCGCCATGGTTTGCAGAAGTGGCTAGGAGTAGGGGTTATTACTTTGGCTGTCTTAGTTTTGTTTACTGGAGAGCTGGGCTTGTTTGGTGGTGAGTTAGGCGTGTTTAGTGGTGAAATGTATTTAGGTATCGCAATGCTGATTGGCGATGGATGGCTAATTGCTGCTGCTTTTTTATGGGCTTTGTTTTCTGTATTAATTAAGCGTTGGGATATAACACCTTGGCAAGTAACTGTGAGTTTGGCGCTACTAACAGCGTTATTTTATTTACCGATATATTTTGCATTTTTACCGAAGGCTATTACGCAGGCGAGCTGGCAAGATATTTTATTACAAGCATTTTACCAAGGCGTGATGGCAACGATTATTCAGATGATTCTTTATGTGAAGGCCGTGCAAAAAATAGGGCCCGCGGAGATGGGGGCGGTGATGTCTATTGTGCCGGTTATTTCTGGTATAGCGGCCATTATTATTTTTAACGAAGTATTAACTCTAGAATTAATTATCGGTCTGTTATTGGTGAGTTTAGGTGCGTGGATTGCTTATAGCTCTCGCTTTAACCGAAAGAAATTATCAAAGCAACAACTCGAAAAAAAGAGCGAAAAAAAGAGGGAATTAGAATGCCTTACGTAAATATTAAAATTACAGATGAGCAAGTGACAGCAGAGCAGAAAGCAGCCTTGATTAAAGGGGCGACACAATTGTTGGTGGATGTGCTAAATAAAAATCCAGCAACAACTGTAGTGGTGATAGATGAAGTTAATACTGATAACTGGGGAGTGGGTGGTGAGGTGGTTACTTCATTAAGAAACAAAGCAACGACTGCAGCTCAAGAGGGTGATGAGCACCCTGTTGAGTTGCACGATACTGGCGGCCTTATGGCTTGGCCAGAAAAAGATTAGCGGCTATTGCTGTCTTTTTATAACTGAGCCGATGCCCAGATAATATCGGTTTTATTCGTGCTATGTTGATCACACAATGCAGTGTAGTGTTTTTCTACTATATTGCGTTTGATTTTCATAGTTGGGGTTAGTAAACCGTTTTCTGTGGTCCAGATATCGGCAATGATAAAGCAACGCTCGATGATTTCATGGTGCTCAAGCTGCTGATTCACCTTTTTGATGGTTGCTCGAATATTATCTTCAATCGCTTGTTTATTGTCTTTAATTTTCAGCTTGGCTGCTTCTGAAAGTTCGATTATGCAGATAGGTTGTGGAGCACCAGAGCCCGCAATGCAAACTTGTTCAATTAATTCATTGTACTGTAGCAAGCACTCAATTTTATTTGGCTGAACAAACTTGCCTTTACTGGTTTTGAATACATCCTTGATGCGTCCGGTAATTGTTAAATAACCGTCACTATCAATTTCGCCTTTATCCCCAGTATGTAACCAGCCATTACGGATGGTTTCTGCTGTTTTTTCAGGCTCTAAATAATAGCCTGTCATTAGCGATGGTGAGCGAGTAATGATTTCGCCTTCATCTGTAATTTTTATTTCGGTATTCGGCATGGCGGTAATTGAGCCGACGGTACCGATTTTTACTGCTCCAGGTAAGTTTAGTGCTGGGCCGTATGCTAGGTTTTCTGTCATGCCATAACCTTCGTTAATTTCGAAGCCTATGTCCTTGTACCATTGTAATAAATCCAACGTGATCGGTGAGGCGCCTGAAATCAGCATGCGAGATTTATCTAAGCCCATCCCCTTCTGAATCTTTTTACGAATAAGTTTATTAATTAGAGGAATACGCAGCAGTTTGTCTAGCTTCTTTTGAGGTAACTTTTGATTTACTTTCTGCTGAAATTTTTGCCAGATACGTGGTACGGCAAATAATAAGGTTGGGCGCGTTGTTTGTAGATTCTCGCCGAAGGTATCGAGGGATTCGACAAAAGAAACATCACTACAGCCGTAAGTGGAACACCCCAATACCATAAAGCGTTCGGCGATATGGGATAACGGTAAAAAGGATAAATAGCGATCATCTTTATTGATTTTCAAGACACGAGTAGCGCTTTGCGAACCCGAGCTAAAGGTGCGGTAAGTATGCATCACGCCTTTTGGGTTGCCGGTGGTGCCTGAGGTATAGATGATGGTCATTAGATCATCCATCGGCTGTATAGGGCTGCCGGAAAAAGGGGCTGAGTTTGCTAGCAGTTCATCCCACTGATGGTCGGCTTTTATATCCATTGGATAAGGCATAGCAATTCGGCTGATGTTGTCTGGGATGCCAGGTTCCATTCCCTTGGCGCCATCGAGCTTGCCAATAATGATGACTTTTGAATCGCTATGCTTCAATACATATTCAAGGGATTCTGGGGTTTGCATAGGGTACAGCGGAACACTGATTAAGCTGGCAAGCTGAATAGCGTAGTCGCTGATAAACCACTCGGCACAATTCTTCGCCAGGATAGCAACACGATCGCCTTTGACTAAGCCTTGAGCCAATAATGCAGTGGCTAAGCGGCGGGCTTGGTCGTTTACTTGCGCCCAAGTATAGGTTTTATATTCGCCATTAACTGGCTGGCGTAGGAATATTCTATCGGGAAGGTTTTCATTCCATTTATACAGCATTTCTAGGGGAGTGGTATAGCTTGCCTGATATGGATCCATGGTATGCGCCGTTTAATTGCCAGTTAAGTTTATTGGCAGTTATTCTACACATAAATTTGAGGGAGCAATGATTTAAATGTGATATTCCTTCGGACGTTCTTTGGGCAGGTCTAAGGTAAAGCGGGTTCCCTTTCCAGGCTCGGATTGCACTTGAATATCACCACCGAACCTTTGCTTAATTAGGTTGTATACGATTGTTAAGCCAAGGCCTGGGCCTTTTGAACGGCTGGTGGTGGTATAGAAGGGGCTGTAGATGTGCTTGATTATATCTTGATTTATGCCTTTGCCATTGTCACTGATGCTCAGTTTGATGCGGTCTGCACTTTCTATTGCTTCAATATCAATTATACCTTTTTGCCCTTTATCAAAACCGTGGTGCAGTGCATTTAGAATGAGGTTGCTTAAAATCTGCTGATAGTCGGAAACATAAGATTCAAAAAAAATCACGGCAGAAATGTTATTATTAATAATAACAGCGTGTTTCTTTATCTCAGACTTTAAGCTATCGATTAATGCCTGCGTATGTGTTGATAGCTGGAAATTACTGATGTCGCTGCTAGATTGGTCTACTGCTATCTTTTTAAAGTTATTAACTAGATTGGCTGCTTTTTTTAAATTATTTTCAGACAGCTCAACGGATTCAGAAATGATACTGAGTTTTTGGCGAAGGTTTGTTTCAGTAATCGTTTTATTTTCTAATAAATTCAGTATCTGTTCGCTGGTATCGGTAATCATAGATGTTGCCGAGATGGCAATGCCTATTGGCGTATTGATTTCATGGGATATGCCCGCGACTAAGGTTCCTAATGAAGCGTATTTTTCTTGCTCCATTAGGTGCTGAGTTGCACGAGTCAGTTCTTTGGTTCTTTCTGTTACCTTTTCTTCCAAGCTTTCATTTACTGCTTTCAATGCTAGTGTTTTTTCATGGGAATCAATTTCGGCAGCAATACGTCCAGAGAAAAGTTTATATAATGTATGTACTTCTTCTGGGTTGTCGATTTTATGTTCATACAGTGCGACAACGATGCCTAATATCTCATGTTCACTATTCTTGAGGGAGGCACCCACATAGGCTTCAATACCCATGTCTTGCAATAAAATATCTTTCGGAAACAGCTTGGTAATATTGGCAGGGTAAACATTTATGCGATCGCAGGCCACTTCGGCGCAAGGAGTATCTCTTAGTTCATACTCAAAATTATCAATGTGCTGGCCGTGGGCATAGGTGGAAATTGTTTTGGATGTCGTTAGTTGGTCATCAACTCGGGCGATAAAGCAATAGTCGGCATCTACGGCATTCGCTAGGCTAGCGGTGACTTTTTGGAAGAATTGACCACCGTATGAGCTGGAGATACTGTCAACAATGGCTTGTACTTGTTGTTGAAAAGACGGCTGCTGAAAGGACACGGAATTTATCTCTACTGAATTTAATGGGTCATATCAGTATAGTTTAGGAATTCAGTGAATTACAGGCACAAAAAAACCAGCCGAAGCTGGTTTTTTTATTTAAGTCCTAGTGCCACTCCGCTGAGTGGCTAGATCTTAAGCTAAATACTTAGCAATTAGCCTTTAAGGGCTAATACTGAAATATTTAAACGGCTCTTAGTACGAGCAGCCTTGTTCTTGTGCAAAATACCTTTAGTAACCATCTTGTCGATGTAAGGCATAGCATTATTCAAAGCAGCTTGTGCTTCGTCATAGCTTTTTGCGTCGATACCAGCTTGTACTTTCTTGATTGAAGTACGAACCATAGAACGTAGGCTAACGTTACGAGAGCGACGTACTACAGCCTGGCGTGCGCGTTTTTTCGAACCAGCGGAATTTGCCATAGTCGGCTCCTTTGGGAATTATTTAGTAAAATTTAGGGCGTGAATTATCCTGACTAGGGCCTGTAATGTCAACAGGCAATTCAGGAAAATATTCGGCCTTTGCTTATTGGTGGCTAAGTTAACAAAAAAGCCAAGAATATCAATGGCTTATTTGTAATTAGCGAGTGACTTTTTGGTCGCTAGTGAGCTCAAACGGGCTTAATCGCTAGGCTCAGGGTCATTTGCGCGAGTTGATCAATGGTCATATCGCCTTCTTGGCGATACCAGTTGACTGTCCAGCTCAATGCACCAGTGAGTAAGCGGCGTAATACAAAAGGATCGATAACGACCAAACCAGCATCTTTGGCTTCATTTAAAGCACTTATCCACAAATCTTCATAGAGTTCGCGTAATTTTAGAATGTGTTGCTGATTTTCTTCTTTTAATGAGCGCCATTCATATACAAGAACTGTCATTGCTGCCCCCGTTTCTCCCAATACAGATTTAAGTTCGCATTCTATTAGCGCTAATACCTTGTCTTCGGGCTTCGGGCTAGCAGCGAGTGCCACTTTCATTAATTCAGTATTGAGCAGGATGGTTTCTTCCATCACGGCTTTTAAAATGGCTTCTTTATTGGGGTAGTGATGAAACAGGCTGCCTGACTGTATGCCGACGGCCTTACCGAGATCTCTAACGGTCGTGCGCTCATAGCCTTTTTCTTTAAACAACGTGGCAGCGGCCTGCAATAAACGGCCTTTGGCGCTATCAGGCGCATTGATGGTGCCTTGCTCGATCAAGTGCTGCTGGGTGGTAGATAGTGTGACCGTGGCAATAGGGGTCGTGTTTTGGGACATAAGTAGATGTGCTCAAAATAGTCATATATAGATATGAATCTATAGATAACATTGAATCAAACACTTTACAAACCAAGCGCTTGCTTGGTAGTCTTGGGTTATTGATATTCTGTTATGAATATAGACGTGTAAATTTTAGGCTCGGGCTATGACTGAAAAGACTGTTACTGAAGAAATTGCGACTGAAAAGAAAGTACGTATTGGCTGTGCATCGGCGTTTTGGGGTGATACCTCAATGGCGGCGCAGCAATTAGTGAAGCAAGGTCAGATCGATTATTTGGTTTTTGATTATCTTGCGGAAGTGACCATGTCGATTATGGCAGGGGCGCGAATGAAAAATCCTGAAGCGGGCTTTGCTCCAGATTTTGTAATGACCTTAGAGCGTTTGCTTAAGCCAATTGCTGAGCAAGGCATCAAGGTTGTGAGTAATGCGGGTGGGGTTAACGTGCGAGGCTGCGTTGCTGCGTTGCAAGCGGCTATCGATAAAGCAGGTATTAATTTAAAAGTCGCTGCTGTTGAAGGAGACAACTTGGTTAAGCGCCAGCAAGAGTTCTCACAAGCGGGTGTGGTTGAGATGTTCTCCGGGGAAGAATTTCCACAGCAGTGCCTAAGCGTTAACAGTTATTTAGGTGCTAGCGCTGTGCGTGATGCGTTAAATGCCGGTGCCGATATTGTAATCACTGGCCGCGTTGTCGATAGCGCGGTTGTGCTTGGGCCATTGATGCACGAGTTTGATTGGACGGAAACAGATTACGATCAACTGGCCCAAGGCTCTTTAGCAGGCCACGTCATTGAATGTGGTGCGCAGTGTACTGGTGGCAACTTCACCGATTGGCAGCTCGTGCAAGAAGGCTATGCCAATATGGGCTTCCCGATTGTTGAGTGTGTGGCAGACGGCTCTTTTGTGGTGAGTAAGCCAGAAAATACTGGTGGTTTAGTCTCTGTTGGTACTGTGGGCGAGCAAATTCTTTATGAAATCGGCGACCCTTCGCAATACCTTTTGCCAGACGTGACCTGTGATTTTACGGCTGTGCAATTAGAGCAGTTAGATGAAGGTCATGTTTTAGTTCATGGGGCCAAAGGTCGTGCGCCTTCGGATCATTATAAGGTCAGTGCAACCTATATGGATGGTTTCCGCTGTAATGCTTCTTTTATGATTGGTGGCCGCCAAGCGGTTGAAAAAGGCCAGCGTGTTGCGGAAAGTATTATTGAGCGTGTGAGCTTTATTTTTAAAGCAATGGGGCTAGAAAATTTTACAGCCACTGATATTGAAGTATTAGGTAGTGAAACGACTTATGGTGAACATTCTCGCGGTTTAAAGAATCGCGAAGTTGTGGTTAAAATTGCCGCGCATCACCAAGATAAAAAAGCATTGGGTATTTTTGCTCGTGAAATTGCCCAAGCAGCCACAGCAATGGCTCCGGGTTTGACGGGGTTAGTGGGCGGTCGTCCGAAGCCTAGCCCTATGATTCGTTTGTTTTCATTCTTGTGGCCTAAAGATCAGATTGATGTTTCTTTTACACTAAGTGAGCAGGCTTCTAATGTCGCAATTTCTCAAGGTGAATGTTTAGCGGATTGTGCGCAAGCATCTACTGCATTAGTTAAAGAATATTCGGTAAATGAAATAGGTCTCTCTAATTGCGATGCGTCTACATCGTTAATTAATTTAGCAATGGCGCGCAGTGGTGATAAAGGCGATCACTGTAATGTGGGTATTCTAGCTCGCGACCCTGCTTACCTTCCTTATATTCAAAACGCAGTACAGCCAGAAAAAGTCCGCCAGTATCTTTCTCATATTATGAGCGAACATAGTGATGTGAAATTATATGCCTTACCTGGTTTGGATGCGTTTAACTTGATGCTAGAGCAAGCGCTAGGCGGTGGTGGTATTGCCAGCTTACGCATTGATCCGCAAGGCAAGGCAATGGCGCAGCAGTTATTAGATATGCCAATTCAAGTGCCCGCTGAAATGGCGAAGCATGCTGAAGAAAATTATAAAGTGCTTATTTCTAGTGCTAGCAAAGAAAGTGGAGCGCAAGCGTAATGGCTATTTTAACAACCGAAATTCAAGCGCATAGCGAAGATTTTGCAAATAACTGCGCGGCGATGCAAGTTGCCATTGATGAGTTTCGCAGTGTCGAAGAAAAAGTTTTAGCAAAAGCAGAGCAAGCAAAAGAAAAGTTCCGTAAGCGTGGCAAGTTATTACCTCGTGAACGTTTAAATCTTTTATTGGACAGCGGTTCTAATTTTCTAGAACTATGCTCTCTTGCGGGTTTGAAAATGCATGACGATAAAGACGGCAGTGGCGCGGGTGGCGGCATTATTGCTGGCATCGGTTATGTGGCGGGCAGCCGTTGCATGATTCAGGTGAATAACAGTGCTATTAAAGGCGGCACGATTTCTCCAGCGGGTTTAGATAAAACGTTGCGTATTCAAGAAATTGCTCGTGCGAATAAATTGCCGATTGTGACCTTAGCCGAATCGGGTGGTGCTAATTTACAATACGCGACGGACGTTTTTGTTCCGGGCGCACAAGCCTTTGCTAACCAAGCGCGTTTATCGGCGGCGGGTATTCCTCAGATTACTGTAGTACATGGTAACGCAACTGCAGGTGGTGCTTATCAGCCGGGTCTTTCTGATTTTATTATTGCGGTACGTAATAAAACTAAAATGTTTTTAGCGGGGCCACCTTTGTTAAAAGCGGCGACTGGCGAGATTGCAACGGATGAAGAATTAGGTGGAGCTGAATTGCATGCCTATGAAGCTGGTACGGCGGATTATTTAGCCGAAGATGATGCCGATGGTGTGCGCATTGCTCGTGAAGTGATGGCTGGCTTACCTTGGAATGATCAAGTTGCTGCGCGTAAAGAAAAGACTTATGAAGAACCTCTTTATAGTGCTGATGAATTATTAGGTGTTGTGCCTTGTGACTCTAAGAAGCCTTACGATGTGCGTGAAGTTGTTGCGCGTATTGCTGATGGCAGTAATTTCCAAGATTTCAAACCTGATTTTGATATTCAAACTGTTTGCGGCTTTATAAAAATTGCTGGTCATGCGGTAGGGATTATTGGCAACAATGGGCCGATCACTGCGAAGGGTGCTAATAAAGCGGCGCAGTTTATTCAGTTGTGCGATCAGAACCAAGTTTCACTTTTATTCTTGCATAATACTACGGGCTTCATGGTGGGAACCGATTCTGAAAATAGCGGTATTATTAAGCACGGTTCTAAAATGTTGCAGTCGGTTGCTAATGCTCGTGTGCCTAAAATTTCAATTGTGATAGGTGGATCATACGGTGCGGGTAACTACGCTATGTGTGGTCGTGGTTTGGATCCGAGATTTATTTTCGCTTGGCCTAATAGCAAAACTGCTGTTATGGGCGGCGCGCAAGCGGGTAAGGTTTTACGCATTGTGACGGAAGAGAAGCAGCTGAAAATGGGGCAAGAGCCTGATGAGAATATGCTTGATCAAATTGAGCAAATGACGGCGGCGAAATTAGAAGCAGGTTCGACAGCCTTATTTGGTACGGCACGTATTTGGGATGATGGTTTAATCGATCCACGTGATACGCGTAAGTTGATGGTGATGCTATTAGACATGTGTGATGAAGAGAAGCATCGTTCTCTTCAGGGTAATAGTTTTGGTGTTAGTCGTTTTTAGATTTTAGGCCTTCGAGATAAAAGAGTGAGACGGTTTTGGTTTTTTAACCGCTTTCGCTTGCTATCGATATTGGGTATGTCGTTAGGCGGCACGCCGTGAACCCATCCATGGGGGCTCGGAGATCCCATCCTTGGGATCTAACGGCCTTAAACAACATACCCAATACCGATAAGCGAAAGCTGACAGCAATCATATTTGCAAAGATGACTCTTTTAAGGAACCCGAAGCCGCCAACTTTATATTGTTGAAGGTTTCGAATAAAGAACAGTATTAGAGGCGATGTATTAGGTGGCTTGTTTGAAGCCCTTCTGCAGCAGGGAGCTGCGGAGAGCCTACATGGACGTATTCACGGCGTGGCGAAGAACGAGCTAGCTAATGCAGAGTAAGCCAATATTTAAAATCACGGCGTTATAGAATTTAAACCACGCCTAAGAAATTATAAAATTAAAGAATAGGAATAATAAAATGATCCTGACTCAAGAACATAACGAAATAAAAAGAACCGTTCGTAATTTCGTAGAGAACGAAATTAATCCGAATATAGAACAGTGGGAAAAAGACGGTATTTTTCCAGCGAAAGAATTATTCAAGAAAATGGGTGACCTTGGTCTGCTAGGTATATCTAAGCCTGAGTCTGCTGGTGGTATGGGTTTAGATTTCTCTTACGAAATGGCAGCGGCTGAAGAATTCGGTGGCATCATTTGTGGTGGTGTACCCATGGCCATTGGTGTGCAGACTTGTATGGCAACGCCAGCACTTGCACGCTTTGGTAGTGCATACATTCAAGAAACTTTCTTAGCCCCAGCCGTTGCGGGTGACATGGTTGCTTGTATTGGTGTGAGTGAGCCTGGTGCAGGTTCTGATGTTGCTGCGATTAAAACTGCTGCTGTAAAAGATGGCGATGACTACATCATCAATGGAACAAAAATGTGGATTACAAATTCCACACAAGCAGATTTCATTTGTTTATTAGCTAATACATCTGATGATAAAGCGCATAAAAATAAATCATTAATCGTCGTGCCAATGGATTTGCCAGGAATTAGCTTCTCTGAAAAACTCGACAAGCTAGGCATGCGTTCATCGGATACCGCACAGGTATTTTTCGACAACGTTCGTGTACCGCAGAAAAATTTAATTGGTAGCGAAGGCGCTGGCTTCATGATGCAAATGATGCAGTTTCAAGAAGAGCGTATGTACGTTGCTGCTATGTCTTTGAAGTCGATGGAAATCTGCGTCGATACTACTATTGAATATTGTCGTGAACGTGAAACATTCGGCCAGCCTTTGATCAATAATCAAGTAATTCATTTCCGTATGGCGGAATTACAAACCGAAATTGAAGCACTGCGCTGCATGGTTTATCAGGCCTGTGAAGGTTATTTAAATAAACAAGACATGACTCGTTTAGCGTCGATGGCGAAGTTGAAATCGGGTCGCCTAGTGCGTGAAGTAGCTGATAGCTGCTTACAGTACTGGGGTGGTATGGGCTTTATGTGGGATAACGTTGTTTCTCGCTTCTATCGTGATAACCGCTTAGCTTCTATCGGTGGTGGTGCAGATGAAATAATGATTGGAATTATCTGTAAGTACATGGATATTTTGCCTAAAAAACGTAAGTAAGCTGAGTCTATTCACCAGCTTGGGTTAGTTGAATCAATACATGCTTTTTTCAGCCGCCGAATCGATGAGCACATCCATGTGCCAGCGATTCTACCGCGACATCCTGTCGCTGCTAAGAAAAAACATCTATTGCTTCAACTCAGAACATTGTATTTAACGCAGAAAAGGCACTGAAATGAGCCAACAAGAATTTGAAACATTAGTAATACAAGACCAAGGTCCTGTATTACGCGTAATGCTAAACCGTCCAAAGCTGGCGAATGCCATGAACCTTAAAATGGTCAATGAGCTAATGGCGATAATGGAAAAAGTTGAACAAGAAAACTATCGTGTATTAATTATTAGCGGTGGTAATGGCAACTTCTGTGCGGGTGGTGATATTAAAGATATGCAATCAGCGGGTGCTGATAAGCAAGCTTTAGTTGAATTAAATCGCGCCTTTGGTCACATGATTACTAAAGCGGATCATTTACCTGCTGCGGTTATCTGCGCACTAGAAGGTGCAGTTTTAGGTGGTGGTTTTGGTTTGGCCTGTGTTTCTGATTTAGCCATTGCTGTTGAGGAAACTCAGTTTGGTTTGCCAGAAACTTCGCTAGGGATTATTCCTGCGCAAATAGCGCCGTTTGTTGTGAAGCGAATCGGCTTAACTCAAACCCGTCGTATGGCTTTGTTTGGCAATCGTATTAAAGCTCAAGAAGCGATGAGTTTGGGTTTGATTCATCAAGTTGTAGAAAGTAATGAACAACTTGATGAAGCTGTCGCGAAAGCGGTGAAGCTTGCACTTAAGTGTGCGCCACAAGCATCAAAAACAACTAAAGCTTTGATTCATAGTGTTGAAAACGAAGATCTTGAACCATTGTTAGATCAAGCTGCATTAGATTTTGCCGATGCAGTTATGGGTGAAGGCCGTGAAGGTGGTGCTGCCTTTATGCAAAAACGTTTACCAGCTTGGGCTGATGTATTTTTATCAGAATCAGCTACACAAACCGCTGAGGAAAATAAAAAATGAGCCCTATTAATAAAGTTAGTAAGTCTTTCACTAAGGTGCTGGTCGCCAACCGTGGCGAAATTGCAGTTCGAGTAATTCGTTCTGCGCAATCTTTAGGCTATCGTACCGTTGCAGTATTTTCTGAGGCGGATAGTAATGCACCTCATGTGAGTGCCGCTGACGAAGCAATCTGTATTGGTGCAGCGCCCGTTGGCGAAAGCTATTTAGTGGCGGATAAATTAATTGCAGCGGCTAAGAAAACTGGCGCGGATGCAATTCATCCTGGATACGGCTTCTTATCAGAAAATTCAGCTTTCGCTAAAGCGTGTGTTGATGCCAGCATTATATTTATTGGCCCTCGTCCAGATGCTATTGATTTAATGGGTAGCAAGCGCCATTCAAAAATTGCCATGATCGAAGCAGGGGTTCCTTGCATTCCTGGTTATGAAGGTGCAGATCAATCGGATGAGGTATTAAAAAATGCCGCCATCGATATTGGCATGCCAGTAATGCTAAAAGCCAGTGCCGGTGGTGGTGGTCGTGGTATGCGTTTAGTGACGGATGCTAATGATTTAGATGAACTGATTAAGTCAGCACGCTCGGAAGCATTAAATGCTTTTGGTAGTGGAGAGTTAATTATTGAAAAAGCAGTGATGCAGCCGCGCCATATTGAAATTCAAGTTTTTGCCGATACTTTTGGTAATACGGTTTATTTAGGCGAGCGTGATTGTTCTGTGCAGCGCCGTCATCAAAAAGTAGTTGAAGAAGCGCCTTCACCTTTTGTTAGCCCTGAAATGCGTAAAGCGATGGGTGAAGCCGCAGTTAATGCCGCGAAGTCTTGTAATTACGTGGGTGCAGGTACCGTAGAATTTTTAGCTGATAGTGAAGGTAATTTCTATTTTCTAGAAATGAATACTCGTTTACAGGTTGAGCATCCAGTGACTGAGTTAATTACAGGTTTAGATTTGGTGGCGATGCAGTTACGTATTGCCGCAGGGGATAAGCTTTCAATCACTCAAGAAGATGTAATATTAACAGGCCATGCGATGGAGGTGCGTTTATACGCAGAGGACCCAGGCGCTAACTTTATTCCACAAACTGGTTTATTAAACTTGTGGCAGCCAGCTTCTGGTGATGGTATTCGAATCGACTCAGGCATTAAACAAGGCCAAACGATTAGTTCATTTTATGATCCTATGTTGGCTAAAATTATTGCTTACGGTGAAAACCGTGAAGAAGCACGTCGTCGTTTAGTGCGTGCTGTAGAAGATAGCCACTTATTAGGCATTAAAGATAACCGTGCTTTTTTAGCATCGATTTTGCGTGACGATACGTTTATTCAAGGGGGCGCAACGACCGCTTTTATTGGCGATAATTTTAGCGAAGATGAAAGTATGCAGCCGTTAAAGGCGAAAGCTCAGGAAGTTGCTTTGGCTGCATCTATTTTATCTGCATTAGGTTCTGATTCTGCTACTGGAGCAGGAACAGGTTGGCAGAATAATACAGCAGGCAGTCGCTTCATTAAATTGTCGTGCGAAGAGCAAACTTTTGAATTAGCGTTAATCGCGAAAAATAATACCATTACTGTTGAATTCTCTGCTGATGATTCTCTGCAAGGTATTAGTCCTAAGCCAGTTACTATTCAGCCAGTTGTTATAAAAATAGTAGAGCAATCTAAAAATACGCTGAAATATTTAAGTGATGATGTTGTTCGTACTGTTGTTTATAGCGAAACAAAAGGCGAAGGCGATTCGCTAGGTTGTGATCAAGTCCACTTGGCTGCTAGGTATGGTAATTTAACCTTTACTGATATCAGCTTACAGTCAGCAAAGAAAAATAAAGGCGGTTCAGATCAGGTATTGGCATCTATGGATGGTGGCATGGTTGATGTGATGGTAAAGGTTGGCGATGCGGTTGCAGTTGGCCAAACCTTAGCGGTATTGGAAGCCATGAAAATGGAGCATCCATTGAAAGCAGGTGTCGCTGGCACAATTGCAGAAGTATTAGTGCAAGCGGGTGATCAAGTTAAAGGTCGCCAAAAATTAATTCAGATTTTGGCAGATGAAGCTGAAAGTTAGGTTGCTAGATTATCGGTTTAAAGAATATTGGTTTTAAAGAATGTTGGTTTTTAAACCGCACTAAGCTTGCTATCGATATTGATTATGTCCTTTTGCAGCGTGCCGTAAAAAATTCAATATACAGCGTGAATAAAAGCATGCGGTATTTAATGTATTAAGAGTTTAGAAAATAAAAGTAAGGAATTTATTATGAGTTCATTGAAAAATAAAACCATCATCATCACTGGCGCTAGCCGTGGTATCGGCCGTGAAGTTGCTTTGGCTTGTGCGGCTGAAGGTGCAAATATTGTTATTGCTGCTAAGTCTGATCAGCCTCATCCAAAATTGGAAGGCACTATTCACTCGGTAGTAAAAGAAGTTGAAGAAGCAGGCGGTCAAGGTCTAGCGGTTAAAGTGGATGTGCGTAGCGAAGAAGACATCGACAACTTAATTAAGCTAACCGTAGAAAAATTTGGTGGTATCGATACCATCATTAATAACGCGGGTGCAATTGCTTTAGCGGGTGTTGAATCAACGCCACTGAAAAAACTAGATTTGATGATGCAAGTAAACTTCCGTGCAGTTTTCTTGCTTAGCCAGAAAGCATTGCCGCATTTGAAAAAGTCTGAAAATGGCCATATTCTAAGCTTCTCGCCACCATTAGATTTAGATCGTCGCTGGATGCGTAATCACTCGCCGTATACGCTAACGAAATACGGTATGTCGATGTTGACTATGGGCATGTCTGACGAATTTAAGCGTTATGGTATTGCGGTAAACGCGCTTTGGCCTCGTACTGTGATTCATACTGCTGCCACTTCCTTTGGTGGCAAGCAGTCGTTCGATCGCGCTCGCGCCCCTAAGATTATGGCGGATGCGGCGTTTGCATTATTGAAAACTGAAAATCGAGAAATTACTGGCCAGCTGTTAATTGATGAAGACTTCTTGCGTACTCAGGGTGTGGAAGACTTTGAACAGTACCGTGCGAATCCAGAAAGTGATAAGACGGATTTGATGCCTGATTTGTTTGTGCAAGAAGCCGATGCTTATGTGCGTGGCACAGTGGCTCCTCTTGCAGGTTTGTCTGTAGAATAAATATTTGAAGAGTAACTGATATGTCTTTAATGAGTTTACGCAACGACGGCAAGGTTGCGATTATTTCTATGGATAATCGCAAAAATGCCAATAACCTTGAATTTGCCCAGCAGTTATTAGGCTTGTTAAAACAAGTAGAAGAAGAGAAAACCAATAAAGCATTAATTATTGCCTCCAGTGATGAAAAAAACTGGAGCCAAGGCATTGATGTCATGTGGTTGATGAGCAGTATTCAGGGCGGTAAGAAAGAAGATGTTCAGGCTTTCTTGTCGACTATGGATGAAGTTTATACCCTGATGCTGCAATACCCAATGCCCATTATTGCGGCGATGAATGGTCATACCTTTGGTAATGGTATTGTGATCGCGGCGGCATGTGATTTTCGGTTTATGCGCAGTGATCGTGGTTATATTTGTTTTCCTGAAGTGGATATGAATATTCCGTTTGTGCCAGGCTTGATTGATGTAATTTTAAAAGCGATTCCTCAGTATAAGTTTAACGACATGATCTTAACCGGTCGTAGATTAGGCGCTGAAGAAATGGCGGCTGCCAATTTCATTGATCGTACTTTCGATTCAGTGGAAACATTAAATGATGGTGTACTAGAGTTCGCTAAAACCTTTAATAAAGGTCGTGCAATTTTTGCTGAACATAAACGCCGTTTACATAAGTCAGTATTAGATGCGATAGCGGAGAAAAACCCTGCGGTGATTGCTGAGCTGGATATTCTTTTATAATAAGGGATGGATGACTCTATTGTTAAATACCCAGCGGGCTATGGATTGCGGCTGGGTTTATTCAGACACCTCTCTATTCTCGATCAGTTTGCTGTATTAATTCTCTCTAATCATTGTTTTTGTGGGGTAATTTTAAGTTACCAACAACTTCTGTGGATAAATATGGGTATAAAATATTTATAACCGCTCCTAGCCCCTGTAGAATCAGTCTTTGAGTTAAATTGTTGCTTTTTCGAACAATTGTTTGAATTTGTTTAAAGCCAGTAAAGTCAATGGTTTAGAGGCTTTTTTTAAGGTTAATTAGGCTGTGGAAAAAAATACAGTTTATTTTGAAATTTGTTCAATACAAGACTTGTTTTTAAAATTTATAAACGTTATTTAGACCGAAAGGCAGTAGTTATCAGAATTGTATCCACAGACTTTGTGGATAACTACAAGTATAACTAATGGTATAACTTTAACGTCTGTATTTTTACCCTAGCTCTGTGCAGTTATTTCTTCACACCACTCAAATCGTTCGTTTTTTGATCAGCTAATGAGTTCGATTACGGCTGAATTGTTAATGCATTATCTGGTAAGATAGGCCACATATTTTTTGCTCTATTAGGTCATTTTATGAAACTACTAATCCGTAACCTTGCTCGTACTCTTACTGAAGAAGAATTAGAGCTGCTTTTTGCTCCATTTGGCGAAGTCGCGGAATGCACTTTGGTGATGGATGCGAATACTGGTGAATCTAAGGGTTTTGGCTTTGTTGAGATGCCTGGGCCAGGTAACGCTAAAGCGGCGATGAAGTCGTTAAATGCGACAGAAATTGCTGGCCAAGTAATCCGTGTAAAGCGAGCAACTGAAAAGTAGTACCTGATTGCAGTCTCTTTAATAAGCACGGAAGCTCCATGTCCCAACCGGTAAAGCCAAACGATGAGTCTTCATCATCTTCAGATAAAAAAGACTCATTAATAAAATCTTCTAGTATTGTCAGTATCATGACCTTACTCAGCCGAGTATTAGGCTTAGTTCGTGATGTGGTGGTGGCGCAGTATTTTGGTGCTAGGGCAGATGCTTTCTTTGTGGCGTTTAAGATACCGAATTTTTTACGCCGCTTATTTGCCGAAGGGGCGTTTTCGGTGGCCTTTGTGCCGGTGCTTTCCGAATACAAGACCCAGCGCAGTGTGGCCGAAGTTAAGATGCTTATTGCTAGTGTCTCGGGGGTATTGGGATTAGTCCTGTTTTTGGTGACGGTTGTTGCTTTGCTATTAGCCCCTTGGTTGCCGTATGTGTTTGCCCCTGGCTTTAGTGGTGATGCAGAAAAATTTGCCTTAACGGGAAATATGTTACGGATTACCTTCCCGTATTTGTTATTTATCTCTCTTACTGCGTTTGCGGGCAGCATCTTAAATGCTTATGGTCGTTTTGCGGTGCCAGCATTTACCCCTATCTTGCTCAATATCTGTTTAATTTTCTCTACGCTGGTGATGACCAGTTGGTTTGTTGAACCCTTATATGCACTCGCTTGGGGTGTGTTTATGGCAGGAGCATTACAGTTTTTGTTCCAACTGCCATTTATTGCGCGCTTGGGCTTATTGGTGCGTCCGACCTATCAGCCGAAGCAAGAGGGTGTGGGGCGTATCTTGAAATTGATGGGGCCTGCTTTGTTTGGGGTTTCTGTTAGTCAGATCAATCTATTATTAGATACCTTACTGGCATCTTTCTTAGAACCGGGCAGTGTCAGTTGGTTGTATTATTCTGATCGCTTAAATAACTTACCTCTGGGGATCTTTGCTATCGCTATTGGGGTGGTGATTTTACCCGCATTATCGAAAAAGCATGCCGAAGATAATTCAGAACATTTTGCGCAAACGCTAGATTGGGCAACGCGGATGATTTTTCTGTTGGCGCTACCTGCGGCATTAGCCTTAGTCGTATTAGCGACGCCGTTAATGGCGACTATCTTTTTCCACGGTGAAATTACCCCTTACGATATCGGTAAGATGACTCTTAGCTTGCAAGCGTATGGCACTGGCTTGTTCGCCTTTATGTTAATTAAGGTTTTAGCCCCGGGCTATTACGCGCGCCAAGATACTAAGACACCGGTGAAAATCGGCATTCAAGCTATGGTGGTCAATATGGTCTTGAACCTTGCCTTAGTTGGCCCGTTCCAACATGCCGGCTTGGCGTTAGCGACTTCTCTGTCGGCGTTCTTCAATGCCTATATGTTGTACCGTGGCTTAAAGGCGACGGGACACTTCAAAGCTCAACCGGGTTGGCTCGGTTTTGCTGCCAAAGCATTAGTCGCTAATGTCGTATTGTTTGCAGTGATGTACTTCATGATGGGCGATGCACAACAATGGCTAGAGTGGGGTACTTGGCAGCGCATTGGCTGGATGTCGGCGATCGTGGGCGCAGGCGTTGGGGTGTATTTTGCGACTCTGATTGTTTTTGGTTTACGACCTCGGCATTTGAAAGGTGCTAGTTTTTAGCCCAAAAGAGCCTAAAAGCGGTTCACCACTTTGGCTTTTAGCTAATCTGCAACAATCATAAACCCCAAAATACCTGTTCACTTGCTGGCCAAGTCGCTATAATCCCGCAGTTATTTTAGGCGGGGTTTATCGGCGGTATGCGCCTTATTCGTGGGTTATACAACATTCCATCCGATTTTTCGGGCTGCGTTGCGACTATTGGCAACTTCGATGGTGTTCATTTAGGGCATCAGGCGATTCTGCAGCAGTTGAAAAAACAGGGTGAGAAACATCAATTACCAACAGTAGTAATGATGTTTGAACCGCAACCGCGTGAGTTTTTTGCACCGGATCAAGCGCCTGCGCGTCTAGCGAATATGAGCGAGAAGTTACAAGATCTCGCCAGCTTCGGCATCGACTATGTATTGTGTCTGCCGTTTAACCAAAAATTACGTTCGATGAGTGCCGATCAGTTCATTCAGAGTATATTGCTGGATGGCTTGCAGATTAGTCATTTGATTGTCGGTGATGATTTCCGTTTTGGCTGTGATCGCACGGGTGATTACCAGCTGCTACAGAAATCAGGGCAGCAAGCTGGCTTTAGCGTTGAAGATACTAAAACCTTTGAACTAGAAGGTGAGCGTGTAAGCAGCACCCGAGTTAGGGAGTGCTTAACTGCAAATGATTTAGCTGCGGCGAATAAACTATTAGGTCGACCTTATCGCATGAGTGGCCGCATTGGTTATGGCCGCCAGCTTGGGCGCACGATTGGTGTGCCAACCGCGAATGTAATATTACAGCGCAATAAACTGCCTATGACAGGGGTTTATGCGGTGAAAGCGATCGAGATAACAGTCGATGCTTGTAATGAAAGCCTATCGGTTGATAAGACTGGTCAGATTAAAGAGTGGCAGGGTGTGGCGAACATTGGGGTAAAACCTACAGTTGCCGGTACGCCAGAGCCTTCATTGGAAGTCCATGTTTTCGACTTTGCAGGCGATTTGTATGGCAAACGTTTAAGTATTGAGTTTTGCCAGAAGATTCGTGAAGAACAAAAGTTTAATGGCTTGGATGAACTGAAAGCGGCCATTGGCAATGATATGCAGGTTGCCCGAAACTTTTTCTGTAATTAGGTTTTCGAGCATCGTAACTTATGTGGTCTAAGCCGGCTGCATGATTAGGTAGTTATTCCGCAAAACGTCGTGAATAGTTCACTCTGTACATCCTGTACTTCGCCCGCTGGGCAACTACAGTTGTGCAAAATGAACTTCCTGTCATTTTGTCCATGTAGACTTGGGTTCGGCCTCCATGCCTCGCACATTTTCTACACAACTACCTAACAATGAATCCTTGTGATTCTTTAAATTTGAAATAATGGTGATTGGCGAGTTACTAATCATCAAAAAAGAATTAATTTTAAAACATAAGTGCCTTACCGCAGATTATAGTTGGAAGAGAAATGAGCAAAAAAGACAAAGCGCCAGAGAGCCAGTACAAGGTTACATTGAACTTGCCAGAAACAGATTTCCCAATGCGTGGAAACCTGGCCAAGCGTGAGCCTGAATTATTAGCACAGTGGCAAGAAATGGGTTTGTACCAACAAATTCGTAATGCCCGCTCTGGTCGCGAACAGTTTATTTTGCACGATGGCCCTCCGTATGCGAACGGTGATATTCACATCGGTCACGCGGTGAACAAGGTATTAAAAGACATCATCATCAAATCTAAGACCATGTCTGGTTTTGATGCGCCGTACGTTCCTGGTTGGGATTGCCACGGTTTACCGATTGAATTAAAAGTTGAAGAGCTGGTGGGTAAAGCAGGGGATAAAGTAACCCCAGCGGAGTTCCGTCAGCATTGCCGTGAATACGCAGCCAAGCAAGTTGATGGCCAGCGTGAAGGTTTTAAACGTTTGATGGTTTTAGGTGATTGGGAAAACCCTTACCTAACGATGGACTTCAAATTCGAAGCCAACATCATTCGTACCCTAGGTAAAATCGCCGATAATGGCCATCTAGAAAAAGGCTTCAAGCCGGTTAACTGGTGTATGGATTGTGGTTCTGCATTGGCAGAAGCGGAAGTTGAATACCAAGATAAAAAGTCGATCTCTATCGATGTGAAGTTTGCTTTCACTGATACCGCTGCTTTGTTGAGTGCCTTTGGTGCTGATGCTTCTTTTGCGAGCAAGACAGCGAACATGGTTATCTGGACAACAACTCCTTGGACGCTGCCTGCTAACGAAGCGGTTTCTGTTCATCCTGAATTAGAATATTCCTTGGTGCATTTGACTGAGCAAGATGAAATTCTTGTATTAGCAACCGCGCTTGTTGAAGATGCTATGGGCCGATATGGCATCACAGATTTCAATGTGATCGCCAATGCTAAGGGCGAAGCTTTTGGTCAGCTGCCTGAGCAAGGTTCAGCGCCTTTCTCTGTGACTCATCCGTTTATGACAATCGATGGCGCAGAAAAAACTGTACCAGTTATCACAGGTAATCACGTAACGGCTGATGCCGGTACGGGTTCTGTACATACTGCGCCGATGCACGGTGCAGACGATTATGTGGTATGTAATCAATACGGCATCTCTTCTGAAGCTATGTTGGTTAGTGCTGAAGGTACTTTCATCAACAACCCTGTATTAGAAAGCTTAGAGCTTGCAGGCTTGTCGGTTGCAGATAAAGGTAACTTCCGCGTATTGGGTATCCTTGGAGAGAAGGGGGCCTTGATTAAGAAATTGAAAATCGAGCACAGCTACCCACATTGCTGGCGCCATAAAACGCCAATCATCTTCCGTGCGACGCCACAGTGGTTTATCGCCATGGAAGCTGAAAATGCGGAAACGTCTTTATTGACACAAGCGATGAATGCGGTTGAGAACGATATCGAGTGGCGTCCAACTTGGGGTAAAGCTCGTATTGAAGGCATGATGAATGGCCGTCCTGACTGGTGTATTTCTCGTCAGCGTACTTGGGGTGTTCCGATTGCTTTATTTGTTCATAAAGAAACGTCTGCTCTACATCCTGATAGCAAGGCCTTGATCGAAAAGGTAGCGCTTAAGGTAGAAGAGAAAGGTATTGATGCTTGGTTTGAACTAGAAGCGGCTGATTTGCTGAGCGCTGAAGATGCAGAAAACTATACCAAGGTTACCGATACCTTAGATGTATGGTTCGACTCTGGTGTAACACACGCAGCGGTTCTAGATGAACGTGATGGTTTGCAATCCCCTGCTGATTTATATCTTGAAGGTTCAGATCAACACCGTGGTTGGTTCCAGTCGTCGTTATTAACCTCGGTTGCTGCCAAAGGCCAAGCCCCTTATAAGACCGCTTTGACTCACGGTTTTACTGTTGATGCGAAAGGTCGCAAGATGTCGAAGTCGATCGGTAATACCGTATCGCCAATCGATGTGATGGATAAGCTAGGCGCTGATATTTTACGCTGGTGGGTTGCCGATACTGACTACAGCACTGAGATGACGGTTTCTGATGAAATCTTAAAACGTAATGCCGATTCTTATCGTCGTATTCGTAATACTTGTCGTTTCTTATTGGCCAACATTGCTGGCTTTAATCCGAAAACGGATTTAGTTGCTGTTGAAGATATGTTGCCATTAGATGCATGGATTTTGGATCACGCGGCAAACATCGATAAGCAAGTTAAAGACTTGTACGAAGATTATAACTTCAGTGGCTTAACTAAGCTGTTGATGAACTTCAGTGTGGGTGAGTTAGGTGCTTTCTATCTAGACATCATCAAAGATCGCCAATACACCTGTAAGGCCGATGGCCTTGCCCGTCGTAGCGCACAGACTGCCTTGTATCATATTGCGGAAGCGATGGTACGTTGGGTTGCTCCGGTATTGAGTTTCACCGCAGAAGAAATCTGGGATGTTTTACCGACGGCTGTTGATGGCCAAGGTAATGACATTGAGCGTGAGAAGTCTGTTTTATTAGCTGAGTGGTATGAACTACCTCAAGTTGCCGATCTAAAATTAGACGATGCTTATTGGCGTGAAATCATGGCGGTTAAAACGGCTGTGAATAAGGTGCTTGAAGAAGCGCGCTCTGAGAAAACTGTAGGTTCTAGTTTGGCCGCTGATGTAACTTTGTATGCGGATGAAGCATTAAAAGCTCAGTTAGAAAAGCTGGGTGAAGAGCTGCGTTTTGTGACCATTACTTCGAAAGCAGAAGTTGAAACTTTGGCTTCTGCTGATGAGTTAACCACACAGAAAACTGATGTAGCAGGTTTGCGTTTATCACTGGCTGCGTCAACCACTGAGAAGTGTGAGCGCTGCTGGCACCATAGCGCAACGGTTGGTATGCATCCTGAACATGCAACCTTATGTGGCCGCTGTGTAACGAATATTGCGGGTGATGGCGAAGTTCGTCACTTCGCCTAGGTTTAAACCGTCAGCTGTATTTTTAATAGTGATGGTTAATCTAAGAAAGTATTTTGGGTGTGGTCTTAGGTTGTTCGTTTTAGGTAGCGTCTGAAGCGAATTACCTAATACCGCGCAATAAACCTGTGAGTTTCGGTGTTGTTGATACTAGTAGAGTTTGAAGAGAAATTTAAATGAACCAAGAACGTAAGGCCGGAGAGCCTTCTGCTCTGATCTGGTTGTGGTTGTCGGTCTTCGTAATTGCGTTCGACCTTATTACCAAGCAGTTAGCAGAAAACTTTTTAACTTATGGTCAACCTGTGCCGATTCTGCCAGTGTTTGATTTAACCCTTCTGTATAACCCAGGTGCCGCTTTCAGTTTCTTGGCTGGAGAAGATGGTTGGCAGCGCTGGTTTTTTACTGCCATCGCAGTGGGTGTGAGCATCATGCTGATTAGCTGGTTACATAAACTACCCCGCGAAAATAAATGGATGGCAATTGCGTTAACACTTATTTTAGGTGGCGCATTGGGTAATTTATTTGATCGCTTGGTTTATGGTCATGTAATTGATTTTATTTCCGTGCATTGGGCAGGCTCTTACTTCCCTGCATTTAATATTGCTGATAGCGCCATTACTGTTGGTGCCATTATGTTAGGTTTAGACGTGTTTTTTGAAGCCCGTCGAGAGAAAGCGGCAGCTGCTCAGGCAGAAGAGTCGTCCACAAAGAATAAAGGTAAAGAATAATGTCTGATTCTATTCAAACGATTGCTGCTGACTCTAAAGTTTCTATGCATTTTGCATTACGTATGGAAGGTATTGCAACGGATGGAACGCATAAAAAAGAAGAACTAGATTCAACTTTTAATGCTAAACCTGCAGAGTTCGTATTAGGTGATGGTAATTTATTGCCAGGCTTTGAAGAGTTCTTAATTGGTCTGACGACTGGTGATCATAAAACTTTCATCGTGCCAGCAGAAAAAGCATTTGGTCAAACTAATCCGCAAAATATTCAAGAAATGAAACGCTCTAGTTTCGCTGTCGATATGCCTTTATCTCCAGGTCTAGTAGTTTCATTTGCTGATGCCGCAAAAGCTGAATTACCTGGTGTTATTAAGTCTATCGAAGGTGATTACGTAGTGGTTGATTTTAATCATCCACTAGCAGGTAAAGATTTAGAATTTGAAGTGCAGATTCTAACGGTTACTGATGCTAATTTCGTGGAAGCATAAACATGAAAATTAATATGGCTAATCCGCGCGGATTTTGTGCGGGTGTTGATCGTGCAATTGATATCGTAAATCGCGCCCTCGATTTATTCGAGCCACCAATCTATGTGCGCCACGAAGTTGTGCATAACAAGTTTGTGGTAAACGGTTTGCGTGAACGCGGCGCCGTATTCGTTGATGAATTACACGAAGTGCCAGACGATAGTATTGTAATTTTCTCGGCTCATGGGGTTTCTCAGGCAGTGCGCCAAGAAGCGACAGCACGAGGCTTGAAAGTCTTTGATGCGACTTGTCCGTTAGTAACAAAAGTACATTTAGAAGTTAGTCGTTATAGCGCCGATGGCAGTGAATGTATTTTGATTGGTCACAAGGGCCACCCAGAAGTTGAAGGCACTATGGGTCAATATGACCACTCTAATGGTGGCAATATTTACCTGGTGGAAGATGAAAAAGACGTTGCTGAATTAGACGTCGTAAATCCAGCAGCGCTTTATTACGTTACTCAAACAACGCTTTCCATGGACGATACTGCAAAGGTAATTGAAGCCTTGCGAGCTAAGTTCACAAAGATTGAAGGCCCGCGTAAAGATGATATCTGTTACGCCACCCAAAACCGCCAAGATGCCGTTAAAACCCTAGCAGCAGGTTCTGAGTTGTTGTTAGTCGTTGGCTCGCCTAATAGTTCTAACTCCAATCGCTTACGTGAATTGGGTGAGCGCATGGGAGCTAAGGCTTATTTAATTGATGATGCCGAAGAAATTCAGCAGGAATGGTTAGAAGGTATTGAAAGTGTCGGTATCACTGCTGGTGCTTCGGCGCCAGAAGTGCTTGTTCAGTCTGTGGTTGATCGCTTGAAAGAATGGGGTGGTGAAACGCCTGAAGAGCTGCAAGGACAAGAAGAAAACGTAGTTTTCTCCTTGCCGAAAGAGTTGAAGCTTACAGAGGTGAATTGATGTTTCTGAGTGAACCTTATTTTAGAATAAAAAGTTGATAGCGAAAGAGGGCGTTAATGCGCCTCCTTTCGTAATTAATAAGTTGCTCTGAGAGGAACACACTCTGGGCAGCGTGCATTTGGTAAAATAGTGTCAACCCAATCACGAATAACTGCTTTATTAAAATCTAGAATTTTACGTCCACGGTTATCTGCTATAAGTAAGCCCATGAAACGATCTTGAATAGGGTCACCTGTAATGGGTGTAGCGATAACCATATAGCATTGGCCTATACCCGGTATATCTGGGTAGACTGCGTTATCCGCACATAATGCTAATTGAACTGCATAAGTCGGTATGCCGCTGTAGCTAATTATCCATTGTCCAGCACCATCAACTGTGAACCCAAGTCCTGTATTAGCATTAATGTTGCCATCCATATTTAGTGTGTAGCTGGTATTAACTTCATAGAACCGTTCTTGGAATACCACGACTTTTTCTAGCTTAAGCATTGTATCGTGACGTTGACTTTGTAACACATATTCTCGATAGCTGGGTAAAGCAAATGATACGAGTATGCCGATGATTGCAATCACTACCATTAGTTCTATTAAGGTAAAGCCACGTTGTTTCATTCTCAGCCTCCGGCTGGGTTGACCATAATAGCCATAAATATTATCGCTATTATGGTGGTGAAATTTTGATGTTAGAGAGAGCGCCAATAATCTTTCTTGACCAGATCACAGCGTTTAATACCACCGTCTAATGTGCTTGTACCACTCAGAATTACAGAACCTGTACTTTCACACTCATCAGGGCATTCTACTGCTGGGTTACTTTCACAATCGTCTGGTTGGCAGCTTAGGTGGCTAGGATTTAGCTCGCAGAAGGCTTTTTGGCCAGCTTCTGAAGTACGCACCTCAATAACTTGCGGTGCAATGCCAATACTGGGTAATGGTACACCTTTAATTACAGGGCTAACAGCTTCTTCATTAGGATCATTGTCTCCTTTAAAGTCGACACTATAAGCCATGGAGGAGCCAACATCTGCACTGCAGGTGTTTTGATTAGACGCAGAAATACTTGGAGAAAATGTAGTGAAATACATGTCTCCACCAGAGGTCAGTGGTGTTGCCAAAATTTTCTCTCCAAGCGTTAAATCATACTTCCAGCCTAGTGAGGTGACGGCAGTTGTAAGCTGGTTATTTTCTGGAATATCTTCTAAATCAGAACGTTGCAGCGTGGTATAAATAGTGGGTGCTTTAACAATATTGGGATCTTTAATAATGTAAAAGCTATCCTGGGTATCTGCCTGTAAAGGATGTGCTCGGAATCCGGACCCCATAGTTAGTGTTAGGTATTTTTCTTTATCTCCAGAATCATCTGCGAAATAAGAAACACTGGGTGCGTAATAGAAGCGTTGATAATCGGCATTGTTTTTATTCGCATCAAATAATACGCCGGCCCCTGCAATGAAATCAGACTTGTTTGTCGTTGCTGCGTTGATATCAAAGCGCCATGTACGGCCACCTAAATCATTAACAAAGAAATAATCGGTAATCTGATCGCCGTCAAAATCGATGGTTTTAACGTCGCCAGCGATTGCACTGGTCATATCGGCCAGATTCGTGGTTGCGCCACTGTTACTTGCACTCCATAGCAACTCTCCAGACTCAGGATCAATCATATATACGGAATTCCCCATACTATGAGACGCGCGGCTAGTTCGATTATCTTCATCAGGATCGTAGCCACCACCAAATAATAATACAACCTTTGTACCACCATTCCAGCGGACTTTTGCTAAGTTCATTTGCGACCAACTTTGACCCATATTATCAAAGTCGCCACCAAGTCCTCCGCTAATTTTCCATTGAAACTTAGGCTTTTCAGGGTTACTTATGTCTAGTGCATAATAATGACGACCACCGCGTCGTAAGCCGAAAAATAAAAATACTTTCTCGCCTGCATCAACTTGAGAATTTTGGTCGGCATCTGCATGCCAATAATTAATCGGCCCATCAACGCCATAGGCTTTGGATTGATTTTTATCAGCAGTGCGATAAAGGTTTGCATTGGGTAGTAATTCTTTTGGGATAAACGAAAAGTATTCTTTAAATTCGTGCTTATCTGCTTTAAAAGCTTGTAAATAGCCACTGTTAGTTCCTACAAATACAACACCATTCGCTGTTACATTGTTATTACTGTCGGTGGTATAGCTGTAATTCACCACAATTGGTCGGCTATGAAGAGGATCTTCCATTTGGGTGCGGGTATCGGCCCCATTTTTTCTGTTTAACCAATCGATTAATGCTTGGTGTTCAACTGTTGATGCGCTGTTATCTAGCCCTAGCATATTCTTGGTAATATCAACATTATCGATTGATATCTTTGTCGTTAATTGAGTTTTTGCATCAGTTAAATGGGTGAAAATATTATTTTCCTTAATAAGGTTTGCGGCTGCGCCACCAAGAACCACATCTCCGCCGTCAGGAGCAATGGGATTAGTCCAGTAGCTTCTAGATGAGTCTTTAAATAATCCGGCGCTACCAATGGCTGGATCACCAGCAGCATCGACGACTATGCCGTCGGGTGATAAGCGATAACTTTTTAAATTTCCATTCCAGTTATTATCTCCAGAGGGAACAAACATCGCATAATAAAGATCATCTAGATGTTCAAGACTGTTATACGCATTTGCTGCTACAGCAGGTGCGACAAAAGTAACGGGGTTATCGCTGATAGCTGCGGCCGCTGATTGAAAGGCCTTAATGATTTCTTCTTTGTTGGTTGCTGTCGCATATGTTCCTTTGCCGTATTTAGCAATATCTTCCATATATTTTAGGACATTACCACTTGAGCTTTCGTCAAAGAAGCCACCAATTACGTGGGTAACAATAGTTTGCAATCCAGGCAAGTCTGGGCGCTGGTCAACGTTGGCCAAATAATAAGCGAGTTCTTCCGCGCAACCACCACTGCCACTACAGCTATTAGATAGAACTGCTCTATCATCTGCATTTAGGTTGGATGCTGTAGCGAAGTTAATGTTGGCATCGTCAAGCAGGCTATGGATCTTGCTGTTTGCATTATCGTCGTTTGTGGGGACACCATCGGTAAAGAGTACAATGCCGGTGGTATTTTGGCAGGCGCTTGTAATTGGTGATGAATAGGTATTGCCCGAGCGTGAAGTACTAACACTTTGGGCAGAATTTTCATAGGTGTCATTTCTGTTCGAGCTGTTGTGGTTTATATAACCGTTAGAGTCTCGATCAAGTGTCGTATTTGCATTTTGTAGTCGCTCTGCCGCATCCAGGCCATATAAAACGTTATTGCCTCTGAGGTATCGGGCTGTTTCATAATAGGATTCAGATAGAGGTGTTCCTCCCCATGGAAGATAAGAGTCAAGCTGTGTGGTGAACTCATCTCGCACATTTTCAATATCATCAACTGCAATATCAATAAACCCCCCGTCACTATTGGTATCGAAGCGAGCGAGGCCTACTCGAATTTGACCTGTAGTATTAATCACCGTTTTGACTGCGCTACGGGTGACTTGCATTCTTGATTCTTTGTTTTCTATAACAAATTTGGTTGTATAAATCTTATAATTTAGGTAGTTACCGTGGTAAATGTAGCGAAAATTATTCCCCCAAGTATCATTATAATTACTGGCTTTACTGTTTACATATTGATTCGCATTATCTGGATCGGTATTGACATACTTTCCACTGGGATCAATATCTTCATCGGACTTACACTCAATAAGTGCGCCAGTATCCGTGGTGCTACCAGTTGGGGTATTAGGGGAGGTCCAATACCAACCCCACCAGCCACCCCACACTCTAACATCAACGGATGGATCCCAAATGTTGGTTGATGTATTCCAGCGTTTAAATTTATTGCTATAAAAACCAGCACTTTTTATTACTTCAATTGCATCACTGCATGCTAGTGCTGAAGGGGGAAAAGGGCGGTTTTCTAAGTTAGTAATATCTGAATTAGAAAGCTCGCCGCCTGAGTACTGGTCACTAAAATAATAAAGGTTTTCATCAAATGGATAATCAATATTATCGCCATCAGCATCCTGAGCATATTGAACGGAGTAATTCGTAGCTGGCTCGTAGTCAGGTGTATTTTCAATTACCCAATAAGACATACTGCCAGAAGTATCCATCACAATCATAGCGCTAGAGCGAAGGCCGCTATCGCCACCGCGATAAACTTCAATATCATCCGCTTGAGCTAGGCAGCACCATAATGTAAGCACTGCAGTACCCGCTATGTGGTACCAACTATTAACAAGATTTTTCATTCTGGATACTCCTTGTTATTACGTCTTAAGGCAATAGAAACTACCTGTTTGGTGTTTATATTGAATTGTAAGCGCATTGGTGCGTTGCGCTTTTCATCTAAATAAGTCTTTAGCATAGCAAGCTGGATTGGCGCACTATCTCTAGAAATTTTAGTTTTTGAGGTGAGTATTAATTTATAGCTAGTGCAACTAGGGCATAGCTGTATCAATACTTCTCCCATACCTGTTTCTGCTTGGTAGTTTTGAATGATGATAATATCTGCAGCAGTTCCTATTAGGTTGCGTGAGATAATCTCTGCCTGGCTAGGTATAGCTATAAGCAATAATAAAATTGATAATATCTTTTTCATCGGAATATATCCTATCTGTAAAGGGGTTAGAATAATGAGTTTTTACCGGTATTAAGTCCGGGAAAGCTCAGTCCTGTAATTTGAGTATCGGACATCGTTCGACCTCTAGTACGGTTGGCAATACCCGCTTGAGATTGAAGCTGATAGCGAAATAGAACGCGATCCCCCCCTTCTTCACCCTGTGCTAAAGCGTTAACTCCAGGCGTCGAGCCTAGTAGTAACAATTGATTAGTAACTTGAATTCCCTGTGGCAATGCATTACAAATTGGTGGAAACACGGGGGCATAAACGCGAGAACCATCAGCATCTAAATTAAAAGTACGAATCGGATCGCTTAACATTGGGTCTCCTGTATCGGCGGTTTTTAGTTGAAAAAAAACACATTCTTGTTCGTTTAAATCGGTATTAAATAATAGCTCTCGGTGTAAAACGTTACCTGCTATGCGTGTTTGTAAACCTGTACGCTGCATGTTCATTACGGCCAGTATTGTGATAGCGGTTAACAGTACGAGACTAATCGCTAATACAGACCCTGATTGTTTATTAATCGTTGGGTAATTCATTATTATCAGTCCATAAAGTTAGAGATAGTAAACGTAGAGGTGAATACTTGATAATTCACAGCATCGTTTAAATCATATAATCCAGCATCTAATATTGCGTATTGTTTACGGGTTATGCTGTTAGTTACATCACTGATTGAGCGAGTCATTATGGCGATCTTGATCGCGTAAACTCGGTCCCAGTTGACGACTTCGTCAGCATTGACGTAACGTGAAATATTGCGCTCATCATTAGTCGGCAAAGCAGCAGCAGCTTCTCCGTATAATATTTGTAATGTTTCTACTCCGTTGGCGATAGGTTGTGCAACTCCACTACCTAATACAGTAGTGCCATCGAATACATGCCCTTGGCAGAATAGTGAATTACTATTAGCCGTGGCGTCAAAACTGACCCAAAATACATTAACAATTATCCTATCGGGAACAAATTCGTCTATGGTGGTGCCGGTGCAATCAGTAGTAACGCCTGGTGGTGGAACCCATGCGATAGCAAAACGATCACCGCTTAATATGTTAGCAGCCACTGTGATATTGGCCTCTGTGGCACCCGCGCTACTTTCAAAAGGGCATGCGCCAATAGCATTTAATGCTGCTATGTCACAGCCCATTACGGCACGAGTACCTATAGTGTCATCTGTCGTTGAATCGAGTCCTGATTCGCGAATCTGGCCACCTAGATAAGACATAACAAAACGAGCGGTTTCTTGTGATTGCGATATGCCATCGGAAGTTGATGAAGTTTGATTAGAGCTAATCAAAACTTGAGCAATACCATAGGTAATAAGTAGAGAAAGTACCAAGGTAATCATTAGTTCAATGAGAGAGAACCCTTGTTGATTTCTTTGTATTTTCATGGGTGTATCGTTCTTGTTTGAGTGATTAAATTGTCATTTGCAAGGCGGATTCTTCCATCTATCTCAGCGACATCTACCCTAGCTCGCCAAGTTAAGGTTGCGGATAGGGGGTCACCATCGTCACAGACCGCTGGGTCTGCACAAGCAATAGTTAGTTGAGCTCCAGGCAGGTTCGAAATAGGATTGCCGCGAACATTACCGTTGCGGGGTGCACCGCATGCGACTTCGAATAAATCCCATGCCGCCAGTTGAGGCCCTGTGCAAATAGCAGCAGGAGTTGTTGCAACACCATCGAAATAATTACTACAAACAACTGCCGGGGGCGCGCAATTTACTAGGCCGTTAGCATAGCTTAATGATGAATTTTCGTTAGCTCTAATACGACTAGCTAAGTCATTGAAAATCCAAATAGCCTGACTTTTATTGCCTGTGTCTTGAGTCGCTTTCATTGATTGTATCTGTAATGAAAGGAGCCCCATTAGACCAATGCTCGTAATCACCATGGTGACCAAAATCTCAATTAATGTAAGACCTGAAGATTTGCTTATCATATTCATTGTGCTGCATACCCCGCAGGGCATTGAATATCGGTGCGGATAACTTGCCCAACTTGATTGATTTGCAGCTGACGTGCACTATCTCCAGCGCAGCCCAATACTGCTACCTGTAGGATACCTTGGCGAACAGAAAAACCTTCGGGGTTAAATTCTATTGGATTAACGGAATCTAATACATTGGCTGGGTCGACAGAACGAATTTGTGGGTCCAGATCAAAGCCATCTTGTTGGCGTAAAATATCTTGTGCATTATTGGTATCAACAATACGCCAACCCGCAGCCCAATTAACTCCAGGGCTTGCATTACCAGCTGCTAAATTACCTGTGCCAAGCGTTGCATCCAGAGGGATCATCTGAGCATTTCGCTGGTTAGTAATTGCAACGTTACGGGTATACATAATATCGATCAATAATTGATTACTGACGGAGCGGTTTTTGCTGTTTGATATTATAGGGCGCATGTAAGGCATTGCTATTGAAATGATAATTCCAATAATAGCCATTACAACCATTAACTCGATGAGGGTGAAAGCATTAGTTTTTTTCATCTTTCTATTATTCTGTAAAAAATAACATGCTGGCAGTATTAATGGATAAGCGGTGTATTAGCTGAGACTAAACGACTCGTTGGGCATGGGTTACCAATCTATGGGGTTCAGTCTCAGCCTTTAAAATTATTTAGAGCAAATAACTGGGTTAGAGTCTTGATTATCTGGATCTAGGCTCTGGATATACCGAATGCGGCCGACCCTTGATAATACGATACCTTTGGTATTATATTTTGAACAGTACTTTAATGTCCCTGTGTAGCCGTTAATTTGCCCTTGCTCATTAAATCGGATCTGGCTGCGAGGGTACTCAATTGACCGCTCGATACCTGAATATGGGGTTATGGTTTTGATAATGTCTTCATTTAGGTCTCTTTTTTTATTGTTATTAACATCCATAAATACAATTAAGGGAAGCTGCCAATCTTTAATGCACTGATAATTGTCGGCGCTTGGGCATAATACGGTGGGATGGCGGTTAGTAATGGCGATACTTCTAATTTCTTGAATCGTACTTAATATACGTTTAGGTTCCAGCCAGTATTTAGTTGCACCAATACTATGGCTAGTTGCTTGACAAATGATCACGATAATCATTGTTACGACCATCAGTTCAATAAGAGTAATCCCGCTTTGTTTCATTTAACCATCCTTGGCTAATCCATTGGAGATTTGAGTACAGCAGAGATTTTTTTGTCGGCATAAAACATTGAACAGAATCAGTCTATCGCCCTAACAGAACAAGAATTTTGGCTGAGGGCGAAGTAATACTAAATCTTAAGCTTCGTTGTTAAGAGCGAAAATTAAGATTGAAAATTAGCTTATGAAAACTAAGTGTTTATTCAATATTCAATTTTTTACAGCGATAGCGTAATGCTCTAAAACTAATACCGAGCTTTTCAGCGGCAGCGGTTTTATTCCAGCGTGTAGCTTCTAATGCTTCATTGATTGCTAGGCGTTCAATGTTTTCAATATAGGCTTCTAAATTTCCATTAGCCATATTGGTTGAGCTACTCACTTCTGCCGTTTGATTATCCTGGCTAACATGGTTGGGTAGATTTAAATCTTCGATGCTAATTTCATCGCTTTCAGACATGGTGAAAGCGCGTTGAAGAATATTCTCTAATTCCCGCACGTTGCCTGGGAATGAATACTCACTCAGAGCAGCTAAGGTTATTGGTGCTAATTTTAGTGCAGGCATTTGCCATTCATTAGCGTATTTCTGTAAAAAATGATCAGCTAAAAGTGGTATGTCATCTGGACGCTGAGCTAAAGAGGGGGTTTCTACGGTAATAACGTTTAAGCGGAAATATAAATCTTGGCGAAATAATTCGTCTTCAACGCGCTGATGTAAATTTCTATGGCTAGCACTTAAGATACGAACATTAATAGGCAGTTCTTGTTCATGACCGATAGGGCGTACTGTTTGTTCTTGAATTACGCGTAATAGCTTAGCCTGCATCTCGATCGGCAGCTCAGCGACTTCATCTAAAAATAAGGTGCCGCCTTCCGCTGCGCGAAAGAAGCCTAATTTGTCGGATGTTGCGCCAGTAAAACTGCCTTTCATGTGGCCGAAAAATTCACTCTCCATTAAATCCCTTGGAATAGCCCCGCAGTTAACTGCGATAAACGGTTTGTCACGGCGTACTCCGGATGAATGAACGAGGTGAGCAACTAATTCTTTACCGGTTCCTGATGGGCCATTAATAAAAATAGGCGCTTGAGTACGCGCTACTTTTTCGATATGGCTATTGAGTTTTAGCATCGCTTGTGATTGGCCAATCAGGCGAATTTGATTACTTTTGCCGGTATGAGAAACGAGAGGAACTTCCGTCAGCTTAAGCGCGGCGGTGACGACTTCGCGCAAAAGTGCTAGGTCGATGGGCTTGGCAATAAAATCAAACGCTCCTGATTTTAATGCTTCAACGGCGGTTTCCATATTGCCAAATGCGGTAATCATGGCGATGGGCATTTTTTTATATTTTTTCTGCGCTAAAGCAATTAAATCCATACCGTTGCCATCAGGCAGTTTCATATCGGTCAGGCAGAAGTGAAACTCTTGTTGCTCTAATAAAGCAATGGCTTCGCTGAAGGTTGCTGCAGTTGCGCATTCGATACTCATGCGTTCTAAGGTGATCTGAATCAGGTCTCTAATATCAGGTTCATCATCAATTATTAAAGCTTTATAAGTCATGTTTAATCCTACAAAGGCTCAATTATCTTGAACCTTATAAATTATATTGTTTTTGTTTATTGGCTTACTTTAGCGAAGTTAATACAGAAGCAAGTGCCTGTAATGTCGATTAAATGTTCGCTAGCAATGTGTTTTATATTGGCCTTGTTGGCTTCGCATATTTCTCGACATAGGTATAAACCCAGCCCCGTTCCTGTGTGTTCAGTCGTGAAAAAAGGCTCAAATAAATTTTTTTGGTTTTCAGTATTTATGCCTGCGCCATTATCAATTAGATATAGGCGGACTGAACCATCGATATGCTGTTTGGCGTGAACTCTTATTTGCGCGTCATTAGGATTATTCAGTAGAGCGTAGCGTAAACCATTGCCACAAATATTATGCAGTACTTGCTGAAGCTGATCTGGGTCGAAGTTGATTAAATAATCGTTGCTGCAGCTAATTTCTAGTGAGAACGTTTCATCATTTGCTTGCTTAAACGCATCAGCGAAATGCTCTAACCAGGGTTTGAGTTTAATTACTTCCGCATTGGCGTGGTTACGACGGCTAATCTGCAGAATATCCTCAACGGTGCGATTGATGCGCATGCAGTGCTGTTCAATAATGTGGGTGAGCTTCACATCGCCTTTTGATAAATCGGGAGCTTCGGCTAATAGTTGCGCCGCATGGCGCAAAGCACTTAACGGGTTGCGGATTTCATGAGCGATACTGGCAGTTAAGCGCCCTAGGGATGCGAGTTTTATTTGCTGTGCTTCGGCGGCAATGTGGCTAGCGTCTTCCAATACGAGTACATAGTCACCAGCGACTGATGTATTAAGGGAGGCTTTATTGAGAATAAGTTGGTATTCATTATGTTCAAAGCGAATATTTTGGCAATCGCTATGGTTGATGAAATTCATCAACCCAGGGGGCAATTTTTCACCGTCAACACAGTTAAACCAATGCTGAGCTGTTTCATTACTGAGCAATATTTGATTGTTTTTATCACAGGCGATAATTGCGTTAGGTAGCGCTAGCAGTACGTGTTTATTAATTTTACGTAAACGTGTGATGCTTTCTGCTTGTAGGTGAGTGAGGTCTAATGTGCTATTTAACTTAGTGGATAATGTTTGAGTTAAGAAAGCGAGAGTAAAGCAGAAAAAACCATATAGCCCAGAAGTGAACACTTCTTTCTCGTCAAATTGCCATGGAATAATATGCTGAGTATAAATCACGCCAATGGTTGTCCAAGCGGCAACGGCATAGCCTAATGATTGTGTGACCAGAAGATTTGATATCAGCATAGGCACAAGAATTAGATTACTAAAGCCGCTTTCTAGGCCGCCGCTGGCTTGCATCATGATGATTAATAATGTGATATCACCAAAAAAGAAGCTGACAGCGTATTGAGGGTGGGTACTCAATCGCGAGCTGGAAAAAACCAGCATAATCACTGCCCAAATTACATAGGCAGTACTGGCGAATAGAAAAGCTCTAGGGTCACTTCCTGCAAGAAAAGTATTGTTGGTATCTAAGCTATCTAAAATAATCAGCATTAATGCCAATAACAGGGCATAAAAGCTGTAATAGCGTAATAAACGCTGCCCTTGGACAAGAACGTCCGCTGGTTTTAACCACATTTTAAAAGTTCCGTTTGCAACTTGTTCACAATTTTTCGACAATACGCGGCAAATATACCCTGGTCAAAGATAATCGCTATGCAGCAATTCACAATCGCCCTCGCCCAAGTTAACTTTAAAGTGGGTGATATTGATGGCAATCTCCAACTTATCGCTTCTGCTGTCGCCGATGTCCAAGCAAAGCATAAGGAAGAAAAAGGGGCTTTGATGGTCGTTTTTTCGGAGTTAGCGTTAATCGGCTATCCACCTGAAGATTTATTATTACGCCCCAGTTTACAGCATCGTATCGAAGTAGGCTTGCAGCAAGTCGCAAAGTTAAGTTCAGATGTGGCGATTGTGGTGGGCTACCCTTGGCACCAAGATGGCAAGCTGTTTAATATGGTTGGGGTTTGGAGTGATGGTGAGCAGATTGCTCAATACGCCAAGCGCTGCCTGCCTAACTATCAGGTTTTTGATGAGCAGCGTTATTTCTCTGCGGGCGATAAGGTCTGTGTCTTTGATTGGCAAGGTCATAAGGTTGGTTTAACGGTTTGCGAAGATATTTGGCATGAACAGCCTATTGCTGAATCAAAAGACGCTGGGGCTGAGTTGATTATTAATATCAATGCCTCGCCTTTCCATACCGGTAAATTACAACAGCGTCATGAGTTATTGGCGAATCACGCTAAGCGTCATCAGCTGCCTATTGTTTATGTGAATCAGGTTGGCGGCCAAGATGAATTGGTCTTTGATGGTGCCTCGTTTGTGGTTGATGCTAATGGTGAATTAGTCGCGAGCTTGGCAGAGCATGAAAGCGCAATATCCTTGGTTAACTTCGATAAAAATAGGATTTCTCAACAGTCTAAGATAATCGCAGGAAAAACTGAGCTTGCCAGTATCTACGATACCTTGGTTCTTGGGGTGCGTGATTACATTGAGAAGAACCGTTTTAAAGGCATTGTCTTAGGCTTATCAGGTGGTATCGATTCGGCATTAACGTTGGCGATTGCTGTAGATGCGATTGGTAAGGATCGAGTGGAAGCGGTAATGATGCCGTTTAAATATACCTCGTCGATGAGTATGGAAGATGCCAAACTTGAAGCGGATGCTTTGGGTGTCAGTTATAAGATTCTGCCGATTGAGCCGATGTATGATGCGTTTATGCTCACGTTAGCAGATGAGTTTGCAGGCCTTGCGGCTGATACGACTGAAGAGAATCTGCAGGCTCGTTGTCGTGGCGTGATGCTGATGGCCATTTCGAATAAGAAAGGCTACATGGTATTAACTACGGGCAATAAGAGTGAAATGGCGGTGGGTTATGCCACGCTTTATGGCGATATGGTCGGTGGCTATAGTGCATTGAAAGATGTGTATAAGACGATTGTGTTCCAGTTGTCGCGTTATCGTAATGAGCTAGCAGCAGTGCAGGGCGAAGCTGAAATTATTCCAGAGCGGGTGATTACTCGCCCACCGTCGGCTGAATTGGCCCCTGATCAAGTGGATGAAGATAATTTACCGCCGTATGATATTCTCGATCAAATTCTTGAATACTATATTGAAGGTGATTTGAGTGTTGATGCGATTATCGCTAAAGGCTTTGCCAGTGAAGACGTTACTCGAGTGACACGTTTAGTGGATCTATCTGAATATAAGCGTCGCCAAGCCCCTGTTGGCGTACGAATGACTGCTCGTGGCTTTGGTCGTGACCGTCGCTATCCGATTACCAATGGCTGGAAGGCGGGTAGCTAATTCTGAAGAATGACGCCTGATCTATTACGGATAAGTCGTGATACCTTATTTTTTAGAAAGTATTGAATCAGGATTAGTCTATGAATTCGCGGATCGGTATTGGGTGTTTTATTTGAGGCCGTTAGAACACATGGATGTGTTCTTCGAGCCTCCAGGGAAGGATTCACGGCGTGCCGTAGAAGGAAATACCCAATGCCGATCTGTGAGCGAATCGAGTAAAGCCCCGACGTCACGGCGTTTGGAAATTAAGCTCAGCTCGAAAGCTACTCAATCAAACCAAAACTCATCACTCCAATCAAGGTACGGCGCTCTTTCGTTGTCAGGCCACTTTCAATAAAAGTACCGTCTTCATCTAGCTGAGCATGATCAGGATAATTCAATTTCAACAAAGCCAATGCCTGCTCAGATTCAAAATCTTGTCCCAATAATTGATAGGCTTCTACCTGCATTGCAAGCGCATCACCGACAACACTGGTGCCTTGATACCCTAGCATTACGCGGTTGCCACGCTGGGCAGCAGCTAAATATGCATGGCGCTTCATATAATAATGGCCCACACCAATTTCATACTGAGCTAGGCGGTCGCGCAAGAAAATCATCCGTTTTTGCGCATCAACATTGTATTGGCTATCAGGGTAGCGACGAACTAATTCATCGAAGTAATTAAAAGCATCGCGGAAAGGGGTTGGGTCACGGCGGGCTTGATCAGACGGTAAATAACGTTCTACAAAGCTGAAACCCAGCTCGTAAACCGCTAAACCGCGCAGATAATAAGCATAATCAACCTGCTTGTGCAGAGGGTGTAAGCGGATAAAACGCTCAGCAGAAGCCAAAGAACTCTCTAAATCTGCCATCATATATTGAGTATAAATCAGCTCTAACTGAGCTTGCTCGGCATACTCACCAAACGGATAACGTGACTCCAGCTGCTGTAAACGCTCACTTGCTATTAAAAAGTTATTATCATCCATCGCTTCGCGAGCTTGATTGTAATACTCGCGCTCAGTCAGCTCTTCTTCGCGCTTCTCTGACGATGAGCAAGCGGCCAGAAACAGGCAAGATAAAATCAAAATCGATTGGGCAAAGCTTCTCATGGAGGAATATTCCGTTTAACTGTATACTAGTTGGTCAAGATAATGCTGCTTTATTAGCGACATTAAATCATAGTCTTAATCTTCACTAAAGATCATTTAAAGCTCATTCATGTCAAATTCTATACAAGCCAGTGTTTTAGTCCCCATTCATCTTGGTAATAAACGCCTAGACAAGATTGCGGCCGAGTTGTTTCCCGATTTTTCCCGTTCGCGTCTACAACAGTGGATCGTCGATGGGAAATTGACCGTCGACGGTGAAATTCGTCGTGGTCGAGATAAAATGATCGGCGGTGAAAACCTAGAGCTTGATGTAGTGCTTGAAGCTGAAGGCGACTGGGAAGCTGAAGATATTCCATTAAATGTCGTCTACGAAGATGACGACATAGTGGTAATTAACAAACCCGCAGGACTTGTTGTTCATCCTGCGGCGGGTAACTATACAGGTACGCTATTGAATGCTTTGTTATATCGCTACCCTGGTATCGAAAACGTGCCGCGTGCAGGAATTGTGCATCGTTTGGATAAAGATACCACCGGTTTGATGGTGGTGGCGAAAACGTTGCAAGCGCAAACACAGCTAGTAAACCAGTTGCAAGATCGCTCTATGGGTCGTGAATACGAAGCGATTACTATGGGTGTTATGACGGGGGGTGGTGTGGTTGAAGCCCCGATTGCTCGCCACCCGACCCAGCGTACTAAGATGGCAGTCTCTCCAGAAGGCATGGGTAAAGATGCGATTACACATTATCGGGTATTGAAGAAATTCAACGCCCATACTCACATTCGCTGTAAGTTAGAAACAGGACGTACTCACCAAATTCGAGTACACATGTCGCATATCGGTTATCCGCTGGTAGGAGATCAAACCTATTTTGGTCGCTTTCGTTTACCTAAAGGTATCTCTTTACACCTGCGCCAAGAATTACAAGAATTTCAGCGCCAAGCACTGCATGCTCGCGAATTAAGCTTGTGGCACCCAACGACCGATGAATATATGACTTGGGATGCTGATCTTCCGGAAGACTTTCAGAAGCTATTACAGGCTTTGTCTGATGAGCAATCTGAAACTTATGACGACGTAGAATTTTAATTCTTAAGCTATAAATCATAGGTAAAACAGTAAATGATAATACCTCAGTGGCCAGCCCCTTTAAATGTCAAAGCGCTGGCGACTGAGCGTGAATTACAGCCTGCTAATTTACTGCTTCCAAGTTTACAAGGCGTCAGCCTTTCTCCCTACAATAGCCTCAATCTCGGTGATCACGTAAGTGATAACCCTGCTCATGTCGGTGCTAATCGGCAGCAATTATTAAATTATGCCTCTGGCTGTGATGACATTCGTTGGTTGCAGCAAATCCACGGTATCGAATGCCCTGATGCTAGCTCGATTAGTAATGGCCATGCGGCAGATGCCAGCTTTACACAAACATTGGGTTTAGCTTGTGCGGTGATGACCGCAGATTGTCTACCGGTATTGTTTTGTGACCTGCAAGGGCGTCAAGTTGCGGCAGCTCATGCTGGTTGGAAGGGTCTTGCTCAAGGTGTATTACCAGCTACTTTAGCTAACTTCAGCGATAATAATATTCCGCTAAATAAAATCATTGCATGGCTAGGGCCTGCTATTTCCCCCGCTGCTTTTGAAGTAGGGCCGGAAGTTAAGCAGGCGTTTTTGCAGTTTGATAATGGCGAGTTATGGGCAGATGAGACGTGCTTTATTGCTACCGATACAGATCGCTTACACGCCAACATCTATCGTCTGGCAAGGTTGCAGTTAGAGCAATTAGGATTGAGGGGTATCTACGGCGCTGATCAAACGGAAAATTTTTGTACATATTCAGACGTAGATGAACAAGGCGAGGCGCGCTTTTTTAGTTATCGACGCAAAGCCATTACTGGCCGCCAAGCAAGCATGATTTGGCTCGATAAAAATTAAATAAAATCAGTTGTATACTAGTTACAGTACTTTTCAATACCAGCTTGAGCTTTCGTTTTATTCTCGATCACCTCAGATTGTTCCAGCTTCCGAAAGGTACCGTCAGGCTGTTCAAAGCGCGCTTGGGTATTACCATTCATTTGTTGTAATACAGCGCGAAATTGCTGACAGTATTTGGCTTTATCTTCTGGACTGTGCCCTGCGGTGAGGCTTTCTTCCTCAACTGGCTTTTCTACTTTAGCCTTTTTCTTTTCTGGCGCGTTTGAGCTGCTAGCACTGGCAGCTGATCCGCGGCCTGCTGCACGTATATTCAGTGTTTCAGCTTGGGTTTCGCGCGGTGGTGTTTCGCTATAATGAGAGCGGCCATCTTCATCAACCCAATGATATATTTTGGTTGCATGGCTGGTGGCTAATAACGCGCTAAAGACAATGCTCAATATTATAGATGTCTGGCAAAGACGGGCAAACATAGACAGATCTCTTATTTTAAAACTATTTCATTTCAGATTCGATGAAAGTAGTGACTTTGTCAAGGGATTCCCCCTCGAGAGTATTGACAAATCCCCATAAAATGGCAAAATTACGCGGCTTTTCGTCATGCTGGATTTCGGGCAGATCACCGACGTGTTATGAGAAAAGATAGTTAAGAGAGTGAATCGGTTACCCCCTACATTCACCTCAGGTTTTCATCTTAAGACCAAGATTAGAACCATTACGGTGATTGACCAAAAATCGATCATCCAGTCTTTAAACTCGTAGTTAAGTCACAGTGATGTGTTAGCTGCGACGTTCTGCATTAAAATTATACATTAGGGCTCTATGAGTCTTAGCGACAAGCGCTGCATCGATATGATGCTATCGCCAAATACGCCCTAATGATTTATTCGATGATCGATTTATAGTGAGGATGGTTCGGTGGAATTACTTTCCGGCGGTGACATACTAGTACGTGCTTTGCACGATGCTGGTGTTGAGTATATATATGGCTACCCAGGTGGCTCTTTATTGCACGTATATGATGCAGTTTATAAGCAAAGCCATATTAAACATGTACTTGTCCGTCACGAGCAAGCAGCGGCTCACATGGCTGACGGTTTTGCTCGTGCAACGGGTAAAGCGGGTGTGGTCATGGTGACTTCAGGTCCAGGCGCAACCAATACTGTAACTGGTATTGCTACTGCTCAGACCGATTCTATTCCTATGGTTGTTATCTGTGGTCAGGTTCCTTCTCACCTTATTGGTGATGATGCCTTCCAAGAAACTGACATGCTAGGTATTGCTCGTCCGATCGTTAAGCACAGTTTCCGCGTTACTAACCCTGCGGATATCCCAGATATTATTGCTAAGGCATTTCATATTGCAGAGTCAGGTCGTCCTGGTCCTGTGGTAATCGATTTACCAAAAGATATGACCGCGCCAAACGAACGCTTCGAATATAACTATCCGAAGAAAGTTAAGATTCGTTCTTACTCTCCACCGCAGCGTGGCCACTCTGGTCAGATTAAGAAAGCTGTGGATATGATCATGGAAGCTAAGCGTCCGATCATATATTCAGGCGGTGGTGTTGTACTGGATAAGAGTTCAGACAAGCTGCGTGAATTGGTTGATGAGTTAGGTTTCCCTGTAACCAATACGCTAATGGGCTTGGGTGCTTTCCCAGGTACTGATGAGCGCTTCTTGGGTATGTTGGGCATGCACGGTACGTACGAAGCGAACGTAACCATGCACCATGCAGATTTAATTATTGCTATTGGCGCGCGTTTTGATGATCGCGTTACCAATGCAACAGGCAAGTTCTGTCCTGATGCCAAGATCATTCATATTGATATTGATCCATCCTCTATCTCTAAAACCATTACTGCTGATGTGCCGATTGTTGGTCCAGTAGGATCAGTATTAGACGATATGTTGGCCTTGATCCGAGCGAGCGACGAGCAAGTTGATGCAGAAGCATTGGCAAGCTGGTGGAAGCAGATTAACGAATGGCGTCCACGACACGGCATGCGTTATGACAAGAACGATGATGGCCTAATGAAGCCTCAAGAAGTTATTGAAGCTATGTACGAAGCGACAGAAGGCCAAGCCTATGTTACTTCTGACGTTGGTCAGCACCAGATGTTTGCTGCGCAATATTACAAGTTTGATGAACCAAATAAGTGGATCAACTCGGGTGGCTTAGGCACCATGGGTTTTGGTTTCCCAGCGGCGATGGGCATCAAGATGAACTTCCCGCAAGACAAGGTTGTTTGTGTTACGGGTGAAGGTTCTATTCAGATGAATATTCAGGAATTATCGACCTGCTTGCAGTACGGTATTCCAGTTAAGATCTTATGTTTGAATAACGGCTCTTTGGGCATGGTTCGCCAGTGGCAGGACATGAATTACGAAGGACGTCATTCTCATTCTTATATGGAATCATTACCTGATTTCGTTAAGTTGGTTGAGTCTTATGGACATGTTGGTATTCGCGTTACTGATCGTGATGAATTACCACAGGCATTAGAAGATACGTTTAATAAGTACAACGATCGTTTGGTTTTCTTAGACGTTAAAGTTGATGAAAAAGAACACGTATATCCAATGCAGGTGCCGTTAGGTTCTATGCGTGATATGTGGTTAAACAAAACGGAGCGCACATAATGAGTCAGCCACAACGTCACATTATTTCCATTTTGTTGGAAAACGAATCAGGTGCTTTATCTCGTGTTGTTGGTTTGTTCGCACAGCGCGGTTATAACATTGAAACTCTAACGGTTGCGCCAACGGAAGATGAGACTTTGTCTCGTCTAACTATGACGACAATTGGAACTGAGAGTAAAGTTGAGCAGATTACTAAGCAGCTTAACCGTCTTATTGAAGTGGTTAAGTTAGTTAATCTAACAGAAGGCGCGCATATTGAGCGTGAGCTGATGTTGATTAAAGTGAAGGCTGTTGGCGCTCAGCGTGCTGAAATCAAACGTACGACGGATGTTTTCCGTGGTCAGATCGTTGATATCAGCAGCAGTGTTTATACGATTCAGTTAACCGGTACTTCTGATAAGTTGGCTGCCTTTATTGAAGCCATCGGCCCAAGCTGTGTATTAGAAACCGTTCGTACAGGTGTTTCTGGTATTTCACGCGGCGAGAAAGTGCTTAGCCTTTAAGTTTGCAGTGTTAGATTTTGTTGGCTGCTTTTGTAGTTGATAATGCGCGAAATAGAAAGCCCGAATCTTTTATTAGATTTGGGCTTTTTTGTGCTCAAAGAATTTTTTATGTACTTGAGACGCCGTGAATTTAAAGTTATCTCGCTCTGCATTAGGTAATTCGTTCTTTGCCACGCCGTAAATACTTCGGTCGTACCTCCCTTCCCTGTAGGCTCTTTACCGCTCCCTGCTGTAGAAGGGCTTTGAACAAATTACCTAATACATCGCCGCAAATAATATCTCAGATTTGAATGCTGGAATAAAGAGAGTCATGACGGCTTATCCTAAACCGATAAGCCGTCATTATTTTGAGAGTAGATAACAAGGAAATTTGGAACAATTTTTCTGGGGATGTATTGAGTTATTCATTTTAGATGGCGTCTCGCAGCAAGGAGCGCAGCGCCATGAATACATGGGATGGCTGGCTGTGGCGAGCGTACAGGGAGAGCGAAGCGGCGTATTCACCGCGTCCCCTGAAATGAATGACTCAATGCAGCACTTACCACGCTCTAAAATTACGGCGTTTTTAAAACAACCAAATAAAAAAACTCACTCATCCAAATAAGCAAACGAAACAAACGAAAGAAACAAACTACCACCGAGAATAAACGCGATATGGCCGCTGATGAGCATTAAGCTACCGCCAATAATCCAGAAGTATTTGACCACCCCTAAACGACGTTTATAGGTTTTAGTTTGAGTCCACTGATACGCGCGGTAATTTTCTGGCAAGTTAAAATAATGACGGCAATCTTCAATAAGTTTGGCGATTAAGCCAGTAGGCTTCAACTCTTTCATATAGCAGCGTCCCGATGTAAGTCTCATTACACTCTTATCTTAAAAGGGTAATAGATGAATCGGCAGCTCGCTGTAACAAATGAGAAAAAATGACTTAAAGGGAATAATCCGTCTTAGCCAGAATTGAATATTCGGCTAAGTTATAAGGAGGCTATAAAAACATCGAATTAATTAGATCTTATAAGCGCCCTTAGTCATCACCTTGCTCAAACCCGTCATTGCCAGACGCATAGGGAGAGGGAATTCATAACCGCCAGCATCAATCGCTGCTGTGGCATGCTTCGCTTCATCATCCAGCATCTGCAAAAGAATCGCTTTGCTCTTCTCATCTTGTATTGGCAAGGATGTCATGTGTTCACTTAAATGCTTACATACCTGGCGTTCAGTTTCAGCAACAAAACCTAAGCTGACCTTATCGCTAACCGCACCCGCAAGGGCACCGATACCAAAAGATAAGCCATAAAAAGCAGGGTTTAAAATACTGGTATGGCTACCTAACTGAGTAATACGATCTTCACACCAAACTAAGTGGTCAATTTCTTCTGCAGCGGCTTCGTTCATTGCTTCACGAACCTCAGGTAGCTTGGCGGTTAAGGCTTGGCCTTGGTATAGCGCTTGAGCACACACTTCGCCAGTATGGTTGATACGCATCAAACCCGCGGCATGTTTGCGTTCTTGCTCATCCAGTTCACTTTCATCAGATGTTTGAGCGGGAGAAGGGCGTTGCTCGTGAGCGGCGCCTGGCACTAGGGTGCGCAATGCTAGATCGGCATTTTGAATAAATTTGTCAAATGGTGATAAATGGCGCATCGGTAATCAACCTTGAATCATTAACAATGATGGAATGTATTCATTTTATCCTAAAGTGAAAAATGAATACATAACTTGAAATTATAATCGCTCTGGCCTGCGTTACTTCATATTAAGAGGCTTTAAAAGTTTATGAAACTCCAATAAAACTTCTTTTAAGTGACGACCACTGACGGGTTTGTTCACGATCTTTTGAATGCCTGCTTCTTTCGCTTCTTGGTTGGCGCTGCCAATGCCTAAGCCTGTTAACATAATGCGCATCGGTTTTGGCTCGATGTCCATGTCAGCCATTAAGCGCTCGGTAAGCTGGATACCATTCATAATAGGCATGTCATGATCGATCACAATAAAATCGTATGGCTCACCTAGGTTGGCTTTATTGCGCATCAGAGCAAGGGCTTCTTTACCACTGTAGGTAGAGTCGGCTTTCATCCCCCAGCGTTTTACTTGTTTTTCAATCACGCCACGGAATGTCGTATTGTCATCGACAATCAAAATACGCTGCCCTGCTAGTTGGGTTGCATCTTCTTCAATATGCTCGGTAAGTTCTTCTTGAATCGGTAAAAACAGAGTAATAGAGCAGCCGTGATTGGTTAGTGTTTCAACCTCAATAGAACCTTCCATTAAACTCACCAGACGCTTCACAATAATCAGACCTAGGCCTTGATCAAGATTGAACACAGATTTTTGCTCTTGTGGTCCTGCCATCGTACGGAATAAACGTCTTAATTCATCGTTTTCAATCAAGCTACCCGTTAGCTGAATTTGGAAGAAAATTCCCTCATGCTTATTCATGCCGACGTGGAAAACTTTTAATTCTAATTCACCACTTTCACTATGACGCAATGATTGGCCAATTAAATTAGTAATGATGGTTTGTAGTCGGTTTTTATCGCCGAGTAAACGTGGAGAAATATCATCCGCGATATCTAATACCAGTTCTATTTGTTTGCGATTAGCTTCTTGCTGGTAGCGAGCCATGCACTGAGATAGACAATTACTTAAATCAAATGCTCTATGATCAAGATTAATGCGACCACTCTGTAGCTTAGCGAAGTCCGACATTTCGCTAACTAGGTGTAATAGATCTCCGCCCGCAAGGGTGATCGTTTCTAAATAATCACGCTGGGTATGAGTGAGGTGGGTATCAGATAATAATTCCCCCATGCCCATAACCCCATTAATTGGCGTGCGAAATTCATGGCCTAATTTCGCCAATAATTCGGGCAGTATGTCATCACCCGTTTGGCGACTCATACGGCGGCTCGAGCGAGTCATGTTGATGATGGTTAAGCAAGCAAAAACAGTACAGCTAATCATAACCAAGGGCATTAGTATGGCCACCCAGCTATTAATGAATTCAAAAGCTAAAAAGTTATGAGTGGTTAATAAACTTAATAAAACCCCCATACCAACGATGCTGTAACCTAATAATAAAAACTTTTGTGCACGTTCAAATTCACTATGAGCAAATAATAAAATACAAGCGATGCATATGCTTGTAATAACAATGGCAATGCTCATTACAATAACCATCGTCCCTGCTGGCAGAAATAAGCAGACTAAAGTCGCAATAGTATTGAATATGACAAAGCCTTGTAACATTTTGATTATGCGTTTGCCATTGTCGCTCCCCCAGCGCAAGCATAGAGTCAGCATGGTCTGCAGAACTGTTGACGCCATAATACTGATTACTATAATTTCTTTTTGCCAGAATTGAGTATGTGGAAACCAAGTTGCCCATTGACCTAGCCAGGCCGGGATAAAGAAGAAAATACTGGCACAGTAGAATGCTGCAATTAGCGAGAAAGTTAAGCGGTAGTAATACCAAATAAAGACAAAGAATGCCCCTGTTGCGATAATCCAGCCAAGGGCCATGCCTAAAATAGTAAAATCGAATTGCTGGCTCTGTAAAAACTGATCGTTTGACTGCAGGCGTAGATGGGTATTAATGGCTGAAGTCGATTGAATTCTAAGAATATAGGTTTGATGTTTTTTAGCATCCACTTCAATCAAAAAAGGGTAGGCTTGGCGATGGCTGCCTTGAGCTTTTTCTGCTGCACCACTACCTGAGCGGCGGAAACTGATCTTGCCAGATTTTGCTTCATAAAATTCAATGCTATCTAAGCGGCTATTACTAATACTAAGAACTAAGCTTTGTTTATTTTCATGAGGATTTGTAATGCTAAACTTTAACCAATAGCTTGAATCGGAAATGCTAAAACGTAAATTATCGCTGTGACTCGGGCTGAATTTAAGTTGAAACTTAGGGCTGATGATTTCATCTATTGTGAGAGCATTACTCTTGTCTTCATAAATAGAAAGGTAGGGGGTAATCTGAAGATCGAAAGAAGAATCCGGCAGCAGAATTGTCGGTGCAGCGCTGCTGACGGAAGAATATAAAAAGCTGACGATAAATAATATTGAAAGGCGTAAGAAAGAAGCAACAGTTTTGAGTGGATTCATTCTTGAACGCCTTTTACATAATATTGGTTGTTTTTATTCGCCTTGCTCACGAGCGATTGCACGGTAAGCAATATCGCTGCGCATAAACATGCCATTCCAGCTAACTTTTTTCGCTAGAGTATAAGCTTGTTGTTGAGCTTCTGTTACAGAGTTGCCCAAAGCAGTGGCACATAGTACACGACCACCGGCTGTGACAATATCACCTTCTGCATTATTCGCAGTACCTGCATGGAAAATCTTGCTATCGGTGCCTTCATTAGCAGGTAAGGAAATAATATCGCCTTTACCATAGGATGCTGGATAACCACCGGCCGCTAATACAATACCAACAGCTGGACGCGGATCCCATTCTGTTGTCTTTTGATCTAGCTTGCCATCAATCGCAGCAAGACAAAGATCAACCAAGTCAGATTGCATACGCATCATGATTGGTTGAGTTTCAGGATCACCAAAGCGACAGTTATATTCGATTACTTTAGGTGTGCCATCAGCATCGATCATCAAGCCAGCGTATAAGAAGCCTGTGTAATCGTTGCCTTCTTTTGCCATACCTTCAACAGTAGGCATAATCACTTCTTTCATCACGCGATCATGAATTTCAGGGGTAACAACAGGAGCAGGAGAGTAAGCACCCATACCACCTGTATTTGGGCCAGTATCACCATCGCCAACACGTTTGTGATCTTGGCTCGTTGCCATAGGAAGAACGTTCTTACCGTCTACCATAACGATGAAGCTAGCTTCTTCGCCGGCTAAGAATTCTTCGATCACAACGCGACAACCCGCTTCGCCAAAGGCGTTGCCTGAAAGCATATCTTTAACAGCATCTTCGGCTTGCTCAATGGTTTCAGCAACGATTACGCCTTTACCGGCAGCAAGACCATCTGCCTTAATGACAATTGGAGCGCCAATTTTGTTGATGTAAGCTAGAGCAGGTTCAACTTCGACGAAGTTCTCGTAGAAGCCAGTAGGAATATCATGACGGGCTAGGAAATCTTTAGTGAATGCTTTAGAGCCTTCTAGCTGAGCAGCGCCTTTTGAAGGGCCAAATGCTTTCAGACCACGAGCAGCGAAGAAATCAACCACGCCTTCAACTAAAGGAACTTCTGGGCCAACGATGGTTAGCTCAATACCATTGTCTTCAGCAAATTTAGCCAAACCTTCAAAATCTAAAACGTCGATTGCGACGTTTTCAAGACCCGCTTCAGCGGCTGAACCTGCGTTGCCAGGAGCGATGAATACTTTTTCTACGTTTGCAGCTTGAGCGGCTTTCCAACCTAATGCGTGCTCACGACCGCCAGAACCGATTACTAATACTTTCACAATAAATTCCTTATTCGTCCGAAGGCTTTCGCACTTCGTCTATCAAGTTAACTTGAGAAAACTAAAATCACTTTTAACTATTCAGCAGGTTTTATAAATCGATCCATGACTGGGTATTTATTCCACAAAACGGCGTAAGCTTTCACTCGATACATCCTTGTATCTCACCCTTCGGGCCGCTTTGCGGTGCAAAATTGCAATCCTGCAATTTTGTCCCTATAGCCTTAGGTTCGGCATCCATGCCTCGCATATTTGCTCCATAATTACCCAGTCATGGCTCTATCGCTGTCTAAACTTTAACTATTTGAATAGTAATAATGATTTTTTAAAATCTAAAACTTCAAAAAGCCAGAGACTAAAACAGTATCTGGCTTTTATTTTTTAAACAATTATGAAGCGCAATAGCTTCTTAAAAATCAATGGCGGAAGTGACGCATTGAAGTGAATACCATTGCGATTCCAGCTTCATCAGCGGCAGCAATCACTTCTTCATCACGCATCGAGCCACCTGGCTGGATCACAGCCTTGATGCCATTCGCGGCTGCGTTATCCAAACCATCACGGAATGGGAAAAACGCATCCGATGCCATAACTGAACCTTCAACTTGAAGACCAGCATGTTCAGCTTTAATACCCGCGATACGGGCTGAGTTGATACGGCTCATCTGACCTGCGCCAACACCGATGGTCTGACGACCTTTGGCGTAGATGATCGCGTTAGATTTAACGTATTTAGCCACTTTCCAAGCGAAAATTAAATCGTCTAATTCAGCTTCAGTCGGCTGACGCTTTGTCACAACTTTAAGGTCGTCTTTGGAGATCATGCCCTGGTCGCGGTCTTGAACTAACAAGCCACCGTTAACACGCTTAAGATCAAAATCTTGTACGCGGTTAGCGTTATCCCACTCGCCACATTCTAATAAGCGAACGTTCTTCTTCGCGGCAACGATAGCAATCGCTTCAGCACTTACTTTAGGAGCGATGATCACTTCAACGAATTGACGATCAACGATCTTCTGCGCCGTAGCGCCATCGAGTTCGCGGTTGAACGCGATGATGCCACCAAAAGCAGATTCAGTATCCGTTGCATAAGCAAGCTCATACGCTTCGCCGATGCCGTCTAAAGAAACTGCAACACCACATGGGTTAGCGTGCTTAACGATTACGCAAGCTGGCTTAACGAATGATTTAACACATTCAAGGGCAGAGTCGGTATCGGCTACGTTATTGAACGAAAGCTCTTTACCTTGTAGCTGCTTAGCGGTGGCAACAGAGGCTTCAGTCGCATCTTCGTCGATGTAGAAAGCGGCTTTCTGGTGTGGATTTTCGCCATAACGCATGTCTTGAGTTTTGGTGAATTGGCTATTGAAGGTACGTGGGAAGTTATCACGGTTTTCAGTGCTTAATACTTCTTGAGTTTGATCAACCGTACCTAAATAGTTAGCGATCATGCCATCGTACTGAGACGTATGTTCAAACGCTTTTAGCGCAAGATCAAAACGTGTCTTAGTGGTAAGACCTTTATGCTCAGCGATTTCAGCAAGAATGCTGTTGTAATCATCGGCTTTAACCACGATGCCAACGTGAGCATTGTTCTTAGCGGCAGAACGAACCATAGTTGGGCCGCCGATGTCGATATTTTCAATCGCATCAGGAAGGGTGCAGCCTGGTTTAGCAACCGCAGCTGCGAATGGGTATAGGTTAACAATTACCAAGTCGATTGGGTTGATACCGTGTTCTGTCATGACGTCATCATCGATACCGCGACGACCTAATACTCCACCATGAATCTTCGGGTGTAAAGTCTTAACACGGCCATCCATCATTTCTGGGAAGCCGGTGTAATCGGATACTTCTGTTGCAGGAATGCCTTCTGCAATTAGCAGCTTATAAGTGCCACCAGTAGATAGTAGCTCAGTGCCATTAGCGCTTAACGCGCGGGCGAATTCTACAATGCCTGTTTTATCCGATACGCTGATTAAAGCGCGGCGAACAGGAGTGATGCTAACAGTAGGGGCGTCGACAGAACTAAGTATGCTCATGATTTTCCGGAGTAGTAATTAAAACCTGACCAAATGGTTAAATAAGGCCTTAGAACGAAAAAGCGGCTAATAAATAGCCGCTGAGAATGTTTAAAATGAAATGCTAAAGCATTCCGTACTGCTTCAGTTTTTTCCGCAGTGTGCCGCGATTCAAACCGAGTACCGTAGAGGCCTTGGTTTGATTATCACGGGTATACTTCATAACCGTTTCTAGCAATGGCGCCTCAACTTCAGACAGAACCATGTTATAAACATCGGATACTGGCTGACCGTCTAGGTTGTCAAAGTAGTTTTGCAACGCACGCTCAACACTATCGCGTAGTGTTTGAGTATTGGCGTCAAATGATGAATCTTGTGCTGGTATTGGGGTATTAGCCGCTTCGGTCACTGTATCAACCTTCCTTAATAATGCTTCTGTATTCATGCCGCTATTCCTTTATTAAGTATTTTATCCTTGAAAAATAATCGAATCGCCTGGACTTGCTCAGCTGAGGTTTCCAAACGATTAAAATCTTTGCGAAAGGCCAAGCCTTCGCTATGAGTCTGTAAATACCAGCTCACGTGTTTGCGTGCGATGCGCACACCTAAATAATCACCATAAAAGGTGTAGAGTCCTGCAATATGCTCTAATAAAATGGTCTCGATCTCAGACCAGTCTGGAGCTTCTATCAGCTCCCCGGTTGCTAGATAATGTGCAACCTGTTTAAAAATCCAAGGCTGTCCTTGTGCGGCGCGACCAATCAATACACCGTCAGCGCCGGTAAAATCCATTACTTCAGCGGCTTTAAGCGCGCTGGTGATATCGCCATTAGCAAAGATCGGAATGCCGGCTTGCTGTTTGATATCTCGGATTGTGTGGTATTCAACTTCACCGCTATAACCACAGTCACGGGTTCGGCCGTGGACCGCAAGAGAGACAATACCAGCCTGCTCAGCGATTTCTGCAATTTTAGGGGCATTCTTATGCTCAGGGGCCCAGCCCGTGCGCATTTTTAAACTTACCGGTACATCTACCGCTTCTACTACCGCATGCAATATTTCACTGACTAAGACTTCGTCTTTCATCAAGGCAGAGCCAGCGGCTTTATTACAGACTTTCTTCGCCGGACAGCCCATGTTGATATCGATGATCTGAGCACCATTACCCACATTAAAGATTGCGGCTGCAGCCATCGACTCTGGGTCACCACCGGCAATTTGCACGGCAATCGGCTCAGGTTCACCATCATGGTTCAGGCGAAGTTGTGACTTTCGTGTATTTCGCAACTTTGGATTGCTAGAAACCATCTCTCCAACAACTAAACCAGCGCCCAAGCGTCGGCATAACTGCCTAAACGGTAGGTCGGTCACCCCAGCCATTGGTGCGAGCACCACGGGGTTCGGTAGTTGATAGGGACCAATCATTAGCATAAAGATGTATGACTTCTGGTTAAAAAATGCGCGATGGGAAAGTCGGCGTATCATACTCATATCAAGGGTATGAATAAAGGCCTTAGGGACAGTTTTTAGTAAGATTTTTACAACTAAAAAGCTTGACTCGAAAAATCGAGCCTCTAAATGACAAATGTCTAATTAGAAGGCTCAACTTGGTTGACAGAAAAGAAGATTTGTATATTTAAAGCTAGTGATTGGCCGCCAGTTCTATGCGATAGCTAACAGCTTCAGCCCCAGGGTTGAGAATTTCAAAAGCAATATGAATAGGTACTTTTTGCGGCATGACTTTAGCGCCCGCAAGTTCACCGGCAAGGTATTCCTGCGGTTTAAAGCGACGGGAGGCAATTATCTCATTTTCTAGGCCAGTAAAGACTAGGTTTAAATCTGGGAAGGGCTGTTGGTAAGCGGCGTTATTGATGAGTAGGGTATCAATATATAATGCTTTTTTAACCTCAGGGTGTAAACGCACCATAAAGTGCTGAGTATTCATTTGCGTGACATCTTGAATTGCAGGTAATTGGCACTCTGCTAGCTGGCAAACCATCGCATAAGCGGGGCGATAATCAGGATGACGCGACCAAGCATCAAACTTGAAATAACCAACTTGGGCAATCATAGCAACAATCATAAGGATAGAAGCACTGAGCCATAACCAGGTAAAGCTAGCCGATTGAGTCTTAACGACTTTCTTTTTAGTTTTGTTGGTTAGATTTAAGGGCTCATCAAGTAAATCATTGACTGAATTAGTAACGCTTAATTCTATTTCGACAGTCTCTGCTTCGAAGTGATCATCACCGCCAAGGTGAAATTGATCAAGTTGGGGTTCATCATCTAAAGAGGGAACAAAGTCGTCTTCTTCTTTTGCAACATTGGCTTTGGTAAAGCTCATATCGATATCTTCGACTAAGTCATCGTCGACATCTAATAAAGCATCTGCCCAAGATTCATCATCCGCAGCCGATTTCAAAGAAGATTTATTGTCTTCTTCAATTAAATCTGAGGCCCAGCTCTCGTCAGAATTATCATTATTACTGCCGAAATTGTCGTTGCTAAAATTGTCGTTGCTAAAATCATCAGCAAAGTCGTTGTCGAGATCAAAATCAATATCGCCTCCCTGATTGTTTAGGGAAAAGCGTGAAGGTTTGGTATTTTCTTGCATGCTGAATATTGAATCATCCAGCTGCAGGCTACTATCAAACGTCTCTTTATCATTGCGGTCAGGCTGGCGAATACCAAAATCTTCAAGCGGGTCATCGGCAATTTGATCAGGAATATCATCAAAAGATATTTCTTCAGCGCTCTTTTTCGGCGTCGGTTTAACAGCTACTTTTGGGGTCGGCTTAGGAGTCGGCTGAGATTTAACAGCAGGCTTTGGCGTAGGTTTGATAGCTGCCTTAGGAGCGGGCTTAGCGGCTGTTTTCGCAACAGCCTGATCAGACACAAAGTGATCGCCTGCTTTAAATACTTGCAAGCAAGAACCACAACGCACAGCACCTTTTGCTTTCGCGAGTTGCTCTAAGCGAATGCGAAAAGTAGTCTGACAATGTGGGCAGCGAGTAATTTGTGTCTCAGCCATAGTTACAGCAATCCTAAATCCATTATTCTATGTACGTTATAAGTACTATTTACTTCTTCGTACCTGTTAGGATGATCCAATCATCCATTTGTTCCATACCATCCATATTAAACCACGGTTCATACGCTTGGCGCACCTCATCGGCCTGATGGCTTAAAAGCCCCGATAAAGCGAGTTTACCGCCAGACTTGGTCAGCTTGGCAATATTTTCAGCTAAAAACATTAATGGTCCCGCTAGAATATTAGCCACCATAATATCGGCTTCTACTTTGTGGGTATTCTCTGGCAATACCACGTCGTATTTATCAGCGCTAAGGCCATTACGTTCAGCATTTTGGCGCGTCGCGATTAATGCTTGCGGATCGTTATCAACCCCAAGCATGCGCTCGCTGCCTAATAGCAGGGCGGCGATGCCTAAAATGCCACTGCCGCAACCATAATCAACAATCAGTTCACCACCTTTTACAGCCTGATCTAAAAAGCGTAAGCAATGAGCAGTGGTTGGGTGAGTTCCGGTACCAAAAGCTAAGCCTGGGTCTAGCATTAGGTTAACCGCATTTTTATCTTCTGGATCTTTCCAGCTAGGGCAAACCCATAAGCGATCGCCAAATTGCATTGGGTGGAAGTTGTCCATCCAAGAACGCTCCCAATCTTTGTCCTCTACTAACTCAAGCTTATGCTTTGGAAATAGGTGAGCTTTCATCGCTGGGTCGCAAGAAAACAATTCCTGCATATTGGCAATCAATTGCTCGCCATTGATTTCAGCATCGAATAAGCCAATAACAATGGTTTTATCCCAAACAGGCATAGTGCCGAGTTCAGGTTCTAAAATAGGTTGGTCAGCGCCGTCTTGCAAAGTAACCGCTTGCGCGCCTTCCAATAGCATTGAGTCTTCGATCACTTCAATTTGATCGGGTAATACTTCAACTTTCAGTTGTATCCAAGGCACTAGATTGATCCTTTTAATTTTTCTAAAGCACTCGCAAGTGCAAATTCATAACCCTGTGGCCCTAAACCACAGATAACGCCAATAGCTTTATCTGAAAAGTAGGAATGAGCACGGAACGCTTCACGGGCATGAACATTGGAAATATGGACTTCGATAAAGGGAATATTCACCCCTAAAATCGCATCACGAATAGCAACACTGGTATGAGTGAATGCGGCTGGATTGATAATGATGAAATCCACACCTTCGCTACCCGCCTTGTGAATGCGTTCGATCAGCTCAAATTCAGCGTTAGACTGAAAACTGGCTAATTCGGCTCCAGCAGTTTGAGCTTGTCGGGCTAATGTACTTTCAATATCTGCGAGCGTTGTATTGCCATAAACTCCTGGCTCACGAGTGCCGAGAAGATTTAGGTTAGGGCCGTTTAATACTAAGATGGATGGCATCATTCGCTCCGCTTATTAACTATATTAAGCTATTGTATATTTTTTTGACGTTAATGGCGGCGAGTTTGCACAAAAAGCGGCTTAGGGTCTAGTCCCGAATACCGCTAATCGCTAGATGGGCACACTTTTACGCAATTTCTTCCCTCTCTTTTTGCTAAATACATAGCTTGATCAGCGAGTTCGATTAGTTCACTGCTTTTTTGACCTTGATACAGTGCGATGCCACAAGAAAAGGTCGAGCTGATGGCGGCTTGGCCACCGTGGAGTAAGTGTGAAAAGTTATTGCGAATATCATTCATGATATTCGTTGCATCATCAAGGCCAACACCGGGTAAAACCATAGCGAATTCTTCTCCGCCATAGCGGCCAATATAATCTGTTTTACGTAAGCGTTGAGATAAAAACAGTGCGAGATTTTTGATCACCTCATCACCGACAGGATGACCATGGTTATCGTTTACTTGTTTGAAGTGGTCGATATCGATCATCACAAAGCAGAGTTGAGAGTTATTACGCTGAGCAAGTTTAATTTGCTCATCCAAGGCCTTAAGGATATGAGTATGGTTATACAAGCCAGTGAGGCTATCACGGGCAATTAGCTGACTCAGTTCGCGAGCACGTTTACCGCGAGTACGAACTGTTGATAACAGATGTCTAGGATCGACGGGCTTAGTTAGGAAATCCTCACCCCCTTCTGCCATGGCCGCTAACTGACGCTCTTTATCTTCCTCTCCCGATAAGTAGATGATAGGAATATTGATGTAATGCGTGTCTTGGCGAATGACTTTGGCCAGCTCTACTCCATTACATTCAGGCATATACATATCCATTAAAATCATTTCCGGGCGGAACGATTCCAGTACCTCCCAAACTTCTAATGGGTTAATCACTTTTTGAGTAATCATGCCCGCAGCGTTTAAGGCTTTTTCGGTATACAGCGCTTGTGATTTTGAGTCATCAACAATAAGAATACGCAGCGGCTGATCGGGCACTAAATTCACTAGGCCTTCAAGCTGGCTAATAATAGCTTGGGGAGCCAAGCTTTCTAAACTACTGATGCCGCCTAAGCGTAAACATAACAACTTCTGCCGTGGAGTCATCGGGTGTGAACTGTAGAATATGATAGGGATGTTGGCGTGCTGGCTATTGTCACTGCTGAGAATTTCTTTCTCAGCCCCTTGATGAAAGCGGATGATATCCAGGCCTTTGTCTTCAGACTGAAAATCGATATCAATGATGATCGCTAAAGGGTGGCGTTTGTTCATCGCCTGATCTAGCTCGTCGGTAGTATTGAACAGTTCTGCTCTTAAACCAAAATACTCCATTTGCTGAGCCAGTTGCAGTGCCTTATCGGTATCGTTAAGCGCCATGTAAATTGGCTTCTTCACAACGATCATTTGTTCTGACTTATTACTATCGCTTCGGCGTAATAGGCCTTGGCTAAGCTGCAGCATCAAGTCATTGAGCGAGTTGAGTTGGTCGCTGGTAGGCTGAGCCTCGTCTTCTAAGTTAGATAAGATGTTATGAAACTTTTCAGCAATTCTCGTGTACTTTTCTGAGTCGAAGCGCTGAGCAAAGCGTAATAGTTTGTCATTAGCCAATAATAAGTCGTGAATACGCTCACTTTGCCATTGGTCGTCGTGCAGGCAGCGCCATAGATCAAGTACATGGCGAGCTTGATTGGTGACTCGAGTGGAGAAGTGTTGTTTCAGCTTATCAGCTTTTGATATATCCATGATTTTCTATATCGCAAATGTTGCTATAAGTTTAGCAGCGATCAGAAATCTTGCTGGGGGCAAAAACCATCAAAGTTAATTTCCTGATCTATAGTAAAAGTACCAGTAAAAGTACTAAGAGATGATTTTTTGCTCCCGAAACGACTTATCACCTGCCTGACCAGCGGCTTCTTATTAAGCTTGGTTGTATTATTGCGTGCAGATGATCAGCAGTGGTTAAGTGTCGAGTTGCTGGCGGAGGCGCAGCAGGAATTTGGTGACGAAGCTGAGCAAAGGTTATTGGATTGGCAGCAGCTGTATCAAGATCTGCGTAATGCAGATGAAAGCGAACAGCTGCGTGCGGTGAATCATTTTTTTAATCAGCGAGTCAATTATATCAGTGACGAGAAGCACTGGGGGCAGAAGGACTATTGGGCCACCCCTTATGAGTCGCTCACCACTCATGGCGCAGACTGTGAAGACTTTGTTATTGCTAAGTATTACACCCTAAAAGAGCTGGGTGTCGAAGTTGAAAAAATGCGTATTACCTATGTAAAAGCGTTACGCATTAATCAAGCTCATATGGTGCTGACCTATTTTCCTACCCCCGATGCAATCCCGTTGGTATTAGATAACCTAATCGGTAAGATATACTCAGCCGATCGCCGCAAAGATTTAGAACCTGTTTACAGTTTTAATGGTTCAGGTATGTGGCTGGAGCGGATGAAAGGGCAGGGGATTCGTATGGGCAACCCCAATAAACTCGATTTATGGACAAACTTGCGCCTTAGAATGGCAGCGCAAGACATGGAAATTTAAGGCCGTATAGGCTGCTAAAAGGAAATAAACATGACGTTAAGACGCCAACTCAGCTTAATGGCGAGTGCGCTTATTCTTTTATTATTAACGGGAAACTTGTTCGTTACCTTAACGAATTCGAGCGGCTATTTTCAGCAGCAATTAAATTCTCGCGCGTATGATGCCGCAACCTCTCTCGCACTTTCTATGTCGAATGCCGTCGCTGATGGTGATAAGGTCAAGCTCGAGCGTATGATTGATGTGTTATTTGATCGCGGTTTCTTTTCTGAAATTAGTTTACAGCTAATCGATGGCAGCCAAATACAGCGCCACGCTGCGCAAGCCACCCAAGATAAACCCGCCCCCGTTTGGTTTACTGATCTAGTAGATTTGACCATTATCGCTGCGCAAACCGATGTGACTCAAGGCTGGCAGCGTTTGGGGAGCCTTACGGTTAAAAGCCATACCGATTTTGCTTATCGTGATTTATGGAGCATGGTTCGGGGCGAGGTGATTTGGTATTTATGGATGGCACTATTGAGCCTAGTCAGCTTGCAGATTGTATTACGCTGGATGTTTAAACCGTTAGAGCGAGTAGAGCAGCAAGCACTGGATATTAGTGAACGTAATTTATATGAATTAGAAAAACTTCCTCGTGCTCGTGAATTAAGACGAGTCGGGCTGGCGATGAATCAGATGGTGCGCAAACTTAAATCCATTTTTTCAGAACAGTCGGCGATTACTGAAAAGTTGCGTGAAGAAAGTTACCTTGATGATGTTACCCAGTTATTAAACCGCCGCGGTTTCGATCAGCGCTTGCAGCATGTACTTGAGCAACCTGATGGCCATAGTGGCGTATTGTTATTACTGCAGGTAAAAGACTTTGCCAGTTTTAACCAGCAGCAAGGACGAGAAGCGGGTGATGAGCTGTTAGTTCGGATAGGCGAAGTATTAGATCAGTGGCGCAGCGAGCATACAGATGCTTTGATTAGTCGCCGTACCGGTGCCGATTTTTCTTTATATATTCCTACCGCCGATATACTGCACAGTGAAGAGCAGGTAAAACATTGCTTTAACCTATTATCGACCAGTGTATTATCGCAGCGTTCAGGTATTGAATTTCATATTGGTGCCATTTTCTTACAACGCTCGTTAGTTGAGCAAGGAACGCAAAGCCAAGCACCTATTGCCATTGTGGATGTGCTGAGTAAAGCGGATGCCGCTTTGCGCCAAGCTCAACACCAGCCCCAGAGTCGCTTTCAATTTTATGCGCAGCCAACGGGTAATAGTGAACGCACAGCGAGTGAGTGGAAAGCAGAATTAGATAACGTATTAAAAACCCAAGCGATCGAATTACATTATCAGCCTATTATTAATACCCGCGCCGATAAAGTTTTACACTTTGAAGTATTAAGTCGTATTCATGATAAACAAGGCCTAATTTCAGCGGCACATTTTTGGCCGATGATTGAACGTCATCAACTCGCGCCGCAATTTGATTTATTAGTTATTAGAACTTTAATGCAACAGTTGCAAGAATCGACAGAGCTTAGGCAAGAGCAATATCAAGGTATTAAGTTTTGCATAAATTTATCACCCGCATCGGTTTTAAGTGAAGACTTTCATCAAGACTTAGAAGTTCTGTTTAATGAATATCCTCAGTGGCATGAATTTTTAGCTGTAGAAGTGGCTGAATTTTCTATTTCTCATATTGAATCTCAGCTTGCTCGCTTGGCTCATAGATTAAAAGCTCAAGGAGTCGAGCTAGGCATTGATCAGGTAGGAACAGGTTCGTTAGCTTTTGCCTACTTACAGCGTTTACCGTTGAGTTATTTACGCATCGCTGGCAGTTTTAATCGAGGCTTACATCTAGCACTGGATCATAAATTCTTTATTCAATCGATGGTGCAGATTGCCCATAATTTAGATTTACAGGTATTGGGCGAAGGGATTGAAAGTGAAAGTGATATTGACGCACTACGGCAAACTGGGGTAGATGGCATGGGCGGATATTATTTCACTCCGCCTATCACGCCTTTGGCTAATGCTTTAGCTTGGCCAGTTCCTAATATTGATCAGGAATAGAGAAATAAATGATGGAAGCTGCGACAACATGTCACTGGCATATGGTAATAGCCTAGGTAAACTGACGAACATTATTTTTTGCAAGCAATGTCATTAGAAAAAGAGAGAGTTAACGTGAAACTGATGGGTTTAATCGGACAAGTAGCCAGTATTGTTGTAGCCAGCACATTATCATTTGCCAGCGTAGCCGAGCTGGTGGTCGAAGAAGGATACGTACGTAATCCTATTCCTGGCCGTAGTATGAGTGCTGCATTTATGACAGTGCGTAATACGGGTGTAGAAGACTTTGTTGTAACCTCTGCCTGCCTAGAAGGTGCAGACAGTGTTGAAATTCATACTCACAGCCATGTTGATGGGGTGATGCGCATGCGACAGTTGCATGAGCTAACGATTAAAGCGGGTGAAGCGGTAACATTAGAACCAGGCGGTATGCACCTGATGGTTTTTGGCATTAAAGAGTTCCCTGAAAATCCTGAACTGAACCTGTGTAACGCAGAGAAAAAGTGTTTCTCTACGCGCTTATCTACTCAGTCTTTGGTGAGTAAATAAAGCTACAGATTTCTCGGTGCAATAAAAGACGTTTCAATAGAGCCGACAACTTGTTGATTTGCTTTTGATACCAGTTCAAGAACCATTGCTTTTTTACTGACATCGAGTTGTTTTCCCTCATCTAAGCTCACGGTAAAAGCAAACTGCTGACGCTGGCCTGGAGCAATGGTGAAATTGTTATGACTAAAACTAAATGCACTCTCATCACCTGCTAGCTGCAACTCTAATTCTAAAACTTGATTGGTTTTATTATGCAGTTTTAGCGAATACTCATTCTCAACTTCATCGTTGGCACTGACTCGATATAACGCATTACGGTCTCTTTCTAAGCTGGCATTAACCCCTTCACGATTATTCCATTCTATTATTAATAGAGAAGTTGAAAGTAAAAATGCCGCGGCATAGCCTAATAACCTTGGGCGCTTAATTAAGTTAAAAGCTTGTTGGAAGTTGGTCTCCGATGGACGAAAACTAATGAGTCCTTTGGGCTTATTTATTTTTTCCATAATATCATCACAAGCATCGACGCAGGCACCACAGGCAATACAGGGCAACTGCATGCCATCACGAATATCAATATCCGTTGGGCAAACTTGAACGCAGACTTCACAATCTATGCAGTCATTGCGCTGCTCATCATATTGCACGGTTAGGGTAGAGGCATCGGCCATAACAGACTGAAAACGAGAATAAGGACACATGTGCACACAAACTTGTTCACGTAAAAAACCAGCGTTTAAGTAGGTAAATCCAGCAATAAAAAATATCCAAAATAAGCCGCTGCCAGACATCTCGCCAAAAAATAAGTCGTTGGCCATATCGGCTAAAGGATAAAAATAAGCAATAAAAGTTATGCCCGTGATTATACTTAGAATTAACCAAGCACTGTGCTTAACTAATTTTAGTATTATTTTTTCAAGGGCGTTTTTAGTGAATTTATTTTGATCGTTTAAAATTGGCGTGCGATCCATTTTTAAACGTTTATGACGAGAGCCTTCGATCAATTCTTCTAAGCGAATAAATAAAAAGGTCCAAACCGTTTGTGGGCAGGCGAAGCCGCACCAAAGCCTTCCGGAAGCCATTGCGACAAAGAATAAAGCAAATGCCCCTGCCATCATCATCCAAGTTAAAACCATCAGATCTTCTGGCCAAAAAATGACATTACCAAAACGAAATTGCTTGGCGACTAAGTCTAGGTGAACCAGAGGAAGGTCATTCCAACTTAACCAAGGGGTGATAAAACAGATAGCTAATAAGGGCCAGCTGATAGCACGGCGTAGGTTGGTAAAGCGACCAGCAATCAATCGCACCCTATGGATTGCTGGCGATGATTTTAGCCAGTCTATTAGGCTTTTTAAGCCGAGGGTTGATTCTGAGTCATCCGCAAGTAGGTTGGCTAGAGGGATCGTATGGCGATTACTCTGAATATTGCTTGGGTGATCAGTTTGGGAGGATGTCGCGATTAGTTTGCTCATAAAGCTCTCATCATTGAAGTAGCATGAGGCTGGATTGCAAAGCTTAGGCCAGTTGTTAACTTATTGAATCTAAAGGGGTTCCTGGTAAATCTCGAGATTGTTTGGCGAAATAAAGCAGTTTGTGTGTCGATATATCGCTACCAAGTTGATATGTCGCTGCCGAGTCGATATATCGAGAACTTAGTTCTTCATGAAAAGTTTATATGGATTGTTTTATATGCCGCGCTTTATATACCAAGCTTTTTCATTCGTGAGCGTAGTGTCGAAACGGGTAAATCAAGATAATGAGCAGCGCCTTCTTTACCAGAGACCTTACCCTTGCATAATTTAACCACGTGTAAAATATGCTGCCTCTCAGCTTGGGCGAGAGTTAATACTGAATCACTAGCCGGTATTGAATCTAGCGGCTGGTCAATATTAGAAAGAGCTGAGCCAGCTGTTATTGCGTGACCTAGTTCAGTATCCAGCTGCACTGCTAGTAAACCAGAACCTGAATGCAAAATAAGTGAGCGTTCAATAATGTTATACAGCTCACGGACATTGCCTGGCCATGAATAGGACATTATTTTTTCTAATGACTCTGGGGTGAAGCCAGGGCTTTGGCGGCCGATATGGCGCTGTATTTTGGCCAAAAAATAATTGGCCAATAAAGGTATATCGCTAGCGCGTTGTCTTAGTGCGGGTAACCATAATGGGAAAACATTAATACGGTAGAATAAGTCGGCGCGAAACTCACCTTGTTCTACTAGCTTTTGCAAATCACGATTCGTCGCGGCAATAATGCGCACGTCGACTTTGACAGTTTGGCTGCTGCCCACACGTTCAAATTCTTGCTCTTGCAGTACTCGCAATAATTTCACTTGCGCTGCGGGTGTCAGCTCACCAATTTCATCGAGAAATAGAGTGCCACCGTGGGCGACTTCAAAACGACCTTGGCGACGTTGGGTTGCTCCCGTAAAAGCGCCTTTTTCATGACCAAAAAGTTCACTCTCAATCAGACTTTCAGCAATGGCACCGCAATTCACTTTGACTAACGGTTTGTCTTTGCGGCTGCTAGCTTGATGCAATGCTTGAGCAATTAACTCTTTACCTGTGCCACTTTCCCCTTGAATTAAAACGCAAGCATCCGTCGGACCCACTTGACCGATACGTTGCAGCAAGGCAGCCATGATTTCGCTCTGGCCAATAATATCTTGCTGCGATTGCTGCTGAATTTCTTGCTTAAGCAAGTGATTTTCCGCAACCAGTTGTTCTTTTAACTGCTCAACTTGCTTGAGTGCGTTTTGCAGTTTTTGTTGCTGTACTAAGCGCTCACTGATGTCTTTAAAGACGACAACGACACCAATGCACTGACCGTCTTCTTCGATAGGAGTACTGGAATATTCAACCGGAAAACAGCTGCCATCTTTGCGCCAAAATACTTCATGCTCGCAATGAGCACTCTTGCCCGTTAAACGTGTTTTGTAAATCGGACAATCGCTATCAGGGTAAGGGCGGCCATCGGCGTGGCTATGATGATGAAACTGGTGAATGTTTTTTCCCAGGATATCGTCAGCAAACCAGCCAGTAATACGCTCTGCAGCAGGATTCACAAAGGTGGCTAGGCCATCAGCATCGAGGCCATAAACCCCTTCCGACATAGCGCCTAGCAAGCGTGCATAGCGTTGCTGTAAATCTTGCAGTGAGAGCGAGTTAATAGACACTACTAATCCCAATCTAAATCTTTTTCTTCACCACGAATCAACTTAGTCCAAGCAGGACCTTCATCGGTTTCTTGCCAAGCTGCATTAGAACAACGAACTTCTTTTTCTAACGCGCCGTGTACAGCACGACCACATTCAAGATCGTTATTCCAAGGGGTTTTATTTTCTTTAAACCACAGACTAGCGAAGTTCTTATTACTATTTAAAGTGAATAAAACTTCCATGCCATCAACTAGCCATTGAACACTTCTTGCACTACTTTTCTGCTCTTCAACTTGGGAAAACTGAGAGCTTAACCAATTTTGGATTTCAGCTGCTTCGGCCTTTAATAGGTAAACTTCAATATCTGGAAAGCGTTCGCTCATAATGGTTTCTTTTGGCTTGCGCCAGTCTCTTTAGTAGACTCTTTAATAGAGTCTGTAATGGGGTCTTCAGCGGATTCTATTACGGGTGTTTTAATGCGTTCGCGGGTTGTGAAACGTAAAAAGCGTAATAGGCTCAAAGATAAATAGCCCATTATAGCGGCAAAACCACCAATAATCGCTAAAACAAAACCAAATAGTACGATGATTTCTTGACCTAAAGAAGGTGCTAGGGTGTTTTCCGAATAAAGCATAATCCCCATGCCAAAAAAGAAGCCAACAGCGCCGATCGTGAATAGCCAAATATTATCAGCCTGTTTATCCGCTCGCTTTAATAGCCATTGATAAAATTGTTGCCACATAATCATTCATCCTTATTGGGCTTATTAAAAAGAGACATAAACTTTTTATCGAGGTATTGCTTATAGTGCCATAACCAGCGGCCGCTAAGAACAAAAGAGCCTCGTTGACCTAAGGCATACTGATTACCCATATTAATAATGGATAAAAACCGTGTTTGCGGCTGATAGCTTAGTAGCTCAGAGTCTGGCAATGCTTCATCATTAAGACTAGTACAAAGGTTGTGAAATAAGGTATTAGCTTGGCGTACGGCATAGACTCCTGCTTTAGCTAAAGGGCGAGGAGTAAAGTGTATGCAATCACCTGCTGCAAAGACTCCAGGTAATGAGGTTTGTAGTTTTTCATCGACGCAGATAAAGCCTTGTTCAGACAGTTTCAAATCAGAATCTTTAAGCCAGGATGGTGCTGCTGATTGAGTGCATAAAATAGTGAAGTCGCTTGGCTTGGCTGTTACTCGCTGCTGCCCAATAAACTGAATTCCCATGTTATTAAGTTGTTGTAAGCAGAGTCTCTGTATCTTAGGTGAATAACTGGGCAGTGGTTGTTTTGAATGGGCGATTAATTGCACTTGGCAATTTTCTTGTGCGAGCTTAATTGCACAGGCAATTTCTACTCCCGCAGCCCCTGCGCCAATAATACTAATAATAGGATTAGTTGCGGTGACTTCTTGCTTTGTATTAGGGTTATTAATCTCTTGCTGTAGCGTCTGCCAGTTTTGAAAGAATAGACTAATGGGTTTTACTTTCCAGACATTATCACTGGTTTGTTTTTGATCTTTCCCATTGGCAAGTTGATCTTCTTTATTAGGGAGTAAAGAGTAGGGCTGGCTACCAATATTAATCGATAGTTTTTCACAGTAAATAGAATGACTGTCTGCTGCTGTAGTTTCAAAATCTAATCGATACAGAGTATCAAAGTCTTGGTCTACGATTTTCTGAATATTGATACAGGTTTGCTGCTGAAAGTCAGCACCACTCATCTGGCAGAGTTTTATTAAATCAATATGGCAGTCATCATATTGATAATCACCCGTTAATAAACCTGGCAACATGCCAGAATAAGGGCTGGTTGAATTTTCTGAAATTAATAGCGGCCGATATTTTTTCAATGGATTTTTAGGCGCTAATTGTTGCCAATATTTCAAGCATAAAACATGGCTATGACCACCCCCCAATAAAATTAGGGGGTAAACATCAGTTCTAGCGGCTACAGGTTTTATCAATGAATCGTTTACTCGGTTAATAAAAAGTTTACTCGGCTAATAAAAAGTGAGCAGCGTCGGCTGCGCTTAATTCGGCTTTCTCTTCCATCGGCATATGACCGCAATCAGCATAGGTAATCACCTGGCAATTAGCTAAGGCTTTTTTAAAGCTTTTAGTATGACGTATTGGAATCCAGTTATCTTTTTCCCCCCACATTACCAGAGTTGGAGTATTTATTAATTGTAGGCACTTAGTATCAAAGCCAAAGCCATTGCGGATATGGTGTAAAACTTGGCTGCCTCCTTGGCGATTTCCAGGCCTTAACATCATTTCATAATAACGGGTCAGTTCTTCGTTATCAGGAAGCTCTCTATTGGCATAGGCTTGGCGAATTAAATCAAATACTAATGACTTAGGAGGGTTAGAGTTTTCAGCAACCCAGCCTCCTAGTGGCGCGCCCCAACTGAGCAATGCCATAGGGGGGACAAAGAAAAATCCAGCTGAATCTAGCAGAATCATCTTCTCTACGCGCTCTGGATATTTGGCAGCAAAGGAATAGCTAAAAAAACCTCCTAATGAATTACCTGCAATATGGCACTTTTTTATTTTTAGCGCATTGAGTAGGTCTCGAAGAAAATCAGGATAACTATTATCATCAATTTTAAGTGAGGGGAAAGGACCTGTTAAGCCGAAATTAGGTAAATCGATAGTAATAATATGAAAACGATCATTGAGCTGATCTATCCATTTTTGCCAGGTATGCAAGGATGAAAAAATACCATGCAAACATAATAAAACAGGGGCTTCAGGGTTCTGGCGACAAGGGCTATCGCGATAATGAACATTGAGGCCATTGATATTAATAAAAGAAGAATCGTCTAGCTGATACTTCTGTTTAAGTTCAGCTAGAGGAATAGTGCGGGTATCTTGAAAGAACATAGCCGACATGGAGTTCCAGGCCCAAAGCGTTTGTTTTAACATGGTGATCTCAATTTTATTATTTTAGTTTGATCTTCTCCATATACTGCGCTTTGTTGTCTATTGATTCAATATTAACTTTTTGATATTGATTATTTTTCTACGCTATCAGGCTTCAACTGCTTTAATAGGCGGCTAGGGAGATTCTTAATGGTTAAGCTATTCTCGCTAGGGTCAAAACTAATATCCGTTCCTAGTGACGTGGCAGCAAAGCTTAGAGTCACTTCTTTATTCTTACCGCTATAACGCAGATAGTTCTTCAAGCTTTTACGGTCAGGAATCAAATCGGTCTTAATGACTTGTTCACCATGAGCTAGTTCTGTTGAAGTTTCGTTCATCGTCGATTCGCTACGTGGGCGTACTTCGCGACGCTCACGTTTTTTTAGCGCAACAAACTGCTCAAACTTTTCTGGTGCGCTGCTATCGAGTTGACCCGAAAGCGTTTTAAACTCAACCGACTCGCCTTGCTTATCCTGTTCTACACAGTACTCAATCACTTTTGTTTTAGTTTCAACTGATGCTTCTTCCGATAGGGTCGATGCGTACTCTTCTACTATCTGTAAAAATTCTTGAGTTTCTTGTTCTGTATCTAAGGTATCGATAAAGCCAGCAAAGTCAGAAAACAGTTTCTGTATCGGCTTATCACCACGGCCAAAGCTGAAAGTGAAATACTTCTCTTCACTGCGCTTACCTTGTTCTTGCTCTTTTTTAAGCTCGCTAGTATCAATACACAAGCCAAAGCCCGTATTAGAGAAGTCGAGAATTCGGCTTTCGCTCAACTGCATATCACTGGTTAAACAGATGTTACTTTTTTCACGCAGATGAAAGATATACAGTTTATCGGTATCCGCTAATTCTTCAGTGGCGAAGGCTAAGTAACCATCAATTTCGAGTTCGGTATTATCCATCATATCGGCGAACTGTTCGGTGATCTTCTTCGTCCAAGATAGAAAACTCTGCTGATCGTTAAGCCAATTGAGTGTGAGACCCTTCATACGGGTCACTTCAGGATTAAAGCAGCCATAACGCTTACTAGCACGCTGTACGAAGATGCCTTTCAGCTGACTCATCACCAGGTGGCAATAATCATCAACCTCAGCCTCGTTCGGTGTCGCGGTTACCATCGCCGCAGGTTTTTGCGCTTCTTTATTGATTTGATGAGTAATGAAATGAGTAACAGGCATGAGGATTCCGCTGACGATAGATGATGTACGTTTAATCCCGCTATTCTAGCATCTTGCTAGCGGGCCAGGGAAATATGCTGAATAACTAATAAAAGCATTAAAAAACGACCATTTAGTGGATTAATTGGCGCCAATTTAGTATGACAGGTTGAATAAAATACCCACAAAACAGCTTTAAACGGGCAAATTGTTAATTACTAACAACTTCTGTGTATAACTCTGTGTGTAATATAAATATAACTGCCTTCAGCCCCCATTTCTTCTAGGGTGGTGTTAGATTGTGCGTTTTTTAAACATATGCTAAAAATCGCTGCAGCCCAATGAAGTCAAGGCTTTTGGCGATAATAATAAAAATAATTATCGGACAAAATGCGCACTGAAAATAATTCAAAAAAAGTGCAATGCAAGTCTTGATTTTAAATAAAAGCCCCTTAATTTGAATACTTATCATAATCTTACCCACAGATTGTGTGGATAACCTTGGGTGTAAGTCGCTAACAAGTCGATTGAGACACCAGTACACCTAAGGTCTAGTTAAAATGTCGATTTTTTGCACGATAAAAAATAAATCATCAGACGAAAAACGACAAAGCGCTGAATAATTGACAGGGCAGGAAGTTGATAGGGAGTCGCTTGAAACACGTACTGTTTATCTATACAGTTGGTTGTATGAAATTGTATATCGCAGAAAAACCCAGCCTTGGGCGAGCTATCGCTGATGGTTTGACCAGCTTATTAAATAAGCCACATAGAAAACAGCAGGGCTATATCGAGCTAGGAAATGGCGATGTGGTGAGCTGGTGTATTGGTCATTTATTAGAGCAGGCTGAACCTGATGCGTATAACGATGCATACAAATCTTGGAAACTCGAACATCTGCCGATTGTTCCCCAGGAGTGGCAGTTAAAACCTAAGAGCCAAACCCGCTCGCAATTAACAGTACTTAGAAAGCTGGTAAAGCAAGCTGACCAAATCGTTCATGCTGGCGACCCAGATCGCGAAGGCCAGCTATTAGTAGATGAAGTTTTAAGTCACCTCAAAATCAGTGCTCATAAAAGAAAGAATACCCAGCGCTGCTTGATCAGTGATTTAAACCTACCTGCGGTGAAGCGAGCGCTAACCAACTTACGCAGCAATCAAGAATTTGTGCCGCTGTCTGTATCAGCTCTCTCTCGTTCGCGGGCAGATTGGCTATATGGTATGAACATGACTCGTGCTTATACTCTGCAAGGGCAGAAAGCAGGGTATAAAGGGGTATTATCGGTCGGACGAGTACAAACACCATTATTAGGCTTAGTGGTAAAGCGTGATGAAGAAATAGATAATTTTATCAGCCGCGACTTTTATCAGGTCGAAGCACGTTTAGTAAATTCTAATAATGAATCCTTCTTAGTAAAATGGCAGCCGAGTGAAGCCTGCAAACCTTATCAAGATGAAGAGGGGCGAGTTTTACATAAACCATTAGCCGAAAACGTTTGTCAGCGTATTCAACAGCAGCCGGCTGAAATTACCAAGCTAGAGCAAAAAGACAAACAACAGCCAGCGCCTTTGCCGTTTAATCTATCAACTCTGCAAATCGAAGCAGCGAAAGCTTTTGGTATGAGTGCTCAACAAGTATTGGATACTTGTCAAAGCCTGTATGAACGCCACCAGTTAATTACTTACCCAAGATCGGATAGCCGCCATCTGCCGAATGAGCAGCATAGCCTTGCGCCGAATGTGATTTGCGCGATTGGGCAAAACTGCAGTGGCTTAACTGAGTTTACTCAGTTGGCGCAACCAACATTGAAAAGCAAAGCCTTTAATGACAGCAAGGTAGAAGCACATCACGCTATCGTGCCGAGTGAGAAATCAATCTCGGCTGTACAGTTTGAAAAACTCAATCAGTTTGAGCAGAAAGTATACCGCCATATTGCACGCCAATATCTAATGCAGTTTTTTCCCGCGTATCAGTATGCCGAAACTAAAGTAGAAGCAGAGATTGCTGGCGGACAATTTAAAACCCAAGCCAAGCAGCCATTAAAGCTCGGCTGGAAGGTTCTCTACGATAATAAAAACAATGCTAATAACAAGGGAAACAAAACAGACAGCGCTCAAACATTGCCACCAATAAACCTAGACCCAAGTGATAAGCAATACGGTAAGCATGCTTGGTTATGTGATGCTGCCAACCTCGCTGAAAAACAAACCACACCGCCAGAGTATTTTAATGACGGTACGCTGCTGGCTGCCATGACAGGTATTGCCCGTTATGTGACGAATTCTGAAATTCGCAAAACCCTAAAAGAAACCGATGGCCTAGGGACTGAAGCAACAAGGGCTGGCATCATTGAACTGCTATTTAGGCGTAATTTCTTACAGCGCACAGGCAAACAAATACGCAGCACCGAAGTAGGTAGAGGTTTAATTAATAGTTTACCTGATTCAGCGATCACACCCGACATGACCGCATTATGGGAACAGCAACTGAATGCGATTAGCCAGCGTGAGTTAAACTACCAAGGGTTTATGCAACCGCTGAATCAGCACTTGTTGGGTTTGATCGAGCAGGCGAAGCAACATATTCCTACTGGTTTGCAAGGATTAAAAGGACAAGGGCAGGGCTTTAAGCGAAAGGCCTCAAAAGGAAAATTAGGTGGGAAGAAAGCACCTACTAGGAAGTATACAAAAAAGACAAAGTGAAAAAATAAATTGTAGTAATAATATTCATTATAAAAAGGGTAGTTCTGATTATAAAAAAATAATACTTCGCATGCTACCAAAAATTTATGGGTAACCCAAAAAGATATTGGCGATTCTTTCAGAGTATCTACCAGTATTGATGGTAGTAATTGGCAGGAGCAGTTTTCTGAAGAAATAAACGTCGATAGGAGTTTAATAGCAGCGGTGGGAGTAACTAATACTCGGGCTAATACAGGCAAGTTAAATCTTGAAATTTATGCTGACCCTATATTCTTTTATCGCTTAGATCACATTGGTACGCCAAAGGCATTGACCGACGAAGATGGTATGATGGCTTGGAAATCTGACCTAGGACCCTACGGCGAGACAATTCTTGGTGAGTTTCAGGTTACAGGCAATTTAGACTCGGCATTAAGATTTCCTGGTCAATACGGTGATAGTGAGTCAGGTTTGAATTACAACTACTTCCGAGATTATGATCCAAGTACTGGACGTTATATTCAGAGTGATCCTATAGGATTGAGCGGTGGGTTGAATACTTATGGGTATGTTAGTGGGAACCCAATAATGTATTCGGATCCTACTGGGCAATGTCCTTGGTGTGTTGTAGGTGGGGTAGTTGGGTTTGCTGTGGGCTTTGGTCTTGAGTTAGCATCTGATAATGGTGATATATGGAGTGCCAGTTTAGCCGGGCTTTCTGGTGGAGCGGCTGGAGCATTGAGTGGAGGATTAAGTGTGCTAGCGAGTGTCAGTATTGCTGGAGCTGCAACGGCTACTAATGAGGTGTATAAGTCTTACCGTGATTGCGGAGATTTATCGGATTTTAGCTTCTTAAATGTAGGAGCTTCTGTGGCAGGAACTTATTTGGGTGGTAAGTTCGCAGGACCTGCAGCTAAAGGACTTGCTGGAATAAGGGTGCCTGGGCCAGGAACTTCAACCCAGCCATTAATCCCTCTTGGCAGACTGGTACCAAAGTCCCCTCATGCTGGAGGAGGTACTCAGCTTACAAGTGTGAATCATGAAATCGTTAACTCAGGTAGTGCGGCGCTATTAGAAGGCTCATCTCCTTCTGCCGTTTCTTACATCCTGTCTAGCTTTTAGGAGTAATGAGTAATTATGACCCATTTTTTTTTATTGTTACTTAGTTCTGCATTAGTGAGTACCATTTTTATATATGTAATAATTATGGACTACATTATTAAGAAGTATAT
>ERZ1027231.32-NODE-32-length-114398-cov-36.615429_pt1 | contig 114398 bp, 107 predicted proteins | sample MGYA00520866_ERZ1027231 | MGnify/ENA primary metagenome ERZ1027231 (study PRJEB33311, sample SAMEA4378411) | marine metagenome | biome: Marine biome; feature: Fjord; material: Water | collected 2014-07-20T08:00:00Z/2014-07-... | depth 75 m ...
GTGTTGGTGAGCGTACTCGTGAAGGTAACGATTTCTACTACGAAATGGCTGAGTCTGGTGTTGTAAACCTAGACGACAAAGTACAGTCTAAAGTAGCAATGGTTTATGGTCAGATGAATGAGCCTCCTGGTAACCGTTTACGTGTTGCTTTGACTGGTTTGACTATGGCTGAGAAATTCCGTGACGAAGGTAAAGACGTACTATTGTTCGTTGATAACATCTATCGTTATACCCTAGCGGGAACGGAAGTATCTGCACTATTAGGTCGTATGCCTTCTGCCGTAGGTTACCAGCCAACTCTTGCTGAAGAGATGGGTGTTCTACAGGAACGTATTACTTCTACTAAGGACGGATCTATTACATCTGTTCAAGCAGTATACGTACCAGCAGATGATTTGACGGATCCATCGCCAGCAACAACGTTTGCTCACTTGGATTCAACAGTTGTACTTTCTCGTGACATCGCATCTAAGGGTATCTACCCAGCGATCGATCCACTTGATTCTACTTCTCGTCAGCTAGATCCTCTAGTTATCGGACAAGAGCACTACGACATTGCTCGTGGCGTTCAGGGTGTTCTTCAGCGTTATAAAGAGCTGAAAGACATCATCGCTATTCTTGGTATGGACGAATTGTCTGACGAAGATAAGCAGTCTGTTAACCGTGCACGTAAGATTGAGCGTTTCTTGTCTCAGCCTTTCCACGTTGCAGAGATCTTCACAGGCGCACCAGGTAAATACGTTTCTCTGAAAGAAACCATCACTGGTTTCCAAGGTCTTCTAAACGGTGACTATGATGATCTGCCTGAACAGGCGTTCTACATGGTTGGCGGTATTGATGAAGCCATTGAGAAGGCTAAAAACCTGTAATCAAAGGGGCGAATACTATGGCCATGACAGTCCATTGTGACATCGTCAGCGCAGAGGAAAATCTTTTCTCTGGGTTGGTAGAAATGGTAGTAGCAGCCGGTGAAATGGGTGACCTAGGTATTATCCGTGGTCACGCACCTTTGCTTACTGCATTGAAGCCAGGTCCTATCCGAGTCATCAAGCAAGGTGGTGAGGAAGAAGTGATCTACGTTTCAGGCGGTTATTTGGAAGTTCAGCCAAACTCTATTTCAGTTTTGGCTGATACCGCCGTGCGTGCTGGAGACCTTGATGAGGCCGCAGCATTAGAAGCACAGAAACACGCTCAGCAAGCGTTAGAGAATCAGAGTGCAGACTTTGACTACTCACGCGCTATGACTCAGTTGGCAGAAGCCGCAGCTCAGCTGCGTACGATCCAGCAGATTCGTAACAAGTTGAACAGATAATCTAGTTAAACTAGAGTTCTTGCTTCATAAAAAACCGAATCCCAGTAATGGGGTTCGGTTTTTTTATGTCAGTTGAAAAGTGCTAGGGATTTTTAAAAGGTTAGCTAGATTGTGCAGTCAGTAACTCATCAGACCAAATATCTAAAAGATTCCTAAAAGGCTTATCAAGTAGCTCTAAATCAAACTGATCGAATAAATTTTTGATCTCCAAGCCCAATTCAGTATCACCAGTAATCTTAAGTTTACGATTAAAGAACAGCGTATCGGGATCAACTTTTTGTGAGGCCATCAATACCAGCGCATCCACTGAAGCACTAAAAACTACGTCTGGCTCGGGGCTAATGGATTGAGCTTCATCGATGTCTAGCATCACCAGTTGCTGGCCTATTTTGGTGAAATACCACTTGGCTGATAAATCTCTTATCTCTACTTCTGCGACCTTATTATCTAAAAAATCAATTTCTCCATCATCCATAAATGGCTGACTTAAGCGTTTAACTTGATGTAAGACAAAGTAGTTCTCGACCTTAGTCGGCATAATCTTGTGCGCTATCGATAGCAGTGAAGCAGAGTTTTTCACCATCTTTTGTTTGGTTTTTTCTATTAGGCCAGTTGGCACTGCATCTTTTAGCAACGCACTATTTAGTACAGTGCTAGGTAGAGCAAGCCCTTTTGGCATCATTTTTCGTAATAGCATATTAGATCCATAAAGCTAATGAGTTGGGATTTGAGCTAGGACTTTCGAATAAGTGTACTGCACCTTGTTGATGACGCCTTAATCAAGATCAAGAAATTGTTTGTGTCTTTATAAATAGAGAACGGAGCTAGTATGGAATTATTAAGTCCCGCAGGTAGTTTGCCAGCCTTAAAGGCGGCGGTAGATGAAGGCGCCGATGCGATATATCTCGGTTTAAAAGACGATACCAATGCACGCCATTTTGCGGGTCTGAATTTCACCGATAAAACTATGGCTCAGGGGGTTAATTACGCTCACGATAGAAATCGTCGAGTCCATGTGGCAGTTAATACTTTTGCCCATCCCAATCGTAGCCAAGCATGGTTTGATGCGGTGAAGAAAACCCATGATATGGGGGCAGATGTTTTGATCGCGTCAAACATTGCGGTATTAGAGCATGCTGCCACGCATTATCCAGAGATGGAATTACACCTTTCCGTGCAAGCTGCCGCGACCAATGTTGCGGCTATTAATTTCTTCAAACAGTTTGGTGTGAAGCGTGTTGTTTTACCGCGAGTTCTCTCCTATCAACAAGTCGCCAATCTAGCTCAAGATACTGATATCGAACTAGAAGTTTTTGCTTTTGGCAGCCTATGTATCATGGCAGAAGGGCGCTGTTATTTATCCTCTTATATGACGGGGGAATCACCGAATACTGTAGGCGCGTGCTCTCCTGCAAAATTCGTTCGCTGGCAAGAAACCGATCTGGGCTTAGAAAGCCGTTTAAACGATGTCTTAATAGATCGCTTTGCAGAAGGTGAAAACGCTGGTTACCCAACCTTATGTAAAGGTCGCTTTAATGTAGAGGGGGAAATTACCCACGCCTTAGAAGAGCCGACTAGTCTCAATACCTTAAGCCTATTACCCCAGTTAAATAATATTGGAATCAGTGCCTTGAAGATCGAGGGTCGCCAGCGTAGCCCTGCTTATACCAGACAAGTTACTCAAACCTGGCGTAGGGCCATTGATGCGATGAAGAAAAATCCGGCGGAATTTCAGGTGCATGACGAGTGGAATAAATGTTTGAGTGCCTTATCAGAGGGGTCACAAACCACCTTAGGCGCTTATGAGCGTACTTGGCAATAACCCCCAGAGAAAGGAACAAGCATGAAATTTTCAATGGGCAATATCCAATTTTATTGGGATAAGCAAAGTACCACTGACTTCTATCAGCAAGTTGCGGATTCGAGTGTTGAGTATGTGTATTTGGGTGAATCCGTTTGCTCTAAGCGCCGAGAATTACGGTTGGATGATTGGCTTGAAGTAGGACGTGAATTATCTAAAAAAGGTAAGGCAGTTGTGCTTTCAAGTTTGGCATTACTGGAAGCAAAAAGTGAATTAGCGACGTTAAAAAAAGTATGCTTCAACGGAGAGTTGGAAGTAGAAGCGAACGACTTTGGCGCAGTTGAAATTTTATCTGAAGCCAAAGTTCCTTTTGTGGCTGGGGCAGCGCTGAATATTTATAACCAGCATGACTTAAAAGTTTTATTAGACCGAGGCATGACTCGCTGGATTGCGCCTGTTGAACTATCAAGAGACTGGTTGGTTAATTTATCCAAAGGCTGTGAAGAGATCGGCATTAAAGATAAGTTTGAAACTGAAGTTTATGGCTATGGTTATTTGCCATTGGCGTATTCTGCTCGTTGTTTCACTGCCCGCTCGGAAGATAGGCCTAAAGATCAATGTAATCTGTGCTGCATCAAATATCCGGAAGGTCGCAAGATTGATAGTCAAGAAGGATTGGAGCTGTTCCGCATGAATGGTATTCAAACCATGTCGGGCAGCATTCAAAACTTGATTAATGATTTACCTTCGATGGCAGGCTTGGTTGATATAGTACGAATCAGCCCGCATTCAATGGAAGCTATTGAATGGGTAGATAAATTCAGAAATGCTTTAGTTGATAAAACAAGAATGCCGTTGGAGGGATTCTGCAACGGCTATTGGCATAAGATAGAAGGCATGAAAGCCGTCTAGCAAGTAAATAGAGGCCTATCTACATTGCTATAGCAGCTTCGATAAAGGTTTTAATCTGTGCGGGTCTAATTCCCGCCGCTTGCGGCATATTGTGGGTTAGCCTTTAGGCTAACAACTTGTCGCGCTAAAGCGCGACCTACATTAGATTACAATATACCTCTCTTCGCGCAGCGAGGTTGTTGATTTAACCGTCTTGGTTAATTTTCTTAGTCAGTGCGGCAAGTACTTCAGAGTACTCGTCATTAGCAACCTGACAAGTGCCTGCATTTCGGTGGCCACCACCTTCATGCTCTAAACAAAGTTCACCAATGTGGGTTTTGTGGTTACGGTTGATAATGGAACCGCCAATGGCAAAAACTGTATTCTGCTTCTTCAAACCCCAAAGCACATGGATCGATATATTCTGTTCTGGGAAGAGGGCATAAATCATAAAGCGGTTGCCCGCAAAAATAATCTCTTCATCTCGAAGGTCTAAAACTACTAGGTTGTTATGGACAGTGGTGCAGCGCTTTAGTTGCTCTTCAAACTGTTGTTTATGCTCATGATAGAGCTCGACTCTTTCTTTCACATCGTCGAGCTGTAATATTTGCTCGATATTATGGTCGCGGCAATAGTCGATAAGCTCCATCATTAGCTGATAATTACTGACCTTAAATTCACGGAAACGACCCAGGCCAGTACGAGAATCCATCAAGAAATTTAACAAAACCCAATCTTTAGGGTTGAGAATTTCATCACGACTAAATTGAGCCGAATCAGATTTATCAACCGCTTCCATCATGTCATAACTAATCTCAGGAAAGCGAGTACGACCGCCATAATAGTCGTAAACAACACGGGCAGCTGAAGGGGCTTCGATATCGATAATATGATTATCAGGGTCGTTATCACCGCGGCGTTTAATTTCAGAGGCGTGGTGATCAAAGCTTAAGTGGCAGCCAGAGACATAGGGTAGGTTGGTGGTGATGTCGTTGGGGCCAATATCAATAATGCCATCTTGCATATCTTTAGGGTGCACAAAAAGGATGTCATCGATCATCCCTAAATCCTTGAATAAAACGGCACATACTAGGCCATCGAAATCACTGCGAGTTACTAATCGGAATTTTTGCTCAGCCACTTTGCTCTCCACTATCATATTGCACTGCTATTAAAAGCAGACATCCTTTGTCTTTGAGCATAGTAGAAATTTAATTAAAGACTAGAGAACTGGCTGCTAAATCTCGGCTTCTGAATCTCGGATTTGAACATCAGTGCTTACAAAGCATTCCATAAAGTATCGAACATCGTTTGATGGGTGCCAGAGATCGCATCACTATCGATCACCACTGCAACGGGGAAGTCATTCGTTGTTAGGCTGATCATCGCGACTTTAGGTGGATAAATGGCAATGTAGGAAGCATCCCCTTCGCCTTTCATCCATTTACGTTCAGCCAATTCAGCTTCATCACCCCCTGCACCAATGGCCAATACCCGTACAAAGATCCCTTTAGCGATACGTTGCTTGGTAAACGTTGGAAAGGGACGGTATAGATGTTCTCGCAGTGCTTGGGTTGAAATAACCGAGTAGGATTTGTCGCTTTTATCGGTAGAGCTAAGGATGTCTTTTAACACGTATTCGACGCCTTCATCGCCTTCGTAGAAGCGTACATTGCTAGTGGCAAACTCAGGCTTTAAATGACGTAGGGCAGGAATAATATCGGTTTTCAAACTGGCGAGAGTCGATTCAAGTTCTTGGTGTTTTTCTTCCGCTAGGGCCAATAAGCGTGATGGATCTTCGGCTTGAAAAATACGTCGCTTGCCTTTAGGCAGATAATTGACGATACCTTTTTTCACCAAGCCCTTAAGCGTTTCGTAAGTACTGCCACGATTAATATCTGTTTTTGCCGCTAAGTCTCTAATAGACGCTGGACCCAGCTGTAATAGCGCATGATAGATGTTGATTTCTCGGGTGCTTAATCCAAGATTTTCTAAGATAGATAAATTCATAATAACTTCAACTAGTTCAATCGTTTATAACTATAGATCATTGTCATTTATTTTGTGACAAATGCAATTGTAAATGGCTCTAAAGTGCATAAACTGTGGCCAAATTAATATTAAACGTCAAAAATTAGCAGTATGTAATGCTAATTTCGTATTCGTAACGTTACATGGAAGCAATTATTTAGCATGACTATTGATGTTGTAGTACTCGCAGCTGGCCAAGGCTCGCGCATGAAATCGCAATTACCGAAAGTTTTACACCCTATTGCAGGCAAGCCTATGTTGGCTCACGTATTAGACAGTGCTAAAGCTGTTAATGCCGATGCGATGCATGTGGTGATTGGTCATGGGGCAGAAAAAGTAAAAGCCGCTTTTGCTAATGAAGAAAATTTAACTTGGTCATTACAGGCTGAGCAAAAGGGGACGGGCCATGCAGTAATGATGGCGCTGGATAGCTTGGCAGCTGAGGGGACTACCTTAATTCTATACGGTGATGTGCCGTTAACTCAGCCAGCCACACTACAAGAACTAATTACTCTGGCGAATGATCAGCAGCTGGGTTTGTTGACCGTTAATATGGACGATAGCACGGGCTATGGTCGTATTGTTCGTGATGCTAATAACAAGGTTACTGAGATTGTTGAGCATAAAGATGCCAATGCTGAGCAACTAGCGATTAAAGAAGTAAATACTGGAATTTTAGCGGTACCTACAGCGAAACTGCACCAGTGGTTACCGACTTTGAGTAATGATAATGCTCAGGGTGAATATTACCTGACCGATATTATTGCCATGGCAGTGGCTAATGGCCTTACGGTAGAAACTCTACAGCCTGCTAACGAGCAAGAAACCTACGGTGTAAATAATCGCCAGCAGCAAGCTGAATTAGAGCGCTGGTATCAAACTCAGCAAGTGAGTGCTTTGATGGCGCAAGGGGTAACTGTTTTAGATCCTAGCCGTTTGGATATTCGCCTAGGTAAAGTTGCAAACGCTGGCCTGACTGTCGGTAATGATGTTGTTATCGATGTGAACGTTATTCTAGAAGGTGAAGTTGTACTAGGAGATGGCGTTGAGATTGCTGCAAATTGCATTATCAAAAATTCTACCTTAGCTGCGGGTACTAAAGTCGAAGCCTTCTCTCATATTGAAGATGCGGTTGTTGCACAATCTTGTGTGGTTGGCCCTTATGCTCGCTTACGCCCAGGTGCTGATCTTGCCGATGGTGCTAAGGTTGGTAACTTCTGCGAAGTGAAAAAATCTCAAATTGGTAAGGGCGCTAAAGTGAATCACCTTACTTACATTGGTGATGCTGTTATTGGAGCGAATGCCAATATCGGCGCGGGTACGATTACCTGTAACTACGACGGTGTAAATAAATTCAAAACTGAAATCGGCGAAAATGCCTTTATCGGTTCTAACTCTTCGTTAGTAGCCCCAGTAAAAATTGGTACTAATGCCACAATTGCTGCGGGTTCAACAGTGACCAAAGAAGTTGCTGCAGAAGAGCTCGCGGTAGCTCGCGGCAAACAAAGAAATATCAGTGGCTGGCAGCGTCCAGCGAAAACTGAAAAATAAATAGAAATATACGTTGTATTAAACGGAAGATATAAAAAATGTGCGGAATTGTTGGTGCTATTGCACAGCGTAATGTTAGTGAAATCTTATTAGAAGGCCTACGTCGCCTTGAATACCGTGGTTATGATTCTGCGGGTTTAGCTATCTTAAATGCAGAAGGTAATATTCAGCGTACCCGTGCGCTGGGTAAAGTCATCGAATTAGAAAAAGCCATTACAGCTGAAACCGATGGTAAAGGCTTAGAGGGCACCATTGGTATTGCTCACACCCGTTGGGCGACCCATGGTGTTCCAAGTGAAGCGAATGCACACCCTCACATGTCTTCTGACGATGTAATATTGGTACACAATGGCATCATTGAAAATTACCAAGATCTAAAAACAGAACTTAAAGCGCAAGGTTATGTTTTTAATTCTGAAACTGACTCAGAAGTAGTGATTCACCTTATTCACCGTGAATTACAGCAGCACGATTTTGCCCAAGCAGTGAAGAATGCGATTACGCATCTTGAAGGCGCTTATGCATTAGCGATTATGCAAAAAGGCAATCAAGACGAACTCTGGGTTGCACGCCAAGGATCGCCGCTAGTGATTGGTGTTGGTATGGATGAGTTTTATGTTGGCTCTGACCCATTGGCTTTATTGCAGGTTACCGACCGCTTTATCTATCTAGAAGAAGGTGATCTTGCTCACATCACTCGTGAAAAGCTCACCATTCTAGATCAAAACCATCAGGTTGTTGATCGTGAAATTACTGTCTTTGATCATAAAATTGGTACTGCCGACAAAGGTGAATATAAGCACTTCATGCTGAAAGAAACCTTTGAGCAACCAACGGTTATTAAGCAGTGCTTAGAAGGTCGTATTTCAGCAACAAAAGTTTTAGATCAGGCTTTTGGTGTTAATGCTGGTGAGTTATTAGATAAGGTTGAAGCGGTTCAGATCATCGCTTGTGGTACCAGTTACCATTCAGGCGTAGTGGCAAAATACTGGATTGAAAAATACGTTGGTATTCCTTGTCAGGTAGAAGTTGCCAGCGAATTCCGTTATCGCCATACAGTAATCGCTAAAAATACGTTGTTGATTACTATCTCTCAATCAGGAGAAACTGCTGATACTCTGGCTGCTTTACGCAAAGCAAAAGAGAAAGGTTTATTAGCCAGTATGGTGGTTTGTAATGTACCTGGCTCTTCTTTGGTGCGTGAATCAGATCTTTGTTTAATGACCAATGCCGGCCCAGAAATCGGTGTTGCGTCGACTAAAGCGTTCACAACTCAGCTAACGTCTTTGTTATTACTGACGGTTGCTTTGGCGAAACGTAATGGTATGAGTGAAGCGGCAGAAACTGAAATAGTTGAAGCGCTGCACCAGTTACCTGGCTTAGTTGACCAGGCTCTGTTATTGGATCCTGTGATTGAGAAAATGAGTCAGTTATTTGCTGATAAGCATCACAGTTTATTCTTAGGTCGTGGCCCAATGTTCCCGATCGCTCAAGAAGGGGCGTTGAAACTAAAAGAAATTTCTTACATTCACGCCGAAGCTTATCCAGCTGGTGAACTAAAGCATGGTCCATTAGCCCTGGTTGATGAAGACATGCCGATTATTACAGTGGCACCTAAGAATGACTTATTAGAAAAATTGATTTCTAATTTGGAAGAAGTGAAAGCACGTGGCGGCGAATTGTTTGTTTTTGCTGACGAGTCAGTAAACTTACACGATCTAGATGATCAACATCTAGTACCATTACCGACAGTACCAAGCTGCTTAGAGCCGATTGTTTATATCGTTCCTTTGCAGTTATTGTCTTATCACGTGGCGGTATTAAAAGGCACGGATGTAGATCAGCCACGTAATTTGGCTAAATCGGTAACAGTAGAATAATCGTTTACTCCTAGTAAGTTAAACTAGAAAGCCCAGTTCGATGACTGGGCTTTTTATTGCTTATAAATAAAGTGGAAAATTTCTCGGGATTTAAACCCCTTCGAAAGAGTACTCGTTTAAATCTCTTTCTAGTATCTTTCGCTCAAGGTGCGCTTCAATAGCACGCCGAGCCATGAGTTTATTAGATGCTGAGGATTCTTTATTAACCACGACGTTTCCTTCCTTATCAAAAGAAACAACCTGTTCTACAGATTTCTCGTGTGCGCTCAATGTCGCTTTAGCTGCCCTAGCCATAATATATCTCCTTGGTCTTACTTTGTTCATAGTCAAAATATGAGACATATCTTAAGCTACGATTGTTATTTTTATTACTTACAAAATAATGACAGTATTCTGGTCAATTGCAATAGGCTAATTGTCTAATCTTAGCGACTTAATCGACTCTTTTATGGCATTCAAATGCTCGATGAAATCTGGACCGCGGCGTTGTGTAACAGCGATGGCGAGCATATCGATGACCATAAGGTGGGCAATGCGCGACGTCATCGGGGTGAATTGGTCTGTATCCTCATCGATATTAATATAAATAGGGATATCTGCAGCCAAACTAATTGGGGTACCTTCTGGCGCCAGACAAATTACGCTGGCGCCATAGGTCTGAGCCAGTTTGATAGAATGCAATAAATCCTTAGTACGACCACTTTGAGAAATCGCCACTACCACGTCTTTTTCAGTCAAAGTGACTGCCGACATAGATTGCATGTGTGGGTCGCTATAAGTTGCTGTAGCAATCTGTAAGCGGAAAAACTTATGTAGTGCATCTGTCGCAACAGCGGCAGAGGCACCATAGCCATAAAACTCTAAGCGTCTGGCTTTACTTATTACCGAAGAGGCTTTAGCAATTTGCTGAGGTAGCAGCTGCTCTTTGACTTCGTGTAAACGTTGAATAGTGGTATCAGCAACTTTCTCACAAATATCTTCAATCGAATCATCTTCGGCAATGGCGAATTGACCGATGTTATTGGCCACTGCTAAATCTTGAGCGAGTTTTACTTTGAATTCTTGGAAGCCATTGCAATGAATAGCTCGGCAAAAGCGCACAATGGTCGGCTCGCTGACCAAGGCTTCTTGAGCAAGGTCGACAATACGCATATGGATAACAGACGCAGAGTTAAGAATGACATAATTTGCCACTTTAACTTCCGACTTCCGCATACTGCTGCGAAATTTCTCAATGGTCGCTAAGATTCCGTGACCGCTACTGACTGTGTTTGACACTGTATTGTCCATTTTAGAGATAAGGCCAGTATAACAGGGGTCAGATAAATTCGAGTCTGTATAAATAACCAGTCTTTTGCTCGAGACCTATGGAGCTAGGCTAGCATTCTGGTACACTGCTGGGTTATGGACGTATCAAGTATTTTAGATCATTTAAATGATCCGCAACGCAACGCCGTTGCCGCTAATAGCAAGCATCAAATGGTTCTCGCCGGAGCTGGAACGGGCAAAACACGAGTGCTTGTGCACCGTATTGCCTGGTTATTACAGGTCGAGAATATCTCGCCGTTTTCAATTATGGCGGTGACCTTTACCAATAAAGCCGCGAAAGAAATGCGTGCGCGTTTGGAAAGTTTAATTCAGGTGCCCGTTAACGGTCTTTGGGTGGGGACTTTCCACGGTCTTGCGCATCGCCTGTTAAAGCAGCATTGGCGCGAAGCTAATCTTCCACAAAATTTTCAGATTCTCGATAGTGATGATCAGCTACGGTTGGTTAAGCGAATCTTGCGAGCGACGGGAGTGGACGAAACTAAATTTCCTCCTAAACAGTTGCAGTGGTATATCAACGGTCAAAAAGATGAAGGCCGTCGCGCCGCGCATGTTGTGCCATCTGCCGATCCTTTTAGTCGCACTCAGCATCAGGTGTATCAAGCCTACGAGCAAGCCTGTCAGCAGGGCGGTATGGTCGACTTTGGTGAGATTCTATTACGTGCCCATGAGTTGTGGTTACACCACCCTGATTTATTAGCCCATTACCAAGGTCGCTTTCGCAACATTCTGGTAGACGAGTTTCAGGATACTAACGACATTCAATACGCTTGGATTCGTATGCTGGCCGGTGATCAAGTTTCAGTGATGGCAGTAGGTGATGATGACCAGTCGATCTATGGTTGGCGTGGGGCGAAGATTGCGAATATTCGTAACTTCCAAAATGATTACCCTGGTGCTGAGCTGATTAAGCTAGAGCAAAATTATCGCTCAACGGCGACCATTCTTGCTGCCGCCAACGCGGTGATTGAAAATAACCAAGGCCGCATGGGTAAAGAATTAAAAACCGATGGCGAACTCGGCGATAAAATCTCTGTCTATTCGGCGTTTAATGAGCAAGATGAAGCACGTTACATTGCTGATCAGATCGAGACATTTTCGAATACTGGCCGTGCGCGCAAAGACATCGCTATTCTTTATCGTTCCAATGCGCAGTCTCGTACTTTAGAAGAATCGTTAATTCGCCAGGGCATTCCTTATCGCATTTATGGCGGCCAGCGTTTTTACGATCGCCTAGAAATTAAGAATGCTTTGTCGTATCTGCGTTTATTATTGAACCGCCATGATGATGCTGCGGTTGAGCGTGTAATTAATGTCCCTGCGCGTGCGCTAGGTGATAAGACGGTTGCTACCATTCGAGCTCATGCTCGCGAGCAAGGTTGCTCTATGTGGCAAGCGGTTTGTGAATCGGCAACCCTAGGCATTTTACCTAAACGTGCCAGTGCTGCAGCTCAAGGCTTTGTTGATTTGATTGAAACCATGTCGACGGGTGCCGGTGAATTAGAGCTGCATGAAATTATCGATCAGGTGATTACTCAGTCGGGTCTGATTGAGCATCACAAAAAAGAGAAAGGTGAAAAAGCTCAAGCACGCTTAGATAACCTCGATGAGTTGATTAATGCTGGTCGCCAGTTTGAAACGGCTGACGGTGTTGATATGGCTATGATGGCCGAAGAAGCTGCGGCTGAATCGGGTATTGATCCTGATAGCCTAATGGAAGGTGCGGCTGATAGTTTATACGACCTTGCTGTTTTCTTAGATACCGCCGCTTTGGATGCAGGCGATACTCAAGCCAGCGAGCATGATGATGCGGTGCAGTTGATGACCTTGCACTCGGCGAAAGGTTTGGAATTTCCTCTGGTCTTTTTAGCGGGTTTGGAAGAAGGTTTATTCCCGCATAAAATGTCGATGGACAGTGCGGATGGCTTAGAAGAAGAGCGTCGTTTAGCGTATGTGGGGATTACTCGTGCGATGGAGCGCTTGGTAATTACTTATGCCGAAAATCGTCGCTTGCATGGGCAAGAAAATTTCAGTACGCCGTCGCGTTTCATTCGTGAGATACCTTCTGAATATGTTCAAGAGGTACGCTTAAAGAATACCATTACTCGTCCGATGACCGCCTCAAAATCCTCGAACCTTAGTTTTGCCGAAGATGCTCCAGAAGGCGTGCCGTTTAAGTTAGGCGAGCGGGTGTATCATGCGAAGTTTGGTGAAGGTCAGGTTTTACAGTTTGAAGGTAGCGGAGCTAGCGCGCGTATTCAGGTGAGCTTCGAATGGGAAGGCACCAAATGGCTGGTGGTTGCTTATGCCAAACTGCAGTCGATGGACAACAATGATGACTTCTAAATATTATAATAAAAGGAAAAATCTAATGCAGGCAAAGAATGCCTTTTCAATGATTAAGCTAGGTCTAATTAGTTTAGTTGCAACGACTTTGATCGCTTGTGGGCCAGAGAAGCAAGCTTCAGCCACGGCCGAGGTTGCTCAGCAAACTTATAAGTGGAAGATGGTAACCTCTTGGCCAAAGAATTTTCCTGGCTTAGGAACAGCGCCAGAACGCTTTTCTAAAATGGTTGATGAAATGTCAGCAGGTCGCCTAAAAGTTAAAGTCTATGGTGCCGGTGAGTTGGTACCTGCTTTACAGGTATTCGACGCAGTATCTCAAGGCACAGCTGAGATGGGTCATAGCGGTGCGTATTACTGGAAAGGTAAAACCCCAGCCGCGCAGTTTTTTACTTCAGTTCCGTTTGGCTTAACCGCACAAGAAATGAATGGCTGGATTTATCATGGTGGTGGTCTTGAATTGTGGCAAGAGTTGTATGCTCCATTTAACTTAATTCCATTAGCCGCGGGCAATACGGGCGTACAGATGGCTGGTTGGTTTAATAAAGAAATCAATTCAGTCGATGACCTTAAAGGCCTTAAAATGCGCATCCCTGGTTTGGGTGGGGAAGTATTAAAACGTGCTGGTGGCACCCCAGTGACCTTGCCGGGTGGCGAGCTATTTACCTCATTACAGACTGGAGCTATCGACGCCACTGAATGGGTGGGTCCTTATAACGATCTAGCGTTCGGCCTATATAAAGCGGCCAAGCATTATTATTATCCTGGCTGGCATGAGCCGGGTTCTATGATGGAATTGACGGTTAATAAGCCTGCTTTTGAGTCTCTGCCAAAAGACTTACAAGCGATTGTAACTGTTGCAGCTCGCGCTATTAATGCCGATATGTTAGCTGAATATACCGCGCGTAATAACGCTGCTCTCACTGAGCTCGTTGAAACTCACGGCGTTGATGTGCGCGAACTACCAGCCGATGTATTAACTAAATTACGTGAATTATCTGATCAGGTGGTTGCTGAAGTGGCAGCGCAAGATCCAGCGGCACAGAAGGTATATGACTCTTATATCAAATTCCGTGAAGGCGTTGTGAAATACCATGCTATTAGTGAGCAGTCTTTTATTAACGCACGTTAATCTCAGCTCTAATGACAGAACACCAACTGCAATCTTAAAGAGCAACAGCCCTAGTCAGTTTCTGGCTAGGGCATGACACTTTTATACCCTTTGTCCGTAGAGTTGAACAATTATTAAGCGCTTAACAGTGTTATTATTGGCTAACTAATTTTTTCTGATAGATAGTCTTTATGAATACAGCGCTTGTACACTCGTTCGAACGACCAGTGACTCTGGATAAGTTCGTCTCTCCAGTTTTTTATGCCAGCTCAATCGCTTTCTTTGTTATCGCCTATATTGTGCTGCAGGCATTGGACGCGAATCAGTCGTTATTTCTCAGCTTGAATCACACCTCTCAACAAATATTGCCTGACGCATTAGCAGCCCACCTGACCGAAATTGGCAATGGCGCATTAGTGGGAGTATTGGCGCTAATTCTAGTGATGTTTAGCCCTGACGGCGCAAAGCGCTTCCTATTTATTACTTTACTGTCAGCGCTTGTTATCGCTGGTTTAAAGAAACTTTTTAACGACCCGCGCCCAGCAAGTGTACTGCCTATCGAAGACTTTCATATTATTGGTGATGTATTAAAGAAATACAGTTTCCCATCGGGCCATACCACAACGGCATTCGCCATGGCGGGTTTTGTATTATTAACCTATCAAAACTTAGCTTTACGCAGCATTGCTGTGGTAATGGCTTTATTAGCAGGAATTGCTCGTATCTCCGTTGGCGCACACTGGCCTGAAGATGTCTTTGCGGGTGCTGCATTGGGCTTGATTCTAGCGTTTATCGGGGCTTATTTTAGCCAACAGCCCTTTAGTCGTTTTGCCAGTTATTTCGCTAGTGCCTTTTTAGCATTAGCCTGTGTGATTGGCAGTATCACTGCCCCTGCAGACTTTCCTGAGATAGTAAGCATCGGTCATACGCGTACGCTGTTCGTTGTGCTTGCTGGATTAGCAATGTGCTATTTTTGTATGCGCATGTTACAGATTTATTTAGTCACAAAAAAAGCCGCGTCTGATTAACAGCGCGGCTTTATATTTTAACGACTCGTAAGAATCAATTACTTATGTCGAGTTTCATTTTCGATAGAGTCGTTCAACGGTTTGAATACAAATACTCGTGCCGTCATAAAGTTGAAGCCCATACCTAGCAGCACACCGATAACGAATGCAGCAAAGTTGTTCTCCATAAAGAAGGGAACATGGTCGGTTAACAGGCTATAACTACCAAAGTTAATGGCGAAGCCAAATAACGATGTCATCACAAACGATAGCCACTGAGTGAGCTTCTTCGATTTACCGCGCAGGGTAAACGTCACGGTTCTATTCCAGAACCAGTTCCAAGTTACTGCGGGCCAGAAAGAGATAGCGCGGGCCACGGTATGGTTAAGGCCGAAGAACATCTGTAAGGTAAAGTAGATCAAGCTATCGACAATAAAACCTGTGCCGCCCACTAAGCCAAACTGCATAAATTCAGAAGCGGTTGGGAACTTGAAGGAGTACAGGCGGCGTAAGTGCTTTAGGTAGAGCAGCTGTTCTTTGAAATCTAATTTACTTTCACCAAATTCACGATCTTTAAAGTGAATAGGTTGCTCGGCAGGTTTAGAAAATTCACCCTTAACCATAATTTCCAAGCCAATCTTATAACCTGTTGGTGCCAAGTCATTAGTACTTTCTAAGCGACCACGTTCGAAAGAGAAGAAGCCAGACATAGGATCTTTTACATGGCATAACGGTAAGGCTAACCAGGTAGCAACTTTTGAATTCAATAGGCGGAAGAAGCCCCAATCTTCATCGAACGAGCCACCTTCGACATAGCGAGAACCAACAACAAAGTCCGCTTCGTCTTGCTTGAGCTTGTCTACCATATGCGGGATTGCAGTAGCAGGGTGTGATAAATCACAATCCATCACTACTACGTACTTACCTTGAGCCTCTTCGATACCGCGGATAACCGCTGTCGATAGACCACGCTCTTCAGTACGCACAATAATCCGGGTCGGCAAATCATGAGCTAGCTTAGTAACCGCATCGAAAGAGCCATCTTGAGAGTCGTCATCAACAAAAATAACTTCATAATTTTCATTGCTTAAAACACTGTCAATTTCTTGTGCAATCAACGGAATATTCTCTACTTCTTGATAGGTAGGAATAACAATTGAAATTTGTTTATCAGACATTTAAATAACCATTACTATTTGATTGCAGCAAGGTAATTGCTGCATCGATATACTTTGAAATAATTTATGACAGAAGATTCAATTTTTATTTCTAGTTCAGAGATAAATTTACACTGCTCAAACTTTGCCAGTGACTTCTCTTTAAAGCCCTTGCGGCTGGCATGTAGCAAGATTAAGCCAGAATCTCCCGCCTCAGCTGAGCCAAACCAAAGATCAAACTGATCGAAACGAGTATCCAGTACTTTAACAGGCAACGGGCGGGCATACCATGCTACGCGTGAAGCATGAGACCAGTTGGGAATAAAAATACTGTCTCCTGGCTGAGCTTGCTGCTGCATTTGCTGTGAAATCTCTTTCCAGCCTTTTAGGTCGGCCAAAGGATGTGAATAATCATCAAACGGAATCTTCGGTACGGTCAATAAAACTTGAACGACCAAGGTTAATAACAGGCTTAAACTTGCTAGGCCGGTAATCAGTACTTTTTTACCCTTGTTCTTACCTTTAGTGCCCCAGTTAGCCAGAATGAACTGAGCGATTAAAGGCATCATGAAGATAACCCCCAATTCAGTCCAATGGGGTAAAGAGCGACCCTTGGCGGATAAGAATGAAAACAAAATTAAGATCGGCAAAGCAAAAATTAACCACAGGTTAATCTGTTTATTCTGTACTTTGTTTTGCCGCTTACTCTTTAACAAAGTGATGATAACCACTAGGCCCAAGATATAGAGTAACGGGCCATAACTGGCCAGTTGGGTAACCTGCATCGTGGCCGCAGCTTGTAGGCTGTATTCTGCTTTACCCGCACTATGATCTAGCTGATATAAAATAGAGATCCAATCGTTGTTCACATTCCAATAAATCACTGGGGTGATACACAGCGCTGCTAAAACCACTGCCAGATAAAAACCAGTCTGGCGGCTTAAGCGCATTTTGAAATGCAGGCATAAGGCAATGAAGGTAGAGAAGGCTAGAGTAACTCCCGTGTATTTACTTAAACCTGCAGCACCGAGAATAAGCCCGAGTAATAGCCAGTCGCTTATTTGCTTGCCATCATTGTTAATAATGCGTTTAACAATCCAAATGTTCAGTAGACCGCAAAGAATAAGCGGCGTTTCTGGAATCATGCCAAATGGCAGTATTTGCAGAATCGGTGCTGAAATAAACAAAAGTAGGGTGGTAAAAGCTGTTTTCTCACCAAACTCTGCACGAGTTAAGTTAAATAAAAGCAGTAATGAGAGCGCACTGAATAGAATCGGCAGTACGCGCAAAGCAAACTCAGAGTCGCCCCATAATAAGGAAATTGACTGTAACCAGCCCACCATTGGCGGGTGGTCGAAGTAAGACCAATCTAAAAGTTTACCGTATAGCGCGTAATGGGCTTCGTCAGCTGAAAAGGGTAATAACCATGAATGCAGCAGTGCAAGCAGAGCAAAAAGTGCAATGGAAAAAATACTAACGGTTCTTAACGACATATCAGGTTTCAATTTCGCTGATTAAAAAGAATGACCATTGTAATCAAAGCCATTATCAAAGTATGTTTTTATAAGCCCCCGCGGGGTAAAGCTTTGTAGGGCTATCTATCAAAATCGTTAGCGCGGAACATTACGGATGCGTCCGTGCTCATCAATAGCAACATAAACGAACGTAGCATCAACCACCTTGCGGCGCTCTTGCTCTTCTAGATTTCGTGTCCAGACTTCAACATTGATCTTGATTGATGACTTACCAATATCTTCCAGCTTGGTATGTACACAAACAGCTGCGCCGACACGGATTGGTGACATAAAGACCATTGAGTCCATGGATACATTCGCCACACGGCCGTGAGCAATACGGCTAGCGACACTTTCTGCGGCTTCATCCATACGCGCCGTTACCCAGCCACCAGGAATGCCTCCATGCATATTGGTATCTTGGCGCCCCGGAATTAAGCGCATACTCAATTCACCGCGAGGGGCTGGTTCTTGATCTTCAATCTCTTTACTAAGAGATGAGCTATCTTGCTTATCGGCAAGGCTATTGGCGAAAATGGTCATTGTTATTATTACTCTTAAAAAATCATTCGTATTGGGTGCTCTGCATAGCTTATTTGAATAGCTGATTTGAAAAGCTTATCCATATAATTTATCAGGCAGCCAGGTTGCCAATTCAGGCACAAAACTTAGAAGAATTAACATACCCACTTGAATCGCAATAAAGGGAACAACCCCACTATAGATAGCGCTGGTAGGTAATTCTTTCGGTGCGACCCCGCGTAAGTAAAACAGGGCAAAGCCAAAGGGCGGCGTTAAAAAGGATGTCTGTAAATTGATGGCAATCATAATCCCTAGCCAAACAGGATCTATGCCCATGGCTAACAAAATTGGCGCCACAATAGGCACAACAACAAAAGTAATCTCAATAAAGTCGAGAATAAAGCCGAGTAAGAATATCACCAGCATCACGATCAACATGGCGCCAACCTTCCCTCCTGGCATAGCTTCAAATAGAGCCTGTACTTGCTCATCACCACCAAAGCCTCGGAAGACCAGTGAGAAGATAGCCGCACCGATAAAAATCATAAAAATCATACTGGTGACTTTTAACGTGCCATCCATAACCTCTTTCAGTCTGGGTAGTGACAGTTGGCCATAGACAAGCGCTAGAATGGTTGCCCCTGCAGCTCCCACAGCGGCGGCTTCAGTTGGCGTTGCGATACCTGTAAGAATTGACCCGAGCACCGCTAGAATTAACGCCAAAGGCGGCAGTAGGCCGGCGAGCAACTTCAGCGCAAAGGCACGGTCGAGCTCAGGGCGGTCAATGATCGCAGGGGCTGCTTGAGGTTTAAGCCAAGCGGTAAAACCCATATAAAGCATGTAAAACACAACCAGCAACAAGCCAGGAATTAAAGCGCCGACAAATAGGTCTGCAACTGAGATCGTATCAGGGCTAAAAATACCCATGCTGAGTTGAGCTTGTTGGTAGGCACTTGATAAAACATCACCGAGGATAATCAGCGCAGTAGAAGGCGGAATGATTTGGCCTAGAGTTCCCGTGGCGCAAATATTACCAGCGGCTAATGAAGGACTGTAGCCGCTCTTCAACATAGCAGGCAGTGATATTAGCCCCATGGTCACAACAGTTGCACCAATGATGCCTGTACTGGCCGCCATCAACATACCAACGAAGATCACAGATATACCTAAACCGCCGCGTAATGGGCCAAATAACAAAGCCATGTTTTGTAATAAGCGCTCGGCAATACGAGACTTTTCTAACATGATGCCCATAAACACGAATAACGGCACGGCGATTAAAATTTGATTGCTTAAAATACCAAAAATACGATTGGGTAATGCACTTAAAAAAGCACCATCAAAACTACCTGCTAGATAGCCAAAACCCGCAACAATTAAAGAGGTTCCTGCTAAAGAGAAAGCAACAGGAAAACCGAGCATTAAAACCAAGCATATACAGACGAATAAAATCAGAGGCATCCATTCCATTATGAATTACCTTCTGTTATATCGTTGTTTGCGGCTAACGTGTTTGTGCTTAAAGGGATATTGAAAAGACTAGAGAGCACGTTGCTGATTGCCTGAATAATCAATAACGATGGCAGGATAATGATCAGTGTCTTAAGCAGGTAAACAAAGGGCAGGCCCCCAGCTTCGTGAGACTTCTCACCATATTGCCAAGCCATAAGGACATAGTCCCAACTGATATAAATTAAAAATAAGCAGGTGGGTAATAATAAAAACAGAGTGCCAAATAAATCAATACGCTGCTGAATAGCTTGAGGCCACTTGTGATACAAAACATCGACTCGAACATGGCCTTGCTGTTGCCACGTATAAGCAGCACCCAGCATAAAGAGAGATGCGTGTAGGTACATCACCGTTTCTTGCATAGCAATTGAAGAATAATCAAACAGATAGCGCAAAATAACCACTAAACAGGTCACGATAACCATCGCTAGAGAAAACCAGCGAGAGGTTTTACCGATGAGCTGAGTGAAAGCTTGTAAGCCCGAGACAAATGTATGCAGAGACAAAGACATGAGAATGCTAATTAAATCTTATTATTGAATGGGCGGGATTATACCTAAGCTGCTCCTGTATCCCAGTAATAACGCGACTTAAACGGATAAATTGTTATGAATTTTAGATAACAATAATGGAATCAATGAGTTAGCCGTTAGAATAAAATAAGAATTTATAAAAAATAATGCAGAAATGTATTGACGGAATGTCGCTTGCTCTATAATATCCCGCACCAGTTAGCCGACATAGCTCAGCTGGTAGAGCAACTGACTTGTAATCAGTAGGTCCCGAGTTCGACTCTTGGTGTCGGCACCAAATACTAAAACCTCGTTATCGTAAGATAACGGGGTTTTTTTATGTCTTACGTCCATGTAATCCACCCTTCGGGCTTCTCCGAAGTGCAAAACAGCTGTCCTGCTGTTTTAGTATGCTTGTAATAAAGAGATGCGTCGATGTAGTCCACCCTTCGGGCTTCTTCGAAGTGCAAAACAGCTGTCCTGCTGTTTTAGTATGTCTCTAAATAAAAATATACATCCATGTAATTCAGGCTTATATGAAGTTAAAAATGCATTTGCATTGATACTGTGTAGCCATCTCCAGCATTTGCTTTAGATAATGCGTACTGCCATTCCCCAGCTTCTGGTTCGCCTTGATAGATCCCCCAAGCAGCCTCTGCGGCCATCTTTGCAAAATCTACCCCTGTCTGTTCATTACCGCTCAGGTGTGTAGTTTCTGTCCAGTTACTATAAGGATCATGCTGCTCTATCCATTCGCTATGCATATTGTCTTCTAGAGCTTCACTAGCGAAGCATGAAGAAAAGGTAAATGGAGCGCATAGGCACGTTAGGCAAGCAGCACAGGGTTTTAGCCAAGACTGACGACGCAGGGCGCGGTTTAATACCTTTTGCTCTATATATCCTAACGCTAGCAGGCAATGCCCTATTGGTTGGCCATGTAGGGCTTGATAATCAAGTGCGTGATCAAGTTGCTTTGGGGTGATACTTTGCTGGGCAACTAAAATTTGCCCAAGCCGAGTCGGTTGCGCCATACACTGCTCCTTATTATTCTTTCTCATTACAGAGTGGCACACAGACTGAGTATCTCCAGCGGCATTAGTTAACATTTAGTAACTCATTGTAATGGCAAACAGTGTAATGGAACGCTACTCTAACTTGATGAATAATTAGTCAATTACGTGGAACAATCGTCGGGGATTTATATGACAGAGACTATTATTTGGCAGCAGCCCATTGTTTGGCTAGCTGAAATTATGCGGCCGCATAATCGAGAAATTGCAGTCGCGATGATCGCAACGTTATTGGTCATTTTTGGTGGGGCAATCAATGGTGCGCTAAGGCAATTAGTGCGGAAGCAACCCATTTGGCTAAGGGCCGGGGCTTTTATTAGTTTGTGCGCGTTTGGATATGGCACTTTTACAGTTTGGCTTACACCGATTGTGGCAGGGATCTTGTTAAATCAAAGTCCTGGAATGTACGTCAGCAGTATTGTGCTAAGTTTTATTGTCGTGGGGATATTGGCAGAGAATTTTCAGCGATCGAAATGAGAGAGAATAAAAATGAAGGTGTGCTTTATTCTAATCCGTTAGAAATAAGACGGGAGAACATCCTGTTCAACCCGTCTCAGCACCCTAGCAGCCATCCAATTGGCTAACAATCTTCCTTGAGCAGTCCGTGGCAATAGTGTTTTCCTTAACCGTTACATCCTGTAACGCTGCCGTCCTTGTGGGATTAAAGTTAGCAGAATGTAAAAAAGTGAAAACCCCTTATTTCATGGTGTAAAATAAATAACTCTTTTAATAATTAAAAATATCCTTATAAATCAATGGCTTGAAAAATAGCGACAGCCTCGTCGGCAGATAGTACTCGTACCTTGCTAACATATTCTTACATTGCGCGTGAGATATATCTCACAAAGAAACAGGGTGATATCCCACGTTAAAAAAACGACTGTTTGACGAAACTTGACCATAATTAGGTAATAACAAGTATCTAGGGCGCTATTGAGTGAAATCTTTGTATTGTTTTTTAGGCGCAGAAGGGCTGATATTTCTTAAACGAGGCTATTTGCCTTTCCTTTCTTCAGCGCAATTAGCAGATCCTTGGTTGCAGCCTTGGGTTAAGTTTCAGCAGCAGGTTAAGCCAAGTGTAGCTGAGGAAGATTATCGTCAACACCTGCAGCAGCAGTATCAACAACTGGCTGATAATTTACGGGCAATGATTAGTTTTGAATACTTTGTTCAGCAATCACAATCTAAACGTAAGCAAATAGAGCAGTCCTTAATCAAGAGTAATGCGCAGATAAATACCAAGGTATTTCAATCGACCAGTGTGGCTAGTTGGCGTTTATTATCGTTGTATTCGACTTGGCAAGCGGCTCCGTTATGGCAACAATTGGGTGCGGCGGGTAAAGGCATGGTTGTCGAATTTGATATTGCTAAAAGCGGTTTCAAAGAGGAATCATATAACAAGCATGCGCAACATTTTTCTAAGATGAAGCTGGTCGAACATTGGCGGCCAGTGAATGACCTATATTATTTGTTCCATCGTCCCCAGTATGGTGACCAGAGGGTTAATGGCGATGACGAGTGGCGGATTGTGAGAAAGCTGAGTGCTGCAGATCGACAGATTGAGGTACAGGGAGAGCACCGAGCGATGTACCGCTTACCGACACAAGCGGTTAAACGTGTAATCCTTGGTTATGCTTGCAGCGCTGAATACTGTCAGCAAACCAGCCAATATCTAAAGCAAGATATTCATTATCGCCATATTGAGTGTGTACAGGCGCAATTAGATCCGCAGACTATGCTTTTACAGCAAGTGGCATTGTAATTGTTTAAGTTGTAGTTATGGCTGAAAAATTGAGCTAATGATTGATAGTTGAGCTGGTGATTGGTAGTTGAGCTAGTGAGTAAAAGAGAGAGGTAAAAAGAGGAAGCAGTGTCTTATTCTAATCCTTTAGAAAATAAGACGGGAGAACATCCTGTTCAACCCGTCTCAACACCCTAGCAGCCATCCAATGGCTAACAATCTTCCTTGAAGCAGTCCGTGGCAATAATGTTTTCCTTAACCGTTACATCCTGTAACGCTGCCGTCCTTGCGCTATTAAAGTTAGCAGAATGTAAAAAAGTGAAAAGCCCTGATCTCATCTCTAAAAATAACCGACTCTTTTGAATAATTAAAAAATCGTTATTAATCAATTACTTATGATTTATCTGTAGTTTTTTTGGTAGATGGCACTGGTAAATCAATGACATAAACCTACCTTGCTTGTGAGATATATCCCACAGGCAAGAAGGGCTATTTCTTACGCCTAGCAAACGGCAGTTGATCGAAAATAGGCCACAATCGAGTAACTTCAGGTATCCAGTATTTTATTGAACGTCATTACCTGAGCTTTTTACCCGAAGCATTAACCTTGGCGCCAAACCCTTGAGGATCTGCAAGCTCACCTTCTTCGTCCATTTCTGGGTATTCCCAACCGAGCTCTTTGCAAAGGCGAGTATAGAAGGGGTGGCTCCATTCAAATAACATACGCTCATAATCTTCATCTGAAATACGACGCTGATCGAACATACCTTTAAGAGAGCGTTGGCGCTCTGCTTCGCTCAATAATAAGGCGGCAGCAACGGACACATTAAAAGATTGCACCATACCCAGCATAGGAATAGTTAGGTGTTCATCGGCCATTTCAGCGGCAATGTCAGTCACCCCAGTTAATTCGTTGCCCATCATAATGGCGGTTGGCTGAGTGAAGTCGTACGCTCTAAAATCAATGGCGCGTTCACTAAAGTTAGCTACGCAGACTTTAAAGCCTTTATCTTGAAGTTGGCCAATTGCATCTTCGGTAGTGCGAAATGTCTCAACATCGACCCATTGCTGGCTGCCCTTCGCTTTACCGCGGAAAGTACGATAGTTTTCGTAAGGCCAAATTGCGTGAACTTTTGGCACGGCAAACGCGTCACAGGTGCGAATGATAGCCGATAAATTATGGGCTTTATGAACCTCATCTGTGACCACCGCCAAGTCTGGCTGGCGACGATTAAGAGTCTCTTTGATACGAGCAAAGCGTTCGGGGGTCATGGATACAGCCTTTTAGCTAGCCTTCATTACGGCAGGTATTGTATAAAAGAGCGCGATTTTAGCGATTAGAACAAAGAAAAGGAAATTTATATGCGTGGCAATCCATTACTGGGCTTTCGATATTTTGGCCGAGGCTTTTCATTATTAACGGATAAGGGCCTAAAGCGTTATGTCGCGTTGCCCATCTTAATCAATACGCTGCTGATGTCGGCGCTGATTTATTTTGGCGGTGGCTATTTGCTGGAGAAAATACAAGGTGTCGTCGATTGGCTGCCTACTTGGTTGTCTTGGCTTTATTGGTTGATTCTGCCTATCGCCGCTCTGACGCTTGTTTCTATAACACTCTATTTTTTCAGTGCCGTATTGAACTTGGTTGCCAGCCCGTTTAATGGCTTATTAAGCGAGGCTGTTGAAGAGCAAAAATTCAGTGCAAGCATTCCTGATGAGCCTATACCTCAGCTGGTCTCGCGGACATTAGGGCGGGAATTTAAAAAGCTGGGGTATTTCATTCCACGTTATCTGGGGCTTTTGGTGATTAGCTTTATCCCAGTGGTTAATTTTATCAGCCCTGTTTTATGGTTTGTTTTTGGTGCTTGGGTGCTAACCCTGCAGTTTCTAGATTATGCCTTAGATAACAATGGCCATAGTTTTGCCGATTTGCATAGCGCATTAAAATTGCAGCCATTAACGAATATTGGTTTTGGTTTGATTGTCGCGCTTGGTTTTATGATACCTATAGTGAATTTGTTTGTTATGCCCGCGGCGGTTTGTGGCGCCACGCTTTATTGGAGTGAGCAAATTAAAGGGCAATTTGAGCCTGCGAAATAGCCATATTCAGCTATGCTAAAGCTATGATTAATACTGAATTTATTAGCATAGAGCTGATTAGCGTAGAACTGATGAGCATAAAGCTGGGAGGGTGCCGATGAAGGCGCTCAATGTCTTGGTTGTGGATGATGCAGCTTTCATTCGTGACCTCATTAAAAAAGCCATGCGTGATAGCTATCCTAGCTTCAAAATTCATGAAGCTATCGATGGTCGAAAAGCTCAAGCTATTCTTAAAAGTAATCCCATTGATTTGGTTCTCTGCGATTGGGAAATGCCTGAGATGTCTGGGCTTGAGCTAATTACCTGGATGCGCACAGAAGATCGCTATAAAGAAACGCCGTTCATGATGATTACCAGTCGGGGTGAGCGTGACCATGTGATTAAGGCGGTTACTGCGGGAGTCAGTGATTACATTGGTAAGCCCTTTACCCGAGATAACTTCCTCGGCAAGGTAAATAAGCTTCTAGCCAAGTTTCATGGGCTTTCAAGTAAAGAAGCCGCACAGCAAGCGGCACCTGCTCAAGATGCTAGTGTGTCTGCACTAACAGGTGGCTTAGCGGGTGGTGCAGCGCCTGCTAAACCAGTAGCAAAAGCCGCTAGTCCGAGTTCCGCGTCTGCATTGATGGGAAATCCGTTAGTTGCCGCTGCCGAGCAAACATCTAAGCCCGCTGCTAATAGTGTTAAGCCGAGTTCCAAAGCGGGTGCCAAGGCAAAAGGTATTGCGGAGCTGCGTTTTGGCTCAGGAGGTACTGCGCGTTGCGTAATTAAAGACATCAACTTGCAAGAAATGTCGGGTGTATTTAAGCGTGAGGGTGATATTCCTCAGCTGTTAGAGCAAGCCGTATTGGATATTGTCGATCAAGATGCTGGCCAGGTGGCACGGATAAATTGTTATATTCGTATGCTGCAGGCGGTTGAAAATGTTGCTGATGCATCGACGATAAAAATCGTCATTCGTTATGTTGATGACGATCCTGTGAAGCTCGATACTTTATCGCGCTTCATCGCCAAGGTACGTTAATAAGCTTCTTGAACTAAATACTCGCTAAGCTGATTTAGTCGAGAAGCGATAGCCAGTGCCACGCACTGTTTGAATTAGGTGTTCATGAGCACTGCCTAAGGCTTTACGTAAGCGACGAATATGCACATCTACCGTTCTTTCTTCTACGTACACATTCCCTCCCCACACTTGATCCAATAGCTGGGTTCTAGAATAGGCGCGTTCTTGATGCGTCATAAAGAATTGCAATAAACGGTATTCTGTCGGGCCAATATCAACGGGAGTTTGACTTGCTGTAACGCGATGACAGGCTGGATCAAGAACCAGACCTTCTACTTCAATCGCTTCCTCTATCCCCAAAGGTGTAGCACGGCGCAATACCGCTTTTAGACGTGCAACCAACTCTCGTGGAGAAAAGGGCTTGGTAATGTAATCATCTGCACCAGAGTCTAAACCTTGAACTTTATTATCTTCTTCACCTTTGGCGGTTAATAAGATAATCGGCATTTCTTTGGTTAGATCATCACGCTTTAAGCGTCGCGCGAACTCTAGCCCCGTAGTGCCAGGCAGCATCCAGTCGAGCAAAATCATGTCGGGTTTACTATCAATGATACTAGCGTGGGCATCCTGACAATTACTGGCTTCAATGCAATGGTAACCTGCCATTTCTAAGGCAACGGCGATCATTTCACGAATAGCGGCTTCATCATCAACGATTAAAACTGTTTTGCCAGGTGTGGTCATAGGCTGGGTATCACACGATTGTCATAAATTAAGAATTTATTACAACCTAAGTTTGTTACAGCTAGATGACAATGCTAGAACTAACCTGAATCTACTTTACAAATAGGCTAATGCTTTACAAATAAGCCAGTGCTTTATAGATAAGCCAGTATGAGGCCCAACAAAACTGCTACCCCGACCCAATGACTATTGATAAAGCCAGCAAAGCAGCCTTCTTTATCACGGGCGCGAATTAACCATTGCTGGTAAGCCATTAGGCCAATGGCGATGGTTAAGCCAAGGTAATAGAAGGCATTTAAGGCCAGTTCTGAGCCTAATAAAAATAGACAGAAAATAGCGATGCCCTGCAAGATAGCAATCATCACCTTATCGGCATCGGCAAATAAAATGGCGGTAGATTTAACACCAATCTTGATATCGTCATCACGATCAACCATGGCATACATAGTATCGTAAGCCACAGTCCAACTAAGATTAGCCATGTAGATGAGCCAGATGTATTGAGGCAGTTCATTAGCCTGAGCAGCAAAGGCCATGGGAATAGCCCAAGAGAAGGCGGCACCTAAGAATACTTGCGGCAAGTGAGTATGGCGTTTCATATAAGGGTAAATAGCTGCTAAGGCTGCCCCAGCAAATGAAAGCTGAATGGTTCGGGTGTTAGTGAAAAGCACTAGAATAAAAGAGATGGCTAACAAGCTAAAAAATAATATCAAGGCTTGCTTGCTGGTCACCGCTCCCGTGACAAGTGGTCGTGCTACCGTGCGGGCAACATGGCCATCTACCTTGCGGTCGGCATAATCATTAATCACACAGCCAGCAGAGCGCATGAAGATCACGCCTAAAGTAAAAATTAACAGTACTGAAAAATCAGGAATACCTTCAGCAGCAACCCATAATGCCCAAAGTGTTGGCCATAATAAGAGATAAATCCCCACCGGTTTATCGAGGCGCATCAACTGCCAGAAGGGTTTAATGGCAGGCCAAAATTTGGCAATAGTAGGTTGTTGTAGCAAGCTCTGCATAGGGATTATGACTTCTAGTTATCGCTTAATTATTCAGCAGGCAGTGGCTGAGTAAACGCTTCTGTTACTAATATGGGTTTGTCTCGTAGATAGAATACCGAACGACGCGCCCATGATAAAGATAGTTCATTATCTGCTATTCGATAAGCACTCATTTCACCGCGGCGCATGTGGGGGTGTTGGAATAGATAAGCCCCTAGCGGTTTGTTGCCTAAGTTTTTCAGCTGACTTTCATGGTCAGTTAGTGTGCTTTTAGGCATACAGGTTCGTGCATAAACGCGGACCTCGCCTTTGACCAGTAAAGCGACATCACGACACCAGGCTACATTGTGGTTATCTTGGCAATCGAGTAATAAAGCTTCTTGATGGCTGAGCTTGCGCCACCCTTGCCATAAAACCTTAACTTTGAAATCGCCATCACTGATAGCAATTAACTGAGCGGTTAACGAAGAAGTATTGAATAAAGTGGTTCGCCAAATCGCTGGCACGGTGAAGTATTGGCGCTTATTACGCGCAGACCATGCAGGGAAAGACCGAGACAGATAACGACTGATAATGGACTGATGTTTCATGGCGCGGAGCATGGATGAAAAGTGGGCCAAAGGCAAGATGGCTAATCATTTGTATTGATTTTTTCGTCGATGAACAGTAGCTTACGCCTGCTTTAATAGCGATTTTATAAATAGAAGTGAGTAGTCCTGATGAAAAAATGGGAATGTGTAGTTTGTGGGTGGGTTTACGATGAAGAAGAAGGTTGCCCAGAAGAAGGCTTAGCACCAGGCACTGCTTGGGCTGATGTGCCTGATGATTTTATCTGCCCAGATTGTGGTGTTGGTAAAGACGATTTTGAAATGGTTGAGATTTAATCTCGCCTTTTAGTAAAACATTCCACCTGAATGAAGAAAAAAATTATGTCACAAGCTAATGCACCAGTGATTGTTATCGGAACGGGTTTAGCGGGTTATAACCTAGTTAAAGAATTCCGCAAACAAGATACTGAAACACCTGTATTGATGATTACTGCCGATGATGGCCGCAATTACTCTAAGCCTATGTTATCCACTGGTTTTACCAAGGGTAAAACCGCTAGTGATTTGGCCATGGCCGATGCTGGCAAAATGGCAGAGCAATTGAATGTTACCATTCGCACCAATACTCGTGTGACGGGCATTGATGCCGAAGGGCACAGCATCTTCATTGGTGAAGAGCCAGTTGCTTACAGCAAGTTGGTATTAGCTTGGGGTGCAGAACCGGTTGCTGCTCGTATCGAAGGTGATGCGGGAGAGCACGTATTTGCTATTAATGATCTACAAGATTACGCCAACTTCCGTGCTGAACTCGATGGTAAGAAGCGTGTTCTGGTGATGGGGGCGGGTCTTATTGGGTGTGAATATGCCAATGACTTAACCAATGGTGATTATCAGGTTGAGGTGGTTGCGCCAAGCAATCAAATTTTACCTAACCTCTTGCCTGAGCAAGCTGCAAATGCAGTGCAGCAAGGCCTCGAAGGTTTAGGGGTTAAGTTTCACTTAGGCCCTCTGATCACTCGTGCCAACAAGATAGAAAAAGGCTTAGTTGCCGATCTTTCCAATGGTGAGCAAATCGAAACAGATATTATTGTTTCTGCTATTGGCTTGCGCCCACGTTTGGACTTGGCGGTTAAAGCAGGTTTGCAAGTGAACCAAGGTATTTGCGTTGATCGCTCATTGCAAACTAGCGAAGCTGATATCTATGCTTTGGGTGATTGTGCAGAAGTCGAAGGCAAGGTACTGCTATATGTAATGCCTCTGATGGCGGGCGCTCGTGCTTTGGCTAAAACCTTAGCAGGCCAACCGACAGAAGTCAGTTATGGTGTTATGCCAGTTGCTGTTAAAACCCCCGTTGTGCCAGTGGTTGTATCACCGCCGGCTGTGGATGGGCAGTGGGTCATTGAAAGCAATGGCGCTGATGTAAAAGCACTATGTCGTGATGATGCCGGTGCATTATTAGGGTATGCTCTCACGGGAGCTTGTGTTGCTGATAAAATAGCGCTTAATAAAGAGCTTCCAGCTATTTTGAAATAGCCAAAACAAAACAAAAATTAAGGAATAAGACATGCGTAAACCTGAATTAGCCGCTGCAATTGCAGAACAAACTGGTCTAACTAAAGAAAAATCAAGCGAAGTGATCACTGTAATTACTGATCAAATTGCTAAAGCTTTGAGTGAAGACGATACTGTTGGCTTGATCGGTTTTGGTACTTTTAGCCGTCGTTCACGCGCTGAACGCAAGGGTAAAAACCCACAGACAGGTGCTGAGTTGATTATTCCTGCGAGCAATACTGCTGCATTTAAGCCAGGTAAAGGCTTGAAGGAAAAAGTTCAATAATCGTGACTGAATCTTTATTGGATGATGCAGAGTCAGAAAAGGCTCTGACGAACAAAGCTTTAACCCGATTATGGGTAGAAAAGCTGGTGGTAGGGGAAGGACTTTGTCCTTTCGCTCACCCGATTATGGATAAGCTCCATATCGAAGAGTGTAAAAGCCAAGACTTAGAGCAAATTACCCGTGCGTTTTTATCGTTATTAAACGAAATGCAGCTTGCGGATGATGAAGACTTACCGACGGCATTATTTATAGTGCCCCAAGCGCTGGCTGATTTTGATGAATATCTTGATTGGTTATTCTTGTGCGAAGACTTGCTAGAACAAGCAGGGCTTGAAGGTGATATTCAGCTGGCTAGCTTTCATCCTCATTATGAGTTTGAAGGTGAAGACGCCGATGCAATGACGAACTACTCAAATCGCTCACCGTTTCCAATGATCCATTTCATTCGTGAAAACCATATCAGTGAAGCTTTAAAAACGGTCACTAAACCGGAAGCTATTCCAGAGCGTAATAAACGTCATATGCAGCGTTTAGGCAGAGAAGGATTATTGCAGCTGATGCCAGAGTTGGCAGACAGTGCAATTTTTGTAAAAAAGTAAGCAAATTAGATTAAGACGTTTGCCGATTATTAGATGCGTATTCAATAAAAAAATAAGGTGAAAATACTATGAAATTCCGTATGTTACTTTGGGCCCTAGGCCTAATGATGAAAAAAGCTAGTAAGAACAACCCTGACTTCCAAAAGAAGTTGGCGGGCAAAGATTTTTCTTTTCAAATTCAAACCCAAGACGGCAAAGCAGCGCGTCATTACATCGTAAAAGATGAGCGTGTGAAATCGAAAGGCGGCGCAGCCAAAGACCCAGCGTTTAGCATTTCTTTTAAAGATGCAGAAACTGGCTTGTACATCATGACCGCCAAAGACAAAAACGCGTTCATGAAAGGCATTCAAGAAAAAGATATCAAGATCGATGGTGATCTATCCTTAGTTATGTGGTTTCAAAGCATCGTTAAGCATGTAAAACCTAAGAGCAAAAAGAAAGCCTAGAAGAAAATCTTAAAGAAGAGATAGGTCTTTAGCTTTTTAGAGCGATATAACAACTGCTGGATTCAATAATAAGGATAGTGAAATGAACCTAACACAACGGATTTTATTGGCGATGGCAGCAGCCATCCTGTTAGGTAGCGCGAGCCAGCAGTTGTTATTATGGCCAGACCTTCCCGAATGGTTAGCCGTCACGTTAAGTGAAGGTCTAGCCGGTGGTTTGTTTTATGTTGGCGGAAAAATCTTTGTCGCTAGTTTGAAAGTTCTTGTTGTTCCCCTCGTATTTATTTCCTTGGTCTGTGGTACTTGCCAGTTGCAAGGTCAAAGCTCATTAGGTCGGTTAAGTTTTAAAGCCATTGGTTTGTACTTAATGACGACTGCGATCGCTATCTCTATTGCTATTTTTGTCGCTGAACTGCTGCAGCCAGGTGTAGGTATTGATATGACGACGGCGGCTGATTTTACCGCCCCCGCAGCACAACCTCTAAGCCAAGTTTTTATTAACATATTTCCTAACAATCCGGTTAAAGCGATGGCTGAAGGCAATATGTTGCAAGTCATTGTTTTTGCAATCTTAATTGGTCTGGCTATCAGTCGTAGTGGTGAGCCTGGGGAGCGGTTAGCCAAGCATTTTAACGACTGGAACGAAATCATGATGACGCTGGTTTCTCTGCTGATGAAACTCGCGCCTTATGGTGTTTTCTGCTTATTATTTACTTTATTTGCTAAGCAGGGCTTAGGGGTTATTGGTGACCTTGCCTTGTACATGGTGACTGTATTATTGGTATTACTAATACATGGTTTGGGCATCTATCCGTTATTGCTACAAACTTTCGCACGTTTAAGCCCAATTATGTTCTTGCGTAAAATGCGTAATACCCAGCTATTTGCCTTTAGTACCGCATCCAGTTCAGCCACTATCCCAGTAACCTTGCGCGCAGTTGAGCAGCGTTTAGGGGTGAGTAATCGCATTGCGTCTTTTACAGTACCGCTAGGAGCAACCATCAACATGGATGGTACGGCGATTATGCAAGGGGTGGCGACTGTATTTATCGCTCAGGCTTTTGGTTTAGATCTTGGACTTACTGATTATCTGCTGGTGATTACCACAGCAACACTGGCCTCTGTAGGCACCGCTGGTGTACCAGGGGTTGGTTTAGTAACGTTGGCAATGGTACTGCAGCAAGTTGGCTTACCCGTTGAAGGCATTGCGTTGATTATTGGGGTGGATAGAATTTTAGATATGGTTCGCACCGCAGTAAATGTCACTGGCGATGCGGCTGTTTCCTGTATAGTAGCAAGCTCAGAAAATGCTATGAATAAAGAAACCTTTAATAATCGTGATGCCGGCTTAGCTAGCCTGCAATCACAACGTGTGGAAGAAAAATCTTAATGTTTCGTTTTTTACTTTTGTTTTTAATGACGTTTTCAGCCAATGTATTTGCTGAAAACGTTAAGCCGACTAGCAATCAAGTTGATGAGTTCACGGATATAGAGCGCCGCATTGTTGAGCTGTCAGGCTTATTGAGTTTGAGTGAGCAAGTCAAAAGCAGTGCTCAGCATATGATCGCATTATCGACTATTAAAGCAGGTGCGTCGCAAGGTAATGCCTCTAATATGGATGCTACTAATGAGTATGAGATAGTCGAAATTAATCATGCACAGCACTTTGGTATTGCGCAAAGCTTAGCTAAGCGCTGGGGCCAAGACGAATGGGAAAAACGCCTGCTAGTTATCGTCGCTTCTATTGATAACAAAACGCAAAAGAAGATAGAAAAAGATTTGTCGCAGAAGAGATTACGTTCTGCGCAGAAAAAAGAAAAAGCCGCGATTAGTATTCAGACAGAGGCAGAATATCGTCTATATATGAACAAGTTAAAGCAACGTCCGCCAGCGGCATCACGCTGGAAATTGGTCGAAGCTTTGGATAACAAATCAGGGTTCTCGCAGTTGATTATCAAAACACGAGAGCAGGTCTATCAAGAAATTTCTAGCCAAGTTAAAGATTGGCAGCCGCCAGCGAATTGGCAGCAAGAAGCAAAACAAGAAGTATTAGAATTTTTGTTTTACGCTTATCGTAAAACTCCTAACCCTGAATTAAAGAAAATCGCTAATAGCTATACCCCAGCGCTCCAGTCCTTTTTCACTAAGGTTAAGGCAGGGTTATAGCCGATTGGGGAAGTACGGCGGGTGAGCTTATTTATTCAACATCTGTATCAGCTCACCTAGGTCATCAATTTTTTCTAGTAATGTCTCTGTTACGTTATGAGCCGCTTCGGCGCTAATCCCCAAGCGTTCAAATACTTCATCATTCGGTTCTTCCCAAGGACCATCCCCAAAACCTCGACCACGTAGTGAGCGTACAGCGACATAGAGCAAGTTTGCGCAGGTGCTAAAGTCACCGTCGTAATTTGGATTATGCTGGCTGCGCAAAGCAACAATCACGTCTTCTGGCATATGCCACTGCTGCATTAATAAGCTACTGACTTGCTCACGGCTTAACCCCATTAAGTGTTTTTCAATGAGGCTACGATTGATGTGGGCGTTGGCTTCAATATGGCGATTGACCAAGGAAAATTGTGGGGGGAATACATGACCAAGAATCAAATAACCAAAATTGTGCAGCAATCCACAAAGGTAAGCTGTACCAGTATTTGGACGTTGCTTTGCTGGCATTAGTCTAGCCAGTTCACCCATTAATGCGGCTGTCATGACGGCTTGCTGCCAGAACGGTGCGTAACCATTGGGCCCTTCTTTCGGTACCGACAAGGTACGGCCAAGTGCTAAACCAAGGGCGAGGTTAATTACAAGGTCAAAGCCCAGTACACGAATAACAGCGTCTTCGACGGATTTTATTTCTCCTTTCACCCCATAATAGGGAGAGCGCGCCCAGCTAACGACCTGGGCGGCCATACCGGGATCCATCTCGATCACTTTTGCCAGTTCAGTCGTATCGGCGTTGGGATCAACACGTAAATCAATAATTTTACGGGCAGTCTCTGGTAGCGGGGGCAGATCTAGTGTTTCTTCTAAGCGCTGCTTTATTCGTAATGGGGTAAATTGTTTAATCGCCGCGTGTACATCATCGAGATCTTGGCTAGGACTTTGTTCATAGCAGGGAATGGGTAGAGGGACACTGAATTGCCCTATGGTTGAACTTGTTGTTAAGGATTTAAAGCAATCCAAAGGCAGCTTAATCCACTCGTGATTATCCCCAGAGGTGATAAAGAGCTGTTCTTCTTCCAATAGGTTTTCATCAACCAGACTATCAATCTGGGTGACTTGCGGCAGGGCGGGAAAGTCTTCAATACCAAATTTGTTTTTGAGTCGAGTCAGTTCATCAAAACCGAGCGCACTAAACTGACGGCCGCACTGTTGTGATAATCGGTTCAAATCGAGAATACGATTACTGGGAATGACCACCTGTACTTGGCCAATACTGTCTTTTAAAAAGATCACTCGAGCGAGTTTGCTTGAATAGTCTGTCATTGGATTGCCTTGCATAAGATGAAAGGTATCCTCGTCGTCGGTTAGTTGATAGTTAACTTGCCAGTCATCTAACACTTTCAATACGGTGGCTGGAATGGTCATTACTAGGCCTTTGTCGTTAAATCCTTATCTATTGAATATAGATCAGAATTCAACTTTTGCTGCCTTAGTTCGGCTCCTGCCTCGCATATTTTCTCCACAATTACTCAATAATCATTCTTTTTCTGTGTTTAATTCTAGCAATCTGAATAGCTACAAAATTAATAACTAGGCCTGTGCAAATTGCTCTGCATTTCCCATCCAGCGTTTAATGATGGCATCAACATGTAGAGGGTGCTGGCTAACAAGCTGCTCAGCCATTGTTTTTACTTGTGGCAATAAGTGTCCATCGCGCTCAAGATCTGCCACTGTGAGCTGTTGTAGGCCTGTTTGGCGGCTACCTAGTAGTTCACCTGGGCCCCGAATCAGTAAATCTTGCTCTGCAATATAAAAACCATCATTACTTTCTCGCATAACCGTTAAGCGTTGTTTACTGACCTCTCCTAGGGGAGCTTGATAAAGTAAGACGCAATGGGATTGCTGATTGCCGCGGCCGACTCGGCCACGTAATTGATGCAGTTGGGCAAGACCCAGGCGCTCAGGATTTTCAATAATAATTAGATTCGAATTAGGCACATCAACACCCACTTCGATGACCGTCGTGGCAACCAGTAAGTCCAAATCATGGCTTTTAAAGCGCTGCATAATGTCGGCTTTTTCTTGCGCCTTCATGCGGCCGTGGATTAAGCCGATGCGTAATTTTGGTAAAGCGTCAGCGAGTTGTTGGGCAGTCACTTCCGCGGCTTGGCACTGTAGGCTTTCGCTTTCTTCAATTAAGGTGCATACCCAATACGCCTGTGTGCCTTTTTGACAGACTTCGTCGATACGCTGAATGATTTCATTGCGTCTTTGATTGCTAATCACCGAGGTATTGATGGGGATTCGCCCTGGGGGCAGTTCATCAATAACCGATACATCTAAGTCGGCATAAGCGCTCATCGCCAGTGTTCGAGGAATAGGAGTCGCTGTCATGATGAGCTGGTGGGGAGCGAGGTCTTTGCCTTTGCCTCTAAGGGCTAATCGTTGATGGACACCAAATCTATGTTGTTCATCGATAATGGCTAAACCCAATTGCTTAAATTCAACATCCGCTTGGAAAAGAGCATGAGTGCCAATCACTAACTTAGCCTCACCACTAGCGATTTCAGCTAAAACTCTTTCTCTGGCTTTGCCTTTCACTTTACCTGTTAGCCAGGCAATTTTTTTCTGCTTACCGTCACTCCCTTGGCCTTGTTGCGCAAAGATAGCATCAAACCAGGCGCTGAAATTTACCAAGTGCTGTTCGGCTAAAATTTCTGTCGGCGCCATAATCGCGACCTGATAACCTGCATCGACCATAGGGGCTGCGGTAAGGGCTGCGACTAGGGTTTTACCTGAGCCCACATCTCCTTGCACCAACCTCAACATAGGGTGTGGTTGGTTGAGATCAAATTGTATCTCTTCTACTACTCGCTTTTGTGCATCGGTCGGAGTGAAGGGCAGTGAGTCTATTACCTGCTGCTGGCTAGGGCCCATAAATTGAATTTGCGCCGCATTTTCTTGCTTTAGCTTTAATCGTGCGCGGTGCATTGATAACTGGTGGGCAAGGAGTTCTTCTAAAATCAGCCTTCTTTGGCACGGGTGTTGGCCCGCATCCAGTTGTTCTAAATTGGCTTCTGTGGGCGGTTGATGAAGGTATTGCAGGGCTTGGGCTAAGTTGGGTAACTGCCATTCCTGCAGCCAGCTGGCGGGTAATAATTCACGTAATTGAAACTTGTCTGCTGCTAGCATTTCTAGCGCTTGGCTAATCATAGTGCGCAAGCGAGCTTGGCTAATGCCCTCTGTTGCCGGATAAACTGGAGTTAGGTTTTGTTCTAACTCAGCTTCATCACTAGCGACAACTTGATACTCAGGGTGGTAAATCTCTAAGCCACTCGCGCCACGGCGGGCTTCCCCATAACAGCGAATTTCAGCACCGTTTTCGAGCTGTTTTTTTTGGCTGGCGGTAAAGTGATAAAAACGTAAACCTAGGCTGCCGCTTTGATCTTGTATGCGCACGCTAAGGCTACGGCGCTTACCAAATAAAATTTGGCTACTGCGCACGAAGCCTTGTACCACATAGGTTTGCTGTGGGCGTAACATCGCCATGGGCGTTACTTGAGTGCGGTCTTCATAACGAAATGGCAGATGGAAAAGTAGATTCACCAGATCATGAATGCCCCAGTCAGAGAACTGCTGGGCGAGTTTTGGCCCAACCCCTTTGAGCTGGGTCAGTGCGAGTTGTTTATCAATTAAGGATTGATGAGACATTTACCAGCGGTATCCAATAACAAATCAATGGCTTGTCCACGAGGAAAACTAGCGCGCCAAGCGAGTGCCACTGTACGAGTAGGGGCAGGATTGGCAAAAGGCCGCGTAGTGATCAAGTTAGAATCTAAATTACCCACCGCAGATTGCGGTAAAACGGTAATGCCGAGACCCGTTGCTACCATGTATTTCAACGTTTCTAGGGAGCTGCCTTGGGTAACACTGCCCATTCGGCCATTTTGTTTCTGACCTAAAGCAGGGCAAAGCTCGAGGACTTGATCGCGGAAGCAATGGCCTTCGCCGAGCAATAATAAATCTTGGTCTGGCAGCATGTCTGCTTGTATATGGCTTAGTTTTGCCAGTTTGTGGCTCTTCGGCATAACGACAACAAAAGGCTCGTCATAGAGCGCTCGAGTCATCACATCAGGTTCATTAAAGGGTAGAGCGATGATGATGGCATCGAGATCCCCTTCTCTTAGCTGCTTGCGCAGTACCGCGGTATAACTCTCTTCAATAAATAACGACATCTGCGGTGCTTGTTGATAAGTCTGTGGTACTAAGTGAGGAAATAAATAAGGGCCAATGGTGAAGATAGCACCGACTTTCAGCGGGCTACTGAGCTGATCTTTACCTGCCTCGGCAAGTTCTTTGAGGGTGCGGGTTTCGGCTAATACCTTTTCCGCCTGCTGAACTATTTTTTCTCCCAAAGGGGTAAGGCTGACTGCACTCTTGCTGCGCTCAAAGATCGCGATGTTCAATTCGCCTTCCAACTTTTTTACCGCTACGCTTAAAGTAGGTTGGCTAACAAAGCACTTTTCAGCTGCGCGGCCAAAATGACGTTCCTGAGCTAAAGTAATTATGTAACGCAATTCAGTTAGAGTCATGTTGCCTCATTAATCATTATAAGCACTCTTAGATTAGGGCCAGTTAATTAGGCTAGTTAATTAGAGTTGCTGTTTTGATTTATATTAACTATTGCAGTAAAGAATGGAAAGCCTACATTTAGCTAAACTATTCTTTAATGATGTGGAATCTTTAGTGTTTACAAGGCGTGTAATTTAAGGAGTAGCAAATGGCGCGAATTTTAGTCGTCGGTGCAGGAGATATTGGTGGTCAGTTGGCGATGAAGCTCGCACAGGCTAATCATGACGTTTGGGCGCTGCGTCGCTCAGACATAGCAATTGGCCAAGGTGTACAGACCATTCAAGGGGACGTATCCGAGCCAGAAACATTATTGGATATTCCTAGCGATGTGGATATTTTAGTTTATACAGTGGCTTCTCCTGAGTTCTCGGAAGAGGGCTATCACAAGTATTATTACCGTGGTATTTCTCATGTATTGCATGCGTTAAAAGCTCAAGGACAAGCACCTAAGTACGCATTTTTCACATCTAGTTCGAGTGTTTACCATCAAATGGATGCTTCTTGGGTGGATGAAGAAAGTCCTACAGAACCGAACAGTTTTGCTGGCAAAGAATTATTGCAAGCAGAGAGGGCGCTAGCGAAGGGTTATATCCCTGCGACATCGGTACGGTTTCCTGGAATATATGGACCAGGGCGAACCCGCATGATTGAGCAAGCACGCCAAGGCGGACATTGTGATCCAACTCCAGAAGTGTGGACGAACCGCATTCACCGTGATGATTGCGTAGGGGTTCTGCAGTTCTTAATCGAGAAGGTACTGGCAGGAGAGGAAATTGATGATATTTATCTGGCCTGTGACTCTGAACCAGCGACTCTGTATGAAATTTTAGAGTGGATGAAAGATAGAATTGGCGATGTAGAGCCAGATTATGAATTACCAGAGGCGACGCGACGGGCGAATCGACGTTGCAGCAATAAGCGTTTAATTGCCGCCGGTTATCAGTTTAAATTTAATAATTATCAAGAAGGCTATGAGTTTGTGCTGAAGGAGTTAGGGCTTTAGTTTGAGCGGGTTTAATTCCCCGCTGCTTGCGGTGTATTGTGGGTTGGGCTTTAGCCCATCAAATTGACGGCATAAATGCCGACCTACATTAGATTACAATATACCTCTGACCTTCTAGTCTTCTAATTCCAAGATGCCATCCATTTCAACATTCGCATCTTTAGGCAGCTGAGCAACGCCAATCGCCGCGCGAGCGGGATATGGCTGTTCGAAGTACTCCGCCATAATCAAGTTTACAGTCGCAAAGTTGCTAAGGTCAGTTAAGAAAATATTTAGTTTAGCGATATCTTGTAGCTTACCGCCAGCGGCTTCACAAACAGCAGTCAAATTATCAAATACTCGACGAATCTGCATATCAATTTCACCATCAACCATTTCCATAGTTTCTGGGACTAATGGGATCTGGCCAGAAAGGTAAACTGTATTATTTACTTTTACTGCTTGAGAATAGGTGCCGATTGCTTGTGGTGCTTTGTCTGTATTGATAATCGTTTTAGTCATGATAAATCCTTAATCTGTTGTGTTAATTTGCTCTAGTTTTTAATACGTACAATTTTATTAACGCCGCGAATCGTGCGTAAGCGGCGAATAACCCGTGCTAGATGCTTACGACCCTGTACGCTGAGCTGTAATTGGGTAACGCTTAATTGTGCATCTCTGTCTTCTACGCTGATGCCTTCGATATTGGCATCTGCTTGAGTCACCGCGGACGCTAGTTCGGCCACCACACCTTTGCGGTTTTCTAAATAAACTCTTAGATCAACAGAAAATTCGCTATCAATATCTTTATCCCAGCTGAGAATAATGCATTTTTCAGCATTGTTACGGATTTCTTTAACATTTCTGCAGGTTTCCGTATGAATAACTAGGCCGCGGCCAGTGCTGGTATTACCTACGATAGGATCTCCAGGAATAGGGCTGCAACACTTGGCAAAACTGACGACTAAACCTTCTGTGCCTTTAATGGCAAGAGGGGCATCGTCATTAAACGCTTCTAGGTCAATATCGGTATCACGATTGGCAACCAATAAACGGCGCGCAACGAGGGATGCCATACGGTTACCAAGGCCGATATCTTCCATAATATCTTCAAAGAATCCTAGGCCGGTTTCTTCAAGCACAAGGTCGATGTGTGCTTGGTCGATATCATCCAGTGTTTTATCTAGAGACGAGAGGGCTTTATCTAATAAGCGCTCGCCCAGTGCTACAGACTCTGAACGGCGTTGGCTCTTCAAGAAATGGCGGATATTTGAGCGTGCTTTACCGGTAACAACAAAGCTTAACCAAGCAGGATTCGGCTGGGCACCAGGAGCGGTGACGATTTGAATAGTTTGGCCATTTTGCAGCTTGGAACTTAGTGGTGCTAACTGACGATCGATGCGGCAGGCGATACAAGAGTTGCCCACATCGGTATGCACTGCATAAGCGAAATCGACAGTCGTCGAGCCTTTCGGTAATTCCATGATTCGGCCTTTCGGCGTAAATACATAGATTTCATCAGGGAATAGATCGACTTTTACGTGTTCGATAAACTCAATCGGGCTACCAGCACTTTTTTGTAATTCGAGTAGATTCTGTACCCATTGCTGAGCACGCTGACTGCCACTGGTATTGCTACTATCATCCGATTTGTACAACCAGTGTGATGCGATGCCATGATTGGCCATAGCATCCATTTCTTCGGTACGAATTTGAATTTCAATCGGCACACCACTAATACCAATTAAAGTGGTATGTAATGATTGATAGCCGTTGGTCTTTGGAATGGCAATGTAGTCTTTGAAGCGGCCAGGAATCGGTTTGTAGAGATTATGTACGGCGCCTAAGATTCGATAACACATATCAACGGATTCAACGATGATGCGAAAGCCATAGACATCAAGAATATCACTGAGTGATTTACGCTGTTCTTTCATCTTGCTATAGATGCTGAACATGTGCTTTTCTCGGCCTATCACTCGGCTAGGCAGGTTTTCTTCATTCAAACGCTTGCGTAGCGAAGTCGATATCTTATCGACCAGCTCTTTGCGGTTGCCCCGAGCATTGGTTACCGCTTTGCGAATTAAGGTAGAGCGCATCGGATACATAGCATCAAAACAGAGTTCTTCCATTTCGACACGGACACTATTCAAGCCTAAGCGATGAGCTACTGGGGCATAGATATCAAGGGATTCACGGCCAATGCGGCGACGTTTATCTGGGCGCAGAGCACCGAGCGTGCGTAGGTTATGCAAGCGGTCTGCGAGTTTAACCAGCATCACACGAATATCTTTTGCCATTGCCAGAACCATCTTTTGAAAGTTCTCGGCTTGCTGTTCTTCTTTACTCTCAAACTTAATGTGAGTCAGCTTACTCACTCCATCTACCAATTCAGTTACTACATCGCCAAACTGTTCTGCTAGAGCAACCTTGGGAATACCAGTATCTTCAATCACGTCGTGTAGCATGGCTGCCATCAAGCTTTGATGGTCAAGACGCATGTCGGCCAAAATACTGGCAACGGCTAACGGGTGAATAATATAGGGTTCGCCACTGCGACGGCGTTGGCCGGTATGGGCTTGCTCAGCGTAGAAATACGCACGGCGTACTTGCTGAATTTGTTCGGTAGAGAGATAGGTGGATAATCGATCAGATAAGGCGTCTATTGTTGGCACGGGTGAGCCCTGAAATGTTGAAATTTCAAACCGAGTAGGCAAGGCCTAAACCCGGTTTGCGATAGCTAAGATCTAGTTCTGACAACTAGTATCTCTTCTAACGTAGCAGAAGGCGAGCTTACTCTGCGTCTTCTGCTTCTTGTGCAGTCATGCTTGCAGTCGATACAAGACCTGCTGCAATTTCACGTAAAGCAATAACTGTTGGCTTATCGCCTTCAGGAGCAACGAAAGGCTCAGCACCTTGAACAGCGATTTGACGAGCACGCTTTGTGGCCAACATCACCAATTCAAAACGGTTATCAACGTTTTCTAAACAATCTTCAACGGTTACGCGAGCCATGGATTAAGTTCCTGAGGGTTACAAAATTTGGTTTCTTTGTCGGAGTAAGTTACTCATCGACAATGATGACCCTGTAGTTTAACGAAAGAGGGGACATCATTGAAGGCTTTGGGGCGATATTTGTTTGTTTTTTAGCTAATTCAGCAAGTTTTCTAATAAAACCTGCTGTTTTTGGCCTTGTGCTGCAATTCTTTGGCGGCGAGCGATGACCACAGAGCGCAATTCACGTTGCGCCGTTTCGAAATCATCATTAATAATTAGGTAATCAAATTCAGCATAATGGCTCATTTCACTGACTGCATCTTGCATGCGGCGATCAATAATTTCTTGCGAGTCGGTGCCACGCCCAGTTAATCGACTAAGTAGTTCTTCACGACTAGGTGGCAAGATAAAGACGCTTATCATGTGAGGCATTTGTTGGCGAATTTGTTCAGCACCCTGCCAGTCGATTTCTAGAATCACGTCGCGGCCTGCTTCTAATTCTTGCTCAACCCAAATCTGAGAAGTGCCGTAGAAGTTGTCAAAAACCTGGGCATGCTCTAAAAAAGCATCTTGGCTGATTAGCGCTTTGAAGGCTTCTTGGCTAACAAAGTTGTAATCTTTACCATTAACCTCCCCAGTTCTTGGCTCACGAGTGGTATGAGAAACTGAAACGCCAATGTCTTGGGTTTGCTCTAATAATGCTTTTACCAATGTCGTTTTGCCTGCGCCAGAAGGAGCAGAAAAAACGTAAAGTGTACCCGTGGAGTTTTTTGGCATGAAGTTCTCAAATAGTATTCGGATAGAGTTAATTGCGATTATTTTAACCCGTGAAGGCCTGTGCTCAAAATAAGATGTGACAAATAGCGATGAATTAGCGGTAACGGCAGCCACTTTCTTACTTTTATGGCGTTATAATGCGCGTTTTATGAATTCTAGAATTAATGGCCTTTTGTTGTAGAAGGCTTTGTGGAGAAAATTGTATGAGACCTAGTGGCCGCCAAGTTAATGAATTGCGTGAAGTGCGCATCAGCCGTAATTTCACTAAGCATGCTGAAGGTTCTGTTTTAGTTGAATTTGGCGATACGAAAGTGATTTGTACCGCCAGTGTTGATAAAGGTGTTCCTCGCTTTATGCGCGGTGAAGGTAAGGGCTGGGTTAGCGCTGAATATGGCATGCTTCCGCGGGCGACAGGCAAGCGTATGATTCGAGAGGCTGCAAAAGGCAAGCAGAGTGGTCGTACGGTTGAGATTTCTCGCTTAATCGCCCGTTGCTTACGCGCCGCGGTTGATATGAAGGCTTTGGGTGAATACACCATTCAGTTAGATTGCGATGTGATTCAGGCGGATGGTGGTACCCGTACTGCGGCGATTACGGGGGCGTTTGTTGCCTTACAAGATGCGCTTAATGGTTTGATTGCAGCGGGTAAGATTAAAAGCAATCCTATTAAGAGCCCAATTGCAGCAGTGTCTGTGGGTATCTATCAAGGTACGGCGGTATTGGATTTGGATTACGCAGAAGATTCTGTGGCTGAAACGGATTTGAATGTAATCATGACGGCGGCGGGTGGCTTTGTTGAAATACAAGGAACTGCTGAGCAAGAAGCGTTTTCGCCAGAAGAGTTGGCAGCTATGTTGGCGTTGGCAAAAGACGGCATTGCTGAGTTATGCGAAAAGCAGCAGGCTGCTTTAGAGAAATAAGTAGAAATTCGCGTATCGTTAAAGAGTATGCCGTAAAATGACCTACTCTTTGACGATAGAAAGCGAATTCGACTTAATCTTCGTCGTCGAACTCGTATTCAACCAGAACAGGGGCATGGTTGCTGAATACCTGATTCTTCATAATCTTAGATTCCACCACATATTGGCGTATATCTGGAGTACAGATCTGGTAATCGAAGCGGAAGCCTTCGGTATTACGACGGCGTGCTTCTTCGTTCGGCCAGTAGCTGAACTGGTTTTCACCAAAGTTTGCTTCACGGAACGCATCAACAAATCCAACGGGACCAAAAACCTGATCTAAGAAAGCGCGTTCTTCTAATAAGAAGCCTGCTTGATCCTGTTGCTGGCGCCAATCTGCGACATCAATCGTTTTATGAGCGGCTTCGAAATTACCACAGAAAATGAAATCACGACGCTTGCGACGAGTCTTTTTCAAATGGCTAAGAAATTCTTGCTGGAAGGCTAGCTTATCTTCTAAACTATGAAAAGCATCTTCCTTAGGGAATAAAATACTACCGATACTGACATTTTCAAAGTCTGCTTGAATGTAGCGGCCTTGAAAGTCACATGCGGGGAAGCCTAACCCAGTCATAATTGCTTTTGGCAATTCGCGGGTATAAATGGCAACACCAGAATAATCGTCGGTCTCCCCTTCAAAGAAATAACCATTATATCCATCGGGATATAATACGCTGTCAGGCAGCTTATATTCTCTATCTTGGGTGTTTTGGATGCATACAACATCCGCTTGCTCTTCATTCAGCCATTCGAAGAGCCCTTGTTCGGCGGCTTTTTTTAAACCGTCAACGTGTAGGCTGATAATCCTCATACATGGTTCCTGCATACTGAAGAGTGTATGATACCTGATCCTAGTGGATCTAGGGTAACTTCTGGTTAGGATTCTTTGTTGCTGAAACCAGAACAGCAATATTTATTAAGGCTTATTATGCAAAATTATCAACGTGACTTTATCGAATTCGCTATTAAACAGGGCGTTTTGAAGTTTGGCGAGTTCACTCTTAAATCGGGTCGAGTAAGCCCATACTTCTTTAATGCTGGATTGTTCAATACCGGTAAAGCCCTTGCAGAAATTGGCCGTTTCTATGCTGCTGCCCTCGAAGATGCTGGGGTTGAATATGATGTTATTTTTGGCCCAGCTTACAAGGGGATTCCTTTAGCAACTACCTTGAGCGTAGCTCTTTTTGATAAATATGGAAAAGATGTTCCGTATGTTTTCAATCGTAAAGAAGCAAAAGCTCACGGCGAAGGTGGCACATTAGTCGGATCGGCGCTAGAAGGCCGAGTATTAATCGTTGATGACGTAATTACTGCAGGAACTGCAATTCGCGAAGTTATGACTATGATCGAGGCGGCGCCTGGCGCGAAACCAGCTGCTACACTGATTGCACTAGATCGTCAGGAAAAAGGTAAAGCAGAAGAGTCAGCTATTCAAGAAGTTGAACGTGACTATGGCATTCCTGTGATTAGTATTGTTAAGCTAGAACAAGTATTGGCTTATGTTGCTGATCAGCCAGAATTAAGACAATATGCTGCATCAATTCAAGCATATCGTGACAAATACGGAGTATAGGTATGAGGCTCGTAACGGGCGCTTTAATATTAGCTTTATTAAGCCCAGTGGCTTTTGCAGCTAAGGTATATCGCTTTAATATAGACAACCAGTTGATCATTAAAGATCATATTCCGGCTGAGTATGCTCAGCTGGGTTATGACATTTTAAATAGTCAAGGAATGGTCGTTAAGCGCGTACAGCCTGCACCAACCCCTGAAGAGTTGGCGCAGATTGCTGCGCAACAAGCTATAAAAGAAGCCCGACTCGAGCGCATTCGTATTCGTCGTGAAGCGGATCAGGCATTACTGCGGGTTTATTCCAAACCAGCAGATGTTGAGCGCGCCCGCCAGCGTAACATTGATAATATCGATGGCTATATCAGCTTACAGCAGCGTCGTATTGTGGATTTAACTGAAAAGTTAGAGCGAGCTCAAGGGCGTGCGGCTAATCAAGAGCGTGCTGGTCAAGAGGTTCCTGTTGATATGCGCTTAGAGATAGCGAAGCTGCAGAACCAGATTCGAGAAAGCCATACCAATGTCAAAATACGCAAAGCAGAGAAAAACGAAAGTACTAAGGGTTATGCGGATGATTATGCACGTATGCAGATATTGCTAAAGTATCCCCCTGGCACTTTGGAAAGTGAGATTCCTTTAGAGGAAGAAACTGCGATTAGCGATAGTGAAATTTAGTCTTGCTATTATGAAGTAGAAATAAAAAAAGGAGCCATTGGCTCCTTTTTTTATGCTTTGCTACTTTTAGTTAGCATCTCGCAATAGCTGCTGGCTAATCAGCTGCCATTGCTCAGGCCAATACTGAGTCGGCTTGACGCTGAACTCGGTGCGAACGTATTGACGAATGCGGCCTTCAATTAAAGCGTTTAACAGATTGGCACTCGCTGCAAGAGGAAGTGTTGTGACTCTTTGCTCGCGTAACTCGGCTTCACGCAAAATCTGTTTCAGCTGAGTTTCTAAACGTTCAAAAAACTGATGAATACGCTGGCGTAAACGATCGGTTTCACCCACTAAGGCATCCCCCGCTAATAAGCGGCACATACCTGGATTTTTCTCTGCAAAGCTTAACACCAATGTTATTGTCTTTTCACAACGCACATCGGCTTGGGGAAAGTCTTGTAGAATTCTACTGGTACGAGAAAAAATAGCGTCCTCGATGAATTCTATTAAACCTTCAAACATTTTTGCTTTGCTAGGAAAGTGGCGATAAAGCGCTGCTTCAGAAACCCCAACTGTTTTAGCAATATTGGCGGTGGTTATTTTGCCACCAGGGTTGCTTTCTAGCATGTGAACCACTGCTTGCAATATTTGTTCACGGCGTGAAATTTTGACTTCCGTTTCGCTCATTCTTCTTCCCCAATCAAGCTTTACGGTTAGTAATCAAAGTGCCCACACCTTCATCGGTGAACAGCTCCAATAAGGTCGAGTTAGGTACTCGGCCATCAATGATATGAGCACTAGTAACACCTGCGTGAACGGCATCTAATGCACATTGAATTTTAGGTAGCATGCCACCATAAATGGTGCCATCTTCAATCAAGCTGTCGACTTCTTTAGTACTTAAGCCAGTTAATACTTCACCCGATTTATCTTGTAAGCCAGCAATATTCGTTAATAAGATTAATTTTTCTGCTCGCAGCACCTCAGCAACTTTTCCTGCTACGAGGTCGGCATTAATATTATACGATGCCCCTTCGCTATCAACACCAATCGGGGCAATAACGGGAATGAAGTCACTTTGGGAAAGCATATCTAAAACTTGAGTATTCACTCGAGTAACTTCACCTACATGACCGATATCGATGATTTCAGGCTGTTGCATTTCAGGTGACTGTTTGGTGATATGCAGTTTTTTTGCGTGTAATAGCTGCCCATCTTTACCCGTCAAACCGATCGCTTTACCACCGTTTTGGTTGATAAGATTGACGATGTCTTTGTTAACTTGACCGCCAAGAACCATCTCGACAACGTCCATGGCTTCGGTTGTCGTGACGCGCATCCCATTAATAAATTCACTATTAATATTGAGCTTTTCCAGCATCTCGCCAATTTGTGGGCCGCCGCCATGAACAACAATAGGGTTAATACCGATCAGTTTTAGCATCACCATATCGCGGGCAAAACTGTTTTTTAACGTTTCATCAGTCATGGCGTTACCGCCATATTTAACGACGATGGTTTTACCACTGAATTTTTGCAGATAAGGCAATGCTTCACTAAGCACTTTCGTTGTGATCACTGCTTCTTTGCGACTCAATGGCATAGGGCTGATTTCCAAGTTAATTAAAGAGTTAATTAAATAGTTAAATAAAGGACTATATGTAAATAAAGATTAGGCGGCGCATTATAGCTTGGCCGCCTAGTAGAATCATCATCGAATGATGATGATGGGTAAAAAACCCATAATCTAGTGGGTTATATCAAGACCTGATTTAGAAAGGCAGTCGAAGTTCAGGGGCATGGCGCTGCAATGCTTCTTTATACAGTTGCTGAATACGTTGTAACGATTCATCGCTGTCACCAGCAAAGCGCAAGGTCAGTTTTGGCGTTGTATTGGAAGCGCGAATCAACCCCCAGCCATCACTAAAGTCTGAACGAATGCCGTCTATTACCGATACGCGTGCCCCTTGCTGTAAGCTTGGCTCACTAGCCAGTTGCTGAATAATCGCGAACTTACGCTGATCATCGGAATCAATTGTAATTTCAGCTGTTGAAATATCGTCAGGAAACTCAGCAAAAACTTTTGAAACAGGTTCAAACTGGTGACTCAGTAATTCTAATAAACGGGCACTGGCATATAAGCTATCGTCAAAACCATACCAGCGATCGCGGAAATAAATATGACCGCTAAGCTCACCACCTAATACCGCATTGAGCTCTACCATCTTGGCTTTCATTAAACTATGACCCGTCTTCCACATGGTTGGGCGGCCACCAAATTGGGAGATAAGGGCGTTTAACCGGCGCGAAGATTTAATATCATAAACCACATCACAGCCTGGCTGGCGGCTAATAATATCTTTAGCTAAAAACATTAATATGCGATCGGGCAATATGATGTTGCCCTGTTCATCGACAATACCAATGCGATCGCCATCACCGTCAAAGGCAATGCCGATATCGGCTTTATGTTCTTGTACGGCTTTGCGCAAGGCGACTAAATTTTCAGGGTCGCTTGGGTCTGGGTGGTGATTGGGGAAGTTGCCATCGACATCACAAAACAAAGGCACAACGTCTAAGCCCATGGTTTTAAGTAACTGCAAACCAATAGGTCCCGCAATACCGTTACCTGCATCTAGCACGAGTTTTAACGGGCGACTAAGTTGGATGTCACCTTGAATGCGATCGAGGTAATCGGAGGCTATATCTTTTAATTCTGCCTGGCCTTGGCCGCTATGAAAATCTTGGCGTTGAATTCTATGATAGAGCGCCATCAGTTGCTCTTTCGATAGCGTTTGGCGGTTAATCACAATCTTAAAACCATTAAAGCTAGCAGGATTGTGGCTACCAGTAATGATTACGCCGTTATGAGTATCGAGTTCATGGCAAGCGTAATACAGCATCCCTGTGGCGACAGCCCCGATATTAATCACATCAACACCAGACGCTAATAGGCCTTTTTGCATCGCTTTGGCTAGGTCTGGGCTGGAAAGGCGACCATCCCAACCGAGAATGATTTTCTTCTCGCCACGCACCTGTAGCTCGCTCCCCAGGGCTAAGCCAATCTGTTCGGCTACCTGAGGGTTAAGATCGCTGCCAACAGTGCCACGGATGTCGTAAGCACGGAATATATTCTGTGTGAGCTCAACTTTATTTTCGTCTACTTCTTCCACCATTACTTGGGGGATAGGAGCGCTGCTATGCTGGGTAGTCTTTTCACTGGCGGTTTTAGCAACTGTTTGAGTCAGCTCGATTTGTTGTTTCTCGCGTTCGACTTGAGGGGCATCGAAATCCTCTTCTTCATCTATTTGTAAGATGCCTTTAGAGCTCGCAAGGTGCTCCATGGCCTTGGCGACATCATGGAAAATTTTAATATTATATTTAGGTTTGTCGTTTTCGCCTTTGCGATACAAATGGCGAACATGATTGAGTAGCATCAGTTGGTTGTACGCAATATCACGCTTTTGTAGCCAAATAAGAACAAACAAGGTGATGAGAGTGCCAAATAAGGCGACTAGCCAAGGGGTTACGATGGAAGCAGTAGCTAGTTGCGGGCGAGTATCGGCGGGAATAAAGGTTAAGAACCAATAATCGTTAACTGATTCAGTTACTACAGTTAAATGCGAGTCACTTTTTTTACCGATTTCGAAAACTTGCAGGCCTTTATTCGGATCGCTGCGTAATACTTGGCGAGTAGAAACTAAACCGTGCTTGACTGCTGCTCCAGAGCGCAGTTGATTGAGCCAATCATCTCCATATTCAATTAATAATATGCCCTTAATGGTATTAGAATAGTCCCTGATTGGGGTGGCGAGATAAAAATGGATTTTACCATCACGCTGCACAGCTTCTAGCGGAAATTCTTTGCCTTTTAAAGTGCTGGTGGCGAGTTCTTGTACCGCATACCCCAGCTGATCTTGCAGGCCTAATGCGCTTAAATTATCAAGAATAAATATTTGTTCGGCGCCAGTGATTAGTGATTTTAGGGTGCGTTTCCAGCTTGGATCTGCATATTCTAAATAAGAAATAGTATTAGCGTGGCGAGCAGCATTCTTTTGCTGCATCTGAGTCTCGGCGAGCTTGATTTGTAAGCTATGAGCCATCTGCTGCGCCATGGCTTGGGCATATTCTTTATCGAGACTGGCTTGGGCAAAATAGTTTACCTGCACACTCTGCATCGATAAACCTAAGGAGATAAATAGTAAGGCAACCCAAATTCCGAGTCGATTGTAAAACGCCAATGTGCGCTTGGGTGCTTTCATTTCCACGGCCACTTATTTCCTTGTAATTATTATAGGTTAGCAGGAGGTAGAAATGTTGGTGCTCTTCTGGCGCCTTTTTCTATCCTCCTGTTTGTTGGAACTAGCCTTTATATTGGTCTAAAAGACAGAGAGTTAACCTCTGCCTGAGTGACCAAAGCCGCCTTCACCACGGTCAGTCGCTTTGAATTCTTCAACAATCTTAAACTCAGCTTGCACCACAGGGACGATAATTAATTGGGCTAACCTTTCGCCAACTTCGATTGTAAAGGCTTGTTGGCCACGATTCCAGCAAGAAACCATTAGTTCACCTTGATAATCAGAATCAATAAGACCAACTAAATTACCTAAAACAATGCCGTGTTTATGACCTAAACCTGAGCGAGGCAAAATCATCGCCGCTAAAGAAGGGTCTTCTATGTAGATAGACAGCCCTGTTGGAATTAACTGAGTCTCACCAGGATGTAACGTTAACGGTGCATCTAATGCTGCGCGCAGATCCAAACCAGCTGAGCCAGGTGTTGCATATTCAGGCATTGGAATTTCATTGCCGATACGTGGGTCGAGTACTTTAACTTGTAGTGGTTTCATGGATCTATTTCTTCTCAGAGTTTGTGTTTTCAGAATACTGATGAGCAACGAGTTCGATTAGCTCATTCGCCAGTGTTGATTTTGCCATGGGTGGGAAATCTTGTTGATTCTCTCCCCAGAACACGGTGACGGAATTACTATCACTATTAAAACCAATGTCGCTATTAGAAACATCATTAGCGATGATCATGTTTAAATTTTTCTTAGTCAATTTACCACGGGCATAAGTCGCGACATCTTGAGTTTCTGCGGCAAAGCCAACCACGAAAGGGCTATCGTCTAATTGCGCGATGGTGGCTACGATATCAGGATTTTTCACTAGCGACATTTGCATCTGTTCGCCAGATTTTTTTATTTTCTGTTGCGCAACTTGCAAAGGACGATAGTCGGCAACGGCAGCGGCGGCGATAAAAATATCGCAGTTATTTTGCTGCTCCAAACTTACCGCTAGCATGTCGCTAGCGCTTTCTACATCAATGACGTTTATTTTTTCTGGGTAAGGTAAGCGCACGGGGCCGCTAATAATGGTAACGCGAGCACCTGCATCTCGAGCCGCGTTTGCTAACGCGTAACCCATTTTGCCTGAGCTGTGATTACTGATGAAGCGTACGGGATCGATGGCTTCACGAGTTGGTCCAGCAGTAATCACTACATCGAGGCCGGATAATGATTTTGACGTGAATAATTTAGCGCATTGCTCGGCAATGATACTTGGCTCTAACATGCGTCCAGGGCCAATATCGCCACAAGCTTGTTCACCATCAGCAGGGCCAAAGTGATGAAACTTTTTACCTTTAAGGTCAATTAAACGCTGAATGTTGGCTTGGGTCATTTCATCGCGCCACATGGCTTGATTCATTGCTGGGCAAATCGCTAAAGGTGCGTCACTGGCCAAACACAGGGTAGTTAATAAGTCATTTCCCATGCCTTGGGTTAGACGGGCAATAAAGTCGGCGCTGGCTGGAGCTACTAAAATAATATCAGCCCAGCGTGCTAATTCGATGTGTCCCATGCCAGCTTCGGCTTCAGGGTCTAACATTGAATAATGGACTGGGTTTCCTGATAAGGCTTGCAAGGTTAGCGGTGTAATAAACTCTTGCGCAGCGGCTGTCATTACAACGCGGACTTCGGCCTTGGCTTTGCGTAACTCACGCACCAGTTCTGCGGCTTTGTAAGCGGCAATGCCGCCAGTGATGCCTAATAAAATTCGTTTATTACAAAGTTGTTGCATAAGAAAGCCCCATTAATGTCTGCGGATAGTATATCAGTCAGGCATTAATGAGGTAGAGGCGAATGTAAAAAGAGTGCAATGTCCAAGGAGGGCAATAAATGGCAATAACGGACTGGCCTGCGGATGAAAGGCCGAGAGAGAAACTATTGGCGCGGGGTGCTGGACATTTATCGGATGCAGAGTTGTTGGCGATCTTTTTGCGCACCGGTGTGAGTGGTAAGAGTGCTGTCGATTTGGCACGGGATTTATTATCTAATTTTGGTGGCTTACGGCAATTACTGGTAGCAGATCAAAAAGCATTTACTCAGCAGCATGGTTTGGGGCCGGCTAAGTTTGCTCAGCTTCAAGCTGTATTGGAGATGGCGAATCGTCATTTGGAACAAACTTTGGAAAAAGAGGGAGCACTGACGAGTCCGCAATTAACTCAGCGTTATTTAATGGCGCGGCTGCGAGATAAGCAAAGCGAGGCTTTTGTGGCTTTGTTACTGGATAGTCAGCATAGGGTGATTGAATATGTCGAATTGGCGAATGGTACGATTGATGGCGCTGCGGTTTATCCACGCGAGGTGGTAAAAATTGCATTGGCTAAAAATGCGGCGGCGTTAATTTTTGCCCATAATCACCCTTCGGGAATTGCCGAGGCGAGTCAGGCCGATAGATCGATTACTGAGCGTTTAGTTAAGGCTCTTTCTTTGCTCGATATTCGGGTTTTGGATCATATAATTATTGGCGATGGCGAATTTACATCTTTTGCTGAAAAAGGCTGGTTATGACACTAATGTATGACTAACATGACGAATTAAGGACTAAAAAGGGCTGTTTGAGTAAAAAACAGTCCACAGTCCTTGCACACAACCCTGATTTTTTGGTATAAAGCGCAACCCTTTTTTAAGGTCCGTGTGTTTTTGAGGTGTAACCTTATTAAATACCACTTAAAATTTTTGGGAACTAACAGTTTCAACTGGCACTAAATTAGCTCAGTTGATAACAGATTTTTCATTGGATTCTTCGTGACGAAGGTCTGATATTTAATGACTCGGGGCGAGTAACAATGTCTAAAGTTTGTCAGGTTACGGGTAAACGCCCTGTAACAGGAAATAATGTATCTCACTCAAACATCAAAAGTAAGCGTCGTTTTTTGCCGAACTTACAATCCCATCGTTTTTGGGTTGAGACTGAGAATCGTTTTGTTCGTTTACGCTTATCTACTAAAGCTATGCGTATTATCGACAAGAATGGTATTGATGCCGTTCTTAAAGACATCCGCGCACGCGGCGAAAAAGTTTAAAGGAGAAGATTATGCCACGCGATAAGATTCGTTTAGTTTCAAGTGCCGGTACTGGTCACTTCTATACAACTGATAAAAACAAACGTACGATGCCTGAAAAAATGGAAATCAAAAAGTTTGATCCAGTTGTACGTAAGCACGTAATGTATAAAGAAGCTAAAATTAAGTAAGCTTTTTTGTCATTGAAAAACCCAGTCTTGTTGGCTTGTAAGAGCTAACAACACTGGGTTTTTTTATGTCTTGCGTTTGACTTGGCTCTGTTAAGCGCCGTAGTGAGAGAGTTTTTCAAGCTATGTATTAGGTTATTCGTTCCTGGGGACGCAGCGAGTACGTCCCTGTATGCTCTCCACAGCTCCCTGCTGCGGGAAGCCCCTGAAACAAATAACCTAATACAGCGCCACTAATATCATTCCAGATTAGAAAGCTTCAATTCCCAGAAGAACGACGGCTTTGAGTTTATGGATAAGCCGTCAGTTACCTCTTATTTCCTGACGTGGAATCTGAGAAAGTGTTTAGGCTACTGCGCGGATCGGCATTGGGTATTTTATTTAAGGCCTTCTGAGGCAGGAGCCGAGGAGAGCTACATGGACGTATTCACGCGTGCCGCAGAATGAAATACCCAATAGCGATCTTGAGCGCAGTAGCGAGTATAAATTTAGCGCCACGGCGTTTTAAAAGTAAGGAACTATCTCAATGCCTGAATTACCCGAAGTAGAAACAACCAAGCGTGGCATCGAGAGCTATCTCAATGGATATGTCTTAGAAGCGGTAAAAATCCGACAGGGACGTTTACGTTGGCCTGTGGGCGACGAGATTCAAGCTTTGGAAGGTCAGGTTATCAAATCGGTGACCCGTCGCGCTAAATACATTTTGGTTGAGTTTGAAGCAGGTTATGCCCTGTGGCATTTAGGTATGTCGGGTTCCTTGCGATTGGTGGAACCGAACGAGGCTGAAAATTTCGGCAAGCATGATCATATTGATTGGCAGCTCTCTAGCGGAAAAATATTACGCTACCACGATCCTCGCCGTTTTGGAGCGCTGCTATGGGTTGAAGATCCTGTGGATAATAATTACATCAACCACCTTGGCCCAGAACCGCTAAGTGAAGAATTTGATGCAGCGTACTTGTACGAGAGAAGTCGAGGCAAAAAAGCGCCGGTTAAAACCTTCATCATGGATGGCAAGATTGTTGTTGGAGTGGGTAATATCTACGCCAACGAAAGCTTGTTTCTAGCAGGTATAAAACCCACCACGCCAGCTGGAAAAATCAGCAAAGCGAGAATGGAAAAGCTGGTTCTTCATATCAAACAGGTTTTAGCTGCAGCGATTGAGCAAGGTGGTACTACGCTAAAAGATTTTGTTGGTGGTGATGGCAAGCCAGGCTACTTCGCCCAACAGCTAAATGTTTATGGCCGCGGTGGTGAAGAATGTGTGACCTGCAAAAAAACCTTGAAAGAAATCCGTCAAGGTCAGAGAGCAACGGTGTATTGCCCTGCTTGCCAGAAATGAGTTGTCAAAAATAAGCAGTCAGAATTAAGATTAATAAAGTAAACAAGTTAAAGGATCGATCATGCTGAACAAGGGATTGTTGCTCAAAATTTTAGTCTTATGCGTTTTTAGCTTTAGTCATGCGGTTATGGCCATTGATGAGAATGGTATATACACCCGTCAGGATGTATTGGAAGAATATGCGGAGGGCCTTAGCTATTTAGATAATAAGGTATTTGTGTATGAGGTTGACCTGAGCGGTAATGGCTATAACGATATTTTATTGTCGACAGATGATGAAGTGTTCTCTATTAGTCGCTTTGGTCATAAACAATTTGTCATCTATGTCCGACTTGCAACGGGTAAGGAAGACTACATTTTGAGCTATAACTTAACATTAAAGAATTCAGATGATTTGGGGACATTTCATTCCGGTGGCCAGAAATATATTCAAGCACAGGGACTGAGTGAGATTCATTACCACTGGATCGATAGAGATTATAAGATACACACAACGAAGAATCAGCTTTCAAATAATGTCACTATAGAATCTCCAGATCAATTTAAACGAGATGACTTTAGACCAGATTACTCTATCGATAGATTTCTGAAGAAAACGGTCACTGTCGAAGATATTTTGCCCGTTGATAAGAAAGCTCTTAAGCAAACTTATGCAGACTCGATTGAAAGTAAAATTTCTATTTCAGGTGCTTCTTATATGACACTCGAAGGTAAAAAAAGGTCTAGAAAATATGAGTGGGTTGAAAAGGATGAGCGAGTTTATTTAGGAGACTATATAGGAAGTAAAAGGGTCTTTTATCCAGCCAGTGAAGAGGTTGCAGAAAAATTTTATAAAGTAGTCGTTCAGAAAAAATCGTCGCTTAAAAAAATGAAAGATGGAACTGTTCGATGGAAATACAAACCTGTTATTGCTCCTGAATGGGCAGTTGCCCATCCTGGTGCAGCAGCTAAAATAAAGTTATTATCTGAAAGCTGCCTGCCCCGTGAAATCTGTGAACCTACAACTACTGAATAAGCAATTAGTCCTTAATCGTTACACAAGTTCGATCTAGTAATTAATTGCCCTGCTTGTCAAAAGTAGGTTGTCTGGAATCAACGTTCAGACGTAGCAGTTAACATTAATACATTAGGTTTAAGATAAATTAACAATTAAAGGATCGATCATGCTGAACAAAGGATTGTTGCTCAAAATTTTAGGCTTATGCGTTTTTAGCTTTAGCCATGCCGCCGTAGCAGTTGATGAAAATGGTATACCCACTCGTCAGGATGTATTGGAAGAATATGCGAAGGGCTTGGATTATCTTGATGACAAGGTATTTATCTATCAAGTTGATTTGAGTGGAAATGGTTATCAGGATTTACTTCTGACAACTTCTAATAATATCTATGCAGATTTAAATCGTTTTGGTTTAAGAGCATTTGTTATATACCCAAGATTGCCAACTTCAACTGAAAACTATTTACCAGCGGCTAATATTCCGTTATATGCCAGTGATGAATTAGGGATGTCCTCTGAATTTAGTGATCAGCAGGTGATTTTGAAGAGTTACGGAACCCCATATAAAAATTCGGCAACGCCAGAGTATTATTACTGGATGGATCGTGAATATAAAATACATACGAATAACAAATTAGGAGTGACTGGTGAAATCTATATCGATATGAATGTAGATATAGAGAATAAAGTTAAAGAATCGTTTGTAGGTAAGGTGAGGCTAAGCCAGCTATTGAAGAAAACATTAACGGTTGGAGATATCTTGCCAGAGCAACTGAAGTCTACTAAGCAGACCTATAAAAATTCAATGGAGAGTAAATTATGGATTTCAAGCTCAGAATACTTAGTGGAAGGTAAAAGAACTTCTTCTAATAAATATGAATGGGTTGAAGATGAGGTGCGCACTTATTTAGGTGATTATATTGGATCGAAAGGAACTATATACCCTAGAAGTGTTGAGGTCGCAAAAAAATTTTACATAGCTGCTACACAGCATGTAGCACTTTTAAAGTTAAATGATGATGGAACTATTCGTTGGAAATATAAGCCTGTTATTGCTTCTGAATGGGCCTTAGAACATCCTGAAGCGGCTGAAAAACTTAAGTTATTATCTGAAAGCTGTTTGCCTCGAGAAATCTGCGTGCCTACAAATATTGAAAAAGTAATTACGCCTTAATCGCAGCCCACACCTTTCCTAACAACTCATACCAAGTGCGTTCTGTTTTAAGCAAAGCGCTAGTTTCTATTTTCCACGTTGTAGATTCATTCGGAGCACCAAAATGCGCTGGTGCTGCGATGGGTGCTAAAGCCTGCCCTTCGGTATTCTGCTGCTGAAACCACTTCATTGAACGCTGCATGTGAGAAGCTGAGGTCACCAATGCAAAACGCTTACCCTGTAAAAATGGCGCAGTGAGTTCTGCTTCTTCTTGTGTATCTTGGGCGGTTGGGAATAAACGAATGTTTTCTTCTGGCACGCCTAAGCTCAGTGCAATTTCTCCCGCGACTTCAGCATAAGGCCGAGTCTCATCACCAGCATAACCTGATAATAAAAGTTCGGCCTCAGGGTTTGCTTGCCAAATACGGTAGCCCTCCATTAAGCGATAAAGACCCGTGCCGCAAAGTTGTGCCATGGGTGGAATATCTTCACTGACGCTGTGGCAGTTGCCTAAAACGACGATGGCATCGACAGGCTGTTCAATATTAAAAGTGGGATACTGGTGCTCTAATGGATAGAGCACTGAATTGGCAAAAGGCTGCCAGCTGAACAGCATTAATAAGAGCACACCAGAGAAGGCAATTATTCGCCCAATGGCCACCTTCCAGAAACTCAGAGTTAAGCCAAAGAGAATAATTAAGCAGCAAAAAGGTAGTGGCATTAACCACATGCTAATTAGCTTTTTGAGAATAAATCCAAATTCCATTGTTATTTTGTCACCTGAGCTTCACCAAATGCTCTTGGATCAGAAGCCGCAGTGACTTCACCACTTTTCTTATCCCATAAAATCGCCTGCATATTGCCGTATTCACGACCGATGTTTTTCAACTTATGGCCTTTGCTTTCAAGGGCATTAATTTCTGCGGCGCTGAAGGTATTCGGCTCATGCTGAATCACATCGGGTAGATACTGATGGTGAAAGCGTGAGCGACCAACCCAGTCACTCACAGGCTGCTGATCAAAATGCTCTAGCATGCCCAGCATTACCATGGTGATAATACGGCTACCACCAGGGGTGCCGATAAGTGCGACGCTATCATCACTTTCAACAAACGACGGGCTCATACTCGATAGTGGGCGTTTGTTTGGAGCAATAGCATTAGCGGCATTTCCCACTAAACCATAGGCATTTGGCTCCCCAGGCTTAGCTGAGAAATCATCCATCTCGTTATTTAAAACAACCCCAGTATTGGCGACGGTAAACGCTGAACCGAAAGGTAGATTAATACTTAACGTAGCGGAAACACGGTTACCTTCTTGATCGATAACGGAGAAGTGAGTTGTGTGGAAACCCTCTTTAATATTCTTCGGCCCTTTAAGGCTTAAGCTACTGGTCGCTGACTTCATATCGATGGAAGCGGCATACGTTTTTGCACGCTCTAGGCTAACTAGTTCTTCAGTAGGTACATCTACAAAATCGGGATCACCTAAAAACTCAGCACGGTCTTTATAAGCACGGCGCATTGTCTCGACAATTAAATGGGTTTTATCAGCGTTATTAAGTTCATCCAAATCATATTGCGAAAGCATATTCAGCATTGCTGCAATCGCAATACCACCAGAAGATGGTGGTGGCGCACTAACCACTTTATAATCTTTGTAATCAATCTCGATTGGCTCGCGCTCTACAATATTATAATTGGCTAGATCTTCTAACGTCCAAATACCATTAGCTGCTTGAACCCCTGCAACTAAGCGGCGGGCGCTTTCACCTTTATAAAAACCATCAAAACCTTTGTCGGCAATCTGCTGTAGCGTCCACGCTAGATCAGGTTGTTTAATCAGGTGCCCAACTTCTGGAATATTCTGTTCAGCGTCTAAAAAGAGATTGGCACTGGTTGGGTAACGTTTAAGATTTTCTAAGCGGTAGCCAACCAGTTTTTGAAAGTGATGATAAACAGGAAAGCCTTCGTTCGCTTGTTGAATCGCGGCGGCTAACGTTTTCTTCAAAGGCAGCTGGCCGTATTTTTCAGCTAAGTGAACAAACGCAGCGGCTTGGCCAGGAATGCCTGCAGCAAGGGCACCGTTAACCGCGATATCGTGATTAACGCTGCCATCTTTATTCAGATACAAGTCAGCATGGGCAGCAGAGGGGGCTTTTTCACGAGCATCGATAAAGGTATTTTTATTCGCTTTAGCATCATGAATCAGCCAAAAACCACCACCACCAAGACCCGCACTATAAGGTTCAACCACGCCGAGTGAAGCCGCGACAGCAATAGCAGCATCGAAGGCATTACCACCGTTGGCAAGAATATCCATGCCTGCTGTCGTGGCTAATGGATGCGCGCTGGCAATAGCAGCTTGGCTTGGCTGAGTGATAGAAGTTTTTGCAGAGGTTGTTTCAGGACTTTCTAATTTCGAACAGGCAGTTAAAGCAACGAAGGCAGATAGGCCGAGAGAAAGACTAATAAGTTTGAATGAAGCTGGCAGCATGAAAGATATTTCCTGAGAACAATATTTTCAGCTACCTTGGCAAGAACTCATCATTAAGGCAAGTTCTAAAAGCTTTGCACAAGAGTGTTGCTGGCTAGCAACACTCAATAATGAAGACTAAATACTTTTTCCAGTCAGCAGTTCGTACTTGGCTTCTAGTTCTTCTTTGCTTTCTGAGTTATCTGGATCAAGAGGGATGCAGTCAACAGGGCAAACTAGAACACATTGTGGTTCATCGTAATGACCTATGCACTCTGTACATTTCGCTGGATCGATTTCGTAGATTTCGTCCCCTGGAGTGATCGCTTCGTTAGGGCACTCAGGTTCGCAGACATCGCAGTTAATGCATTCATCAGTGATGATTAATGACATGTTGTTTTCCTTACTGTTGTTCTTTTAGGGCTTTAGCAACCGCTGGGTGAACAAACTTAGTGATGTCGCCATCAAGTGCAGCAATTTCACGAACCAGTGTTGATGAAATGTAGGAGTAATGTTCCGCTGGTGTGAGGAACATGCTTTCTACATTCGGCGCTAATACACGGTTCATGTTGGCAAGTTGGAATTCGTATTCGAAATCCGATACTGCACGCAGGCCACGTAAAATGATGTTGGCGTTTTTCTCTTGTACAAAATCAGCAAGTAAGTTGCTGAAACCAACGATCTCAACATTGTGCAGATGGCCTAGTACTTCATTGGCTAGATCAACACGGGTATCGATATCGAGAGTTGGTTTTTTCTTTGGGTTATCAGCAACCGCGAGAATGATGTGGTCAAACATGCGCGCCGCACGTTCAACAAGATCGGTATGACCATTGGTAATTGGATCAAATGTTCCAGGATAGACAACTATGTTCATAGTGGGCTCATCATTCTTTTGGTTGGCCAAGCACTTAGTTAAGCGCTTGGTTAATTTGTAAGTTTAAAATAGGCGGCGTATTTTAACTGAACTGGCTAAAGAACGATAGCGCACTATGAGTCTTGGCAGCTCCAAAGATGTAAGCGAAAGAAACAAGTGCGGCAACGAATGCCCAAACTTTACCTTGTTTGATGGCAATGGTGCCAAATCCAATGTAGCCAACTAAGCCGATAACTTTTGCCGTTAACCAGTGATCAGTAAGAGGGTATTGACCGATCATCGTGCATAACCAGATAGCGAATATCAGTAAAAAGGTATCGATGATGTGCGGTAGTATTTTCAGTATTTTGTTGCTTTTAAAGGCAGGCTTAAATTTGAAAAGTGCAAAGCGAATGATGAACAATAAAATGCTTAAGTAGGCGATGCCAATGTGGGAGTGCTTGAGGGCGCTATAATCCATGGTATTTCTCAGTTTATTTATAAAGGATGGGAGTTAGATCGAGGGTTGCTGCAAAGTACCTTGTTTGGTCTAGATTGCCAAGAGTGTTTCGTGTCTTGAATGGTCAACGTCAACGTTCTGATTTAAAGCAAAGGTGTTAGATGCTGCTCACCATTACGCTGGCGATCGCTATTGGGTAGTGGACTAACATCGAGTTAGAAAGGGTATTTGGATCTATAAAAAAGGAATCAAACCTTCCATCCTTGGAGCTCCTTCCGGTCTAGCCTTCCTTGGCTAGTCGCTCACTGAGCGGCGAAACTTCGTTTCGGTCAAGTTCGCCCAGTAAGCTTCTCAGCCAAGCCCGTCGCCAAACGACAAGCCATGCCATAAATCGATAGCTGAGGATTAGCGCCAATACTGGTTGGGAATACAGAGCCATCGATAACGTATAAGTTATCTAGGTAATGGTATTTACCATCACTACCAACAACGCAACGCTCTAAATCTTCACCCATCGTCATGCCACCCATCACATGAGCACTACCTACTAAAGCGCGACTGGCACTGTAATCGAGTTTATTGATCGCAGCCTTGGAAGCTTCCCAGGAAGTCTCCCACTTAGCTTCGGTATGCGCTGCTCGAACAGCCTTTGCCCCCGCCGCAAATTGCAACTCAGCCATGGTCAGGTGAGTACGTTTAACACCCTCCCAAAGATAATCATTAATTTCATAATCGATGATCGCAGAGCCATCATCCGCTAGCTCGATAGAGCCCCCTTCAGAATCATCGTTAAAACCATCACGTAACAAAGCAATCATAGAGCTAAGATTTGGCAGCTTATTCAGCTCTTCAAACTGAGCTTCGCCATGACCCATTAATAGCACTGAGGTTAAGCCCGGGTGTAGTGGTGGTACTTCCAACTTGTAGCCTACAGGGCCATCAACACTGTCCCACTGAAAGTGATCAGAATAAATAGACTGCGGTGCGCCGTAATAAGGATTAATTTCGTTTTCGAATGATGCAAATGAGAAGGTAGTAGGGTGGAAGAAGGTGCGTTTGCCAACCAAACCTTTTGGATCAGGAGCTTTCGAGCGTAGCATCATGGCAGGGCCATTAATGCCCCCAGCGGCTAAAACGACCGTGGTGGCTTTAACGGTTAACTTCACGCCAGTAGGGCGATAGCCTTTATCCAATGCAGTCACTTCAATGCCTGTGACTTTGTCGTTTTCAATAATCAGACGTTCTGCGCGAGCGCTATATAACAGCTGGCTGCCTTCATCCATTGCACTTGGAATAGTAGTGACCAGCATGGATTGCTTGGCATTCGTTGGGCAACCTGTGCCGCAATAACCCAAGTTCCAGCAACCCGCAACGTTACGCGGAATCGTTTTCCAAGGAATACTTAAGGCATCAGCGCCACGGCTTAATACAGCATTATTCTCGTTGGGTGCAAATGCCCAAGGCGCAATATTTAAGCGCTTCTCCATTTTGTCGAACCAAGGGGCCATTTCGCCTTTAGATACGCCCTTAGTATCGAATTGCTCGCCCCAATATTGCAAGGTTTGCTCTGGAGTGCGGAAGCTAGACGTCCAGTTAATAACCGTCGTACCACCGACGCAGCGCCCCTGCAAAATCGACATACTGCCGTCTTTGTTCATGCGGCCTGCATTTTCTTGGTAGAGATCTTTATAGGCTTGGCGCTCATCCATCTTAAAGTCGTTAGTACTTTTGAGAGGACCCTCTTCAATAAGAAGAACCTTCAAGCCAGCTTTAGCCAGAATTTCAGCGGTTGTGCCACCACCTGCACCCGTACCAATAATGGCAACATCAGCTTCTAAAGTGGCATGCTCGCTATAATCACCAGCATCTAACGTTACCCAGCCGTTGCTGATACCTTCCAATATCGGATCGCTAATACCACGGATTTCTTCAAATACTTTCTTAGCCATTAGCTATTCTCCGCAGTGCTGAGGTTAGGTGAGGTGTTGATTTTTTTAGTGACAGGAGTCGGAATTTTAGTCGGCGGCCCAGGGTAACCAGTCGATACAAATGATTCTGGTTGGGAGTACCAGCACATACCGATTAACTTGCTCAGAGATACATAGCCCATACGCTTAGGCTGGATCATGCTATCGCGCCAGCCGATTAAGAAGTCATTGATTTGCTCATGACTCATATCCTTCCAGCTTGCCCAAGACGCTCCAGCCATCACACGAATAGGAGCCATAGCAAGCGCATCGAATAACTGACGCATTTGAATGCGGTTATGGTATTGCAAGGTATAAATTAAATCGTCTAGGGCTAAGAGTGTGCTTTTTATTCCAGCCTCATGAGTTAAATCCCCAGGGAAGCTTTTATTCAAAACCACAGGAATTAACGCAGCAAAGAACTCTCTGTCATTAGGCTGTAAAAATTTATATTCGGAATTTTGCTCTAGCGGTGAGGAGCAGCCAGTAAGTGTTGCTACTGTGCTGCCTAGTGCAAGCGTTGCTGTGCCCATCAAGCCCAGCTGTAAAAAGCCGCGGCGAGTAGTGGGTAGTGCCTGATTGAGTGGTGTCTTCATCATAGCTCTCGGTGTTTTTTTAATTATTATATTTCTGTGTTCAATTTAATGTACAAGCCTATAGCTTGGCTGCAGGCTTGTACAAAAAGCTAGCGAATAAAAAAGGTATAAATCATTCGGCGAATAGAATTGTCATAAGGAGGAAAGGCTAGGCTACCGGTTGAGATGCGGCCCTTACGGTGAACGGCTTTCGCTTTCGAGAGCGTGATAAAGCCTTCTTTACCGTGGTAATGGCCCATACCTGAATCACCAACACCACCAAAAGGCATGTCTTCTTGGGCAAGGTGCATCAAGGTATCGTTCACACTGACTCCACCAGAAATAGTATTATCCAATACGTAGTTTTGCTCGGCCTTATTATAGCCAAAATAATACAAGGCGAGTGGGCGTGGACGATCGTTTACGTACTCAATCGCTTCATTCAGGTTGTCATAAGCGATGATTGGTAAAATAGGATCAAAGATTTCTTCTTCGGCAATGCTCATATCCTGCTTCATGTTTTGCATGATGACAGGTGCTAACTTACGACCAGCAGATAAGTCTTCATTAGCAGGGTTAATTTCAGTTAACTGCGCGCCTTTCTCTTTTGCATCAGTTAATAAATCCGTTAAACGTTGATGTTGGCGATCGTTAATAATCGCTGTGTAATCATTGTTATCTTTTAGCGTCGGATACATTTTAGTGAAGGCTTTGATATAAGCCTGCACAAATTCTTGTTCTTTTGCCTTCGGTACTAAGATGTAATCGGGTGCCACGCAGGTCTGACCAGCGTTCATTGATTTGCCAAAACAGATGCGTTCAGCGGCATCTTTCATAGGGATGTGATCTGAAACGATAGCGGGAGATTTACCTCCCAGTTCTAACGTTACTGGTGTTAGATTTTTCGCAGCGGCTGCCATGACAAAGCGGCCGACGGTCGTAGAACCGGTAAATAAAATGTGATCAAAAGGCTGTTCAGTGAAAGCCATCGCAGCTTCAGCTTCACCCTCAATGATACAAACATGGTTCTCTTCGAAAATTTCAGCAATCATCGCCTTGAATGCTTTATTAAGGTTAGGAGTGAATTCCGACATTTTAATCATCGCGCGGTTACCCGCAGATAATGCAGCAACGAGTGGGCCTAGAGCTAAAAATATTGGGTAATTCCACGGAACAATAATGCCGACAACCCCTAATGGTTGGTAGCGCACTTCGTTTTTGGCCGGGGCGAATAACATACCCACGCCACGCTTGCTGGGCTTCATCCATTTGCGCGTCTTTTTGATCGCCATGTTGATGCCTTCAACACTGGTTAGAATTTCAGCCAGTAAAGTTTCATCTTTTGAGCGCCCACTGAAATCTATATTAACTGCAGCCGCAAGCTGGTCTTGATACTTAATGGTGATGTCTTTTAAAGCTTTAAGGCGGCCAATTCGTTGCTCTGCGCTCGGCATCGAGTTATTGCTGAAAGCGGACTTCTGACGACTAAACAATTCTTTTAAGCGGGTGATTTCAGTATCCTGTTCTGTGGCAAGTGCGGATACTTCAGCGGCATTGGCAACCATGGTGGAATCTCCAAAAAGAGTGGTTAATAATTATTCTATGTACATTATTAGAGTTATTACTCTAAACTGTCAATAGATGATGTCTTAATTGGTACGAACGTTTACAATAAGCTACACCCTGAGTGTCCATAGAAAAAGGGAATTTACAGAAAATATGAAAACTCGTGATCGCATTTTAGCCGCGGCCCTTGAACTGTTTAATCAGCAGGGTGAGCGGAAAGTAACAACCAATCATATTGCTGCACATTTAGATATGTCACCAGGCAACTTGTATTACCACTTTAAGAACAAGCAAGAAATTATCTATGAGCTATTTCTTCAGTATGAAAATTTCGTCGACAATAACTTAAACGTGCCAACGGATCGTCAGTTGACGATTACCGATAAACTGAATTACTTGCAAAAGGTTTTTCAGGGGTTGTGGGAATTTCGTTTTATTCATCGTGATATGGAGCACCTACTCTTAGCAGATGAGAAGCTACATGCTCGCTATCGTGATTTTTATCGTCGCTGTCAGCAAAAGACCCAAGCGATCTATCAAGGTTTGCACGATGCCAATATCATTCAGATTAATCAGCGTGATGTAGAAGGTTTAGCGTTAAATACTTGGATTGTAGTGACAACTTGGTTTTCATTTTTACAATGTAACCTATTGCTGAATCCTGAAGAAAGTATTACTCAAGATATGCTGAAGGGCGGAATTTATCAGATATTCCAGCTTGAACGCCCTTATTTAAGTGATGAGTTTCGTGAGCAGGTAGAAGCGATGCAAGAAGCCTTTATCCCTAAGCCCGAGTGGCTGTAGTTCGACGGCTTGCAGATTGACTGCTTGTAGGTCGAGCTAGGTCAATCTAACTACTGTATATTGAGGTGGGTTATTCCACCTCAAACAGCATAAAACTAAATTCCTTACCATCTTTACGCTTAGTCTCTAGCCAGTTCGCGGGGATGCAAGAGAGGTCAGCCTTAGCTTCGACTTCAACATAAACCAAGCAACCTTGTTTGGCTTTTTCAGCAAGAATGTCGACTGCGGGCTTTAATAGCTCTCTGCCAAAAGGCGGGTCGAGAAAAATTACATCGAATTGCTCTAAATTCGGCTGCTGAGCCAACCAAGCAATGGCATCAGTTTGATGCACAATTGCATTACTTGCTTCTAGCGATTGCAATGACTCGCGGATGCAATTTGCTGCACTGGCATTGAACTCTAAAAAAGTAACTTCTTTAGCGCCGCGGCTTAGCGCTTCATAACCTAACGCACCACTGCCAGCGAAACCATCTAGAATAATCTTGCCTTCAATATCCCATTGCAGCCAGTTGAATACGGTTTCACGCACCTTATCCATAGTCGGACGCAGACCCGGTGCATCGGCAAACTGAATACGACGCGAACGCCAGTCACCGCCGATGATTCGTAACTGCTGAGCGCCTCGACGCATGCTGGTTTTATTGCTGCTACTTTTTTTTCTAGCCATGACTGCGCTGCCTAAATCGATCGATGTTATGCCTGACACTGCGCTAGGTATTTCTCTAGCTGGTGGATGTCCAAAGCATTAATGCCCCAGTACCCTTGTAACAGGTAGTTTTCTGGCAGGCGATAGTATGCGAGGTCGGCCAGCATGTCGAATTGAGTTGCTGGATTTTGCCAATTTAATTGCCACTGCTGCACGAAAGTTTGCTTCCAGGCGTGTAGAGATTGCGAGTTAATCGGTGGGAGTTGTGGCCATTCGGCTAATAGCCAGCGTTTATTCTTGATATCGGCATGGCTGAGGCGGGCATCACTCAGCTGATCTTGTAGCCAAAACTGGGCGCTAATGGGCTGCCATGGGCAAGAACTTGATTCGGTCGTTATAGCATCACTATCTATTGTATTCAGTATTGTATTCACAGGTTTCAGTTGTAGGCTTTTGATTATTCGAGCACTGGTCAAGCGAGCGATATCTGCGCTCCATGGACCTTGAAGAACAATCGTTGCAGGCTGGCCTTTTAAAGTGTTGGGGAAATCGACTATTTGCTGGCTAAGCTTGGCCAAGCCAGATTCAAAATCAGCGCCTAAGTTAAGGTTCCACTGCCAGTAGTCTAACTGCCAACTAATGTTAGGATTATTTATTGGGGCGGTAAACTCTGCTTTAGAACCACGTACTCGAATTAAAAAGTCAGTATCTAGGCGACTCTGCCAAATAACCTGCACACCTTCTTGGCTAGTCCATGATTGCTGATTTAATGGCTCTAATTGAGCTAGTTCTAAAATACGGTTAGCAGGATTAGAGTCGGAATCTAGACCATTAGATCCCTTGTTTTTATCAATGCTAGCCCAGCCGATAAGGGCGATACAGATGAAAATGATCAAATTGAGGGAGGAGCGGCTAAATCTCAGCTTCATTCTACTTCCTTGTATTATTCACAACAGTCGATAGATGATAGGATAGACCGCAACTAAATCTTATTCGAGCGATAGATTCGAGAACCCACGATGTTTGATATTTTTAAGCGTAAGAAAAAACAACCTGAAGCGACTGAAACTGCGGCAGAAGTAGCGCCAGAAGCAGCACTAGGAACAGCATCAGAAATAGAGGGGCGCGAAGTTTTAGAAAGCGAAACTTCCGTCGAGCCAATGGCTAAAGCAGAGCCTATTGAAGAAGCAGCTGTCGTTGCAAAAAAGCCTACTCAGGAAATGGAAAAAGCAGGCGAATTGCCTAGCGAAGATACCGTTTTCTTTCAAGAAGGCACTGATGAGTCTGCTGCGGCAGCTCCTGAGAAAAAAGGCTTCTTCAGTCGTTTAGCTACGGGCTTGAGTAAAACTCGTTCTGGTTTTAGCGATGGCGTCGCCAATCTTCTTTTGGGTAAAAAAGAGATTGATGATGATCTTTTAGAAGAATTAGAAACTCAGCTAGTGATGGCCGACGTGGGTGTAGAAGCTACCCGTGAAATCATGGCTAAGTTAACCGAGCGCGTGGGTCGTAAAGAACTCACTGATTCGGATGCTTTATTCGAAGCCCTAATTAAAGAATTGCAAGACGTTTTGGCACCGTGTGAACAGCCTCTAGTGATCGACTCAGGTAATAAACCTTATGTGATCCTAATGGTGGGTATCAATGGCGTGGGTAAAACCACCACCATCGGCAAGCTAGCTAAGCAATTTCAAGCGAAAGGCAAATCAGTCATGCTAGCGGCGGGTGATACCTTCCGCGCGGCAGCGGTCGAACAACTGCAAGTTTGGGGCGACCGTAATGACGTGCCAGTAGTTGCTCAGCATACTGGCGCTGATAGCGCGTCTGTTTTATATGACGCACTTGAAGCAGCAACAGCCCGTGGCACAGATATCTTAATTGCCGATACTGCTGGCCGTTTGCATACTAAAGACAATCTTATGGGCGAGCTGGAAAAAGTCGTTCGTGTCATGAAGAAAATTGATCCAGAAGCACCCCATGAAGTGATGCTCGTTCTGGATGCAGGCACTGGTCAGAATGCTATTAACCAAGCAGTTCAGTTCCAAAAGTCTGTAGGTGTGACGGGGTTAACCTTAACTAAGCTAGATGGCACTGCAAAAGGTGGTGTAATCTTCGCCTTGGCTAAACAACTTAGCTTGCCAGTGCGCTTTATCGGTATTGGTGAAGGTATTAACGACTTGCGTCCATTTGATGCCAATGACTTTACCCGAGCATTGTTTGATAAAGATAGCTTATAAAGAAAGTTAATCGCGATAGCTAGCTAATCAAAGTTAGCTAATTTTGATTTTTTAGAATAATAAATTGATTGCTCCAGCTTTCGCGTACTGATGTTGTGTTCATTATTTAAGGGCATCTAAAAGAGGGATCTTTTAGCTGAGCATACAAGGACCGTACTTGCTGCGAACCGCAAAATGATGAACACAACAGCAGTAGCAAGCGAAAGCGAAACCAACGCTTGATCAGTAGTAAGGAGACCTAATTTTGCCAATGGTTCGTTTTGATCGTGTCAGTAAGCGTTACCCATCGGGGAACGAAGCGCTTAGTGGGGTTAGCTTTGAGCTAGCCCGTGGCGAAATGGCTTTTCTAACGGGTCACTCTGGGGCTGGTAAAAGTACTCTGCTCAAACTCATGATGCGCATGGAAGTGCCAACTCGCGGCGAAGTCGTGGTAGATGGTAGTAATCTATCCCGTTTGCGCGAAGGCTTAGTGCCATACCATAGACGCAAAGTTGGCGTTGTCTTTCAAAACCACCAACTGCTGTTTGATCGCAGCGTTTTTGATAACGTTGCCTTGCCGTTATTAATATCAGGCACCTCACTAAAAGAAACGGGTCGTCGAGTGCGTGCCGCGTTAGATAAAGTAGGCCTGCTCGGCAAAGAAAAACTCAACCCTATTCAACTCTCTGGTGGTGAACAACAACGTATCGGCATCGCCCGTGCGGTTGTGAACAAACCCGCGTTACTCATTGCCGATGAGCCAACAGGCAACCTTGATCCTGAACTATCTGCCGATATCATGAATCTATTCAGTCAGTTTCAGCAGGTTGGCGTGACCGTATTAATTGCTACCCACGATATAGCCTTGGTTGAGCGCATGAATAAACGCCGCTTGATTCTACAAAATGGCCAAATGATCGCTGGCCATGATCTAAGTACTGGAGCTGCCTATGTCTGAAAAAACGACTAATCAGCAGGGCGCTTCAGCAGCAACCCTAGGCGCAGGTGAAAAATTCACCGCCTATTTCCGTAACCACCAAATGGTGGCGGTAGAATCTCTCGCTAAGTTATTAGCCACACCTTTATCTAGCTTGTTAACCTGGCTAGTCATCGCCATCGCACTGACTTTGCCAGGTGCGCTGTACATGGCGGTTAATAACCTACAACAACTCAGCGGGCATTTTGAAGCCTCGGGCCAGATGACCGTCTTCCTAGCGACAGATATTCGTGAAGCTGATAGCAGTGCTTTGCGCTTGAAAGTAGGCTCCCTCGACCAAGTGAACAAGGTCGTTTATGTCTCGCCTGAACAAGCACTAGAAGAATTTAAAGAATATGGCGGCATCGCTGACGCGTTAAGCTTCCTAGATGAAAACCCATTACCCGCGGTGCTATTAGTCGAGCCGCCACTAGGCATTGATAAAGACGAACTCAATGTACTGGTCGCGCAGATTAAATCTTTCAAGCATGTTGATAGCGTACAAGTTGATATGGCTTGGGTAGAGCGCTTATTAGCGTTACTGGCACTCGCTCAGCGCTTAGTCGGCGTGGTCGGGGTTCTATTGGCATTGGCCATTGTATTGGTCGTGGGCAATACCATTCGCCTAGCGATTGCAGCGCGCATGGATGAAATTCGAGTGATTAAGCTGGTGGGCGGAACCAATGCCTATGTGCGTAGACCCTTCTTATACTCAGGATTTTGGTACGGCGCCATTGGCGGAATCTTGGCTTGGCTAATGTTGGGGATTTGCTGGATTTTGCTGCAAGGCCCTGTGGCGGACATTGCCGCGTTATATGGAGCTGACTTTTATCTACAGCCTCTTCCCTTTGCCCCTACTTGCTGGTTAATATTGAGCGCTTCGGTATTAGGTTTAATCGGCTCATGGTGGTCAGTGCAGCGTCACTTGGTAGCGATTGAGCCTTAGCGGAATAAGAGAAGGCGCGCACATCGTGTTTAATGCACGAGCCGATAGTGATTATATTGTTTAAGGCCATCTAAAAGAGGGATCTTTTAGCTGAGCATACATGGACGTACTTGCTGCGTGCCGTAGAACGATATAATTAATGACGGCTGAAAGTGTATTAAACGCGGATAGTCTTATTGCAAAGAAAAGTAAAAGCACTGTTCCATAAATGAACTTAATATCACCATGGTGCTCAATAAAGACGAGTGCTACACTCCTTGTGAACTTATTAATTGAATAGGAAATATTGATGAACACTGCCTTGCAATCTATTGATGCCCTAAGCCCTGGTGCTAACCTACAAGCCTACTTGGCTACGGTTAACTCGGTACCTGTGCTAAGTATCGAAGAAGAGCGAGAATTAACAGGTCGTCTTCATTATGAAGAAGACTTAGAGGCTGCGCGTCGTTTAATTATGTCGCACCTGCGCTTTGTTGCACACATTGCAAAAAGCTACTCGGGTTATGGTTTGAATCAAGGTGATCTAATTCAAGAAGGCAACGTAGGTTTAATGAAAGCGGTTAAACGCTTCGACCCTGCCGTTGGTGTACGTTTGGTATCCTTTGCAGTGCATTGGATCAAAGCCGAAATGCACGAATTCATCTTGCGCAACTGGCGCATCGTGAAAGTTGCGACGACTAAAGCGCAACGTAAAATGTTTTTTAACCTACGTAGCTCCAAAAAGAAGCTAGGTTGGTTGTCTCAATCTGAAGCGAAAGATATCGCTGAAGCGTTAGGCGTAGAGCAGAAAACCGTATTTGAAATGGAAGGTCGCCTGCAAGCACGCGACGCCGCTTTCGATGCAGGGGCAGATGAAGATGATGAAACTGCCTATAAAGCACCGGCTCATTACTTAGAAGACCAGCGTTTCGATCCTGCTATGGTGGTTGAAAATACCCGCAATGAGCAACAAGCTAGCACCAGTCTACACTCGGCACTTGCAAGCTTGGACGAACGTAGTCGTGATATTTTACAGCAGCGTTGGTTGACCGATGATAAGGCCACCCTGCACGAACTAGCAGCAGAGTACGATGTATCAGCAGAACGTATTCGCCAGCTAGAAAAGAATGCAATGAAGAAAGTTCGTGACGCCATGGAGGCAGAAGCGGCTTAATTCAGCATAAGACGACAGTCTCAGCACCCTGGCATTGTCAGCTCTTCTGAAGAGCATAAAAAAGCCGCTATCGAAAGATCAGCGGCTTTTTTATGTCTGTTTGTTTTTTCAATAATAAATTAAAGGCTAGACGCAAAAAAGCCCGATCAGCATAAGCGAATCGGGCTTTTTTTATGTCTAGAGCTTTTGTTTAGAAAAGCCCTAGCCTGTGAAAGTAAAACGACTACTTCTTCTTAGCCGCTTTACCGCCACGCATAGAATCGAAGAACTCATTATTAGATTCGCTTTGACGCAGCTTATCCAATAAGAACTCAATCGCTGGTACGTCTTCCATTTCTGCAAGTAGACGACGCAAGATCCATAGACGCTGAAGATCAGATTCAGACATCAACAAGTCTTCACGACGAGTACCAGAACGACGAACGTTGATCGCTGGGTAAACGCGCTTCTCAGCAACTTTACGATCAAGGTGAAGTTCTTGGTTACCTGTACCTTTAAATTCCTCGTAGATCACTTCGTCCATCTTAGAACCCGTGTCTACAAGAGCAGTAGCGATGATGGTTAAAGAACCACCTTCTTCGATGTTACGTGCAGCACCGAAGAAACGCTTTGGTTTTTCTAGGGCGTGGGCATCAACACCACCGGTTAGTACCTTGCCAGAGGAAGGTACTACAGTATTGTAAGCACGGGCCAGACGAGTAATCGAGTCTAATAGAATCACTACGTCACGCTTGTGTTCAACTAAGCGCTTAGCTTTTTCGATAACCATTTCGGCTACCTGAACGTGACGGGAAGGCGGCTCATCAAAGGTAGATGCCACAACTTCACCACGCACAGAGCGAGTCATTTCAGTTACTTCTTCTGGACGTTCGTCGATCAATAATACGATCAATTCACACTCAGGGTTGTTACGAGAGATTGCCTGGGCAATGCTCTGTAGCAACATGGTTTTACCCGCTTTTGGTGGGGCTACGATCAGGCCACGCTGGCCTTTGCCGATAGGGGCAACAAGATCGATAACACGAGATGCCAAATCATCAGAGGAGCCGTTACCGACTTCTAATACTAATGCGTCATCTGGGAATAGAGGTGTTAAGTTTTCAAAAAGTGTCTTATTTTTAACGTTCTCTGGCTTATCGTTGTTGATCTCGCTGACCTTCAACATTGCAAAGTAACGCTCGCCTTCTTTCGGCGGACGAATTTTTCCTGCAACCGTATCACCTTTACGCAAGTTAAAGCGTCGTATCTGGCTTGGCGATACATAGATGTCATCTGGGCCAGCCAGATAAGAGGAGGTTGCACTACGCAAGAAGCCGAAGCCGTCTTGTAGGATTTCTAAAATGCCATCGCCGTAAATGTCTTCGCCACTTTTAGCGTGCTTTTTTAAGACTGCGAAAATGATGTCTTGCTTACGAGAACGGCTTACGTGCTCGATGCCCATTTCCTTGGCGATATCCAGAAGTTCTGGAACGGATTTTTGCTTTAATTCGGTAAGATTCATAGATAGGATAAGAAGTTTTGATGCTTATTAAGTAATAAAAATATACCTTAGAGGTTGGTATATCTCGAGGGGTTGTCTGTTACGACTAGATATTGTACAAATTTAATATAGACGGTTTGCTATAAACTGTCTAGAGGAAGACGGAGATAAAGCACGATTTGCCATGCTTTATCTCAATTCGCAGCGAGTTCAGTACTTGCTGCAGCCTTATTAGATGCTTTGCTCGATGAAAGCGACTAACTCAGACTTGCTTAATGCACCTACTTTAGTAGCTTCAGCGTTGCCGTCTTTGAAGATCATCAACGTTGGGATGCTACGAATACCAAACTTAGGGGCAGTCGCTTCGTTTTGGTCGATATTCAGCTTAGCAATTTTGATCTTGCCAGCGAATTCTTCAGCGATTTCTTCAAGAACTGGAGCGATCATTTTACAAGGACCACACCATTCTGCCCAGAAATCAACCAATACAGGTAAATCAGAACCTAGAACGTCAGCATCAAAAGAATCGTCAGATACGGTTAAGATATTATCACTCATGGATATCTCCGGAATTTAGTTATCAGAATTTATAAAGGTGTGCATTGTACGGAGCCAGATTAAGGACGCAAGTCAAAAAGTGCTTAACTAGCACAAAACAGCTATTCCGTAACATTGTCACAATCACGTATGATGAAAGGATTATTGTTATATAAGGCCTTAGGGCGAGAATTCAACTATGCCAGATATACATCTCACTGAAGGGCGGCTTGCTGCCATCGACCTTGGTTCAAACAGCTTTCATATGATTGTCGCCCAGCAACTTCAGGGTGAGTTACGTACAGTTGAAAAACGCGGTGAAAAAGTGCAGCTCGCCGCAGGTCTAAATGAACGTGGTTATCTAAGTGAAGAAGCCATGCAGCGTGGGTTGGAGTGTTTGCGGGGCTTTGCTAAGCATCTGCAAGGTTTCAAGCCAGAAGCGGTGACGATTGTAGCGACCAATGCTTTGCGTGTGGCGCGTAATCGCAGTGATTTCATCACCCGAGCAGAAGAGATATTAGGCTTTCAGATTGAGTTGATTGCGGGTCGAGAAGAGGCCCGCTTGATCTACCTTGGGGTAAGCCATACTCAAGCCGATGATGAAGGTAAGCGCTTGGTTATCGATATCGGTGGTGGTAGTACTGAGTTTATTATTGGTGAACGTTTCGAATCGAAAGCCTTAGAAAGCCTCTTTATGGGCTGCGTTTCTTATACTCAGCAATTCTTTCCTAAGGGTGAAATTACCGAATTAAACTTTCATCGTGCAGTTGCTCGTGCCCGTCGTGAATTATTAGAAATTCAACAGGCTTATAAAGCGATTGGCTGGAATGAGGTGATTGGTTCATCGGGTACCATCCGCGCCACCGAACAGGTGTTGATTAATAAAGGTTGGAGTGAGCAGGGTATTAGCCGCGAAGGGCTGAACAAACTTTGCCAGTGGTTGACGTCTCATAAAACGGTAGATGATATTGAACTGCCAGGTTTTAAACCTCAGCGTAAACAGGTATTCATTGCAGGTGTGGCAATTTTAAAGGGGATTTTCGATACCTTCAAAATAAAGATAATGCAATATTCTGACGGCGCTCTACGTGAAGGTGCCTTATGGGATTTAATTGGTCGCTCGGGCCATGAAGATGTTCGCCAGCGTACGGTAAGTTCAATGCAGCAGCGCTTTCATGTTGACCAAGCACAAGCGGGCCGAGTTAAATCTTGCGCACTGGAAATGTTGTCGCAAGTAGAGAAAGATTGGAAGTTGCCCAGCACTGCGCATAACTGGTTATTGTGGGCGGCAGAGTTACATGAAATAGGTTTGAGCATTACCCATCATCAATTTCAAAAGCACGGTGCTTACCTAGTACGGCATAGTGATATGGCCGGTTTTACCCGTCAGGGGCAGGAGTTATTGTCTGTTCTATTGAAAGGTCATCGCCGTAAATTTCCGCTAGCGGGTTTGGAAGACCTTAATCCATTAGTGCGCTTGCAAACACGTTATGTCTGCATGTTGTTGCGCCTTGCCGCGGTGCTTAATCACAGTCGTGGGTCGGTAGAATTACCGACAATTGAATGCCAAGGAAAGAATGCTTCTATTACCTTAATCTTTCCAAAGGGTTGGTTTGAACAGCACCCACTGACTCATGATGATTTAATTGTGGAGTCAAATTATTTGAATGCAGCAGGTTTAGAGTTGGTTGTTGCAGAGGAAGCCTAGGGCTAATTCATAGCCCCACGCAAATGAATAGCCCTATGCTAACGAATAGCGGCTATTTAGCCGCTGCCAGTTTCGCTAACAAAATTTGCTGAGCACGAACAATTTCTATTTCACCCGTCTCTTCATTCTTCTGTGGCTGTGCCAAGATATAGTGGCCATCAGCGTCCAAATCCCACGCTTGGCTATTATCGGCCAGATAACACTCAAACTCTTCTTTCATGCGTGCGCGTAATTTGTTGCCCTCAATTGGGAAGCAGGTTTCTACCCGATTCAATAAATTACGTTCCATCCAATCGGCGCTCGCGGCGTAGAACTCGTCTTTGCCATTATTACAGAAAGAGAAAATGCGGGTATGTTCTAAGAAGCGACCGACGATAGAGCGTACCCGAATATTTTCGGATACCCCTGGAATACCTGGGCGCAAACAGCACATACCACGAATGATTAAATCGATTTGAACACCCGACTGCGACGCTTTATACAGTGCGCGAATCACCTTGGTTTCGGTTAGCCCATTAGCTTTCACTCGAATGTAGGCGGGTTTGCCTTCTTCGGCATGCAGGCGTTCACGGTCGATCAGCTCTAACAGTTTTTTGTGCAAGGTAAATGGCGCGTGAAAGAGCTTTTTAATGCGTAGTGCTTTGCCCATTCCGGTTAACTGTTGGAATAGTTTGTGCACATCTTCGCCAATCGAATCATCGGCGGTTAAGAAGCTGTAATCGGTATAAACACGGGCATTACCTGCGTGGTAGTTGCCAGTACCTAGGTGAACATAGCGGCGCAATTTGTTTTGCTCTTTACGCACAATAAGCATCATTTTGGCGTGAGTTTTATAACCTACTACGCCATATACCACTACGGCCCCAGCTTCTTGTAAGCGGTTGGCGAGGTAAAGATTTTCTTCTTCATCAAAGCGCGCGCGCAATTCGATAACAACAGTGACTTCTTTACCTTTGCGGGCGGCATCCACTAAGGCGTTGACGATTTCGGACTTGGCGCCAGTTCTATATAGGGTTTGTTTGATTGCTAATACCGATGGATCTTTTGCTGCTTCACGCAGCATATCGACAACGGGTGTGAAGGACTCAAACGGGTGTAGCAATAAGGTATCTTTTTCGCGAATAGCTTCGAATATGCTCTTTTTAAAACTAAGATGTTTTGGCAAACCTGGCGTAAAAGGCGGGTAGCGCAAATCGGGGCGTTTAATCTGACCGACGACTTCCATCATTCGGCCAAGGTTCACAGGGCCATTTACTTGGTACAGGTCGCTTTCTTTTAGCGCAAACTTGGTTAATAAAAATTCGACCAATTCTGCTGGGCAATTATCGGCGACTTCTAAGCGCATTTCTTCACCGAAGTTACGCGAGTGCAATTCGTCTTCAAGGGCGCTGGCAAGATCGACGGTATCATCGTGGTCGATTTCTAAATCGGCGTTACGGGTTACGCGGAATTGATAGCAACCCTTAATGGTCATGCCAGGGAATAGTTCGTCGGCAAAGTGGTGAATAATAGACGATAGGAAAACAAAGTTATCGCCGTCTTCACACAGTTCATCAGGCAGACGAATAATGCGCGGCAATGAACGAGGTGCTGGAATTAATGCCAAACCTGTTTCACGACCGAAGGCATCTTTGCCTTCTAAGCTAACGATGAAGTTTAAGCTTTTATTTACCAAGCGTGGGAATGGGTGGGACGGGTCGAGTCCAATCGGGCTGCAAATTGGCAGCACGTTATTGTCGAAATATTCTTTCACCCAAGCTTGTTGGTCTTCGGTCCAGGTGGAGCGACGTAAGAAGCGAATGTTTTCTTCAGCCAATGCAGGAAACATGACGTCGTTAAGGATGTCGTATTGGCGCTCTAAGGTATTGGTGCAGATGTCGTTAATTTGCTTCAGTGCTTGTTCGGCGTGCAAACCATCAGCGCCCGCGGTTTCACGGCCAAAGGCGAGCTGCTGTTTTAAGCCAGCAACACGAACTTCAAAAAATTCATCGAGGTTGCTACTGAAAATACACAAGAAGAATAGACGCTCTAATAATGGATGTGTCTCATCCAGCGCTTGTTCTAATACGCGAATGTTGAACTGCAAATGGCTCAATTCCCGATTGATATAATATTCCGGGTTTTGCAGATCGATCACTGTATCGTCAGTCGCTGACATTGTTATTCCTTATATTAAATTTCTGAATCTACTTCGTATTCTTAATGTCTTGATATCTAATCGCCGCGGCGAACAGTTTTGGTATGTGCTGCATCAAGTAATTCCTTTAAGGGTACGCCGTGAATACGTCGCTTCGCTCTCCCTGTAGGCTCGGCCCCCACATCCATGTGGCGTGAACGCCCCTGAAATGAATCACTTAATACAACACTTAAAAATATGGATTTATTTAAGTCTTTCTACCAGTGAAAACTGACGGCTAAAATTTCTTAAACTCAACCAATAAGCCGTCATATGCCTTTCATGAAAAATCTATAAATATGCAGTAAGAGTTATTGGCAATGTATTAGGTTGTTTGTTTCTGAGGGCTTCCCGCAGCAGGAGCTGTGGAGAGCCTACAGGGAGAGCGAAGCGACGTATTCACGGCGTCCCCAGAAATAAATAACCTAATGCAGTGCTTACCAAAACCTCTCACTTCGGCGTTCGAATTTCAGCGCTTCTTTAAGTGCTTACTTATTTAACTCTTCAGCAAACTGCTTCGCGTAATAAGTCAAAATCGCATTAGCCCCAGCACGTTTAATACAAGTCAAAGATTCGTGCATTACGGCAATATCATCTAACCAGCCATTCTGAGCCGCAGCCTTGTGCATCGCATATTCGCCACTCACCTGATAAACAAACGTCGGCACACCAAACTCTTGTTTAATGCGACGCACGATATCCAAATACGGCATGCCAGGCTTAATCATTACCATGTCGGCACCTTCAGCTAAATCCATAGCAACTTCATGAAGTGCTTCATCAGTATTGGCTGGATCCATCTGGTAATTTTTCTTATCTGCCTTACCAAGATTAGCAGCTGAACCTACCGCATCGCGGAAAGGACCATAATAAGCCGAAGCGTATTTAGCTGAGTACGCCAAAATACGCGTATTCACATGGCCTTCGTTTTCTAAAATACCGCGGATCTCGCCAATGCGTCCATCCATCATATCACTCGGCGCAACGACATCTGCGCCAGCTTCGGCATGAGACAAAGCCTGACGAACTAACGTATCAACCGTGCGATCATTTAATACATAACCGCTCGCATCCAAGATGCCGTCTTGGCCATGAACAGTGAAAGGGTCAAGGGCAACATCAGTAATCACACCCATTAATGGGCACGCATCTTTAATTGCACGGACTGCACGCTGAGCCAAACCATTTGGATTATAAGCTTCTTCGGCGAATTCCGTTTTTGCGCTGTCTGGCGTTACAGGAAAAAGCGCCACAGCTGGAATGCCAATGCTAAAAAGATGCTTACACTCTTCGATTAATAGATCAATCGACAAGCGTTCAATGCCTGGCATGGATGGGATTGCTTCACGCTCTCCGTGACCTTCCAAAACGAACATAGGATAAATTAAATCGTCCGTTGTCAGGGTCGTTTCACGCATTAAGCGGCGTGAGAAATCATCTTTTCGGTTACGGCGAAGACGAGTTTCTGGATAAAAGCGTTGCGCATCGTTAAAAGCCACGGGTATTCTCCAAGCATGCGGCCATTAATAGCCATGAATAGATGTTAAAAATATAACTACTATTCTAGCGGACTCGGGCCATCAATTCGCTGATTTATGACACATTTAGTTAGAAACCGATGAGAAAGCTGTTAGAAAGTTAGCAGCAATGCGAATAGAAAGTGAACCGAATGCTAGGTCATCGCACTAATCACCAATAAAGAACGTGCGGATTATAAGGATGAATTATGAAGAAATTATTACTACTGGTGATTATTGTCGCCATGCTCGTCGGTTTTTATTTAACTGGCGGCCAGCAATGGTTATTGCCTAGCACCTATCAAGAGTTGTACCTGCAAGCGCCCATTAAAACCGCAGGCTTATTTTTTATTATTTATATTGTGGTAACGGCGCTCTCTATTCCTGGCGCGGCAGTGATGACATTAATTGGCGGTGCTATATTCGGCTTAGGCCAAGGCTTATTATTGATATCTTTTGCCAGCTCAATCGGCGCTACCTTAGCTTTTATAATTTCACGCTTATTATTAAAAGACTGGGTGCAAAATAAGTTTGCTAGTCATCTTAATACAATCAATAAAGGCATGGAAAAAGACGGCCCTTTCTACTTATTCACTCTGCGCTTAATTCCTGTTGTGCCATTTTTCGCTATTAATCTTTTAATGGGGTTAATGCCAATATCCGCTTGGCGTTTTTATTGGGTGAGCCAGCTAGGCATGTTGGCAGGCACCGCTGTGTTTGTGAATGCGGGTGCTGAACTAGGTTCTGTTATCGCGAGTGCAGAAGGCTTCTCTCTTGCTGGCATTATGACTCCAGGGTTGATTATGGCGCTCGGACTGTTGGCGGTATTTCCTTGGTTTGTCCGTAATCTAATGAATAAATTGCAAGCTAAACGTGCTTTACAGAAGCGCGCTAAAGGCCGAGCGAAGCCAAAAAAGTTTGATGATAATTTGATTGTGATTGGTGGCGGTGCGGCAGGGCTTGTGAGTTCCATTATTGGTTCGGCAGTGAAGGCCAAAGTCACGTTAATTGAAAAACACAAAATGGGTGGCGACTGTCTTAATACGGGCTGCGTCCCAAGTAAGGCGCTGATTCATGCCGCGAAGATTGCTCATGAGAATAAGCAAGCTTATGCCTCAGGTCTTTTGCAGGGAGAAGCGCCAACTGTAAATTTCCAACAGGTAATGCAACATGTCTACGGATCTATTAAGGCGATTGAGCCGCACGATTCGATAGAGCGCTATGAAGGCTTAGGAGTCTCGTGCGCAACGGGGCAGGCTAGAATTATTTCCCCTTGGGAAGTCGAAATTCAACATGGCGATGGACGAGTAGAAGTACGCAGTGCCGCCAATATCATTATTGCGACAGGTGGTCGCCCACGTACTCCTCACATTTCTGGCTTAAATCAGGTGAGATATTTTACCTCGGATACTCTCTGGCAAATTAGTGAATTACCTAAGCGCTTATTAATCCTTGGTGCGGGGCCGATTGGTTGTGAATTAGGGCAAGCGTTTGCGCGTTTAGGTTCTCAGGTGAGTATCGTCGATAAGGGCGAGTTTCTGATGCCGCGAGAAGATGGCGACGTTTCTCAATTGGTCGCAAGTGCGATGGTGGCTGAAGGGGTTGGTCACATACCCAATCGATCAATTACTAAGCTTGAAGCCACTGGTGATAATTATAACGCGGTATTAGATAACGGTGATGAAGTCGAATTCGATGCTCTGTTATTGGCGGTCGGTCGAGAAGGTAATACCGATTCATTAGGCTTGGAGAATGTGGATCTGGCCGCTGATGAAAACGGTTTCTTAGCAGTTGATGAATATCTACAAACACAGTGCCCAACTATCTATGCCTGTGGCGATGTTATTGGTGGCTATCAATTTACCCATGTATCGGCTCATGAGGCTTGGTTTACTGCAGTAAATAGTTTGTTCGGACGCTTTAAACGGTTTAAAGCCGATTATCGAGTAATTCCTTGGGCTACCTTTACTAGTCCTGAGGTAGCGCGAGTTGGCATCAGTGAAAAAGAAGCCAAGGTGCAGAATATCCCGTATGAAAGTACTCAGTATGGCTTGGATGATTTAGATCGGGCCATTACTGATGATGCGGCGATTGGTTTTGTGCGTGTGCTCACGGTCCCAGGTAAAGATAAAATTCTAGGTGCGACCATTGTTGGCCCTAGAGCCGACGATCTTATTGCTATTTTTGTCATTGGTATGAAACATGGCTTGGGTCTGAACAAGGTATTGGGTACTATCCATGCTTATCCCACTTATATGGAAGCTAATAAATTCGTCGCGGGCCAGTGGAAACGCAAGCAGGTATCACAACGATTATTAGCTTTGGTGGAGTGGTATAACCGTAGGAATCTGTAATTAAAAATATAATAAAGATGATAGCAGTCAGCTCAAATAGGAACTTAGCATGAGCACAGAAACCAATTCAGTAGAACAGGCCAAAGATGTTGAAACGCAGGGCTTCAACCCAAGTGAATACAATATCGCTATTAATTTTCTTGAGCAGATCCCCTTTAATAAGGTCTTAGGCTTAAAACCGACCAAGCTTAGCCAAGATTATTGTGAGTTTGAAATGAAGATGAAGGACGATCTGATCGGCAATTTTCTGCAAGGCATTCTTCATGGTGGCGCTATCTCTACGGCATTGGACGTCACAGGCGGTGCCATGGCTATGGTTGCGGCTTGGCAGCGGTTAAAAGATCAGAATATCCCTTCATCAGAAAGGCCGAAGACACTTTCTAAGCTGGGCACCATTGATATGCGTGTTGATTTTCTACGACCCGGTAAGGGGAAGGAGTTCACTATAGGTGCGACTTTATTGCGTATTGGTAACAAAGTGGCGGTTACTCGAATGGAATTTAAGAATGAAAAAGATGATTTAATTGCCGTAGGTACTGGCACATACCTGTGTGGTTAGTCAGGTTTTTTGACTGGTGACTAGGGAGATTGGCGAATAGTCACTAAATATTTAAAATACATGCGATTAGCGGATGTTTTCTTTAAATACTGTTGACAATAGCTGAGGTCGGCATAGAATACAGTCGTCTGAAAGTTAGTCTTATTTTATGTACACCGTTTCGATATCCTGTATTTCGTCCTGTTTTCATAAATTCTTGGCAGCACTTCAGCCATAATGGCTCATTAGAGCCGCAAATTTTTTCTGAATTTACAGGATATTATTATGTCTACTACTACTGGTACAGTTAAGTGGTTCAACGAATCTAAAGGCTTTGGTTTCATCGAGCAAGAAAACGGCCCTGACGTTTTCGCTCACTTCCGTGCTATCCAAGGTACTGGCTTCAAAACTCTTGCTGAAGGCCAAAAAGTTGAGTTCACTGTAACTCAAGGTCAAAAAGGCCCACAAGCTGAGAACATCGTACCTTTATAATTTAAAGGTAACGACTTAGATTCTTCGGAAACTAAGTAGTTCTAGTTTGAAAAAGGTTAAACCGAAAGGTTTAGCCTTTTTTTATGCCTGCGATTTAGCAATTTAGCTAATATTGTTAAATTACAGGCAAAAAAATCCCCAGCAATTGCTAGGGATTTAATAAGCCTGCTAATAGCTAGCGTGATTGATTAGGCTTATGGCGCTGACCATTGCTATTCGCCCACGGGCTATCTGAATTGCCACCGCTAGACTTCTTCGCAGCCGGTTTATGCGAGCGACGAGCCGATTTATTATCAGTGCTATTGCCTGAATTATTGCCACCTTGCTTATGCTGCTTGGTGCTATTCGCGGCATGCTGGCCGTCATGATGTTCACTGCGCGGGTTAGCTCGTTTTGGCTTATTAGCTCTTGGTGCGCGAGCGTTCAGTTTCGACTCAGGTAGGCGACTTACGGGTTCAAATCCTGCTAAAACTTCACGCTCTAATAGCTCACCGATAACACGTTCAATGGCAAACAGCTCTTTAGTTTCATCAGCACATACCAAAGATACAGCATGGCCTTCTGCCCCAGCACGACCAGTACGACCAATACGGTGAACATAATCCTCTGGAACGTTCGGCAGATCAAAGTTAACGACTTGCGGCAACTGCTCGATATCGATACCGCGAGCTGCGATATCTGTCGCGACGAGAATACGTACTTCGCCACTTTTAAAATCAGCCAATGCGCGAGTACGTGCGCCTTGGCTCTTATTGCCGTGAATCGCTGCTGCTGTAATGCCACGCTCGCCTAAAAACTTAGTAAGTTTGTTAGCACCGTGCTTGGTACGGCTGAAAACAAGGGCTTGTTTCCAGTTACCATCTTCAATTAACTTAACCAGAGCACCTGGCTTCTGTTTCTTATCAACTGGGTAAATCCACTGCTTAACCAACTTAGTCGTAACATTGGGTGGCGCAACAGAAATCTCAACAGGATTATTCACTAAGCCTTTGGCTAATGAACGGATGTCATTAGAGAAAGTAGCAGAGAACAATAAATTCTGACGATTCTTTGGTAAGACCTTTAAAATCTTTTTAATATCGTGGATAAAGCCCATATCCAACATGCGATCGGCTTCATCTAGAACCAAGAATTCTAACTGGGCGAATTTGATCGCGCCTTGATTCATTAAATCTAACAAACGACCTGGGGTTGCTACTAATACATCAGCCCCTTTACGCATACGCATCATCTGTGGGTTGGCTTTAACACCACCAAAAATCACACAAGAAGTTAGATGGGTATTCTTTGAATATTTATCAACGTTATCGGCAACCTGAGCAGCCAATTCACGCGTTGGTGTTAATACCAAGGCACGAACCTGATTATTCTGTACGCGTGGACCTTTCGAGAGCATCTCTAAAATAGGCAAAGTGAAGCCAGCGGTTTTGCCTGTACCCGTTTGTGCGGCAGCCATAATGTCTTTGCCTTCAAGTACTGCTGGAATCGCGGCAGCCTGAATCGGTGACGGTGTGGTATAGCCTTGTGCAACGACAGCATCAAGAATGGCTGGGGAAAGGCCCAGATCGGCAAAACTCATAGAAAACTCACTTGATTTAGCGGGGGTGCAGCTTACAGCATAGCGGGTTATAGGGCTATGACTGCTTTTGAGATATGAGAGTCAGGAAATAACTATTAGTTTGTTCTGTGTAAAAAAGACCACTTCCATGTGGTCTTCACATCTTTAACTAGGGTGCGAAAGATTTATTCTGGTTTGAAGGTATATTCGCTGACGATAGGATAGTGATCGGATGGGAAAACTTCACCACCATTGGCATAACCCAAATACTTATTTTTATCGATAGATGATTTTATGCGGCGCAAGGCTGTGCCTGAAGTATCTTTACCACCGCTATAAGTCCAATCAACAGGGTAAATAGGCTTGCCTAATTGACCAGCGACAGTGCCAAAAGCGTGATAGCTTTCTGATTCATCAGGTAGTGTTCCCAGTGCCCACCAACGAGCATTTAGACGGAAGTAATCATCGTTGATTGCTTGGCCATTATTCATCGCCGAAAGGGCAATCGACATCGGTAGGTTTAAGTAGTTAGCACCGAAGTTACCCATGAGAACAACAGGCTGTAATTGGCCGTCGACCATGGCTTTTTCAAACATGAAGTTACGCAGCTGGTCGATGGCAAAAGTACGGGCTGCGGTAACGACTAATTCATGGCCTGCATCTTCAGGGCGTTTGTTTTCATACATCTGAGTATTGAATAACCACAGCTCACGGTTAGTGCCTTTATCGCGTACTTTTGCATAAGTGAACATGCGGTTTTCAAATTCAGCAAAATCTATGGCAATGGGTTTTAATTCTGGAATGATTTCTGTGCCGATATTAATTGCAATTTCGGCGATACCTTTTTCTACAGAAGCGGCCACCGCGTTATCTTTTAAACCTTCAAAGCTATACCAGCGATTACCTTTTTCTAATACTTCAAAGCGATTTTTGTTGTAATAAATAGCATTGTATTTACCGATGGTTAAGCCGTCATCACCTTGGCCGATACGGGCATAATCATCATCTAAACGGCTTTCGCTATTGTGCCAAAGCTCGATAATAGAAGCGCCAATTTTGCCACCGACATGATGATAACCCGTATCTAAAGATTGTAGCTGTGAGTGATAACCCTCTTGCGTGCCAACAAAATCAGGCTGGTTGGACTCGATACTGCGAATCACTGCGCCAAAGCGATTTTTCCAGACCTCATTATCAACATCAGTTTCAGGTTCTTTATCACGGATGTTAAAGGTCATCGCCTTATAGTCATCAGAAATAGGAACGGGTACTTCGCTCATGGCCTGTGCCTGCCAAGATGTGAGCATGGATGAGCTGGCCAGTAGTGTAGCGAGCACTGTTCTATTGAGTTTCATTGTTTATCCTTACGTCGACGGTGAGTCGCTTAATTATTAGCGTACTTTATTATTTTAATGGTACGTTTGTGCAAGAATAGTTTAGGTGGGAATTATAGAGATAGATAGATCAATAAAGCGCCAAACTTGGTAAAAAAACGCCGACTTATCGATGGCAGTCGATAACTCGGCAAAGGGGGATTAAAGGCTTAGGCCATTTTGATTAATCGCATTCAACTGGTGGTCATCAGCGGCTTCGTCAGCACTAGGGATCCAGTCACTTAAGCAGGTGCTATTTTCTACGCAAGGGTCGGTCAGCGCTTGTAAGAAAGTTACTAGTTGATCGACTTCGTCATCGTTAAGGCGAATGCGCGGTAGGCGACTGGTTTGTGCTTGCTGTTCTTGTTCTAACTTAGCTACCGCTAGCTCGCTATTCGTTTCAGCATTTGGGTATAAGCTTGCACAGTTAGTGGCGCCACTTTCGATAAGAGCTTCGAATTGATCGAGCTGACACTGTTCATTACGATCGAAATAACCTGCTACCGATCCTTCAGGATTAATGTAATGGCGCACAACTCGCTCTAGTGAATCAAAGCTCCCTGAGTGACCGTAAGGGGCGGTGGCAGTTAGGTTCAATAGCGATGCTGTGCGGAAATGATATCTATCATTGTCATTCCCCGTTTCACGGGCACGACCAAAGTCATCGTCAGCCGCTTGTCCATTAATGCTAGGGCCATCTCCTTTACCTGGGCCTATTTGTGGAAAGGCAACGACATGATGCTGTTCGTCACTGAATAATTGGCCGTTGTGGCAACCCGCGCAACCGGCACCGCCGTCTTGCGGAAGGCTAAAGAATAATACTGCACCTTGTTTCTGCTGTTCTGTCATTGCAGTGATATCGCCATCCATATAATTCTGCCAAGGGTGATCAGTGAACTGCATTGAACGTTCGTATTCACCGATAGCATGAGCAATATTGTCGAAGCTAATTAGATTTTCTGCACTGCCGTTACTGGAGAATGCTTGCTGAAATTCCACCAACCAATCATTACTGCCTAATTCACTAGCGCCTTCACCGTAGTTGCCAATTCGTGCTGCTAGATGATTACGAACATCTTCATTGCTATTACCCGCTTCGAAACTGGTGCCGCGCATTTCTTCTGCTGAAGTGACTGGAAAACGAGCTTGCGCTGCGGCCATGTTTTGCCCTGCATTGGCATCGGAGGTATTGAAGACAGAGTCTGGAGTGCGAATATTGCCGTTGCTGCCATTGGTACCCGCAACAAAATTCAATGATTCAACTCGGGAGTCATGAAACATGCCTCGATCCCAGAAGCCCGCATTGAATACTGTTGGGGCATTTCTAGGCACTTCGGGTAAACCATTATTATGCATGCGGCCGCGGCCGAGTAAATCTGGGTTTATTGCATCAACCCCCACAGAGAGTGATAGCTGGTCAGCACCACCTAAAGCAGGATGATGGCAGGTGACACAGGCACTATCGAAGTCGCCGCCGAGCCCCTTAGTGAAGAAAAGTTTTTTACCTAATTGCGGAATAGCTTCACTAATATCAGGCAGATCGCGCTGTGGATGTAGATTTAAATTCAATTGCGCAATCATTTGGCTTAACTGAATATCTAATGGAGTAGCGACAGCATCCGCAGCTTCTTCAGGATCGATAGTATCCTCTATTTGCTGCTCCGCTTGTTCGCGATCATTATCGGAGGCTGTGATATTGCAACCTGTTAACGACAGTGCGATAGCACAGCCTAGTGTCGTTTTATTAATGAGTCCTGATGGACTCAGATTTTTAATATTATGGAAAAATGCTGACTGTGCCATAAGAATCTCCGCTCTGTTTGACTTGTGATCTTGTTTGCTTGAGTTTTAGATTAGGGAAGCAATGTGCAAGATGAATGGAGCAAATGTGCAGGCAATGTGTAAGTTGTCTTATTTATCTAGTTGAGGGCAGTAAATGTGATGGCCTTCTCGCATAGTTAAGTACAATAGTTAAGGACATCAATTCTTAAGGAGCTATTTCGTGCGGGTTCAATACAAGCTATTTTCTATTACCTTATTTGCCTCCTTGGTTTTAGTGACTGCTATGTTGCTATTGGCGCAGTGGAGCTTTGATCGGGGTTTGTTGGAGCATGTGAATAAGCGGGCTTTGCAACAATATACGAGCTTGTCTGAGCAGCTTGTCAGTCATTATCAGCAGCAAGGTAATTGGCAGGCTTTGAGTGCCTCTAATTATAATTGGCTGCGATTACAGCAGGATGCTGGCATCGATATTGATCCTAGGAAAATTCAGCGAGCTCGTCAGGAGACTAGCGATAACTCTCAATATAATAGAAGACCTCCTAGAGAGCATTTCTCACAACATAGACCGCCACCCCGTCACGAGCGACCTAAACACTTTGGCAATAGAGAAGCAAAAGATAGAGAACCCCCCCATCCTCCTAAGCCAAAAAAGGAAAAACCAGGCCCTGGCAATAAGCAACCTTTAGCCTTATTAGATGCTAATAAGAAACTGGTCGTTGGTTTTTTAGCCAAGCCTGAGCATCGCCAATACCTGCCGTTATATTCATTAGATGAAAGTCTCATTGGCTATATTGCTTATGCTAATCGTGATCGTTTGATGGATGATTATGACTTGGATTTATCGTCTCAGTTGAGCAGTAATTTATGGTGGATTGCTGCCTTGATGATTCTATTATCGGCATCACTAGCGTTGCCTTTCTCGCGTTTATTATTAAGACCTCTAAGGCCGATTGTTGAATCTATTCATACCCTAGCGAAAGGGAATTTTTCACAGCGTATTAAAGCGGTTAATAAAGATGAAATAGGCCGTGTTGCCGAAGATATTAATCACTTGGCTCAGCAGTTAGAAGAAATTGATACCAGTCGCAAAACTTGGCTAGCCAATATTTCTCACGAATTACGTACCCCTTTGGCTGTGATGCGAGGTGAACTAGAAGCCATGCAAGATGGTATTCGTGAGTTAAATACAGATAATCTCAATTCAGCACATCAAGAAGCATTACACTTGCAGCGCTTAGTAGAAGATCTTTACCAGCTAACCAGTAGTGAGTTGGGTAATGATGATGTTGCGATGATGAGCTACCAGAAACAGGAACTAGACTTTGCTGCACTCGTTGAAGATGACTTAGAAAGATTTCAGCCGTTACTGAATAAAGCGGGGTTAGATTTTAGTTTCGCTAATCATATCGAGCAGCAAGGAGATGAAGCCTGGCTGAGCGGAGATGCGAGCCGTCTATCTCAGTTGGTGCATAACTTATTGAATAACAGTATGAAGTATACTCATGCCCCTGGAATTATTGTGGCAGATTTGGCGGTTAAGAATAATCTGATTATATTATCGATCAGTGACTCGGCTCCGAATGTTAGAGAGGGTGAGTTAGATAAGATTTTTGACCACTTATATCGTGCGGAACAATCGCGTAATCGTAAAACAGGTGGCTCGGGATTAGGTTTGGCTATTTGTAAGAAAATTGCGCAAAGCCACGGTGGTGAGCTAACGGCGAGCTTATCGGATTTAGGTGGGATTAAAATGACATTGTGTTTACCACGTTGCTGATAGGGCTTGCTGGTTTGGGTTGATTACAATATAGGGATAAAAATGGAATGACGGATACTATTTTAATTGTTGAAGATGAGCCCAAGCTCGCTCAGCTGCTGGTGGATTATTTAAAACAGAGTGGTTTTGAAACCCATGTAATCGCCGACGGTCAGCAAGCGTTAGATTGGATTAATCTTCATCATGAAGAGGTTGATCTAATGATACTCGACCTCATGCTGCCGAATCTTGATGGTATGGAAATCTGCAAAGCGGTACGTCAGTTTTCAACCATGCCTATTTTAATGGCGACAGCGAGAGTAGAAGAAATTGATCGCTTAATTGGTCTTGAACTTGGGGCTGATGATTACCTTTGCAAACCTTATAGTCCTAGAGAAGTTGTTGCCCGTGTTAAAGCAATTTTACGCCGCAGTCAGTTGGTTCGTTCACATAAGAAGTCAGTCGATATGAATCAGCCTATTGCTGAATTATTAGCAGGCTTGGTATTAGAAGAAGAGAAATACAAGGCCATATTGAATGGTAAAGAACTCGAATTAACTGCGGTTGAATTTCAACTGCTCGCTATTTTAGCCAAAGAGCCTGGACGTATTTTTAGTCGCCAGCAATTAATGGATGGTGGCTATCAAGATCATCGAGTCGTGAGTGATCGCACCATCGATAGCCATATTCGTAAACTGAGAAAACGCATTCATGAGAAGTGCCCCGAGAGCGAAATAATCCACTCGGTTTATGGGGTTGGTTATAAGTTTGAATTACTTAGCTAAGAGGCAAGCATTAAAAGAGCAGTGCGATTCCGTGGGTTTTCTAAATCGATCCATGACTGGGTAGTTATTCCACAAAACGGCGTGACTGCTTACTCGATACATCCATGTATCTCACCCTTCGGGCAGCAAGCTGTTCAAAACCTGCTCCTGCAGTTTTGTCCCTGTAGCCTTAGGTTCGGCCAGTCGTTGCAGGTATTCACGCCGCTACGCCCCGTGCCTCGCATATTTGCTCCACAACTACCCAGTAATGGCTCTTCGGGTTTTCCTGATTTGACCAGTATGGATAATTGCAAAGCATTTAGGACGAGGTTACTCAGAAATCAAGGACGCCAGTTTCTCAACAACTCTTGAATCGCTTGTCCACGGTGACTGATCGCATTCTTTCGTTCTTTGCTTAATTCAGCTGAGCTACACGCTTCGCTAGGGACAAAAAATATAGGGTCATAACCAAAGCCATCAGCGCCAGAAGGCTCTGTTAAAATCTGACCTTCCCAGCTGCCTTGGAAGACTTGCGGTGTTGGGTCATTCTCATGGCGCATATAAACCAGCACGCATTGAAAACGAGCGCTGCGTTCTTCAGCTGGCACATCTTTCAATGCTGCAAGTAATTTTAGGTAGTTCTTTTCATCGCTGGTATTGCCGGACTCATCAGAGGCGTAGCGTGCGCTGTAAATACCAGGAGCACCTTGCAAGGCATCAACTTCTAAGCCTGAATCATCCGCAAGCGATGGCAAGCCAGAAAACTTGCAGGCATTGCGGGCTTTCAGAATGGCGTTTTCAACAAAACTTAAGCCGGTCTCTTCTGCTTCAATGGTATCGAATTCATTTTGTGGAATGACTTGAATATTTTTATCGGAGAACAGCTGCGAGAACTCACGCAGCTTACCTTGGTTGCCACTGGCTAGAACGAGTTTTTCAATCATATCTTAAAGAGTCTTCTTTATTCTTCTTCGTAGAAGCGTTGGCTAAATTTCACATCAAAGTTTTTCTGCTTGGCATTACTCGGCACAATATCCAGATCAAAGTTATACATGTCGCCATCATCAAAACGGAAAGTGCTGATGTAATAAATCGCTTGTCCTTCACGTATGCGACGGAATTCCAACTCACGGCTTTGACCAATTAAGTTTCGGATAGATCCTGTTACTTTGGCATCAAGAGCTGCTGGTATTTGGCCACCTTTGGTTTTTTGTAATACCGCAATATTCAGAAATCCTAAAGATCCGGAACGAGGAATATCATAAATTTTGGCAACTTCTGGGCTGAGGAAACTACTGCTTAGACCCATGTAGTGAACTTCGTATTCGCCAAATACTAATTTTTGTTCTGCACTGGCGCTGACCGAGATTAAGCACAACAAGAATGCACCTATTACATAACGTAAAAAGAGGTGCGGCAAGCGAGCAGCAATATAACCATTTTCGAGTGTAAACATCATGTGCCTCCTATCGGCTGATATGGTAAACCGCAGTTTCACCGAGCATGGATGGCCACAGGCCGATACTCCAATGTTCGTTATGTTGGTCATCTACAACCGTTTTATTCAGGATGCGGATACCTTTGCTGTGGCAAAGTTGTTCAAAATCTTTGAAAGTACACAAATGGATATTCGGCGTATCGTACCAATTATAAGGTAGCGATTCCGACATCGGCATACGGCCCTTCAATAACAAGTATAGGCGTGTTCGCCAGTAACCGAAGTTAGGGAATGTAACGATTGCTTGATTACCGATGCGTAACATTTCATCGACTAATACATCAGGGCTTTGGACGGCCTGTAGCGCTTGGGCCATGACGACGGTATCGATGCTGTTATCTTTAAAGTTTGCTAAACCCGTATCTAGGTTTTGCTCGATCACATTGATGCCGTTTTTAATGCAGTGAGTGATTTTCTCTGGGCTAATTTCTAAGCCGTAACCGCGTACGCCTTTTTCAGCTTTTAAAAAGCTGAGCAGTTCGCCTTTGCCGCAACCGAGGTCGAGCACCTGGCTATTGGGCTTTACCCATTGCTGGATAATGGTTAAATCTGGGCGAAGATCCCTTAATGCTTGGCTCATGACTTGGCTCCTACGGTAGTAGATATAGCATCTGCTGTCGTAACTGGGATATCGCCTTCTACTCGTTGCATATAGGCGCTGAATACATCGAGGTAGCGCGGAATCGGTAATAAAAAGGCATCGTGGCCATTTTCAGATTCGATACAAGAGTAGCTCACGTCTTTGTCTGCTTGCATCAGTGCGTTAACAATTTCTTCTGAACGATCGGGAGCAAAGCGCCAATCGGTAGTAAACGATACTACGAAAAATTTGCACTGAGCCTGGCCTAAGCACTTAACTAAGTCGCCATCATGATCGATGGTTGGGTCAAAGTAATCCAGTGCCTTCGTCATCAACATGTAGGTATTGGCATCAAACTGGGTGCTGAATTTTTGCCCCTGGTAATGCAAATAGCTTTCGACTTGAAATTCAGGAGTGAAGCTAAAGCTAAGTTCATCGGCTTTAAGATCGCGGCCAAACTTCTCTTTCATCGCGTCACCCGACATATAGGTCAAATGCCCAAGCATACGGGCTTGAGATAATCCTGCCTTGGGAACGACACCATGATCCATATAGCGACCTTGGTGGAAGTCTGGATCTTTACTAATTGCCTGACGAGCGACTTCATTGAACGCAATATTCTGCGCCGATAATTTGGGTGCAGAAGCAATAACCAGGGCATGGCGTAGACGATCAGGGTATTGAATCGACCAGCGTAAGACCTGCATTCCGCCCAATGAACCACCAACGACGGCAGCCCACTGTTGAATATTTAAAAAATCAGCTAAGCGTTTTTGGCTACGAACCCAGTCGCGTACCGCAACAATAGGGAAGTCAGGTCCATAAGCTTTGCCAGTCTCTGGGTTGATGCTCATCGGCCCGGTTGAGCCAGAGCAGCCGCCTAGGTTGTTTAAAGAAACAACAAAGAACTTATTGGTATCTATCGCTTTACCCGGGCCGATACAGGTATCCCACCAACCTGGGCGCTTATCATCCATGCTGTGATAACCCGCTGCATGGTGGTCGCCACTTAAAGCATGGCAAATTAAAATGGCATTACTGGCGTCAGCATTGAGCTCACCGTAAGTCTCGTAAATCAGTTCGTAAGACTCGAGAATTCGACCGCTGCGTAGAGTAAGCGGTTCATCAAAGCGCTGAATTTTAGGGCTGATGATACCGATACTATCGTCTGGAATTTGTGCTGGCATGGATGCTTGTACACTTAAGACAGTTTGAATGAGGGGATTATAGCGAGAAATGAATATAAGTTCAGGAGCAATCTGCCCCTGAACTGAGTGATGTCAGAATTATCGAGCTTAATTGTTGAGCTTATAAGCCCATGACTAAACCGGAAGGCATGCCACTGGCTTGAACTAGGCTTTTTACTAATAAGATCTCTAAGACCTGAATTAATAAGAAAGCAATAATAGGGGAGATATCTATACCACCCATATCAGGCAAAATCTTACGAATGGGTTTAATCGCCGGTTCTAATATTTGGTTGATTAAAATCAGTGCGGGATTATACGAGTTAGGTGCAATCCACGAGGCAATTACGGTAATTAATAAACCCCAAAAAAAGATCTTTAATAGCAGGCTCAATACACCAATGCCAGCCCAGATTGCTACTTGCACGGGTGGTTGAATGCCATTCAGCAATAGTATCAATACAATCGCGATGGCTTGCACTAGCAGTGCGAGGACCAAGGACGAAATATCGACACCACCCCAACCAGGAATGACTTTACGCAGCGGAATCAGTGGTGGATTGGTCGCTTTAACAATAAATTGTGAGATAGGGTTATAAAAATCGGCGCGTACTAGCTGTAATAAAAAGCGCAATACCACGAGTAATAGATACAGGCCTACTAGGGTATTGATAATTAACATGCCCGCTTGGGTAAGGGGGGTCATATACATCTCCGGCAACGGTATTGAAATTGGATTATAGGGTTAAGCATAATGTTATAAAGATAGAGTCGATAGGGGAAATTTACTACCCCATAAGCAATAAGACGATTCTATCTATACAAATTCTTACCTTTAACAGCTTTTAGCTTGGCTTTGTTTCACCAAGAAGTTCAGCCAGTTCACCTGAGCGACGATTGGCTGCATTTAATGCGGCCTTAACGATATCGCGTAGATGGGCACTTTCAAAGGTATTAATAGCTTGTTCTGTTGTGCCACCAGGAGACGTTACACGGCGGCGTAATTCTGCGGTATCAACATCACTTTCTTTCGCCATTTGAGCGGCGCCAATAGCGGTTTGAATTGTCAGTTCACTCGCGGTTTCACGGCTTAAACCTAATTCAGTACCCGCATCAATCATGGCTTCCATTAATAGGAAGTAATAAGCTGGGCCACTACCTGATACTGCTGTTACTGCATCAATTTCCGCTTCACTTTGCACCCACTGTACGATGCCTGCGGCTTTTAATACGGTTTCAGCTAAATTCTTTTGTACGATACTGGTATGTTCGTTGGCAAATAAACCGCTAGCGCCTAATTGAATCAGTGATGGCGTATTAGGCATACAGCGTACGATGGCTTGATCTTGCCCTAACCAGGTTTGTAGTGAAAATAAGTTAATACCAGCGGCGATAGAAACAAATAGCGGCTGTTTAGCACCGACTGTGATTGCGGCAGCAACGCTGATGGCAACGTCTTTCATTACTTGAGGTTTAACAGCTAAAACAACGATATCAGCATTGTTCATCGCTGCACTACAGTCGGCAAAAGTATTGATCGAAAAATCTTTCTCTAACTTGCTACGTTGAGATTCATTAGGGTCACTGACACTAATCGAGTCCGCAGGATGACCTTGGGCGATTAAACCACCAATTAGGCTGGTGGCCATATTGCCGCCACCGATAAAACAAATGTTACTCATGTAAATTCCTTAAAACATTTCAAGCTTTTATACGTATTTATTCACGGGCGCCAAAAATATCGGTACCAATTCTTACCTGGCTGCTGCCATGTTGTATCGCGAGTTCTAAATCACTCGACATGCCCATGGATAATACTGTGCATTGCGGATGATTGTTAGTGAGTTGCTTTAATAGCTGCTGCATCTCATCAAATTGAGCAGCAAGTTTTTTTTCATTGTCAGTGGCTTGTGGAATACACATCAATCCCTGTAATGATAATTGTGGCAGCTGTTCAATAACCTTAGCAAGGTTTGCCACCTCTTCAGGGGCAATACCATTTTTTTGTTGCTCGCGACTGATGTTAACTTGAATTAAAATTTTTAATGGTGGTAGTTCGGTCGGTCGTTGATCGTTCAAACGTTGGGCAATTTTTTCTCTATCGAGAGTTTCGACCCAGTGAAAGTGCTCAGCAATGGTGCGGGTTTTATTTGACTGAATCGGGCCGATGAAATGCCACTCAATGTCGGTTAAATGATCAAGTGCGGTTATTTTTTCAACGGCATCTTGTAAGTAATTTTCGCCAAAAGAACGCTGTCCCAATTGATAAAGAGACTCGACCATGTGGGCAGGTTTTGTTTTGCTTACCGCTAATAATTTAATTTTTCTTTCTGAATGCTGTATTTGTTCACAAGCTGAGCAAATATGGGCCTTTACGTCGTGATATCGCTGCTCGAGAGTAGACATTATTAATAACTGCTTTAGGATTAGTTCATTGGTATTAGTTACAGTGGCGGATCATTCTCTATACTGAACTTTAGATGTCCATAATAAGCGACATAAATAGTATAAGCGAAATCCCCAGTTAGGTTGAGGAACAAGTATGGATATTACTGAGTTATTGGCATTTAGTGCGAAGCAAGGTGCTTCGGATCTACATTTATCAGCCGATATGCCACCCATGATTCGAGTTGATGGCGATGTGCGCCGTATTAACTTGCCTGCCTTAGATCATAAGGAAGTGCATTCTTTGGTCTATGAGATCATGAATGATAAACAGCGTAAGGACTTTGAAGAATTCTTAGAAACCGATTTTTCCTTTGAGGTACCTGGGGTAGCCCGTTTCCGTGTGAACGCGTTTAATCATAACCGCGGCGCCGGTGCAGTATTCCGTACCATTCCCTCGAAGATTTTGAGTATGGATGACTTGGGCATGGGCCAAATCTTTAAAGACTTGGCAATGACTCCTCGTGGTTTGGTATTGGTAACAGGGCCAACAGGTTCTGGTAAATCGACAACGCTTGCGGCGATGGTCGATTATATTAACGATACAAAATATGACCATATTTTAACCGTTGAAGATCCTATCGAATTTGTACATGAATCTAAAAAGAGCCTAGTGAACCAGCGTGAAGTTCATCGCGATACTCTGGGCTTTAATGAAGCATTGCGCTCAGCATTACGTGAAGATCCGGATGTGATTCTGGTTGGGGAAATGCGAGATCTAGAAACCATTCGACTGGCACTATCTGCAGCTGAAACAGGTCACGTAGTATTCGGCACATTGCACACCAGTTCTGCTGCTAAGACTATTGACCGTATTGTGGATGTATTTCCAGCGGAAGAAAAATCAATGGTGCGCTCGATGCTGTCGGAATCCCTACAGGGGGTTATCTCGCAAACGCTATTGAAGAAAAATGGCGGTGGCCGAGTTGCCGCTCATGAAATTATGGTCGGTACCCCTGCAATTCGTAACCTTATACGTGAAGCAAAAATTGCGCAGATGTATTCAGCGATTCAAACGGGTAGCTCACTTGGCATGCAAACGATGGATCAGTGTTTAGAAAACATGGTGAGCAAAGGCTTGATTTCACGCGAAGTGGCTCGTGATAAAGCTAAAATCCCAGAGAACTTTTAAGCATTAGCAGTTTGTAAGTATTAGAAGTTGGTAAATAGTAGAAAGTTTTAACCACTATTGATTGCAATAGTTTAAATATTATACGCTCGGAGTTATAGCTCATGTCGATGGAAAAATTCTTGCGGGTCATGGTGGATAAAAACGCCTCTGACTTATTTATCACCGCGGGAGTACCAGCTTCTATTAAAGTACATGGTCGTATCATGCCTTTAACGAAGAGCCCATTAGCGGCAGAGCAGAGCCGCGATATCGTCTTGGGGTTGATGAACCAGCGCCAGCGTGATGAGTTTGAAGAGCATAAAGAGTGTAACTTTGCGATTAATGCCACGGGCATAGGCCGTTTTCGTGCCAGTGCCTTTTACCAGCGCAATGTCATTGGCATGGTACTGCGTCGGATTGAAACCAAAATTCCAACGGTAGATGAGCTAGGTCTACCTGATGTGGTTAAAGATTTGGCCATGGCAAAACGTGGTTTGATTTTATTTGTAGGTGCCACAGGGGCGGGTAAATCGACCTCGTTAGCATCTATGATTGGCCATCGTAACTGCAATAGTAAGGGCCATATTTTAAGTGTCGAAGATCCGATTGAATTTATTCATCAGCATCAGGGTTGTATTGTTACTCAGCGCGAAGTGGGTTTGGATACTGAAACGTTTGAAATCGGTTTGAAAAATGCTCTGCGTCAGGCCCCTGATGTAATTATGATTGGTGAAGTTCGTAGTTCTGATGTTATGTCGAATGCATTGACCTTTGCTGAAACAGGACACTTGGCATTAGCGACGCTACACGCCAATAATGCTAACCAAGCCCTGGATCGTGTTTTACACTTTTTTCCCCCTGAGCGTCATCATCAGGTTTGGATGGACTTATCACTGAATTTACGCGCGATTGTGGCTCAACAATTAATTCCTACTCCTGATGGTAAAGGTCGTCGTGCCGTTGTTGAGGTTTTAGTCAACACTCCTTTGGTTGCTGATATGATTCGTAAAGGTGAAGTGCATGAGCTGAAAGGCTTAATGAGCCGCCCTAATGATGAAGGGATGCAGACTTTTGATCAGGCGCTTTATGCTCTATATGAATCCGGTGAAATCACTTATGAGGATGCGATATCTCATGCAGACTCACCTAATGATTTACGTCTAATGATTAAGCTGGGTTCGGAAACAGATAGTGACCAGCTAGATGGTGCAACGAAAGGCTTAACGCTACAAGACTAAAGTGAATCTCTAGCTTTGTTAAACGTTACAAATTTAAACGGTAACCACGTTACTCACTCATTAAGCTGCATTAATGAATATTAAGAATGGGCCAATAAATGAATCATAGGAATTAGCTTGCAAGGAATTTCACACTCTTTCAGAAAATTTCTGTCTATTGCCCTATCGCAGCATTGGTGGTTTCCACTGTTGATGGTGTTGATACTAATACCCGTCAGTCAGAGCCACTTTATTCTTTTTCATACCCTAGTTGAATTCTTCGCCATTGCTGTCGCGCTGATCAGCGCCATTGTGGCATGGCATACTTATACACTGGCTAAAAACCATTACTTATTATTATTAGGCTGTGGATATTTCTTTATTGGCGGTCTTGATTTTGCCCATACGTTGACCTTTAAAGGCCTACCCTTTATCGCGCTGGATCCCGGTAATATCAGTTTGCAGTTTTGGGTTGGCGCACGCTTTTTAGAAGCCACGCTACTACTCATCGCGCCGTTATTTATTCATGCGGCATTCAAACCGAGAAACTTCATTTGGTTGCTAGCGGCCATTTCAACAATATTCTGTTTAGCGATATTTAATGCTTGGTTGCCCGCACTATATATAGAGGGTCAAGGCCTGACGTTAACGAAGGTGATTTCTGAGTATTTAATTATCCTGTTGTTATTAGCGGCACTACTTTCTTTCTGGCAAGTACGTAATGAAATGGAGCATCGGAACTTTGTTCTAATTGCCCTATCAATTGTACTGACTATTTTTGCTGAGTTTTCTTTTACCTTATATAGCAACTTTAGTGACTTAATGATTACCTTGGGGCATATGCTCAAGCTGTTATCGTTTTGGGCTATTTACGTTGTACTTATTGAATCGAGCCTACGTGAACCTTTTAAAAGTTTGGCAAGAGATGCTAATACTTATGACGCTGTTCCTGATGAAACATTAGTTGTTGATCGTGCAGGGATAGTACGCCAGGCGAATGAAGCGATAAGACGCATCGCCAATAAGAGTAAAGAGGATTGTGTCGGGGCTTTATGCCATGAGTTGCAGCATGATCCTGAGGTTAATATTGAAGATTGTGAAATCTGCCAAAGTATTCGTGCAGGGGCAAATCTTACTCGCGCTGTTTTTAGTATTGCCCAACAGCAAAAATGGTTTGAAGTGACTCTCTCTCCTGTTAGTCATGGTGATTCTTCCTTGGCGATGGTACATGTGAGGCGCGATATTACTGCCGCGGTTGAAGCTCAGCAGCGTTCGGAAACTTTTAACCGCTTATACACAGTTTTGAGCCATACCAATAAAGCCATTGCAGATGCGAGTTCACGGCAAATGCTATTTGCTGATATCTGTGATTTTGCTGTGCGTTACGGCGGCTTTAAAATGGCATGGATAGGTTTGATTAATAATCAAGTTGTTAAGCCGCAAGTGCATGCTGGGGACGAATCGGGTTATTTACGTTCTATGGAAATTCGTGTTGATGAGTCGGCACTTGCTCGCGGACCTGTTGGTCGAGCTGCAAAAATTAATCAGGTCGTTTGTGTTAATAATACCCAGCTTGATGCAGATTTTTCACCTTGGCGCGAAGCTGCCACAGAGCGAGGCTATCAAGCATTAGCGGCAGTGCCTTTGACGGTTAACGGTAAGGTTGTTGGTATCTATTCAATTTACTCTGAGCAGAGTGATGTTTTTGATGACAAGATGCTCTCTTTATTAGCTTCTCTTGGTCGAGACATGAGTGCTGCTATGTTGCGCTTGCAAGAGAGGCAAAAGCGTTTGCAGGCTGAAGCTAAAATACAACAGCTTTCACAAGTTGTAGAGCAGAATGCCCATGCCATTTTAATTACCGATACCGATTTCAAAATTGAATATGTGAATCGAGCATTTACGGTACTAACGGGCTATCTGCTACAGGAAATTTTACATAAAGAGCCGACGATACTACGCAGTCGCTATACCGATGATGATACTTATGAAGATATCAATCGCACGTTAAAAGCAGGCCGAGAGTGGAATGGCCAGATTCGTAACCAACGCAAAGATGGATCTCTCTATTGGTCTTTGCAGTCGATTACGCCGATTAAGAATGAAGAGGGTGAAGTAACACATTACGTTTCCACCTCTGAAGATAATACCGACCTACACGATGCTCAGCAGACAATTGAGCAGTTGGCTTTTTATGATCCATTAACTAACTTGCCTAATCGACGATTATTATCAGACCGCCTACAGCAGGCACTAGAGCATGCCCAGCGCTACGACGATAAAATGGTTGCGGTAATGGTATTTGATCTTGATAATTTTAAGACGGTAAACGATTCACTCGGCCATAATTATGGTGATGAATTACTGAAGCATGTTGCGCAAATTTTTCAGTCTCAAGTACGTAGTGAAGATACTGTATCGCGCCAAGGCGGTGATGAATTTACTATCGTATTAGCGGGCATGCACCAGATTGAAAAAATTGCTGATATCGCTGATGGTATTTTGCAAAAATTATCACAGCCAATCAATCTATCGGGTCACCAGGTTGTTATCAGTACCAGCATCGGCATTGCTGTCTATCCGAACGATGCCGATACCTATGATGAGTTATTGCGTAATGCGGATATGGCGATGTATCACGCGAAAGAAGAAGGAAAGAATAACTTCCAATTTTTTATGCCAGCGATGAATAAGCAAGCACACCATCGATTACTATTAGAAAATAAGCTGCGCGATGCGATTGAACAAAATCATTTCCAGTTGTTCTATCAGCCACAAATAGATTTAAAAACCGGCGAAATTATTGGCACTGAAGCCCTAATTCGTTGGTTTGATCCTGAGCAAGGGATGATTTCTCCTGCAGAGTTTATTCCTTTAGCGGAAGATACTGGTTTGATTGGGCAGATCGGAGATTGGGTTATCGACACGGCTTGTCGAGAAATGAAAACCCTGCAAAATCAGGGCTTTCCAAAAATTAAAGTAGCGGTTAACGTTTCTGCTTTTCAATTCCGTCATGGTAAGCATCTTGCTGAAGTTATTAGCAAGGCTTTGGCAGAACATCAGTACCCCGCTAAATTATTAGCCTTAGAACTGACCGAAAGTATTTTAATTGATGATACCAAAGAGACCTTAAAAGTTCTGAATGCGATGCGCGATTTAGATATTACTCTCGCCATTGATGATTTTGGTACAGGCTATTCTTCGTTGAGTTATCTGAAGAAGTTTCCTATTGATATCTTGAAAATAGACCAATCTTTCATTCGTGATATTACGACGGATATGAGTGATAAGGCGATTGTTAGTGCGATTATAGCAATGGCTAAACAGCTAGAAATTGATGTGTTAGCGGAAGGGGTTGAAACTTTGGAGCATCAGGCCTTTTTACAATCTCAGGGCTGTGATTACGTGCAGGGCTATTTGTATTGCCGTCCGATTCCTGCCGATGAGTTGTTTTCTCGCTGGCAGAAAAAAGAGCTTACCACTGGGTAAGCTCTTTTAATTAAGCGTAAGAAGTTTAACTAGGCGCGAAAAACTTCACGTCCGCCACTGATCGTTAGCTTAACTTCCCCAACTAAAGTTTCTCCTAGTACTGGACTGTTCTTGCCTGTTGATATTAACTTTTCTGCACTATAACAAGTCTCAGTCGTGGTATCGACAATGACCAAGTTAGCGGCTTGTCCGATTTGTATTCCTGCATTAATGCCTAAAACCTTTGCGGGCAAAATAGCACTGGCGTTAACCAACATCTCAAGCTCAAGTTCACCTTTCTGTACCAGCGTTAGCATCATCGAAAGCCAACTATCTAGAATACTCATACCTGCTTCAGCAGCGGCGAAGGGGGCTTTTTTAGCGGCGATATCTTTGGGTTGATGGTTCGAACAAATAGCTAAGATTCCGTCATTAACTCCAGCTAATAAGGTTTGACGATCTTGTTCACTGCGCAGTGGCGGCTGAACATGAAATGTACTGTCAAAACCATTCACGTCTTCATCGGTAAACATAAGATTAGCAATGGCTACATCGGCACTAATGGCTAAGCCTTGGGCTTGGGCGCTGCGAATCATTTCAACCGAGCGACCACAGCTGATCTGACTAAAGTGTGCACGACAGCCAGTTAATTCAATTAACAGCAGTTGTTGCGCCAGTGATGCTGTTTCGGCAACCTCTGCAATACCTGCTAGGCCCAAGCGATTAGCGGTTGGACCTTCATGCATTTTACCATTGGCACTTAAATCATAATCTTCAGCGGTTAACATAATCAAAATGTCATGGGTCGCTGCGTATTCCATTATGCGGCGTAATACCAAAGCATTTTTGATCGGTGCACGGGCATTGGATAGAGCAATGCAGCCAGCTTGTTTAAGGCTATGCATATTGGCGAGCTGATCGCCTTCCAGACCTTGTGTTAGTGCTCCTAATGGCAGCAGTTGGCTATTATTAGCCGCAGCTGATGACTGTTGAATAGAGCTGACATCCGCAGGGGTATCAATAATGGGTTTACTGTTTGGTTGAGTACAAACTAGGCTAATGCCGCCTTTAGCGGCAGCTGAAGTTTCAGTTGCTACATTGCTAATATGGGCACTTAAATCAATCAGCCCTGGGATTAGTAAAGCACTGTGGGCATCAAACTTATCACCTTTACTGGTTGATTCTCCCACTGGAGTTATGTTTGTAACTAGGCCATTTTCAATGATTACATCGCTGAGCTGTTTTAGCTTTTGGCTAGGGTCTAGTAGTTGCGCATGGGTCAGGGTTAAATTACTCATGCGTCATCTCCTGTTGCCTGTGCTTCGGCAGATAAATTCTCTTCATTTTTCTGGGTTGCTTGTTCAGATGCTTGACCACTCATAGCCATAGCCATTACTGCCATACGAACTGCAATACCATAGCTCACTTGATTGAGAATGACTGATTGCTCGCCATCGGCAACGGCTGAGTCGATTTCAACCCCACGATTGATCGGGCCAGGGTGCATAACGATGGCATCTTTATTTGCCAGTTTTAGCTTCTCTTCGGTTAAGCCGTAGAGTTTAAAGTACTCACCTTCGCTTGGCAGTAAAGCATCGGACATACGTTCTTTTTGTAGGCGCAGCATGATAACAACATCGGCACCCGCAAGTCCTTGCTCCATATCGTAATAGATATTGGCACCTAGATCGGCCATTTCTTTTGGTACCAATGTCGCGGGACCGATAACTCGAATCTCTTTTGCGCCGAGTGTTTTTAATGCATGGATTTGTGAGCGAGCAACGCGGGAGTGCAAAATATCACCGACGATAACAACGGTCTTGCCTTCGATACTGCCTTTATGGCGACGAATGGTCAGCATATCTAACATGGCTTGGGTTGGATGAGCATGACGGCCATCGCCGGCGTTAATAATTGCCACACCAGGGGTTACTTGCTCAGCAATAAAATGAGCAGCACCGCTATCCGCATGGCGTACGACAAACATGTCGCTATACATAGCTTCAAGATTCCACAAGGTATCCATCAGCGTTTCACCTTTAGAGGTGGCAGAGCTAGCGATGTCTAAATTGAGGATATCAGCGCTTAAGCGCTTGGCGGCCAGTTCAAAGGTCGAGCGGGTTCGTGTGGAGTTTTCAAAAAATAGGTTTACTACGGTTTTGCCGCGTAGCAGAGGTACTTTTTTAACAGCGCGTTCTTGAGTACTAATAAAAGAATCGGCTAGGTCTAAAATCTCAGTTAATAGTTCTTTGCTCAAACCTTCAGTGGTTAAGAAGTGTTTTAAGCGACCATCGGCAGTAAGCTGCACCTGAGTTGGGTCTGAATGGCGTGTCATAATAAATTCATTTTCAAGTGAGTCGATGGAAAGTTAATCTATTGAAAGATCATCTATTGAAAGGTGTAGTGGACTAGGTCCCGATAACTTCACTTTTTGTGTTGCGTCCAGCTCAAGCTTCGCACCGACTAAATCGGCTTGAATGGGAAGCTGGCGTTGGCCAATATCGAGTAAGCTAACCAGGTGAATGCTTGTCGGTCGACCATAATCAAATATCTCATTCATCGCTGCGCGAATGGTGCGCCCACTCATCAATACGTCGTCGATTAAGATAATGCTGCGATCTTCGATTGAGTCAGGTAGTTCAGAACCTTTTGCTTGCGCTGAAAGTCCACGTTCGTCGAAATCATCACGGTAAAAACTGACGTCTAGAATACCTAATTCAGGTAACTCTAATGCTTGCTGCAAGCGCTGAGCTAGCCAGACACCGCCAGTACGAATACCAATCAATAACGGGCGCTGTAGGTTTTTATCGCTAATTAGTTGCTTCAAGTCGTTACAAAGTTGCTGACATAATATCTCAGCATCGGGTAAGACGATATTCTCGGTCGTCATGAACAGTCCTATTTACTTTGATCAGTATTATATTGAGTCAAAAAACTTTCTAAAATGAGTTGCGCGGCAATGCCATCGACGGAGTTTTCGCCAAAGTTGCGGTTGCCTCCCATTTCAATGACTCTGCCTTTGGCTTCGTAGCTGGTTAAACGTTCGTCGTGGGTAAAAGACGGCTTATGAAAGCGGCCTTCCAGACGATTAGCAAATTTATTAGCGCGGCGACTAAGATCGCTTGGGGTGCCATCCATATTTAGCGGCAACCCAGTAAGGAAAGCCTGCGGCTGCCATTCGTCAATAATTTTTCCTAGCTGTTCCCAGTTGGGAATACCATCGCGGGCATTAATAGGGTCAATGGGCGTTGCTTTGCCTGTAATGCGTTGGCCAACGGCTATGCCTATGCGCTGGGTACCAAAATCAAAGGCCATCCAGTGATCATATATTTGAGCCATTACGCGTGCCCTGCATCTGAACTAAGAAAACCTTCATCAATACCGAGCAGTTTTAATGCCGCTTGATACATTTTGTCTTCAGGGGTATTGAAAATTATTTCTTCACTGGCTTCAACTGTTATCCAGGAATTATCGAGCAGCTCTTGCTCTAATTGCCCCGCTGACCAGCCAGCATAGCCTAAGGCCACTTTGTAATTACTCGGACCTGTGCCTTGTGCGAGTGAGGTAAGAATGTCTTTCGAGGTGCTGACATGGATATTGTCGGTAACCGATAAGGTTGAGCGCCAATCACCTTTATCTTGATGCAATATAAACCCGTGGTCTTGATGCACAGGACCGCCTAATAGAACGGTGCGGTCGTGGCCGTGAGGGCCTTCAATTTCGAGCTGTTCTAATACTTCGCTGAGGTCAAGTTCAGTGGGCTGGTTGATCACTATACCCATTGCGCCTTCGCCATCGTGGCTGCAAATATAGGTAACGCTGTGTTCAAAAGAAGAATCTTTAAGGGCAGGCATGGCGATTAAAAAATGATGTTTCAGGCTACTGAAAGAATCTGCTGTAGCCATTAGTTTACTTCCGTCATGTAGCGGTTGCCTTTGAATTTCCAGGTACGAATAATTTCTAGTAGATCAATATCGCGCTTCATCTCTTCGGTAAACGGGGCGAAAGGTGCAGAGCGACGAACGATGCGAATGGCGGCATCATCGAGGACTTTTTTACCAGAAGATTGCAAAACTTTTAGATGGTTGATGGTGCCATCGGGTTTGATTGAAACCAGTAAGCGCAGAGAGCATTGATTGAAGCAGTTCTCTGCTTCGCGGGGATAATTGATGCGCCCCATGCTTTCAATTTTGCGACGCCAGCTATTCACGTAATAAGCGTCATTCGCTTTCAGTGTGGATGCTGCTGTAAGGCGCTGGATGCGTGGTGCTTTGGCATATACCTGGCGTTGTGTATCAAGCTTTGCCTCTAAACTGGCAATTTCGAGACTGCGTTCTAATAAAGATTTTTGTGGGCCGTCAGGGATATCGGTAGCTTCTGCAGCTTCTTGCTCAGGAGAAATTTGAGTTTTAAATCGATTGTCATTCGTTGTTGAGACTAACGCGGCTTGTTCTGGCTTAACTTTTGGCGCGCTCGCTTGCTGCTGTGCGGGTGATGTCTGCTGAATACTATTGGCATCAAACTCGGCATCGACATCAGTGGTGAGCATTTTTGCTTCGTCTAAAGTACCGCTGCCTTGTTGATTCTCTTGAGCGAGAAAATCAGCTTTTTCTGGTGCTTGGTCACTTTTATAGCTTGCCAGTGTTACTTCTAGAGTCGATGACACCTGACTTGAATCAGTGGTAGTGAAACTAATGCCCAGAATGAGCGCTGCGTGCAGCAAGGCGGCCAAAAAACCAGTAAAGGTTAAGCGGTCAGCACTGGTAACTGTAGCAGAGCTACTCATGGGCGATCTCACATCTGGTTGACATTGGTAATTTTAGGGCTCTAGTTTAACAGCGCACCTTCTGTAGTAAACAGTCGATTAGCTGGCCAGCGACATCAATACCAGAATCGCGACTAATTTCACGTACGCAAGTAGGACTAGTGACGTTAATTTCGGTTATATAATCACCAATTACATCTAGGCCAACAAAGTATAGGCCTTTTTCTTTTAGCTTAGGTCCTATCTTTTTGGCGATAGCGGCTTCTTTTTCTGTCAATTCCATCGTTACACCCGATCCCCCGGCAGCTAAGTTACCACGGGTTTCTCCTTTGGCTGGGATGCGCGCTAAAGTAAAAGGCACAGCTTCACCATCAATCATTAGGATGCGCTTATCACCTGAGGTTATTTCAGGAATAAAGCGTTGTGCCATTATTTGCTGCTGACCATGATTGGTTAAGGTTTCAATAATAACGCTAACATTAGGATCATCTTTCTTTAAGCGAAAGATCGATGAGCCCCCCATGCCGTCGAGAGGCTTGAAAATCACATCGCCGTGCTCAGCATGGAAGGCTTTAAGTAGGTCGGGGCGGCGAGTTACTGTAGTTGGGCTCATCAGCTCAGCAAACTCAGTAGCAAATACCTTCTCGTTACAGTCGCGTAGACTTTGCGGGTTGTTGGCAACGAGTACGCCTTGTTGTGCCGCGCGCTCTAAAATATAGCTGCTATAAATAAACTCACTGTCGAAAGGTGGGTCTTTACGCATTAAAATAATGTGTAGGTCGCTAAGTGGGCGATCAACCGCTTCGTCCTTCTCAAACCACTTCTCAGCATTCATCGCGACAGTGGTTTTAGCCATGCGGCCAAAAGCTTGGCCATTTTGAATGGACAGATCTTGCTGCTCCATATAATAGAGTTCACAACCTTTTTCTTGGGCAGCAAACATCAAGGCAATTGAGGTGTCTTTGTGAAAACTAATATTTTCTATGGGGTCCATAACGATGCCGACTTTGATGCTCATACTTATTCCTGAAGAATGTAAACGAATGTAATGCGGGTATTTTACCCTAACTATTCTGACTTGCAGTGGAATTAATTGTTCCAACCAGTTCTAACTTTTAGTACTTTGCGTTGTTAAGGCCTACAATTGTATGTTACAAAGGTGGTAACCAGCGTCCCTCGTGTCTTATGATTGGCCGCTATTCTAAGAAAAATTATTAATGTGGATAGTCTAAGGCTCTTATATGGACGATAACTTTGATAACCTGAAAGTTATGGTTATTGACGATAGTAAAACTATTCGTCGTACTGCTGAAACCTTATTAAAAAAGGTCGGATGCGAAGTGATAACCGCAACCGATGGTTTTGATGCTTTAGCGAAAATCGCCGATACACACCCGAATATTATCTTTGTCGACATTATGATGCCTCGTTTAGATGGCTATCAGACCTGTGCGCTAATTAAAAATAATTCTAAATTCAAAGATACTCCGGTCATCATGCTATCAAGTAAGGACGGTCTTTTTGATAAAGCGAAAGGTCGTATTGTGGGTTCGGATCAGTATTTGACAAAACCTTTTAGCAAAGATGAATTGCTTGGTGCAATTCGTAACTTTGTAAAATAGTGAGTTTGTTAGGTAGTTAGTAAATAGAATTTAAATTAGAGGTGATTTGAGAATGGCTCGCGTATTAGTAGTTGACGATTCTCCAACGGAAACACACAGCTTCAAAACGATGCTTGAACAGCATGGTCATGAAGTATTAACGGCAGAGAATGGCGCTGACGGTGTTGCACTTGCTCGCCAGGAAAAGCCTGATGTGGTTTTGATGGATATCGTAATGCCAGGCCTTAATGGTTTTCAGGCAACACGACAGTTAACCAAGGGTCCAGATACCCAGCAGATTCCAGTTATTATCGTGACCACCAAGGATCAGGAGACTGATCGTGTTTGGGGTAAGCGTCAGGGGGCTAGCGGCTATTTAGTTAAGCCTGTACCTGCGGCACGACTGATGGAAGAAATTGCATCGGTTATGGCGGGATAAATATGTCACCATTTGCACTGCTGGTAGAAATAGCTAAAAAAAGCCGAAACAACGCGAATGAATTGCCGCAAAAAACTGAAGCGGTCACTTATTGGCGTGGAATCGGTTTCATGCTTGCAGGGCAAAAATTTGTTGCACCTATGGGCGAAGTGGGAGAAATCTTGCAAACTCCACGTGTAACTAAGGTGCCTGGGGTGCGAAACTGGATGCTTGGTGTATCCAATATTCGTGGCCGCTTGGTGCCTATTTTAGATTTGGCGGGTTTGTTGACTGTGCCTTCAAAGGCAAGTTGGCGTACGCGCAGAGTTCTTGTTATAGGTCAGGGTGACCAGCAAAACGGTTTACTTGTCGATGCGGTGCTAGGTATGCAGCAGTTTCCTTCCCATTTAATGAGTAATCAGATGTATGTCGAGGCTAATTATGCACCTTATGTGCGTGGTGGCTTTGAGCGAGATGGGGCTAATTGGCCGATCTTTAGCTTTACCGACTTAGCTGAAGCAGATGAATTTCTGCAGGTAGCTGTTTAGACCAAATTACGGCAATGAAGTTTGCGAACTGCATTGAATTAAAAAGAAAAATAAACGTACAAAATAGTGCGGGGATATTGGAATGAGTAAAGCAACAGGAAGCGTTTGGTCCACGGTATTTGGTAATCCGCGAGCGGGTTTCTTTACTGTGATACTGATTGTTTCAATCTTAGCGTTCTTGGGTGTAACGGTTTTCGTAAACACTAAAGCGAACCAAGATAAAGAATATATTAGTCACGCTGGTGAACTTCGAGTTCTTTCCCAGGAACTTGCAAAGAACGCCGTGGAAGCTGCTGGCGGTAAAGCAGAAGCTTTCGCTTTGCTACGTACTGCTCGTGATAACTTTGAAACACGTTGGAGTTATTTACACCTAGGTGATGCAGAGTCAGGTTTGCCACCTGCAGAACTTGCAGCGATGACTGATGTACAGGGGTTATGGAATAAAGTATCTAATAACGCCGATCAGATTGTACAAGCTCAAGACATTATTCTTTCTTTGCACGAAGTTGCCGCGACATTAGCGGAAACGATTCCTCAACTACAGGTTGAGTATGATGAAATTGTAGAAATTTTACTTGATAGTGGCGCGCCTGCTGACCAGGTTGCTGTTGCACAGCGTCAGTCGTGGTTAGCAGAACGTATCGTACGCTCGGTAAACAAAGTACTAGGCGGTGGTGAAGATGCAGTAATGGCTGCCGATGCTTTCGGTCGAGATGCATCGCTTTTCGGTCGCGTACTTAACGGTATGATCGATGGTAACGTTGCCATGAATTTGAGTAAGGTTTCTGATGAAGAAGCAATCTTTGCACTTGCTGAAATTGCTGAGCTGTTCGAATTCGTATCTGGCTCGGTAGATGAGATTCTTGAAACCTCTCCTGAATTATTCCAAGTGCGTGAAGCATCGGATGCAATTTTTGCCGACTCACAATTACTGCTTAATGAAACCTCGGTGTTGACTCAAGAGTTCCAAACCACAACTGAAGGCTTGGATGTTTTACAGCTAATTGCTTACCTATCAGCTTTGATGGCTGTAGTCGGTATTGTTGGGTTGGGTGTTATTTCCTACCAAGATACACGTAAGGATTTATCGGAAACTGCGGATCAGAACGAGCAGAACCAGATTGCTATTCTACGTCTACTGGATGAAATTGCCGATTTGGCCGATGGTGATTTGACCACGCAGGCAACGGTAACCGAAGACTTTACAGGTGCGATTGCTGACTCTATTAACTACGCAATCGATCAGATGCGCTCTTTGGTATCGGCGATTAACGAAACAGCGGTACAGGTATCTTCTGCTGCTCAAGAAACTCAGGCAACAGCGATGCATCTTGCTGAAGCATCTGAGCACCAAGCACAAGAAATTGCTGGAGCATCTGCCGCGATTAACGAAATGGCAGTATCTATTGACCAAGTATCGGCAAACGCCTCGGAATCTTCTGCGGTAGCAGAGCGATCGGTTGCGATCGCCAACAAAGGTGCTGAAGTGGTACAGGCAACGATTCACGGCATGGATAACATTCGTGAACAGATTCAAGAGACTTCTAAGCGTATTAAACGTCTAGGTGAATCTTCGCAGGAGATTGGGGATATCGTATCTTTGATTACCGATATTGCTGACCAAACAAACATTCTATCTTTGAACGCTGCAATTCAGGCATCCATGGCCGGTGACGCAGGTCGAGGCTTCGCGGTTGTTGCCGATGAAGTACAGCGACTAGCAGAGCGTTCTGCTGCAGCAACCAAGCAGATTGAAGCTCTGGTAAAAACGATTCAGAACGATACTAACGAAGCCGTTATCTCGATGGAAACCACAACCTCGGAAGTTGTACGAGGCGCACGCTTGGCACAGGATGCTGGTGTAGCACTAGAAGAAATTGAGAACGTATCGAAAAACTTGGCAGACTTGATTCAGAATATTTCCAACGCTGCTCGTCAGCAGGCATCTTCTGCAGGTCATATTTCAAATACGATGAACGTTATTCAAGAGATTACTTCGCAAACATCTGCGGGTACTACAGCGACTGCGAAGTCGATTGGTAATCTTGCTGACATGGCGAACAAGTTACGTGAGTCGGTAGCAGGCTTTAAGCTTCCAGAGAGTGAACAAACTCTGTAGGTTGAAGTTTAAATGAGCAATCCATCAGATCTTTTTTCTAGTAAGCGCTCCAGCTTTGGCATGATGCCTGATATGGAAGAAGAGCAGTTTTTGCGTTGGCAGAACCTGCTCGAAGAGCGCACTGGTATGTGCTTATCACCGCAGCGAAAATCTTTTTTACAAACCAGTTTGGGTATCCGCATGCGCGAACTGGGTTGCGATGATTATGAGCATTATTATCAGCTTGTAACAACTGGAGCTGGCGGAGCTATAGAATGGGCGACGCTTTCGGATCGCCTAACGGTACAAGAAACCCGTTTTTTCCGCGACCCTGATGCCATGCTGTTTGTGAAAAATCACTTACTCGACTTGGTTAAGACTAACCCCAAAAATCAATCAATTGATATTTGGAGTATGGGCTGCTCTTCTGGTGAGGAAGTGTACAGTCTAGCGATGCTAGCAGAAGAGTGTTTAACGCCGCTGGGTATTAAGTTTTCAGTAACGGGAACGGATTTATCAACAGTTGTTTTACGCAAGGCAAGACAGGGTAAATACCCTATTAGAAAGTTAGAAACCTTGCCGCTTTCTTATCGTGAGAATTATTGCAATAAGATTGGAAATAACGAATATCAGGTCATGCCTTTTTTGCGTGATCGAACGTGTTTTACACAAGTAAATGCGTTAAATTTAGACGCTTTTCCTGTAGAAGGGTTAAGCGTTATCTATTGTCAGAACTTATTGATTTATTTTCGTCGCTGGCGTCGCAGAGAAATATTAAATGCGCTCGCTGATCGTCTGGTTCCTGGTGGTATTTTAGTTACAGGGCTTGGTGAGATGGTGGATTGGCAACATCCGAATTTAATTCAAATCGATAATAATAAATTATCGGTGTACGTTAGACGCAATAATAATAAACCGATAGGAGAGCTCTAGGCGATGAGCCATGACTACATCGCTCTGGAATGGGTTAAAGGTGAGATTGAAGAAACCCTTCAGCAGGCGCAACAAGCTCTCGAAGCTTACGTAGAAAATACACAAGATCGAACTCGTCTCAAATTTTGTTTGAGCTATCTGCATCAGGTGCACGGCACCTTACAGATGGTTGAGTTTTATGGTGCTGCATTATTAGCAGAGGAAATGGAAGCTTTAGCTAAAGTATTAGCTGAAGGTGATATGGCTAATGAGCAAGATATTCTTGAAGTATTAATGCAGGCTATTTTACAGCTCCCAAGCTATCTTGAGCATATCAAGATTGGCCGCCGTGACCTGCCTGTTGTTTTATTACCGATTTTAAATGAATTACGTGCGGCTCGTGGCGAAAGCTTAATGTCAGAAACGGCATTATTCTCTCCGAATATCGACACACCCACCGCATTATCTGATACGGAATTAGACAAGTTTAACGACCCAGGCTTTGCGCCGTGGTTGAAAAAGTTACGCCAAATGCTGCAAACAGCTATTTTGCATGTATTGCGAGGCGAGCAAGAAACATTAGCTATCGACTATTTGTATAAGGTATTCGCACGCTTAAATAAATCACTTGGTAATACCCCTCAAGGGTTGGTATGGCTACCTGCTTTAGCATTTGTTGAATACTTAAAAACTCAACCAACTATTCCGAAAAGTGCCAAGCCTTTATTGCGCCAGCTTGATGCTCAGTTGAAGCTAATACAGGACGACGGTATTGAAGTAGTCAATACACCAGTACCCAATGAGTTATTAAAGAATTTACTGTATTACATTGCTAAATCACCTGCGGAATCTGGTGCTATTGCCACGGTGAAAACGCAGTATAATTTGGCTTCTGCATTACCTACAGAGCAAGAAATAAAAAGCCAACGGGATGCGTTATTAGGCCCAGATAAAGAAACAGTTGGTAGTGTTGTTGGCGCTTTAGTTGAAGAAATTACGGGTTTAAAAGATCAGTTTGATTTGCTCGTACGTGGTGAAGAAAATCGCAGTGAAGCACTAGAGTCTTTAGTGCCAATGTTCAAGCAAATCTCAGATACTATGGGGATGCTGGGCCTTGGAATGCCACGACGAGTATTGCAAGAGCAGCAAAGTAATGTTTCGCGGTTGCTTAGCCAAGGCGAAGTATCTGATTCAGATCTAATGGATACTGCAGGTGCTTTATTATATGTAGAAGCAACCTTAGTCGGAATGCAAAATGAAGGTACTTTGGTTGAAGTTCGCCCAGAGGATGCCTCTATTAGCAGTGCCCAAGCGGCCGTTCTGCACGAAGCCCGCAATGTATTGGAGCAAGTAAAAGATTCAATTGTTGAATATATTGCCAAGCAATGGGATACCGCTGAGTTAGAAGACGCGCCACATTGGTTACGATCTATTGAGGGGTCTATTAACATGATCCCCCTGCCGCGAGTTGCAAGAATATTGCAGTGTGCAGCTGAGTTTGTTGAGCAGCAATTAATTGCTGAAAGTTTGAAGGCTCAGTGGAGTGTGATGGATAACTTTGCAGATATCCTCACTAGTGTTGAATATTATATTGAACGCTACTCTAGCAGTCCGCTAGAAGCAGACGAGAATTTATTATCCCGCGCTGAATTGGCATTATCAAATCTACCTGGGCAAGAAGCTTTAATAACAGGCAATGAGTCTAGTAGCTCTGATGATGCTATTGCAGAAGCGATAGCAGAAATCGAAATAACGGATGACCAATTAGTTAATGAAGTTGACCTGACTGCTACAGCCGATATTCTATTACCTGATGCTGAGGAAATTATTGCAGAGCCGATTCTAGAGGTTATTGATCTTGATATAGGTAATCTTGATACTGCTGATTTAGACGTAAAAGAGCTTTCTGAAGCTCTTGATGAAGAGGCGCTTCCTGTTGAAGGAGTAGCTCCTGTTGAAGAAACACTTCTTGTTGAGGATGTTTCCGTTGAAGAGCTACCTCTAATAGAAGAGGCATTGGTTGTTGCGGACGTTGCAGTTGCTGAAGCTGCTATCGACGTGACTGAGGATGCTGAAGAAGATGATTTAATCGATGATGAAATTATCGAGATCTTTCTAGAAGAAGCTGAAGAAGTTTTAGAAACGCTACATGAATTTTGGCCTAGCTATAAAGCAGAACCGCAAGATACTGAATCACAATCAACAGTTCGTCGTGCTTTCCATACCTTAAAAGGTAGTGGGCGTATGGTGAAAGCAGCAGACATTGGTGAGTTAGCTTGGTCTGTTGAGAACATGCTTAATCGAGTGATTGATGAAACGATTAGCTTATCAGAAAATGGCTGTGCTTTAATTGATCAAGTTATTGCCGATATCCCCGCTTTAATTGAAGATTTCCGTAATCGTCGAAGTGCTAGTATTGATATCCACCCTTTGATTTCTTATGCCGAGGCCTTGTCACAAGGTGAAGCGGTTGCAGAGTTCTCAACGGCTTTCAAAACTATTGAAGCAGTTGAAGCAGTTGAAGCAGTTGAAGCAGTTGAAGCAGTTGAAGCAGT